>Ga0179593_1591051_pt1 | contig 16448 bp, 29 predicted proteins | sample CZODoug2_1_08_16_FD_185931 | JGI IMG/M metagenome (GOLD analysis project Ga0179593, IMG submission 185931) | Vadose zone soil fungal communities from Angelo Coast Range Reserve, California, USA - CZODoug2_1_08_16fungal (PacBio error correction) | ecosystem: Environmental > Terrestrial > Soil >... | reverse complement strand
TGGCCTTCGTGCGACCCCCCCCTTTCCCCCCCCATTCCAGGGCGTTTTCCTTTTTTTTTGCGACATACGGCCTTTGTGCTCCCTATGGTTCCTTTTTTTGATGGACCCCTTGCTTTCCCTTTTTCCCCATTGCGTTGCCGGGGATCCCTCTCTAAGCTATGTTGCCGTTTTTGACTTGATCCCGCCTTCTCCGAGGCCCCCCTTTCCCCCCTGAATTTTTCCCCCCTTTTGTAACGACTTCGAACGGTACCCCCCTTTGTTTTTTCTTGGCAGTTGTCCCTTTTCTTTGGCCACATCCTGCTTCCCACATGCGCGCTGACGTACGCGTGCTGTGTTCTCTCTCCTCCCCCCTCCCTGCCTGTTTTTGACCTTCCCCCTTGTTTGTGCCGAGCAGACTCTGTAAGCCCGGGGCTCGTCAAAGTCTTCTTCCCCCCCCTTGCACATTCAGAACACTTGAGCTCGTTTGATTCCTATGTTTTGCTGATCCTTTCCTGCCCTGGTTTCCTCCCTGTCCCATTGCTTGAAACTTACTCTATTTCGACAACGACCACTGGACCTTTTAATTTCCTTCCTTTCCCTTCGTGCGCGGGTCACGACCGGGGCATGGCCCCGCTTTTCTTTTGCACCCCCTTTTGAAGTCCTCGCCCCCCCTCCTTTCCCCCCGGTCAGAATTGCCATAGTTTTTTTGACCGGACAGTACCCTTCCCCCTGAAGTGAACCCCCCTTTTAACTGAATTGGTTTTTTTTTTTTCCCCTTCCAATTTTGAGAACGATACCTTTGTGCTCTATGTTTTCCTTTTTTACCCCCTTTGCTGGTGGACAAGTCCCGACACTAGAGCCGTTGCCTCTGTGTGTGAGGGAGACACCACTTCCCCCTTTCCCACCCTTTCCGTGTCCGGCCCAGTCATGACGACGTCCCTCCGCACCTAGTTTCCCCCTATTTTTCCTTTTCCTACGAGTCCGAACATGCAACGCGCAACTTCACCCCCCAGACCATTGATTTGATTCTCCCTTTTTTTCTCTGTCGCTGCCCACGACTTCAACCTCCATCCCGTCCTCACTCCCCCGCTCCCGCTCGATCTTCCCGTCCCTCCCCCCCCTCTACACCCTCCTCTTCTCTGCCAATTTTTCACTTCCTCTACTTTCCCCTCCCCCTCCCACCATCCCCCCCCCCCTCCCCCTTCCCTATAATCCCCCCCTCCAGTCCACGACAAAGCGTGGACCCTTCCATCCCCCATGGCAGCTGTGGAAAGCATTTACCCGTCTTTTGTTTCCGGCCTTTCCCTTTTAACCGAGAATGATTAAGAGTCGTTCCCCCTATCCCCCTTTTGTTCATTACTCTCTGCTTCATTAGAGATGTGCGTGATGTCATTACCCCCCCTTTTTTTTGAGGCAAGAGCCGTTCCGTCGACCGGCGCCCCCTGTCCCCCTTTTTTTTTTACCCTCTTTGGCTCCCGGCGCCGAAGTCTAGGCCTGGGTCCCACACCCCCTTTCCCCTTCTTCCTCTCTCGTGTAGTGGTTGATGGAGCCCACTGCACCGCGTTGGTTTTTGGCCTGCCTTCTACACATCTCTTTTCTCACTTTTCACTCGGCTTTGTGCCACCCTTTTTTTGGGCCGTCTTTGTCCCACGGTTTTTTCCCCCTTTTACGGCCCCCCCCCAAAAACTGAATTCCCCGACTTCTTTCTCGCCCTGACCCTCTTTTTTTCTTTTGCCAAAAAGATTCTTGACGTACGTTGGCCCTGTAACTAGCTTTCTTTTTGGCCGGTCCACGAATAGGCTCCGCCTGACCCGCTTTTTTCGCAAACCTTGTGTTTCCCGGGAATTTTTTTTTTTTTGCAGATCACTGGCTTTCACCTTGGCCGTTCGCCCGTGGACGAGGATTTACAGTTCTTCTTTCACCGTCTTTTTTTTATTTTCTTTTAGCACCACAGATGGCCTCACCTCGGCCTGCTTTCCCCCACGTTTCTAGGAGATTCGTTTGAAATCTTCCCTTTCCCCTTTCTTTTCAGTGAACCTTTTTCCCGTTCCCCTCTAAGTCTTGATTTTTTTTTTTTTTCTGGTTTCCTTGCCCCCAGACCTGCTTCCAGGCTTTGCCGCCGAGTTTTTATTCTCCTTCCCCCCAATGGGTTCGGTGTTTCCCCAGTGTTTTCAACCCCCCACACAACACACCCCCCCCCCCCCCCCCCCCAAAAACCACATCCGAGGGCCGCCTCTTGCCCCTGTTCGTCAGTCCTACCGTCCTTTTCCCCAGCTGAGAATCCTCTGTTCCCGGTGCCTGTTCTTCCCTTTTTTTTTTTTTTTTCGGTAAAGGACACGGCTTTGGCCCCTCCTCTGGTGTCCCCTTTTCCCATCATCACGTTTCGGCCACCGTCCTTTTTTTCCATTCAGTCATTTTGCGCTCCTGGCTCACCACTCGCATCGCTTTGCGCCTTCCCCACGCAACCCCTCTCCTCGTGTTTTTTTTGCTTTTCCCTGTTTTCAGAAGTTTTCCTTCGCTCCGTGTCTCGTTCCCCTCTCTTTGCGTGCCCCCCCCTTTTTGGGGTAGGGTCTTTGTTCCACGCGCTGCCGAGTCGCGAGCTTTTCCCCGTCCCCCCCTTTTTTACCCCTTGTCCCCTCCTCACCATGTGTTCAGAGCCCCAGACTTTTTTGTCAGCCCGGCCCTTTTGCCTTTTTTTTTTTTTTCTTTTTTGTACGAGGATCAGAGCCAAATCCCGTCGGCGGTTTCCCGCGTTCTCATTCTCTTTGTGACCTCCACCCTCCTCAAACCCTTTTCTGTTTTGAGCGAACCCCCCCACCATGTTAGCCCACCTCCTTTTTTCTTCACCGTTTTCCATCCAGACAGAGACCCCGGCTCCAATTTTGCCCCCGGACTTGCCTTTTCTTTTAGTTCCTTTCAGTATGAGTAACCGGTTGCCGCCTTTCCCCTTTACCATTTTCCGACCTGACTCGTTTGCTCATTCTACTTAATTTTCCTCTCGGACCCCCTTTTAATTTCTTTTTTATCCTTTTTTAGACCCTGCTCTTCTAACAGTCCCTTGTGGTACCATCCCCCCCCGGCAGTACCCACCTTTTACCTTTGCCGTCGTTTCTTTTTCAAGTCCGGACGTCCATCGTCCTCCCCGTCCCTTTACCTCAGATCCCTGAGCGTTTTGTTGCCCTTTCCCAAATTTGCAATTTACCCCCCCTTGCTGATTCCCTCCCCCTTGAATAGGTGAGTGCTGAAGCGTTCCTCCCCTTACGGCCAACCCCCTGGCCCTTACTCCCCGTCCTCCCCCACCTCCTCACTTGTTACCGTTATAAATTAGTGCCAAACCTCGCATGGCCTTTCAGAGTTGTCCTGCTTTCTTTTTACCTTCCCACCCCTGTTCGTGCTGAAAGAAAACAGAGTGCTTTTTCACTGGAACGTTCCGGTGACCCCCCCCTGATCCGCCTCTGTTTCTTTGTTTCCCAACGCGCCCACTCTTTTCCTAAGACCCCTGGATTTCCCCTCTTGGGCTGACCATAGGGATTTGTTTGACTTCAATCATTCGCGCCCACCCTCCCAATCATTTTCCAAAATTGCAAGTAGAAGTTTTCTTTCCTCCAAATGTCAGCCCGTAACTAGATTTCTTTCGCCGTTTTGCCCGGAATTTCGACGGCTCTGAATCCCTCTCTTTTTCCCTCCTTCCCCCCTTTCCCTGTTGTTTTGTTTTGTCTCCTCAGTTCCCTTCCGTTTTGTTCACCTCGTGACCTTCTTGTCATCGTATCCCTTTTCTTTTTTTTTTTTTTTCAGCGTTCTGAGATTTACTTGCAACCCCCCGAGTTTTGTTTGATGTTTGTCCCTTCCCCCCCCCTTGTTCCCGCCCCCTCCACGTTCCTTGTCTTCCGAGTCTTTTCGTGCCCCAGGTACCTTACCCGGCCTTTTTCCCCCCGCATGCTTGCCCTCGCGACAATTACGTAGCGTCCTTGCTTTTTCCTTTTTTCCCCTACCCCTTGTGTGTCAGGGCCCCTCCCCCCCCCTCCTTTCACTCCCCCTTTCCCTGTACCTTTTATCACCATGCTGTCCGTGCACCTTTTTTTGGAGGCCTGAGCACTTCTTTTCTCTCTTTAGGTAAGGTAAGGGGAGGGACATAGGGGGGGGTTTGGGTGGGATTTTTAGGGCGTTTGAGGGTTTGGTTTGGGGGTGGTTTTTTGGGGGCATTTTTTGATAGTAATTTTTTCTTTTTTTGGGGGTTTGGCGAGAAGGAGGGTGGAGGTTGTTTGTGGTTTTTGGGTTTGTTTGTTTTTTTTGGGGGGGGACGAGGGGGGGGGGGAGGGGGAGTTGCCGGGTTTAGGGCGTCGGGAAGTCCCCCTTCGTGATATTTTTTTTGTCCCCCTGCCCTTTCCCTTTTCTTCCATCTTTCACTTACTTGACCGTTCCCCCCGATCATTGCTAATGTTTAACCTTTTTCCTTTTTGGTGTCTGCTCCCGGCCGTACTGGTTTGGAATACGCATCCGCACCACTGGTCGATTTTTTTTTTGGCGTTAAGCCTATATTTTTTCCCCCCCCCCCCCCCGACCCTCCTATGGCCTTTCACTCCGCAGCTTCTCCAGTATCAGGAAGCTTGACATTGATCCATTTTCCCTCCTTTCACGGGGTCGAAGGTTTTCCCATGGTAGACTTTGCCGCCACACCACCGTCCCTCCCCCCACCAGGTCTTGCGTCATTTCCTTTTTCCGGGACAGATGATATGTTCGTTTGTAGACCCGCGGTCTGTTCACCAATTTTTTTTTTGTTTTTTTCGTCTCTAGAATATGTTACGAGTGCGGATAGACCTTTTTACACCCCTTGTCCCCCCTCCGAACTTTTTTCTCCCCCCCGTGAGTCCTCCCTTTTCCCACACCCTTGGTTCCCCTTTCAAGTCCCTTTGGGTCCCTTTTTTTTTTTTTTCCTGCAAGTTCAGCCTGCTACACCTGTCCTTGTTCGGAATTTTTTTGCGCGATTTTCCCCCTGGTACCCTTTTTTCCCTCCCTGGACTTTCCCCTTTTTCTCCCCCCCCCCACGCCGGATACGAAGAGCTTCTGTTTTCTCCAAGGCCTTTCGTCACTTTCTTTTTTTTTTGCCTGGATTCCTCCTGCGTTCCGGTTTGTAAGAGTTTTACCGGTACGCGTCTCCGAAATAAACTGGAAACGACTTTTGCCCGCCTTGACTCCTAGTCTCCCCTTTATTTGCATTGGTTGCACAACCGCTCTTCCATGCGCTGACCTTAACCGCCCCCCTTCCCCCCTTCTGGCGCTTGGTTTTCGTTTTTCCGCAGGACGGGGTTTTCTACCCTTCTTTCTGGCCATTTCCTTCCCACTTTCCCCCCCTGTTTCCCCCCCTTTTACCATGCGGTCGACTCTGATTTACCCCTTTTTGCTGCTCATACTCTTTTTTTTTTTTTCCACGTTGTTCACGTCTCCGAGAGCCACGATCGGTGCGGACCCACTCCCCACTCTCCCCGCCCTTTTTCCCGCTATGAGCCCCCCTAAGGTTCTGCCGCAGTTGACCTCTTTTTTTTTTTCCTTTCACCCTCGTTCAGTTATCCTGCCGTGCCTTCCTTTATCACCCGAGACATTTTATATCTCCCCTTGCAGTTTTTTTTTTTTTTTTTTCGTCCCCTTTTCCCCCCCATAGTCGCTGGCGACCGTACGTCTGTGTCCGTGCCCAAGCCGTGAATGCGTTCCCCCTTTTCGCGTCCCTTAAGATTTTTTGGGCGGCCCCCTCGCATGACTCATGTCTCCCTCCCCGTCCTCCCCTTTTCCTTTTTTTAAGTTAATTTTCGTGCAGCCGGAAGTCTTTTTCGTTGACCCTGCCAGCCGGATGTCACACACCATCTCCCCTCTTTCCCCCCCCGTTCCCTAGTCTCTTCCTTTCCAGTTCCCACACCGTTTTGCAATTTCTCTACTTTTCACTCCCTTTTTTTTTTTTTGTGAGAGATTGATTGGCGTTGGGTTTCCTGCCCTATATCTCGGCTTCTTTCCCTTTTCCTTTTTTTTCCCCCCCCTGTGCTTTCCGTACTCAGAACTGTGCCCACCCAAAGTTTTTATTTTTTTTTTCCCCCCACCCCTGTCCACTGCCGGAAGGTATCTCGCCTCATTTGGACGGTCGCTTCTGTCGTCCCCTTACAAAAAAAAAAAGTCGTTGGTCCTTTTTCCCCCCCCTTCGTACGACGCTGCCGGCCGGTACCTGGGTCCGCCCCAGATCCCCTTTTTGTTCCCTTTCCTTTTCCCCATTTCCAACTACCGGGCTCCATAATCCTTTGTGCATCCGATTCCTTTGCTTGGTTCCCCGGATCTAACCGTATTAGTTGCTATTCGTGGATTGGTAGAAATAATGGGGCCCTTACTCCAATTTTGTGCCTAATTCCCCCTTTACGGCCCCCTTTTTCCTGGTTCGGCTCGCTGAGTCCCCCCCGTTTAATCTTTGAGGTATTTTTCATTCTTTTGTCCTTTTCCCCCCTGTCCCCCCAGTCTCCAGCTCCATCACGCCGGACCTTTTCGCCGTATCGTCTTTCGGGTTACCGAACCGGTGAAAAAAGACCCCCCAATTTTTTCCTGTTTTCCCTGAAAGTCCTGGTCCTGTTTCGTATTCTTTCACTCTTCCTTTTTCTTTGTCACGCCCCTGAAAAGCCCCCCAGGGTTTTTTTTCCCTGTGTTGTTTACTTGCTCGGCAAACGGTAAAGTCAAAGGACCCCCCCCTTTTTTTGGTGAACCTTTTCCCCTTTTTCGTTTCCTGGCATTTGCTCACAAAATTCATTTTCCCTCCCCCTTCTTTTCCAGTTTTTCGTTCGTCTCCTCGCGTCGGTCCCAGCCTGTAAAGGCTAAAGCCTTCTCCTTGTCTTCCCGAGCCCCTCATTACGACTCTTTTGTCTGACTTGTGGCCAGGCACGTCAGCTGGTCTTGTCTTACTTTTTTTTTTTTAAATAGTTACTTGGACTTCTTTTGTTTTTTTACAACTTTTGAGTTTCCCCCACAACTCTGTTTCCACTGGTTCGTGTACTCCTTCCCCCCCTTTTCCTTCCCCCCCCCTGTACGATCTAACGAAACATGTGGCACAGCAGAGTTCTTCCAAAGACACTTGGCTTCCCCCCAGCGGCAAATTTCCCCCCCCTTGGATATTTTTGGTTTTCCACGTGAAGGATCGGCAATTCCGTCCCTTGGCTTGCGGTGTTTATTTTCCCCCCTTCCCTTCATTCTTCCCCCCCCCAATCAATTACGTCTGTCAACCTATTAGTTTGATGTCCCCCCCCCCTTCCACTCGCTTGATCCGTCCGCGACCCGGCGACTCACAGCCGCGAGCCCGGCCCCCCCACCGATCCCCCTCCTTCCCCATCCTTCGTGAATTTATGGACGTTTTGTGCGCCCCCAAACTTTTTTTAACTTCCCCCAGCTCGAACCTGAACCGAACCGATTCAGTCCTCCCTTTGTCTCTGGTCCCTAGTCTTCCCTTTCTTTTTTCTCAGTCTTTTCTTCTCCCTCTTTTCCCTGGTACCCATCGGCGTCATCTTCACCTAGTTTTAAGTTCTCGGCCGCAGCATACCTGTAACGATTCCCCGGTCCCTGCGGATCTTTCCCCTCCCCTTGCCCTTTCATTTATTCTGCCTGTCGGTATCGGCAGATTCTATTTCCCCCTCCTTTTTTTTTTTTTTTTTTTTTGATAATCCCCGCGTCGATTCCCCCCTTGGCATCACGCCTTTTCACCTTTTTCTTCCCCGACGTTTTTTTTCCCCTGTGAACCTTATATCGGTCTGTGGTTCCGGGTTTTTTTCCTTCAACCCACTTTCCTTTTTTTTCCCTTTTTCCCAAGAAAGCATGTGGCCGGTACGGTGGTCCCCCATTTTCCTTTGCTTGGACCCCCGTCCGCTGTATTTTCCCCCTCTCATGCTTTTTCTTCGATCAAGCAGTATTGTCCCTTGTTTCCGGCCGCCACCATGGTTGTTTTTTTTTCCCAACCTGGGGACACATCAAAGCTGTGCGACCGTATTGTCCAGTTTAGTGCCAGTCTCTACCCTTTTTCTACTGCTTTCTAATACCCCAGTTTCTCCACTTCCGAGTCGCGATGACGCATTTTTCGTTTCCTGCCCTCAATTCTATTTACCTTTCCCTTCTTTTCATGATTATTTTATCGAGAGAAGATTCTGGTCACCTCGAATCGGTTTTCTCGACCTTCATCTTCAGACGTGTGCAGTTCCCTTGCCTCTTTCTTTCTATTTTTTTTCCCCCCTTTTTTCCCCCACAAGACTTTGTACGATCGTTAAACTGGTTCCCCTTTCGGTGACGTTTTCCTCCGGAAGACTCAGGAGAAAGTGAACCGCATATGCGTGACTGAGGCATTCACCTCAGATTTTTTAGTCACGGCCATTTCCCTTCCTCCTTGATTTTTCAAGGAACTGTTTTTACTTGTGACCCTGGCCACACGACGAGCCAAGAAAGGTTTTCACCCTTTCTCCTACAGTCTTCGTAGGATCGACAGCACCGATTTTCGATGCGGGGCCAGGCCTTTTTTGATACTAATGCCTAGACTCCCCCTCCCCCTATCCTTTGGAACTTCTTTTCCACTGGCGACGAGGCAGTTGTTGCATTTCTCTCCTCTGTTTTTTTTTGACCGACATCGGTCGGTCTCGCTGCGGCAGTATGATCGTTGATTGTGTGGGTTACGCCATTGGTACCCCACCTGAACCCCCCCCCCCCCCTCTTTTTCGTGAGTTCGCATACTTTCAAGCACGTAGGACCCCTCATGAAGTACTCTTGTCGTCCTAATCTTTTTTAACGTGTCTTTTTCCCCCGAGCCCTGCAAACCGATCTCCCCCTTCACCAGTGCGGGTGTTTATTGAGATCGCTGCCTTTCGCTTTTTTTTCTCCCAAACGCGTGATGAAACCAGTGCTTTTCCGGCTTTTTCCCTAGAACCTGGTTGTCGATTTTTCTGCTCCGGGACACAATTCCCCTGACCCTAGGACCGCCTTGCCCCTTCCCCCGGGGACCTCCACCCCACCTTGTCCCGGTGTCCTCGACTCCTTTTTTTTTTCCTTTGCCCCGACAATCATGCTTTCCCCCCCCCCCCCCCCCCCCCCCCCGGATCTGTTTTTTCCCTTTTTTCTTCCCGCGGAGGTCCTCTTTCCCCTGACCGGTACGCCTTTTTTTCACCAGTTACCCTTAGTGCGATCCCTTTCCCCTCTGCCCCCCCCCTTTTTCCAGTGATCGAAGCGAAGCTCTTTTTGTTATTATCCCATCCATTCCTTTTTCCCCCAAACGAGCTTTTCTTTTGAGCGTGGGCATTCCCTCCTTCCTGGCGAGCTTCCCGCTGCAGCCCCTTTTTCCGATCCCCTCCCCGAAACACTGGGCCACGACCCTTGGCCTCTTCGTGTCGACGAGCTCTCCCTTTTTTTTCGGGCCCACGCGTCACTCGTAGCTTGCCCGGCTTAACCCCGCACCTGTTAACCGTCTCTCGCCTTCTGTTAGTCGAACGTTGCCCCCCGGTTTTGATGAGTTTTTTTTTTGTTTTTTCCTGCCAAGCAATGTTTTTACACGTATCCCCCCTTTTTTTCGTCTTTTTCTCTCTTTTCTTTTCCTTGATAATGAGAGCGAGAAAACCCGTTTGCGACGAGGGCCACTTCTTCTTGAGACCCCCCAGCTCACGATAGGGGGTCCCATGTCAAATCACCAGCCCCCGACCTTTTTTCTTTTTTTCCCTTCTTTGAAACGACAATTGCGGACCAATCGTGGGCCATTAGGGTACACCCTGGCTGCACTTACATGTACCCGGACGACTCTCCAACCCCGACATGGGTTCTTTTCCTAGTTCTCTCCTTCTAGGAACTACCCAGGACGATTGGACGACAATGTTTTCGCATTTTGCGACCCAAGACGTCCCACCCCTTTTTCCTTTGTTAAGAGTTTCCGTACGTACAAAGATTTTTGGGGGCCTTAGCTTTACTCAATGCAAGGTTCCTGAGTCTTCTCCTCCCTTCCTATTGTGGTGGCAGCCAGTTGCAACTTCGCTTCTCCCTTTGTTTTTTTCACACTCCCCCCTTGAGGTCCAGGATCTCCTTTGATCGAGAGCAGAGCACATCTAGTTTCCAATCTTCTATCTTTTTTTCCCATCTTTTTTCCCCCCCGTTTTTTCTTTTTGTTTCTTCTCTTTGAAACCGTATTGGAGTGTGACTACATTTTCCTTCTGGACACGAACGCCCCTTTTTTTTTTATGTGAGACGTGCTTTTTTCGGTTCTTCCCACCCCCCCCCCCCCCCCCTTTTTTTTTTCCCCCCCCCGAACGCCCGACACACGGTGTTTCGTTCCCCCCCCCCCCCCCCCCAACACCTTCTTTTTTTAGTTACTGATCCTATCGCCCCCCTTTTTCCCGACTTTCCCTCCCCCACCCTTTCCTTCTTTTTCCCTTTAACTGACAGAGTAAAACCATTTTCGGCTCTGAAATTACTGTTTTTTTTGTTTTTTCCCGCGGAAACATTGAGAGTCTCCAGCTCGATCCACCCGCACATGTCATATCCTCATCGAGTCCCCCCGGGTGTGGTGTCTACCTTTTTTCCCCCCCCCCCCCCGGTTTTTCTACTTTCCCTTTACCCCGGCAGTTTTGACAGGATCTGACCCTAGGGGTCTGATTTTTAAGTGCCCCCCTTAGGGCTTATGCGGCTTAGTCCGTACTTCCAAAAACGTTGCGCTTCCTGAATCGAGTTTTGTCTTGGCCCTGACTTTTTTTTTTTTCTGATGTTCCCCCCCGCTCCGATCAGGTCTGCTGGTGCGCTTTCGGTTTGAGGAATAGACACCTAACCCTTTTCCCCTCCGTTCTGTCTCCCGGCCCTCGTCTTCTTACCGGTCTCGTATTCTATCTTCGCCCCACTGTGATGTGAACCAAACACCATTTGAATGTTTTTTCCCCTCTGTAGTCTTTTTGTGTCCTCTACCGTTTCTTTGCTGACTCCGGACCCCACCTGCTCGTTCCGAGTTTTTCGGTTTCCATTCTCGTTCTCCACTTCCCCCCCCTTTTTTTTTTTGGCACAATCAAAGGTAGTGTTTTTCCCGTCTAGAAACTTGCCCCCTTTCTTTTCCCTTTTATATCAGGTGTTTTTCGATCGGTCGGCTCCACCACCCCAGTGCTACAAGCAGTGTCATGTTGCATTGATGCCCGTCCCCCTGAAACCCTCACTATCTTTTTATTGATTTCTGTCCTTTCGGTCCCCCTTTCCTGAAACTGAACTCCTTTTTTCCATTGTTGAACTCGTCCGTGCAGGCTAGGCCCCCCGGGAGGTATTTCTCTACCCCCCTGCCGCCCGGGCCCCCCCCCTGGTGTCCCTTCCCTTTTGATAAAGCGTCTGCCCCCCCAGTGCTTTGTGAAGTACAGCTTCTTTTTTTTTTTATGCAGCCCCCCTTGGGACAGAGAAGCTTGCCACCAAAACCTGTGGTTGTGTTTTTTCTTTCCCTCTCGTCATTTTTTTTTTTTGGAGAGAGGTGCAATTTTTCCCGTGGGCTCATCATATGCTACCCCTTTCCCCCCCCCTCTTTTAGGGGGGGAGCAGACCCCAGCCCCCCCTGCTTTCATCGGCGGGTTTCACGAACATTTTTTCATCCCTGACTCCCCCCTGTTCTTTTCCCCCCTCGACCCCGCCCTGCCCACGTGACTGTGTTTGACGCGTTTTCCCTTTCTTCCTTTTTGCCCCCCCACCTTTTCGAACGATGACAACTCGATGACCTATTTAATCGTTTCCACGTTCTTTTCTTCTTTTACTCTCTTGCTTTTATCGGATCGAGGGGTGGTTACCAGGAACCCACCCCTTTTTTTTTCGAATCATGTAAGGCCCCCGCAGAATACTACTGCTCCCCCTTGCGGATTTTGTCCTGACAACCCCTTTTTAATTCCCCCCTCTGCTGTATTTTCTGTCCATACATTTCAGTTGAGTCGAATTACAGGCATCCCGTTTTTCTTTCCTCGGAGAAACGGCTCGCCCCACGGCAGCCCTGCGCGTGAAGTGCCCCCTTCGTCTGTTTGTGCCCCGTTTTGTGTTTTCGTCCTCGTGTTTTTGAGGCCCCCCTCACAAAGTTTGACCTTTTCCCTCGCGACGCTGTTTAATGCTTCGCCACACAGGTGTTGATTACCCCCTCTCTCTTGTACTTTCTTTTTCCCTTCCGTTTTTTTCCCTTTTCCCCATCAAATTTTGGCGATGGATTTTGTTCCGTCACCAATAGTTGATATTCCTTTTTTTTTTTCCAACCCTTCCCCCCCCCCCTCGACGGAAACCCCAAAAGCGGCCCCGCTTTCCATTGAGAAGTTTTTGTATCGCCTCTCCCTTTTCGAGTCCCTCCTCTTTTAGTCTCAGATTGTCCCCGAATCGAGAGCTTGACCACTCTCTCTTTCCCTTGTTTTTTTTTTCATTAGAGCGCTCGAACCATCGGTACTCCGACCGCGCGCGGCGTGCCGAGTCTGCTTGAGTACTTTTCCCACTTTCCCTTTCCCCCTCCCGTGAGTTGTTACCCCTCTTTTTGAAATGGTTCCCCCCCCTCCCTTATGTCGTCTGGCACCTTCGCCCAATTTCTTTTGCCTTCTTTCCTTTTTTTGACGCGAGCGGCTTTTCCACCCCCCCCTCGATGTGCGGTCCCATACCGTTTTTTGACTGCATTCTTTTCTTTTTTCCCCCGACCTTTGTTTCTTTCAGACCCCAGACCCTGCTGGTGTTCCCCCCCTTGACCCCCAGCAACCCTCCTTTTTTTTTTTTTTCGATTTTAGTCGATAGCCGGGTGGGCCGAACGGTTTTATTTTTCTTTTTTTTTTTCCCACGTTCTCCCCCCTTTGCTTGAATCCACGCACGTGACAGACCTGTTGGTTTTTTTTTCTTCGGTGGGTGGGTCATTCTTTTTCGCTCTTGTTCCTTTCCTCTTTTTGCCCTTATGCGACCCTACGATAGAACCACGACCGTCCACGTTGGCTTCCTTTTTTGTCTTCAATAGCATTTTCCCCCTTTCCCCCCCGATTTCTCTCTGCTTTCTTCCCAACTATCAACGAGTTGTAAGGAAAGTGCGTTCTCCCTTTTTTTTTTTTTTTTTGTGCCAAATATTTTCCCCCTTTCTTCAGGCGACGGTGGCCATCCTGGTGCCCCCCAACCTCACCTCCACCAGCTTGGGTTGTGCTGGTCTTTCCGGTTTTGTTATGAGGACCCTCTAGACCAACGGTTTGAAGTTTTTTTTTCCCCTTATTGGTTTTTGGGACGAGGGTGATACCGCCTGGCAAACTGCCAACTGACGTATTTTTTTTCCCTCATCTTTTCTTTCCAATTTCCCCCTTTTGCCTGTGTTGTGGTCCGCAAGGGGGCGTCCCGACATCTTGCGTACCAATTTAGTGTTTTAGTTTTTTCCCTTTTTTTTTTTCATCCTGCTTTCGCGCGTTTGCACAGTTACCCCCCCCCCCCCCCCCCCCCCCCCCCCCCCCCCCCCCAGTTTTATGCAAGCGGGGACTAAGTTCCCACTTGGCATCCGAGCCTTTTGGATGCCGCATCCTCCAATTTTCCTTTCAAACCATTCTGTTTTGTTCTTGGAGCGTCGCATCACCTTGCCTGTACGTTTTTGCCGACGGCGTGCTTTCTCCGAACCCCCCTCCCCTTCTTCAATTTTTCCTTTTTTTTCCCTTTTGACTCCCCTTGAGCTGGCACGGTGAGCCGGTCATGGGGTCACCAGCTTCCCTTTTTTTTCTCTTGTGCGCCCCATTAACGACACAGACCGAGCTCGGCTTGTTTTTTTTTTTCAGAAGAGGGATCTCTACTCAACTTCCGAGACAGCCAAATAGCTGGGTTTTTTTTTTCCCCACCCATGCCCCCCCCCAGATGTGTTTTTCCATTCGAATACCTTCCCCCTTTTTTTTTTTATTTTCCCCCCCTCTTTTTTTGCAGAACGTTTTCTGGGCGCAAGTGTCGCCCGCAGCCCAGCTGCAGCCCTGTTCCGTTGTAACACCCAGCCCCCCGAACATGTTCGGCTCCCCCCTTTTTCCCTTTTTTCAATGTTGCCCCATTCCCATTTGCTATCCCTACCTAACTGTTCTGGCTCCCTGCCTGCTTGGCCCCCTCGCTGAGTCCCCCACAGACCCGTCTGCCCCTTTGGTTTTTTTTTCTTCTTTTTTTTTTTTTTTTTTCTTTTTTTTTTTCTTGGTCTTTCCTGTTTCCCTTTCCCCAGAATGACGAGGCTGGCCGACTTTTCCCCTTTCCGGTTCCAGGGGAACGAATCGTCTTCCGTTGTCACGTTACTCTTTTTTTTTTTTTTTTTTTTTTCTCGCACTATAAGCGAGGGCCTTAGTTTGATCTTCCCCCCTTTTTTCTTTTTTTGAGGTTGCCCCCCTGAGAAGTTGCCGGGCCTCCGTTTTCCCAGTCCACCCTCCTGCCCTTTTTCCTCCACGCTGATCCGGTGGGAGCAGGCACCCCCCCTTTTTGGTTCACTCTCTCTTTTCATTTTTTTTTTTTTTTTTTTTGTTGATCGAGATTGCGCTGATTGGCCATGCTATCTTCGGGCCCTTTTCCAATCGTTTTGTTTTTCTTTTTTCACCCCTCAGTTTTTTTTTTTTTGGCTAGGTCTTCAGGTTCCGCCCCCTTTTTTTTTCTTTTTTTCCAACCCCAAACTGAACTTGCTGACGATTCTCCCTCCTAGTCGCTAGATGGGCCCCTGTTTTTTCCAAAAACCTCCCGTGATTTTCCCCGTTACATTCCTGCGTCGTGGTGCCCGCAAAGCACTGGTTTTTTTTTTTTCCGACCGCGCCCTGCGTCATTTCTCATCCGAGCTGAGCGATAAATCCCCTTTTTCTTTTTTTTTTTTTTGTTTTTTCTGGTTTCTTCTGAGTTTTTTGTAACGTGGGAAAGAGATCGAACTCCGTCTTTTTTCCGTGAAGCTAATAGTGCTCCCACCTGGTTCCCCCCACTTTTTTCTGTCGTTCCCCTTTTGAGCGAATTGGTAGGTTAGGGGATTGGGTGCCTGTAGAATTCCGCCTTTTTTTTTTTTTTTCTGGCTCTATTTTTCGAACTGGCAAAAGCGCCTCGCCAGTTAAATGATTTTCTTTCCTTTTTCCCCCCAACTGTTGAACGGGGAAAACCCATTTCCTGTGCCCTTTGCGTACTCAAGGTAGTACGGTCCCGTTCGTATTTTTTTTTTACCGTATCCTCCCTTTTTGAAGTTCGGTTAATTCCGACTCCCCCTTTTTCCTTCCCTTTCCTTTTCCCTTGGAATCGTCGCCACATCAATGCCCTTTCAGTTCGTTTCCGTTTAGTTTCTTTTCGCTTTTTCCCCTATTTGGTACCCTCCCCTTTCCCCCTATAACAAGGATGATGGGTTTTTTTACCCCCTTTTTTACGAGACATTTCGTGTTCTGTACCCTTTTTTTTTTTTCTGATACTTTTGCGAGCCTCTTCGATAGGTGGGGCCTCGGTTCTGCCAACGGTTTTTTACATGTGGTTTTTCCCTGGGTCACCCCCCCCTCGATTGATTTTTTGAGATCCCGGGGCCCGGTCGGACTTGGTACAGACAGGATGTCCCGTTGAAGCCCCCTTTCTTTCTTTGGATCCCCCCCCTTTTTTTTCCCTGTGGGTTGTTTTTTTGGATGTAGAGGATCGGAATTCCGTTCATTGCGTTTTTCCCTTTCTTCTTCATATACCCTCACTAGTAACCCATCGCGACCCCCTCCACTGTTTCATCGACCTCTTGTTCCTTTTCCCCACCCTTTCCCTTCTGGAGAAAGTTCCACGATACAATCGACCCCCTGGGTCTTGTGCTTTTTTCCTGTTGAGGGCGGATGTTTGCTCGTCCACCGTCCCCACTGAACCTAGAAAGTGAGCCGAGTCCTTTTCATTAATCTTCGGCCGTTTTTTTTTTCTTTTCTAAGATGCTCGTTGGCTCCTCCCCCGGTTTCCCCATAGGCTCCCCCCTTAGTGCCCTGTTTCCCGATCTTCTTCCCTCCTTCAGCTCCCCTCAATCATTAGTCACCAAGAGAGGTGCGCCACAATTGTCCATTTTTCCCCTCTTGATTTTTCCCTCCCGGGATCGGCACAGTAACGTGCCCTTGCCGTTCCTCCCAGGCTTCCCCTCCCCGCCCCCGTCACTGGGCCCCGGCCTCCTACCGCGGCTTTTCCACTGGCTCGGTTTTTAGGTGCACCTCGATTGGGCCGGGGTTTTGTGTCTGGCGGAGGGACAGTCGGGAAAGACCAAGCACCCTCCCGGCCACTTTTCTTGCTTTCCCCCCATGAGTGTGAAAACAGCTGATTTTACCAGTGCCTGTTTTTTTTTTTTTTTGTTTTGCAGGCGGCCCCACCAAGGGTGTGTAACCATTTTTTCCCACATCTTTCCACCTTTTTCCCCCCCTGTGTGGAACCTGTTTTTTTCCCCTCTGATTTTCGTTCCACCCAAATCGGGGACACTGCTCGGGCCTCCCAGTTGGCGTCTCTACTTCTTCGGTTGGCCTCAA
>Ga0179593_1442883_pt1 | contig 16448 bp, 23 predicted proteins | sample CZODoug2_1_08_16_FD_185931 | JGI IMG/M metagenome (GOLD analysis project Ga0179593, IMG submission 185931) | Vadose zone soil fungal communities from Angelo Coast Range Reserve, California, USA - CZODoug2_1_08_16fungal (PacBio error correction) | ecosystem: Environmental > Terrestrial > Soil >... | reverse complement strand
TTTTCTGGTCATGACAATACCAGTCCTTAATCCCCGGTTGTTCTTCGCGCGCCCCGTTTTTTACATCCCCTCCGTGTTGATCCCCTTTTGTGTCAACTTTTCTTTAGTTGGCAGACCTTTCGCCCAACCCTGTCTCTTTTGCGTCTTCCCCGTCTTGATCAACTTTATTTGGGTGAAACAAGGTTGCTATGTCAGGTTTTGAATTCCCGCCTTTTTCCTATAACGGACTCCCCTTTTTTTTTTTTTTTCCCCTTTTTTTTTCTTTTTCCTTGAGTGGCCTTTGATTTTTTTTGCCTCCAGGATGGTCCATGCACCCCCCCGCCTTCGTTGATAGTTGCCTTTTCCCTGGAAACCTTGAGGCACCGTCGATTTAAGGGTTGCTAAATTTTCTCTAATCCTACATTAAGTTGCCCCCTTTCATTTTTGTTGGTTTTTTTCTTTTCACCCCTTTCCACACCACGTTGCGGTTTAGAATTCCTTGGTTCTTGTTGTCCCTGCACCCTTACCAAGTTCAGCTTTTTCTTTTTGAGCTTCTGAGGCGCTGTTTTCGCTTTTTGTGACTTTTCTTTTCGTTTCCCCACTCTTATGTTTTTCAGCGCCCCCCCCTCCTGATCGTAAGATGGTCCAGGCAGCCTTTCGGGTTCTGGTGGTTGTCTTACCCCGTGTTGGCGATACTCTTTATTTTACCAATTAATGCCTCCGCTTCACTGTCTTTCAATACTGCAGACGACTTAGCTCTCGGGCATCCTTCTTTTTCTTTGTGATAGAATGCGATTGGGACCCTTTTCGTTTCGACCCGCCCTTCCTTTCGGTGATTAGTTCTACTCCCCATGGAGAAGCAATTTGTGCCTTTTTCTCCTCGGAGTTTGTATAAGGCCTACGCCGACCTTTACCGTATCAACTTGGCTTCTGCTCCGTCGTCAATTTCGTCTACCCCCCTTTTTCGGTCCTTTCGTGAGAGAGTAGATTTTTCCGCTCTGAGACCTCTCTTGACAGACGTGATTTGGGTGTTTTTGTTTTCCCTGTTTCCTTTCTTATTCTGTGCCCCCAAATTTTGGTTGGTTTAACCCCCCCCAGTTGCTTGAAACGAAGACCAGTGCTCCAACTTGTCTGGCCTCCCTCCTCTGTATTGAAGGAGTGACTCCTCCTCTTTGCTCCGTTACTACCTTTTTGGTTTTTCCCAACAGAGCTGTCACCCCCGACCTCCACCCTTACGAATACTCACAACTTGCCCGCGTGAATGTCAGTTCCCTTTGACCTTCCCTCTCCTGATCTATTTTTGGTTTTCACCCCCCGTCCAGCGCTTATGAGTTTTTCGGAAATCGCTTCGTTTTTTTCTTTTGTGTCGCTTCCCCCCAAAAGCTTTTTTCTTTTTCTTTTCCTATTGTTTTTTTGCTTCGCAATAGGTTCTTTCCCCCCTACGCCGGCTTTTGCTGCATTTCGCGGTATTTGCAGACTTCTTTGCAGATGTTCCCTATTTTTCTGGGATGAGACAACCATTCGTTCGGCTTTTTTTTGATTGCAAATTATGTCCTTTCCTCTTTTCTCGCTGCGTATAACCGGCTTTCTCCCCCACTTTTACGTGCAAACCACCCCCCTTCGTCCTTTTTCTTTTTTCCGTACCCCTATTACCGGGTCCCCCGTGTTTCACTCCTACTTCCTATTATCCTGCGGCCCCACAACCCCTTCCCAGAAACGTTTTCCTCTTTTCTTTTTTGTCCCTTCCTGTGCTATTGCCGGTAGTCTTTTTGTCCCTTCGCGTTCCCTGCAACATTCGCACCTTTCCTGCACAAGTTGACCTACCTTTTTACCCCCCCTTCTCCTTTTTTCCTATCTTCTCGCTGAGCATCGGGGCCCCCGTGCTGATGCCAATTTGTTTTTCAGGTGCCGTTCCCTGCCTTACCTGCTTTTTGTCCCCCCTGCTTTCGCACCATGGTCACCATTTCGGTTCTTGTCTGAGGGGAAACCCCAAAGGGGTTCCCGGTTTTTGCCGCCGGGCACCCCGGTTTGCTGGATCAATTCGTCTTCCTGTTTTGGCTTTTGTTCACAGAGAAAATTGCTTCATCAGAGGCTGGATCAAACTCCTCTCTCAATTGGCTCTTTGCCTGCTACCCCCCCCCCTCCCCCTTGACATGTGACTTTTTTGTCAGGTTTATGTTTTGTTTGGGGGGGGAGCCTTTTCGGTTTTTGTGCCCCATTCCATCCAGGTATCCACCCTTCCCTCAACCGTTGACTTTACTTGTGGAATTTGGCTGATGGCGTTTGCTGTCTTTCCTCTGACCTCCCTGTAACCGGAGACCCTGTTCATCCCATACCTCGTAATAAATTTTCGCTCCTCGCTTTTCTGTTCTCCCTTTTCTTTCCCAAAATTTTATTCCTTTTTCTGTCACGGGCCCAAATTGACGAGTGGGCTTCCGGTCCGAACACCTTTGTTCGCTTCCTCTTTTTTACACGGTTTTTCCGCGTTTGCTTGCGTGAATGATTCCTGTCTTGCCGTTTTTTTTTGCACTGTCCCCGGCGGTATTTGGCGCCCTTCCTACCCCATCCACAACTCCTTTTCTCGTACTCCTCGGATTTCAGTACCTGGTATTTTTCTTTTCATCGCTTATTTCACAATTGTGTTTTTGTTTTTCTGACATCCTTCCCCCCTCATTTCAGCTTGGTTTTTGTTCTCCCTGGAACGATTTTTCCCTCACCACTGTCCCATGCCCGACCCACGCTCTCGTCGACTTCTTATCCTCCATTTTTTCGCAATTTACCCATCTTTGTCGCCCCCAACTTTTGGATGCTACACACTCTTCTGGACCGCTTTTTGCTGTTCGGGACCACCTATCGAGTCGCCACCTGTTTTCAGTTTCCCTTTTTTTTTTGTCTATGTCGTGTTAGCATGTCCCCGCCAAGCGTCCTGAGCAATACATTTTTAACCCTACCCCTTCCAACTGTTTTTCCTTTTTTTCCCGGGGGGCTGCCGGTTCTCCTTCCTATTAATTTGGATTTCCCCCTTCCTCCCCTGCGTTTTTTTCGTTTTTTCTTTACCCAGGATTGTGTTTGTTCTTTCCCTCGAGGTCGTTTTTTCTTTTCTGTGTGTCTTCTACCAGAGTTCCCCCCTTCCGTTTGGATCTTTCTCTCCAGGCTGGGGGGTTCCCTCGTGGTGGGGGGCCCATGTCCGTATTCTGACTTGCTTGTCCCTTCTCCCCCCCCCTTCTTACAGTCGCGCGGAGTTTACCTACTGTTCCACCCCTTCCGTAAGGAGTCCTCGGACTTCTGAACTCCGTTTGGCCGCCCTTCATTAGTCTCCTTTCCTTTGTCCTTTTTTCTCTTTTTTTTTTATTGTGTTCTTCATGGTGACCGCTTTTTGGACCTTTTTTCTTCCTACCCAGAATTGCTCGATGCGTTCGCACGCGCCCACGCTCACACTGGACGGCCTTGCGTTCCCCCTCCCGGCTTTCTTTTTTCCCAACTTTCTCTCCTCCTCTTTTGTTGTTTTATCTGACTTTTTCAAGAGTGGAAGGAGTTCTTTCTTCTCCTCCCCCCCCTTTGCCGCGCATCTTTTGGTTTCTTGTCGGCATTTTTTTTTTCCCGTCCTTCTTGTTGGTAGACTTTCTTACTTTCTGTCCCTTCCGCCCATGTGCAGAAGCCTTCGCCCCATGACATGAAAGCCTCTATCTTCATGTATCAGTCCTTTTTCCCTGTGATTCTTCCCCCCTCTGTCAGGTTTCCGTGAGTGTATCACTCCCCGGTCTTTCACGTGCGGTCCTCTTTTTCGAAGGTTGGGTCAGGACGGGTTTTGAAGGAAAACCTCTCCTTCCCCCTCCCCGACTCCCCCTCTGTTCTGCCTCCCTCCCACCGGTTTTGTCCTTGTTCCCCCCAGGCTGTGCCCTTCACACCGGCCCGATTCGAATTACAAACCTCCGGGCCCTGGCTCCACTGCTTCCTTCCCCCCCAACATAGTGAACAGACCTGATCCCCCACGTTGGGTGGGCCATGTCCCCTGAAGCATCGTTTTTCTCCCAAACCCCGGCGTATAGCCCCGTTTTTTTTTGCCGAGGATTTTTCCAACTGTTTTTCTGGTCGTTTGGTTGAAAATTACTTTGTTGCGCTCCTGGCTTTTTTTTTCCGTTGACCTCCCTGGCTTCCATAATCTCCTGAAAGCGGTTTTTCCCGAACCCTCGATCTCGATCGTGGTTTCTTTCCACAGCCCCTTCTCGTCCACCCCTTTTCCTCTGCTGTTTTCCAGCCCTGGGTTTAACCCCTCCCTCTGAAGGGAAAGGGGTCCAAGTTCGTCTTTACGGTTCTCTTTTTTTCCCCGTAGGGTTATCGGTTTAGTAAACGGTTCTGGGACGGTGCGAAGGTGGTGACCCCACCCCACCATTGCCAGTTTTCGTATTCAAAAGATTTGTTTGCTGTTGGCTGCTAAAACAACCACACCCCCCTTTTTATTCGCGATCATCAGTGAACTAGCTTCCCTTCTCACAGCTCTTAGATTTTGGCGTTATTTTCTTTTTTGTCTTACCATCCCTTAATGTAAGCTTCGCATTCCTTCACAGAGTCCCTCCTTATCGCCGTCAGTTCAGTTTCTCGTTCTTCCCAGTGTTCGACGATGGCCCCCCTTTCTTCCTAGCTGATTTCCCGACGGATTTCCTCAGGGTTAATCAAAAAATGGCTCACGATTCGCTCCTCCTCTTAGTGCTTACCCTTTTCTTTTTTTTTACGGGGCACGGCTTCTCCCCCGCCAGTCATCCCCACTAACCACGCATTCCCTTTGCTGTTACCCCTTGATTTTCATTTCCCTTTACCCTTTCGTGTTTACAGGATCAGTTTCCCCCCTTTTTTTTGCCGTTGGTTTTTCTATTCTGAATAGCAATTGCGGAGAGAATTTCCCCTTTATGGATTCAGATTCTCCCTGTTTTTCGCATTGGTTTATTTGAGGCAATCACTAGTAGCCCCTTTCTTTTTTTTTTTCCCCCGTTTGGACAACATGTTCCCATAGTTTTTTTCTCCCCTCTGCCCACCACTGTTGGCATTTGGCCCGGTTCTTTTTTCCCCTCTAGGGTAGGCTTGCCACCCTTTTCTTCCTTTTTTGCCCCCCTCCCGATCAAGTTGCCTCTCTCATTTCTCGATCGGCCGTTTCTACCTGGATCTCGTCCCCTTTTTTTTGGCTCGCTTTTCCTATTCCGCTTGTTCCGAAATCGATCCCTCCCCTGGCTGCCGTCGGTCCCAGCCGCCGTGCGGTTTGCCTTTGCCGCGCCCCGACGTTCGAAAACCTGCTTCTTTTTTCTTTTGGCCTGGCGGTACAATATTGGGTCGTATACTCGCCGTTCCGGGATGTTTTTTTTTTTTGGCCGGTTTTTTCCCGATTGGTATCTCCCTCCGAGTTTGTCAACCTAGCGGTCAGAGTGAAAGTCGACAGGCCGCGCATCGTTTGTTTGTCCATGGCCGCATTTCAGAGGCGCCCAACCCTTTGCGCAAGCTATCCGTCTTGCCCCGCGAAATTTGCCACGCCCTCGCTTTCCCCCGCTCTTGTTCGATCACCCTCCTGCCCCCAAATCGTCTCGTCCGTGTGTTTTTTTTTGTCTTCCACCACCCCCAGACCACTGCCGCATCGATTTCGCCCTTATAAACGCTCCTTTTGGTGTTTGACCCACCCTCTATTCCCAGTTTTCCCCCCTCGCATTGCTGTCAATTGCGCCCCTTTTTGCGTGCTGAGGTCGGGTGCATGCTTCTTTCGCCCCACTCGCAGATAGGCTGTTTGATACTACGCCTTGAGGAGCTTCCCCTTTTCCCTTTTTCGTGTCAGGAGTTTGGCCCCTTTTTTTTTCTTTCCTTTACTTCGTTTTCAACTTTGCTTTTTTTTCCAATTCGACCTCTTTCATGTTGGTTTTTTTCCCCCACCGCCTTTTTTTCTTATTTCCTAACATTCCGCACCCCCCTCCTGTCCTTCCCTGCTCTTCGTTCTCGTTCACTACCCCGCTTCTCCAGATTTTGCTAGGGTGCCTCCGTGCTTTACGGTTAAGTATCGTTGTAGCCGTTTTTCCCCACGACGCGGACTAACGTTTTTTGTTGAGGGTTTTTCCCCTCCTTCCCATCCCTTCCCCCGTTGCAGGTTGGTCTCCCCACTGCTGTCCCAAAGGGCGCGTCCGATCCGTCTGACAACAGCCGAAGCGTTTCCCTTTCATTTAGTGTTCCCTTAGGTTGCAACCTTTAGATGAGCGCGGTCTTTCCCTCGCCGCCGGCCGCCTGGTTTTCATCCGTTCCTCATCTTTTTTTTCTCTTTTGACAGTTGTCGCCAGACCTGATTCCCCAAACTCTCCTTATTTGAGCGAATTCCCCGATGTTTGACTACCCTTTCCTTGATTCTCGGCAGTTTCCCCCCTTCCTTTTTTTCCGTTTGGCCGTGTGTTCTAGTCTCTGCCCAGGCTTGCCACCCCCCACTTTTTCTTCTCTCTTGTGTCCCGTCCAGTTAGCGTTTTTCTCCTGGTCGGAGGACCTCGTTTTGCGGCCCACTCGTCACAAACTTTGCTTTTTGTTGTGTGACCTCCCTTGAGTCCCTCCCTCAGCTGCCTTTTTGTTTTCCTCCTTTAGTTGTGGTTTGATGGGAAAGCTTTTGGCCTTCTTCCACCGTGACCCCAACCCGTTCCCCTTCCCTTTGAGTCGCGCCCGGAAACATCATTCTGTGGCGCTGAGTTCTTTGTTCCCTTTTCGGACTGCTGCTTGAGCTTGGGCGGTGCGCCGGCCGTAACCCTGGTTTCCCCGTAGCCGGGTCTGGATTTTTGTCCCTCTTTTTTTTTTTTTCCTTCGGTCGCCTTCCGGGGCTCCGGGACGGTTGAGCGTTGCTGGCCCGCTTCAAAGGTTTTTTTCCCTCTTGCAGGTTTTTTTGAAGCACTTTCTCGCCCCATGATCTTGTCGGCATCTTCCGTTTTCCCCTTGTGGTTGTTCACGGGTGCAGGAAGTGACTGGCTGCATACCGGCAGCATTTCCCCCTTTTTTTTTTTCCCAGCCTGCCTTTCCTGAAAGTTCTTGCTTCCACAACGACCTTCGTTGACGCGGCTTTTTTTCCACTTCTGGGCCAGTTTCGGCCCCCGAGTTTTTCAGAGTCTCGTCACCTGTTATGGAGATGGGCCTCTGATTTTTGACCTTTCTCCTTGTTTTTTTTCCCTGCGAAGTGGTACTTCTGCCTGCCCTTGATTTCCCCCACCACCCTCTGCTTCCTGCGTCCGACCTTTTTACTGTCTTTGCCACTGGCACTCTCCACACACGTTAGTTTTCCCCCCCATTGCGTTTTTCACACCCTTTCCTTTCTGCTCGAGCTTTTCTTAGTTCGTTCGAATCTTCTCACAATCCTGATGTCTTCGTGCGGATGGACAGGGCGCCTCTTTTGCTTTTCCGTGTGCGGAGGTCCCGCCGGTTTTTTTTCCTCTTCCTTCGCTTTCCGGGCTCGCCTTAACGGGCTCTCCTTTCTGAGGTTTCCCCTGTTTGGGTCCCGTGCGCTTTGCTTTTTTCACTCGTTACCACTCACCATGTTACGAGTTTTGTAGATGGATGTCCGTCCGCCCCCCCCTGGTGCCTCCCTTTGACCCTTCTTAATACTAGTGTGGTGCGGCACGGTCCCGTCTTCCCTGTGACCGTTCCTGCGTTCTGCTAGCTTTCATTCGTCCCCAGCTTTACGTTTCGTGGCGATTTCGATCTTTGAACGTCTTCTTTTGTTTTTAGGTACCATTTTAGGTTTCTTCGGTGACCCCACCCCCCTTTTCTTTTCGGCCTTCTTGAACCACCTCACCGTTTGAACGACTCCTTTTTTGACGTGTTTTTTCCCCCCCACTTGTCCTGCCTGTCCCTCCACTACATGTTGGTACGTTGAAAAGAAGGTTTCTCCTCATGGTCAGGATACATAACGTCCTATCCCGGTCTGGGGTGGCGTCCGACTAAAGTAAGATGCACCCCCCCCCATCCCAGTCCAATCCCTTGGTGTTTTTTTTTGTTTTTTCCCATTTGTGAAATCTCGGCTTCTTCTCTTTTTGTGATTAGAACAAAAACACGCTCGGCCGTTTTTTCCCGGGTTTACCTATGCTTTTTGTTTGCACCACCCCCTCGTTTCTATTAGAGATTTTTTTTGGCCGAGGTTGTTTCTCTCCCTTCAATCCCCCACGGTCCTCTCTGGCTCTTGGCTGGATTTTTTGGCCTTTTAACGCTATTCTTTTCGCAGATTCTCGTGGCCCCGATCTTGGCAACTGACAAACATTCCGTCATTGACGGTTTCGTACGGACCACTCCCCACCATCTTACCCTCTAGCTCTTTCCCTCCCTTCGACACGGTCTTTCCACGGGTCCACCTCACCCTTTACGGACGGCTGGTTTTCTTGACGTTATGCTTCATGGACGGCCGAACGGACGGACATCGGCGCCGTTCTGGCGCTTGCACAAAAGGCTCAGCCCTGGCTCGGCTTTTTGAGGAGGTTCCGCTGCTGTTCCGTCATCGAAATTTCGCCCCACTCGCTCTTACGGCGCACAAACGTCGACTGTCCATGCCTTTTTTGGCTCTTTCTCGTGCGGCCTTTTTTTCTTCTTTGCCCCCACGGTGGAACTTCTCCGCCGACAGTCTTTTTTTTTTTTACCATGCCCGCCCGAACTGTAACAACTGTCACTTGGATGCTTCTGTCTGTGACACCGTTTTTCCCCCGGTGGGTTTTTGCAGCCCCCTGGGCGATCGAATTGTTTGCTCCAGTTGTTCCTGCTTCCTCGGTTAAGTCCTGAGCCCAGATTTGTCCGAACTCTCCTCAAATGTTCGCGTTCCTTATCCCCCCGCCCGGCTTTTTTTTGTGGGGCTGTCAACCTCGACGTGAGTTTGCCCTGGGCACTGCACGGCTCCCTACTAACCTTTTTTGCCTGTTTTGCTTTTTTGTATTTTTTCTTTGCTTCTCGCGCCACTGCAACGAACGGGTTACCCATACTCTGCCAGACCAGTCTGTCTTCTCCTATCTGTTTTGCTGTTGCTCAAAAGACTTTCCTGGTCTCGAAATAATTCCCTTCCCCTCCTTTTGTGAACGTAAAGTCATATTTTGATTCGCAAAGGGACTGCGGGTTTGTTTTTTTGGCTTTATACTACTTCCCCACGTTGAGCTCCTGACCTTATATGTTGCTCAACTGTCCCAAATCCAACACCGCAACCCCTTTTTTTAGCCTGTACCCTCCTTTTCCACGGAGTTATGCTTTGAGTGAAATTTGTAGTGTTTTTTCATCCATTTCACGTTTCCCTTCATTTTTTTTTTTCTTGTGAGTTGGCGTAACTTCTTGTAATTTAGCCTTTCCAATCCGTTACTCGATATCAGTTCGGCTGTTCCCGGTTTTTGAGTCTCTCCTTGCTGTGTCAGACGGATTTTTTCTCCCCCTTAGTTCTTGATGTTACTGTCATGGGTTGTTTGGGTTCACATCATTCCTTTTCCATGTTGCCGCTTTTTTGGCCAACCGGATTTCGAGGATCCGAGGGTCAACCGTTCCCTTCTTGTCTAGTCTTTCTTTCTGACGGCATTTCTATGAGTTTTTTTTTTTTGTTTTATTTCCCCCTGGAAGAGGTCCCGCCCCCCATTCACGGTCCCTGGTGAAGGATGGCCTCCAATTTTGAGATGCTTCGTTTGTTTATTTGTTTAATGTGGATGGTTTCCCCTTAGAGTGTTCCGTCCATGGTTGTTCTTCCGATCTCTTTTTTCATTAGTTTTTTATTCGAGGTTTCAACTTTATTCTTCCTGGGTGCTGTGGTTTTTGTGTTTTCTTATCCCCAGCTCCCCCTTCCCTTGGATATCCAGAGTTTGGTGAGCTTTTTGTGGTGGGTTGGCCCATTGTCGGGGTTTTCCTTGTCGGGCGTTTGTTCCCCTTGATTCACCTCTCTCCAGATTCGGGCAATTTCCCCTCCATTCTGTTACTCCCCGTCGCAAGGGGCGTCCTTTTCTTTCTGTCCGGTTGACCATGTCCTTTCCCTTTTTTTTTTCTTTTTTTGTTTTTTTTCTTTTCATTGGCGATCCTCTGCTGGTCTTCATGGTTACCGTCTGAGTTTTGAGTCCTCCCTTCTCTTTCTTGCCCTTCCCAACTTCATGAGTTCCCCTTGAAAGAGTCGGAACTTTGATTGCTGTGCACCCTCTTCTCTTTCCTTCTGTTGTTTTTTTGGTCATGCTTTTCCCCCCACCGCTCAGGTTTGGTTTGTTGAGTTCCGCTTGCCTTCTGTGCGCCTTTACGCTTGGTGCGCATTCGCCTCGTCCTGCCTTTTTGGTGAGTCCAAGTTCTTTCTTTCAGTGCCGCGGTAAAACCTTTCCCCCCAGAACAGCCAGAAGAGTCATCGCCCCCTTTTCCCATTTCAATTCCTCATCGCAGGCATCAGGTCAATTTTTTCCCTCCCCTACGTGTCTCACAAGTCCGCTTTCCTTCGTCCCTGGTCGTAAAGGGTAGTCCGCTAGTTGCTGGTTGCAAAATTTTCTCGGACACAAATCCAAGGCCCTCCGGACCTTGGGACCCCTCCCCTCCGGTTTTCCCCAGCTGGCCTTAATTTAAGCCACCGTTCCCTTGTGAACCCCAAGGCTGGAGCACGACCCCCTCCCCTTCGGTGCAGACCAGCACTTGACCACCTCTTTTTTTTTAAGAAACCACTCTTCCTTTCCCCCCTCGCCCCCCCTAACCCGACTCCCCCGTGCCGTGCGAGCCTTTTTCCCATGAATTCCCTCCTCCCACCTTGCGTCCTTGAGGGGCCCCGCGCTTTTTTCCCCCGTTGTCACGTGTGCAAAAAAATACCTTTCTCTTCACGGCGGGTCTTCGAAGAAGACATAGGATTTCCCCCTATCCAAGGGGACATGCACCCCCCTTTCTATCCTAGCTCGGGACACTTCACAGGATGCGTAACCTTTTTGTGTTGTTTATGTTTGAAGCCATCAACCGTGCAGGAACCTTTTCTCAAAGGTCTCAACCGTCCGGTCCGTCCCAGTCTTTTTTAACGCTTTTTCCCTCTCTCGTAGTAACGGGTTTTTTGTGCGACAGTGGTACAATCCTGTTCGTCGCCCAACTTTGTCTCCATTGTGTTTGGATGCGAAACCAAACCCCCAATTCGTAGCGATCTTCCTTTTCCTTTGACCCGAGCGGAGTTGATACACGTTCCTGGGTTTTGTTTTTTTTGGGACATTCTCCCTCTCCTGTCTTTTTGTGTGCACCTGACGTCGACCTGACGCTTCTGCCCACTTCCGTGCGCCAGTCAATGTTCGCTGCGCGAACACATTTCCCTCGTTTGACGTTACTGTGTAATTGATGCCGAGGTCTCCTAGTGTATTTTCTCACCTTGCATGGATTTCTCTTCATTCGGAGTCCTTCTGTTTTTTAACCAGTGTAGTTTCCCGTTGCGGCGATGCCCTGGAATCAAGCAACCCCCTTTCTGATCTTATTTAGGGTCCCACCTCGTGCGCTTCCCATTTGTTTCGCTTTTGGGAGTGGAGTTCCTTAGTCTTTTTGTGTAAGATTTTGAATTTTCTCCATCTCTTCTCCCTTTCCTTGGCGTTGCATGACTGTACTAAACATTCGTCCTTTTTGCCCAAACCGGTGGAACCTCCTTCTCACTGTCACGTGCAGTTTTTTGTAATGTCGGCACCTTGTCTTTTTCCCCCCCGTGAGTCTTTTGGTTCTACTTTTTAAACTTGTCCTTGACTTCCACCGGGCCTTGCTCATGTCGAGTCTCGTGCATCCTCCCCTCCCTGGGATGTATATGTTTTTTTTGCGGCGTTTTTGCAGATGGCCGTGGTGCCTCAACTTTTCGATCCTTGACCTTTTTCCTTTCCTTCGCCGGGGGCACCGTGAGTCGATAACGGGTTGGCATTTTCCCCCTCTCCTCTGTGAGACATGTTTTTCCTTTTTTTTCCGGTCCGGTTTATTCTTCGTAGGCACTTCTTTTTTCCGTGGTCATGGTGATTTTCGTGTTTGTTGCTTTTTTCGCATCGTCGGAAATCCTCGCTCGTTGCTTCTCTGTCGATTTAGTGCTGTGTTCCTCGACATGTTTTCTTTTAGGTCGATTTGGGCGCGTTACCTCGCGGCTCCAATCTTTCACTGGCCTACCTTCGGTCAAAAAGCATCCCGCCCCCCCATGAGTTTGGTTTTTTTTTTGTTGGGCGTTAGTGTTATTTTAGGATCCACCTTTCTTCCCCACAATCGCGTGTTCCCCACCTTTTTTGGGATCTCCACCCATTAATTCTTTGATTCCTCAATTCTCGACTTTCGTCTTTTTCCTCCCCGAAGATAATACTCCGAGAGTCTGGGAACACCTCCTGTCTTCCTGTTTTCTTTTTGACCATGTCTTCTGTCGTGTTTTTACTATTAGCAATCTATGCCCTTCTTTTTCTCTCCCCCTCCTGTGTATTCTTCTTTTTTTTCACTTGCTTGTTTTTGTCTTACCCCCCTTTGCTCCTGTCATTTGTTTCCCTGTATTCACCTTCCTGAAAAGATCTGTTCTTCCCTCGATCGGTGCCATTCCCCCCCATTTCTTTTGTAATCGCTTTGGTGGCCCCATTCCCCTCCCTTCACCTTTTGTTTTGTGCTATCCTTCCCGATGCCTTTTGGACGTTTATTTACATGTATCTTGTTTTCCAAGGATTTTTCTACACTTACGCATTGGTCTGCCTTTTTTCCCTCCTCCATCATCCCCCTCCTTCCTTTTTTTTTGTCGCAACCCGCTGTAAGATTATCTCTCGAACTGCCCCCCTCCTCTTCTGATTCTACGCGTTCTTCTTTCCTCCTTACCCCCTTTTTTGCGCTTGGTTTCCGGCCGTGATTTTTTTTTGGTTGCCATCCGTCCCCCTAATCTCTTTTCCTGCTGCAGATTTCGCACGACCGTCTCAACCCTTTTTTTTTTCGCTTTCGCGTCCTCGCTTTTTTTCCTTGTTAGGCACTAGGCGCTCCTTTTCCAGCCCCCTCCCGTGTTTCTTCGCTTGCACCCCTTGCTTTTTTCCCCCAGTTTTGTCCTTTTCATAGTAGGCACTTCTCGTTTTTTTTCACAGGTTATGCGTTGACACTACGTCTACTGCCTTTTTTTTTTACTGGCCCTGTTCAAACGATGCTTTTTTTCTTTTCCTCTTTTCTTTTTTCTCCGAAAGATGATGACGTTCTTGCCGTGTGGTCTGAAGCCCCTCACCCCAAACCTTTTCCCCGTTTTTTCCTTCCCCAAGAAGGCATTTTTTTCTGCTGATTTCTTCCCTTTTTTTCTGCCGCTTGAGGCCAGTTGGGCTTTTTTTTGCTCCCCTTAAACGGCAGCCGTTATTGGCTGATCATCCTTTCCTTTTTTTCCTCTGTGTTTTTTCTCAGATGGGTTTTTTTCCTTTTACCGACCAGGTTTAAGGTATTTTGCGTGATACCCGGTTTTTTCTCCCCCAGACGGGCATTTTGGCCTCCCTTTTCTCGCAACTGCGATTTTTCCTTTCGATCCACTGACGGTGTTGACCCCCTTTTTGTGTCATTTGTTGATTTTCTCTTTTTCCCATCAAACTTTAGCCCTTTGCTAAGGGCCTGCTGTATTTCTCCTCCCCTTTTGTAATGCCCCACATCTTCTTTCTTTCCGTCTCCCCGAGGCATTTTGGAGTCTGTACTGGCTTTTGGTCGATGAATGCCCCTCTGCTTTTTTTTCTTTCACCGTTTGTTGGACCCAGTCGCTTTGTTTTAGAGCCTTATCCCCCCAACGGCCGCCTTTGCTTCTTACGGACTCTTTCCCCGCTTCCTTTTCCCCATCCGTGTATTTTTCTTTCGCGCCGGGTGCTTTTTCTTTTCGTCCGGAAAATTTCCCCCGTCCCCCCCGATTTCCTGATTGCCGTTTTTTTTTTTCTTTGTATTGCCTGGCGTCGGTCGGGCTTCCTTCCCGCGTTTCTCCTCCGCAGTTGTTCCGGCTCTACGATACTCGTCTAATGCATCTTTTGGGTGTAGCTTCGTTCTTTCCGGCAGCTCAAGATTGCTTTGACAAGTAGTTTTCTGCCTTGCACGTTCGTGATTGGATTCTCCTCGACGACTTGCTAAGGTTGTCAAGGATCGCTTCTTTTTCTCCCCTGGCACACGACCCATTTTTCTTTCTTTAATGAGTTCTCTTTTCGTTTCCGTCCCTTTCGTTCCACCTCGTGTCGTGTCAGATGGTCTTTCCGATGACATCTATTTGTGTTTTTCTGTCATGGGACTCTCATCATGGTTTTTTTTTAACCAACCCCCCCAGTGCATCGTAGTCTTTGACCCCTTTTACTCCCCCAACCAGTCTTTTTCCCGAGCACATTGTATGTCCCTCCTTTCCTGATTTCAGTTCCTGGATGCTCCTCCTTTATTTATCCATACCCGGGGCCCCTCTCGGCGTTTGCCTTCCCCAAAGACCCTCAGTCATCTGCCCCCCCACCTCAATCCAGGTCACCACTAACATGTGTCTTGTGCGTTTATTCCCCTTCCCCCCTCGTTCTCGTGGGTGCTGGTTCCCTCTCGGTGTAAGGTCCCCCCCAAAACCCACGCTTTGTTCTGGACCGTTTTTTTTAAATCTCTGGCGTTGTTTGTTGGAGGCCCCCACCCCCTCGTTTTCTATCGCCTTTTTTTTCTTTCTGTTTTGGTCTCGCAATTTACGCTTCCCGACGCTGTTTTGCGGTATTTTCCTTTTTGCCGAAGAGTTCTTTTCCTTTTTTTAGCGATAGATTTTTTTTCTGTTCTGCTGTCCGCCCCGCTGGCGTCGGCTCGGGTTCCTCCCTTGCTCGATTTCTTCCCTCCTTTCGCTCACGGCCCTGGCCCCCACGTTGCCCACAATCACCTTTCCGGCACGGCTCTGGTCTTTACTCGTGTCCACCCCGTCCACCAGGCCTGTCTCCGACGGGAAAGCTCCTCTTCTGTCTCCCCAGGCAACCCACAGGTTGAAACGGGATTCTTCTTTGTTTGAATGCTGGTCGGTTTACTTTAGAGTTTTTCTGACCCTCGTTCGTTCCCCTAGAATACTTGACACGCGCCCCCTTTTTGTACCTTTTTAAACAAATTTGACTATTTAAGCCGTGCTTTTTCTGTTCTTCTGAGCGTCTGGTCGTTTTTTTCTTCAGGGGGTTACCGACGCGAATGAGGATTGTGAGCCATTCACATTTTCCTCCACCTCCCCCTTTTTCACTGTTTTGTTTTTTTTGGGGTCAGTCGACCAGTGGTCACGGTGGAAGGCGCCAAGTTTTTACCCTTTGTCATGTTCACCGTTTCATGTCCCGTGAAGATTATACCGCTGCTGCTCCCTTCTTTTCAATGGCGCGTACTAATATCCCCCTCACCATTGGAGTTTTCTCATTTGAACGCCCCTTTGTACATGCATTCCCCCTGTTTCATTTTCCTCCACTGTGCCGGCTTTCTTTTGTGTCTCTTTTCTGTGTCTCTGCTCCCCGCCTCAAAAACGCCCGACGTCCTTAAGCCCCTTTTTCTACCCGGCGATCTCTCTTTGTCGCTTTTGTCTCCCCCCCCCCTGTCCACTTCAGGATCCGGTCCCATGCCCTGTTCCCTTTCACGTTTTTTTCTTCCTACCGGCCCTTTGATCAGTCTACCCCCCCGTTTTTTTTTCTTTGTTCTTCTTGAGCTTTTAGAACAAGGTCCTCTCCCATTGAGATGGGCGTCACCTCTTTCTCCCCCCCCGGGCCCCCCCACAATCCCGTCTTTATAAGGCCGCTCGGCACCTGTTTTTTTCTTTCCCTCGTAAGACCAGAGTCCTGGTTTGTTTTTTTATAACCTTAAAAAGCCCTGGTGAGTTTCGTTTGTGACTCTTAGAAAGTTACTTGTTCCCTTACTGCCACCCCTTACGTCTACGATCTCTTCTGAGTTGTTCCGCTCGACCCGCGCTTCTCTCTTTTATTCCTTCTTATTTTTTTTTATTTTTGCAACGGGTGTGGGTTCTTACATTCACCGTTTTTTTTTTATGTGCTTTCCTTTTGGGGTACCAACTTCGTCCGACGTCTTTCCTTTCTTGATCTTCTTCTCTTTCTGCGGAATACTCACGGGTGGTATGATCCAATATTTTTCAACCCCGCACCTTTTTCCAACCGTTTCCACGCTCTTCCCCCGGTTTGGTCTTCTTCTTTGGGGTTAATTTTTGCTTACTTATTGGACTGTCCCCTCAGTTTGCTTTTGTGTTTCGTTTTTCTTTCCTTTTTTTCATCCGATTTGCCTTCGATTGTCCGTTTTATTGGATTGTTCCTGCTCCAGATGTTCCATCCCTTTTTTCCATGTTATTTCTTTTGGGCCCGTTTTCCCAGCACGGTGCCCTTGTTGTTACTGTCAGGTATTGTATGATTTCCCTTTTCCCCCCCCCCAGTTGCGTTCTGCTTTGGGACTAACTGTCCCTGACCGGCCTCACTTTGGGGTTTTTTTTTTTTTTTAAAGGGAAATTTGATCCGTCCTTTTTTTTCGCATGGGGACCTTTGTCTTGGCTCGGCGTCTTTCCTGTC
>Ga0179593_1375582_pt1 | contig 16448 bp, 24 predicted proteins | sample CZODoug2_1_08_16_FD_185931 | JGI IMG/M metagenome (GOLD analysis project Ga0179593, IMG submission 185931) | Vadose zone soil fungal communities from Angelo Coast Range Reserve, California, USA - CZODoug2_1_08_16fungal (PacBio error correction) | ecosystem: Environmental > Terrestrial > Soil >... | reverse complement strand
CCTCTCGGCTCTTGAGTTTTGTTTTTTTCCCGCATGGCGCTGAATTCCGACTTCTATCACCAAGTTGCCCAGTTCCGGGTCCGTTTGGACTTCTTAGGTTGATGTAGCTTTTCAGGTCTCCTCTCCTTCTTTCATGTATTCCAAATTTTTTTTTTTTCCCGTGGGTTCCTCGTTCGTTTGTTACTCAGGTATAATCACCAGTCTCTCCGAACGGAGCCCCACCCATCGGAAGTTGTCGATCTTCTCCCGCTTCCGTTAATCTTCTTTTTATAACTTTTGCTTTGTGTGTCGGTCGATCGCGCTTGATTCCTCATCTGAAGTTCTCTGCCCTATTTTCTTTTTTTCGCCCCCACACCTCTTCCCAGTTTTCTTAGCTGGGAATCCACGCAAACGCGGACCCCGGCGTTCCCAGATTTTTTTTTTTCCTTCATGTTGATTCGCACGGCCTTCCTGAATCTCTGGGTCCCTGCCGTTTCTTTGACTTTCAACTCGTTACTCCTTTGCGACCCATTTTGTGAAATGCGGCAGTGCTAGTTGATTTATCGTATCCTTGGTCTTTTCAGCACCTACCGAGTTGATCCACCTTTTTTTCTTCCCTGTCTTTTTTCCTCTAACAAGTTGATGTTACGTTCTTTCGTAATTTTCCTAGAGGCCAGTTTTTCATATTTTCCCGCCTCTTACCTTTGTTTTCTTTATTTTCTTTGCTCGTCGAGCAGAGAGAATCAACCTCCTTAGTTTTCATCCCGGTCTCCTCCAGCTGTTCTACACTGATCAGACTCCAGTCTTTTTATTGATTAACTCCTTTCAAATGATTCCCTCTTCTCATAGACTTTTTAGTAATGTGAAGAACAACCATTATCCTTTTATGCTCCCAATTTTTAGTTCTCCATTTCCATTGTAGACAATGCCTGTGCCCGTCTCCCCCTTTTAGGTTAACCTCTCCTAAGAGATGGTCGCTCTCCTTCTTTACTTCTCTTCAGTGCACCTTAGCGGAGCTTATCGTCCCCTCGCTTTCCTGCCCCAAGATGGTACCGATCTTCTTTCCAGCATTGGTTTTTTCTAACCGTTTTTTGCCTTTCCTTGCCACCCTCGCCCCTCCTCCTCCAGGCCCCAAGTCTCCTTTTCTGCAGCTCTCATGTTCTGCCGCGAAATGGGGTCTGATATTTCTAAACGGTATTTGTTAACCCACTACCCGCTTGCGTGCGACTTCTCAGTCCACTCCCCCCAAAGGTTGTTTTTTGAACGAACTACTTCATTCCAATTCCCCCCCAGGTTACTCTTGTGCAACAGCACCGTCTGGTTATTACGTCTTCCTTCCACACCATTCAATTTTATTCTTAGTCAGGTCTTTTTTCACCAGCTCCTCTCTACCCGCCCCCGTGTCACATTCCAAAAGATCAGTCTTCTTTTCCTTCGCCTTATGTCCTTGAGTCTTAGTTCCCACTTCGACGTCCTAATGGCTCTTTTTTTCAGATGATTTTTTTTCACAACTCTCCTCCCCCGTTTTTTTTCTCTTTTCTTCGTCCCCCTTAATGCCTTCGTAGATGCAGATGTTTTCTCTCCTTCCTTTTGGGCCCCTTTTACCTCGCCCCCTTTGTTAACCCTCCTTACTGAAATAGGTACCCACCGTAGTTCCCTTCGTGATGGATTGCTAGGTTTTTCTTCCCTCGATCCCTCCGGTCCCGCAAACTCTTAGTTCCTCTCCTTTTTTAATTTTTTGCCCGACTGGTTCCTCTTCCCTACACCCAAACCCTTCCCGCTTCCCCCCTTCTACTTCCCTCTTCTTCTCACCTGTGCTAACAAAGTATGCGCAGATCTATACTTCCTCCTTCGATACGTTTGCTTTCTTCATTTAGTACACCCAAGGCGCGCCCCCCCAATCCCCTTTTACCCCATCCGCTCGTTCTACCCCTCTTTTTCCTTAAAAGCAATTTTTCCGGCCTCACTCCGCGGCCCATCTTTTTTCCTTGGATCACCAACCAGGGCACCTTCCAATAATAGCACCCCCCCCCCCCCTCTCTAAGCCTCTGATACCAGAACTCTTCAAATTTAACAATCCCTTTCTTTGAATGATTCCCTCCCCTCAGGACAAGTCTTTATCCCCTCTTTTTCTCCCAGGAATCTACTAACAAAGTCCTCTTTTACCTCTACGACATTTTTTCCTGACTTACTTTTTCCCGGCAAGTTTTTCCTTTAAGCCACCAGATCGCTTCGCAATTCCCCCACCAAAAAGGATTGAAATTTTCTCGTTGTGCAGGTCCACGAGCTATGTTTCCTTTTGCAGGTGGGACCGCTTCCTTTTGGTTGTTCTCTTTTTCCCCCTTTTCTCCCCTAGCTACGGTTCGCCGTCCCATAGGACGGCTTCCTCGTTTTTCTTCCCAGCCTTTCACCCCCCTTACACTGCGAGGCCACTACCGTACCCCCCTTGCAATCCACGATTCTCTTAGCCTCTTAGCCCTTTCCTGCACCTTCTATCCCCACTTCACTACTTTCTTCAGAATGATTGCGTCAGTTTTCGCCCTTTTTTTGTACAGGCCCTATTCCTCTTTTCCCTCCAAATAACCCCTTTTTTTTCCCCGCCCAAGTCTCCCTTAATGACTGCGCGAAATATGGGGAATCTGGCCGTCTGCCCCATTTCTTCCGCCGTCCCACTTTCCGTTGATCCTCCTTTCGGACCATGCTGAAGACTTAAGCCCAGCCGTCCCTTTGTTCCTTTTTTTTCCCCTAAGTGGCTCTTGCTTTTTTTTCTTTGCTTGTGACGGATATATTTTTCCCTTTCCCCAACGTTTTTTTTCCTCTAGAAGTCTTCACCCCATTCCCCAAATCCCAAAACCTTTCTACATTTTTCCCCTGCCTTGTTTTTTTGGAAGGCGGCCATCACGCTTTCCTTGTGAGAACTCTCCCGGATCTTCATGTTTCTCCGTCAGGACCGGTCAACTTCTTCACCACCAGGTATTACGTTCCTTTTTTAATACTTTCGTGCCAAATGTTTTCTTTGGATCCCCCTGTCAAGAGACTCCCCAAAGGACCATTGGATGTTTTTACTTCCCGAGTTTTACTCCTACCTGTTTTCTCTTGACCTTCTACGCCTTCTCGAACTATGACCCCCTTTCTTTGATGCTTATTTCGCTGCAATGAAGATCGGATTGCCGCCTCCTTTTTTTCAAAACTTCCGTCCCCTCCCCCTTTCCTGTCTTTTATTCTGCTAGCGCTAGATGATTGATTCTTTTATTTCATCTCCCCCAACTTTCTTCTTTCTTTCACATACTATACTAGCGTTTTTCCAAGGGCCTTTTCTTTCCCTTCTCTTTTGCGGTTTTTTTCTTTTTTTGCCGCGATCTGTTTCTGTTCCTGGCCACCCTCTTTTTTTTTTTTTTTCCTTCGGGAACCTGGCTGCCGAGAACCCCCTTTTTTTTTCTTTGTCTCCCCCTTTTATTGCCTGGGCCTCCAACCTCGGTATCCTTTCCTGAATTCTGCGTTCTCGTGCACCTTGGACTCAAAGTCAGTTAGAGTCTTTTTTTTTCCTTTCTCCCGTCGTCGTTTTTCTTTCTTCTTTTGCTGTTTTGTGTGATCAGCAACACAACTTGCGCCGCTTCCTGCTGCCCTACGTCTCTTTCTTTTCGTGACTGACTGGTCTACCTCTTCAGGAGGTCTTTTTCTTTCCCCTGGGACTTTTTCCCCCTTCCTTCCTTTTTGCAAATCCAGACTCCCCCGGCGTTCCTGTCTTTTTGATCCCTCTCCTCTCTTCGGATACTTGAATACCCACTGCTTTCTTTCCCCTTTTTTGCCTCAAGAGTCACCCGTCTTGATCGTCCACTATTTATCTTTCCTTTTCGTACCGTTTTTAGCATTGAGCAAGACTGAGCCATCCCACATAGTTTCTCTTTCTTCCATCCCGTACTTTAGGAATTAACTTTCTGTTCCTTGATCAGGAAGCTCCCCCTTTCATTTACTAGCATGATTCGGACTTCATCCTTTTCCGGACGCCTATTTTCGACCGTTTCCCCCCCTCTCTTTCACACTTTTCTCCACAGCGACTTTAACTTGAGTCTTCCTATGACTCCCTTTTCCTCAGATCACCTCCTTCTTTACCTACTTGCGCGTTTGAATTCTTTTCCGCACCTCGTTTTACGCTCAGGCTCCACACTTCGACCTCGGGCTGGGTTCGTACTTCCGGACCTTCTCCCCGAAGTTATCCCCAGGGGGGCGATCGCCTTTTCCCTTTTAATTACTTTGTCCCCCACTCACTTTATTTCGTGGCTGTAAAGCCAGATTCTTCACACAGTTTCATTTAAAAATCTCTACCCCCTCCCCCCCTTTCTTCGCCTTCTATTCCCTTCGCCCAATTCTTTTGCTGAGGCGTCTTTTCTCTTTCTCTGACCCCCCCCTATCTGAAACGATTCTTTTGTCCTTTCCCCCCAATCGTTCCTCTCCCTCCTAATTTTTCCTGCCTCTTGCTTGGAGTCTTAGATTCCCTCCCTTTTCAAGTCCTCGACCCTCCTCTTTTCTCGCGTCTCCGGACCCCCTCCTTTTTGGGCGCAGCTTCTAACTTGGAGATAACATGAGCACTCGCTCTCAAACCTGCGCACCGACGGACTGTTTTTCCTTCGCAATCGCGGATAAGCGCCTCATTTCTTTTTTTTCGGACTCCCTTCTATCTTTCCCTTCTCTAGCCATCTCTTTGTACACGTCCCGAGTCTCCAGTGTCTGAAAACGAAAGTGTGTTTTATTTCCTTCTACTCGCCATCCTCCTGTTTGGAAATAACCTAAGTGAGGGTTACATATGTTCCGTCGTCTCTCGTGCTATTACCGACACTTTCACCTGATTTTTTCCAAAACCTTGTAAGGAACTCCCCAGCCAGGAAGCAACCCCCCAAACCTTTCTTACCTCTTAATCCGTTTTTATTTCATTTCCTTCCCCTTCTCCTTCCCGTCCCATATTCTAGACTCTGTTCTGGACCCCACCTTCTCGTATCGAACTAGATTTCTTTTTTTTTTTCTGAATCTCCTTCCTATAGTCTTATTGTCACCCCGGACTTAGAACCCGGTGTCTTACTTTGAATGAGTTTGTTGTATTCCGTGCCCTCGAGGACCCCTTTTTTTGACGCGACCGTCGCTTGCGCCCTCGTTCTTCCCTCTCTTTCCTCCCAGCAACCTTTCCCTAACTCATCCGGACTCTTTATCGCTCTCATTTATCGAAATGCTCGCTTGCGCGCTTGATTTTGTCTTCTTCACCCCCTTCTAGGAATCCCCAACTCTCTTGTTGAAAAACTTTTTTTAGTAATAGGCCCTCGCTCCTCCATGAATCTCACTCCCCAGTGACATGAAGATCTTACTTAGTTATTCTCCCCCTTATTAAAGTACTCTTCCTTCCTATTTCTAAACACCAACCGAGTCCTAGTCTTTTTCTCTTTCTTTCTTTTTTACATACAATACTAGTGTTTGTTCTGAGCTCCGACTCTCTGCGCGGGTAGTTGTTTTGAATCACCCTCGGAAGCGCAGAATGCCTAATCTCTTTCCGGAATTTTATTCCCCCGGACTTTTTTTAATTGCGGGATGTAGTGCCGTCTCAGCTCATATTTTCCTATGCTTTTTACCGCTAGGCTTTTTTTATTTTTGTGGCTGCCTCTCACCTTTTAAACCATTCTCTCTTCCGGAATAAAATGGTCTTGAATACTTATTCCAGCGCGTAATGATTTTCCGTACTTTTCCTTAAATTACGTGGCTCATCTCTCTTTTTATCATGTTTTTCCTTGATTTTTCTTACCATATATGCGGGTTTTTTTTCGCTTCCCAAAACTCTTCCCCACCCCCCTTCTGCGCTGTGTAATTTCCCCCCAACGCCAAAGCCTTCAATTGCGCGCGTTTTGTGCGCTTTCCCTCCTTTATCCTATCTTCTGCGTCTTAGACGGGGGTTGGTTTTTTTTCTCATAATCTTAGTCCCTACTCTGCTTTTTTTTTCCCCTCTCCGGTCCGTGCCTTCCTAGTGGGTTTTACGGTATTTCCCCTCCTTTTAGGGCCTGAACTCTTTTTCCGTCTCGATTGAACCCAGTTTTTTCTCATTTTTGCTGGCGTGCCCTTCAACGGGGTAAGCGAATTTTGTAATAGCCCCCCTCTCCCTCCGCACGCGGAACCTATGGTCAACATGAATACCTAATCCAAATTGGCTGATTCTTCGCGGAGAGAAAACCTTCGTTTTCATTCCTAAGCGTTTTCACTTTTCCCCCCCCCCGAGACGTCTAAAACGACCGACATCGTAGTACCGAGTTCAAATCCTGTCTTTTTCTCCGAATCCTCTGAGACTCAGGAAACCCGGGGATGTCATCTCATTTAGAGCTGTAGAGTTTCTCCAATAACGTAGAACATGTGCCCCCTCCCTCCCACGTTTTCCGTTTCCGACGATGTAGATGACTTGAACTCGATTCATTGAAAGAAGACCCCAATTACGCTCCTCCCTTCGTTCGCGGCCCCCTTCTTCTTTTCGGTTCGACCGGCTTCAACTTTCCTTTTCTCTTCCAAGTTTTTTCCTCTTGAGGACGTAAGTCACTCTTCCAAGGATTTTTTCGATCCGGCTCTCTGCCCACGTTTTTTCTTTACCCTCATTTTGTGCCATTAATTGTGAGGTCACATTCAGGAGGCGTGCGCCCCTCCCTCATACAGCCTCCCACGGTGCTGATGTGCCCTTAATCCCATTCAATTAACACGTTCCGATCTCCCCCCTGGCCGGCTGTTTTATTCCTTTCTATAGCGTATTATAACCCCAACTCCCTTGCTCTTTTTTTTAACCTGGCTCCTTTAACAGTTAAGTATGACCCCACCCTTTCAACCTCTTGGTTCCTTTGGAGCTGAGAAAATTGTTGATTCCCTTCTGTTTCCCGTAGTCCAGAACGTTCGCGATTTTCTTTTCTTTGTTCTTCTTCATGCACTAGATCCGAGAAATTCTGCTTCCTTCAACCACGACTGCGTCTCCCCTCTCTTCCTCTCTGCTCTCCCGTAATCCATCCTCGCCTCTGGCCTCCAAGAGTCCCTTCTGTGAGTCTTGAGCTCGATCTTTCCCACCTCAATTCCTCCCCACGTAGACATATTCCCCTTTACGGTTCCTCATTTTGTATTGCGTTGCAGAACATGACCCTACTGGTATTTTCCATTTCTCCCCGTTCTCCCCAACTGCTCTCGAGCGTCTCCTTACCGAGAAAAATATTTCTTTCCCAACAGATCTCCACCCATTACACATACCATAACGAAACGATTGAGTTTCGATCCCCGATCATTTCCATTGATAATCCAGATTTTCCTTGCGAGCAATTTTTTTCCCTCTATGTCCACCCCCTTCCCCCTTGCCCTCCTACTTTAACGAGCTGTTGAGATTCACACCCTCCTCTCCACTGTCTTTTTTGAATAACCTGTCAGCGAGCATTCGTTTCCCCTTTTCCCAGGAACCAGTTCATCCCCCCTCTTTTTTTCTTCCCCGTTCATCCCCCTTTTTTTTCCCCAAAGCCCCCGTCTGGTTACCGAGGACTCCCCCGGTCTTCTTCGTCCCCTGCCCCTCCCTTTGTGGAAAAGCACAAGATCGCCCCGTTCCCTCCCATTCCAAAACACTCCACCTCTCCGGACCACACCCATCGCGCCACCGCTCTCTTTTGTTTGTTGAATTGGATCAGATTTTGTTTCAATTCGAATAGTCTTCTGTTGAAGTCCGTCTTTCCCTTCTACTATCCCCGCCCTGCGTTTAAACCTCTCTCTGCCTTCCCCTCCTGATCCTTCTCCGTTTTGGAACACTTTCAGGGTCATCTTTTTTTTCTCGTCCGAGATCTTTCCCCTCTACGGGTGATCACGAAGGCGCCTTTTTCCTGTTGTCCTTTCCCCCTTTCCTGGGCAGATTCTTTCCCGAAACCCATCTCCCCAATATTTCAGGTACTCCTTTTTCTTTCACCTTTGGTGACTGGATTTCCTCCCTGGGCTCATCCTGGCACTCTTCCTTGTTTTTTCAGCGTTCCGCTCGTTCGTCTCTGCACGCCTTAGCACACACCCCCCCCTATTTTTTCTGTGGCCATTTCCCTCTTTTAGTTTCTGAATTTGCAGTTTTGTGTCCGGGACGGATATCTCTATTTCCTCCCCTTCCTCACGTTTGTTTTTTTTTCTCATCTTCTTTCGTCAAATAATAAACTCCCTAGCCCTTGGGCAACCCTTGCCCCCCCCCGTACAGGTTTTTCTTCCTTCTCCATCAATCTGACTACTGCAGCGGATCTTCCCCCCACCCTTCATATTGCCTTGTTATCATTTCCAGGACATGCATTCCCTTCATCACCCACTCTGTATTTACGCGAGTATTCCGTGATATTTTAATGTTCTTTATGCCCCAAAACTTTACTCTGGTCCGTTTTACGAAAAACACGCTGGAGTCCCTCCTCGATCGTTAATCCCTTCCCCTTGTTCGTTTTGGAAACTCCAGCCTTTTGCTCATGCCCCGCTTCGAGGCCCTATTCCCTTTTTGACCACTGTCCTTATCAGTATTTTCTGCCGCTTTTTTTTGACAGATTCGACGAAGAGCTTTTCTATTTCGACTGACCCAGTTGCTCCCCCCGGCGACTATGCGAGGTTTTTTCCACCAAAAAACCTTTTTTGCCACCCCCAGGACGATTCCCACGATCGTTCTCCTGTAAACGCTGTCGGTTTCTTTCAGGACGTTGGGTCTGGGGAATGTTGACGCCCCGCTTTTGGTTGCATTGTCCCACTTTCCTCGCATAATTGGAAAGTATTTCTTCTGTTAGCCTCCTTTATGGGATCACAATTGACTTTGCACAAGATTCTACCTCCTTTATTCCTTCTTTGCGTCCGGCCCCATTGCTGACGCAAAGGCCAGTTTCTCTTCTTTGTGAATTGTTTGGGTATATTTCCCTTGGTGGCGGTTTCCTCTTCCCCATTTCTCGTTCTTTCCGAATGATAACGGATATTCTCCTGTTCTGATCTTTCCTTCTTCGGCCTGATTAAAAATGATTCCCTTTTGGCCGGCTGCTTTTTTATTCCATCCTCCACCCGTAGATGTTTTTTAATTTCTCACTTTCGTCGTAGCGTAGTGGACCCGTCTCATTGAATGCCCCGATTTGATTACCTTTTTTCTCACGAGACCAGGTCATGATTCCCCCATTTCCATTCCACATCGATTCAGTTTGCTAAATTAGGCTTCCCTCTGCTCCCAGACTACCAAGCGCCACTGTGCGCCTCTGAATTAGGATGGAGTTCTCTACGAGATCCCTTCCAACGACCTCATGTGCATTTCTTTTCCATTTAATCCTCCTAGGTGATTTGGTATTCCAGACCTCCCCTATCTTAACACGGCAAGTCCGCCTCTATAGTGCTGAATCTTGCTTCCTACCAATCACATACCTATTTCTGTTCCCTTTCCGTCATCTTTTTACCTCCCGCGCTGAACCGACGTCCTCCCCGGGTTCTTTGTTTTTCTCAATTCTAGATTACAAGCCTTATGGTTTCTATTCTTGCCTTTATGATATTACCAACATCCCGGAGATTGTTGATTTGGCTATCTCCCCTCCCCCTCTTTTTGCTTTTTTTTTCATGGTCTTTAACCCCCAATCTTGGCGGCTGATCGATCTGCACTTCCTGCCAAGTCTTGTCAATTACCTCGATTTTTCTCAAACTGTCTTCTTCCAGGCCCGCTTCTCTGGCATTCCTTTTTCCTTGACCAATCGCTACTCCCTCTCGGCGCTTCCTTTGTACTGCTTCAGCAGTGACAAGTCCTCCCGCGCGTGAACCGTGGCCCCCTCTCGGTTATGAGAGACTTTTCTCAACCGTTTCGATTGCGTCCTGTCTGCACGTTCCGAAGGAATGGTGTGACGGCCCACGCAGACATACAAGTTAGACTCTCTGTCGAATCATTTTTTGCCCGAGTTCACAGTCCTGCCTCCCCTGTTGGCCTCGTGGCACGTAACCGCTTGTCTCCCCCGTGGGATTGCGCTGATTATCCAGACGCCCCCTTTTTCTCCCGTCACCTTCCCCCTTGCACTTTTTTATTCCTGGCCATGAGATTACTCCTGCGCGCTATGGTCGATTACGACCCTTAGCTGTTAAAAGGGCCCCTGCCGCCCGAACCCCCCCCCTTTCTGTTTTTCCAATAGTGACCCCCTCCCTGAAATATTTCATTCCCATCCTTCTCGTCTCGGCACTGACCCTCCTCTGACCCAACCAATTTTTCTCCCTTCACGAAGTCTTTTTATGATAGCCCCAGAGAAGGTAATCAGAGAATTCACGGAGGACGTCTCACACCTGTCGCCCTACCAAGAGGTTTGTGTGATTTATTCTAGATTCCTGATCTTTTTCCTCTTTTTTCTCTTCACCTTTCCGAAGCCCTGACTCGTCTACGCTTTCTTTACCCGATCGACTGCATCTTGCCCCAATGGCCTTCTCATATTTTTAAATTTTCCTCTCTTTCTGGACAAGGCCATGAATGATCGCCGGGGCGCTTTTTTTTTGACTGTTTGATCTCAAGTTATGATCCCCCAATGTTGGTACAAATTCCCCCTGGGTCCTTCATCAAGTGAAACCAAGCTCTTCCTGAAGCACATAAAACTTCCTACCACAACGGCCCTCTTCATATTTTTTACGAAGAAGTCGGTTCGCTGCCGATGGATTTGAACACACACAACTCCGCTCATCGAGTTCGGATCCTTTTGTAATGTGTGGGCTGCTCCAGAAGAGAGTAGCGTTCTTTTGGTGTGTCGCATCGTCCTTCTCAGATTTACGCCTTCTGAGCACACCTATCAGCGGATTTTTCCCGTATGCTTGTGCTTCGCTCTTAAGTTTTTTTTCGCCTCGGAATTGAGACTCTTAGTAGGATTTTCGAGTTATTCCCTCCCCTCCCCGTTTTTTCTAATCACCCAGAAGTCCACCTTAATGGCCCGTTGTCGTCCTGCGGTCAGTCGTAACATCATGGAGATTACTTTCCGTTTTTTTCCGATTGTAAGAATTGGCAGAAAGATTCCTTGCGGTCGCGAATCCCACTCTCAATTCTTCGCTCGAGCCGGCGAACGCGGCCGTCGGTCCCTGGGTGTTTCTCGGCGGGTTTTTGCCGTCTCCGTCCATTTCGATCGGCCTGCCGTTTTGACGGCAATCCGAGCAGTTGTTTGTGCCCCCCGCGAGGCTCTCACATTAGGCGGAGAGAATCGTGGATGGGAAGAAACTTACCTTCCTTCTAGTTTTCCTCAACCAGTTTTAGTCCGTCTCGATTGCCCGTTCACTTTGTCCGTGTCTTAATAGTTCACAGCGGAGGGCCTCTCCTATTTTTTGACGTGTCCCCGGAAAATGCCCCTTTTTCATTTCCCGGTTATTTGATGCTCGGTTGATATCAACGCTGTACCCTTTCTTATCCACGTTCCCCACCTCTGTTCCTTTCAACTCCCAACTTTGAAGACATCGGTTCTTTTTCCCTGGTCCTCTTGCCCCAAAATTTTGGATGCTTGATTTCTCGACTTCTCCGTATCTGACCCAAAATCGTCTGGTGCGCGCCTCCGTTCGCGCCCGGGGAAGCAATTCACTTTCTCCCCCCGATGCGCACCCCCCGCCCCCGCTCTTCTCCTGGATCTAAGCCCTGATTTCCGCCTGACTTGCTGAATGTATTCTTGAATGCAACGCAAGTAAGCCGGAACAACCCCTTAATTGCTTTCTTCCTCTTTCACCCATTCTTTCTATCTAGGACGACCTCCAAGAAGGCGTCACCGCCCGTTTCGCTCACTTTTGGTGCCATCTGAACCGCCCCGAATCTTCCCCCTTCTTGGAGTTGTCTTTCCGCATGGCGCGAAGCCCAGGGGGTCTGATCGATTGAAACCCCCCGTGTATGGATGACCCCGCCGCGGCGTGAGAGCAAAGCTTTGGGTCCCCGAAATGAATACCTTGACAAGTTCGTCTAACCAGCGGCTGGTTCTCCCTTCGCGTAAGTCGTCGTCCCACCCAAGAATGGAGCCTTTATTCAAGATCGATTTCCCACGATTTCCCCTTCCCACCTGTTCCCCCTCTCGAAGAGTTGCTCTCCTTGATCTCATGCCGTTTCGTCAGCCCGAGTCGCGAGCATTTCGCGGTGCTTGGGTCATATAGGTGGTTTAGTTTGAATTGACCCATCCCTCCCCGAGAAAGAGCGCGACCATACCTTCCTCTCTTTCCCCCCCTCCTTCATCTTCGTACTCGCCGCCTCGAATTATCATTTTTCATTCCTAAGGGCCAGTCCCCAGCCCCCGTTGTGACATGCGATCTTGCTCCTGAGTCCGCGGCAACTTTTCGAATTGTCCTTTTTTCTGCTTTTTTCTAAAAAAACGTTTTGACGAACTCGTGTATTAATGCTCCTTCCAATCTAAAAGCTGCCTAGACAAGAATGACGCGACGTATCTTTTTTGCTGACCATTGCTTTTTCCCCCCTCCGCCTCCTTTTAATTTATGAATCCGGGACGAGTAGGACCCGATCCTCCCCCGGATAACTCCCTTGATGTCAGAGACCCCAGCACGGCCCAATTTTTCCCTGGTCTTAGTCCCCCCCGTTCCCTCCTACGAGACCGAAGCCGTGTTTACCCCCCCCCCAAACAGGAAACAAATGTACGAATCCATGTTTTCTCTTTCAGCCCTCCAGGACAAGGTATTGATCCGAGTTTGCGTTTCAGGGCAATCAATTTTGAGCCCCACGTCCAAAGTTTTTCCCTAGCATTTTCTCTGCGTACCGGCTGTCAGTTTCCCCTTCCTCCCCCTGATCGGGACCCGTTCAATACTCCACGATCTTGGAAATAAACCCCCCTTCCCATCTTTTAGTCCCCCCCCCTCTTCTTTTAATTCCTCTTTTGGGTGATGACTCTCCTCTTGAGGTGAAAGCCTATTTCTTTGAAATAGACAGGCTTTAGTTCCAACGAGCAGCGGCCGGCCTACTGATCACACCTCCCCTTTTGAAGCCAATCCAGTTCCTCCCGCCTGGAATGTTGCTGATCGGATCATTTTCCCACTCATCGTCCTCAACCGTTGTTATCCCAGCTCGTAAGGTCTGTCCCTTGCGGTATGTGTTTTCTTTTTTTTCCCCCCCTTGACTTTTAAGTCCCCAATGAACATTGTCACGCCCTTCTTCCACGCTGACTGAAGCCGGGGGAACTGGATCCTGTCCTGCACATTGTTATCGGCACTCCTTCCTTTTAGAAGCTTACGTTTTTCCAATCGAACGCCTGACACCACCCGCCTTCTTGTTTTCCGGTTGCCCCAGACGTGATTTTCTGGACTTGTGACTGACGGATTTTTTCCCTTCTTTTCACATCCCACCGTTTGTTTTTTTTCTCTCTCTCTACCCCCGTAGAACCTCACGCCACGTATGGCAACCGGCCCAAAGAGCCTGAGGGTTGCTGGCGAGGTCCTAAGTCAATTCGTAAAGTTTTCCCCCCCCCGTACCTGCATTTTTCTCATTTTTCCCCTTCCCTTGACCCACCAACAACGTGTCTCAGTTTAATCGTGAATACTTGGGCCCCATGTTCGTTGGCCCAACCTTTTTAATGTTGCCTACGGCACATGTGAATCCTTTGACCGCGTCGTAATCCCCCCCAGTGTTTCCTGCCCCGATTTTGATCCGAAGAACCCATTTTGACCCGCTGCGAGAGAACTTTGTTCGCAACCTCTGCCAGGGATAGGCCGGAAGGTCTCCTCTTTTACCACCATTCAGATTAAGTGACCTGTCCTTTTTCTCCGCCCCGTTTCTTCCCCTCTAGATAGGATTACATCTCCAAACAAATCCTTGGCCCTTGCCCACCTCCCCCGTTCAACTTCGCAACAACGTCTGGTTTTTATTCTGATTTGCTTTTTCCTTGTTTGTTGTGGGCCTTTTGCAAACTTGCATTCATGGACGCAGCAGGCCAGGGGAAAACCTTTCCCCCGTGCTCACTTTCTTAAAACTCGTTTGAGCCCCATCCTGTTCTGACCTTCTTCCCGATTGCTCGTCTGCTCGACAGTCAAGGACCTTTCGAGTCTTTTTTTGACCTCCGGTCTTCTTTCTACGTTTCGGACTGTGCGTGGAAAATTTCTTTCTATGCGCGGCTTCGGCGCATCATTGGATATTCTTGATGCTCCCCTAGGAGTTTGAGTGTTCTTCCACATGGGAAATTTTTTTTCCCCTCTTTCTTTTTTTCTAATAGCCCTATACGGCGATGTATTCCCTTATCGAATCGCTATTTGAGAAAGAGACGTTTTCAATAACACGTTTTTCGTAGTGGTTTTTCCCCTCTTTCCCCCCCAGTAGGAGTCCCAAACCCGTAAATTCCTATGATCCCTGATTCTCGTTTGCGTCCCTTCATTATGGGTTTTTTGAGTCAAAACGCAATTCAATCACCTCCTTCTTCTGTTCTTCCGAGGCGAATTCGTCATTTTCCCATGATGGGCGCTGCTGGCTCGTCCTCCCCTAGATCAATCGTATCTCCTCTGACCTGACCGACGTCCGTCTTCTATTTGGTCTAATTCCCATCACCGTCTGCAAACAGAACCCGATGCGCTCGCTGATTCTGGACGCACGGCTGAAGACTCGGCGCCCTGCCTATCGCGTGAATTTTTATCAACGCGTTTTCTTCGCCGCTGTTGAACCCCCTCCCCCTCCTACGATGGGTAGTTTGGGCTACTAAGACTATGCGCGAAGATACCAAAGTTAGGGTCGCAAGTGTTTAATTCATTTCCGTTTACCCTCCCCGGGATTGAGTGGACGCTGGCGATTCTCCCTCCGCCTTTGTCGCAAATTCCCTTTGCAAATTTACAGACCCCCGTTGTTGCGGCCATTCGATACAATCCTTCGAAGGACGAGTCGCTGTTCCCATCTCTTCCCCCCCACCACGTTCGCTCCCTCCCCTCTCCCCGATGAACCTTTGCAAGAGGAATCGAAGTGAATTGTGCCGCTCGCGCCTCGGATCGTAATTTTTTCCTGCTTCCCCCCTATTTCGAATTATCCTCCCTCCTTTCCTCGATCTCTTAGCTGTGAACCGGAAATCGCTTGCTGGCTTTAGACAACTAGAAATTCTTTCGAACTGCTGCGCATAGCCGGAATTGGTTGTAAGCTGACTCTTTAGCATGCGCTTTTTGCACCTCTTTTTTTCCATCCGTTCCTCCCCCCGGGCGAACAATTTCCCTGTTTCGAGTGTTTGCCCTGCACCGCTCGTCCGTTTTTTTCCTAAACGACAGTGTGATTTACATAGTTTTTGCCCTTTGAAAGTCCCCCCCCCTTTCAATTTCGATGCTGTGCCCCGTTTTCGAGTTTGGACCCAATTATGGAACCCCAACATACGTTTCCGGCAGCCCCTCCCAGGAACAAAACCCTCTTTAACCCCTAATATTGTACCATAAACGGTCTTAAACCTCACTCTCACGCCCTACCTGGCAACACCACTGGGCGCGTTTATCCCTCCCCGTCTCTTTGCTCGTCGGAATCGGCCGACGAGTAGGATTTCGCCGAACCGGGGAATTTCCGGCCAGCTTTTTTTTTGTTGATTCCGCTTCTCCTCTCGATTCCTTTTTTCACTTCGGCTTCCCTTCCCCAGACGGGCATGCCCGCTCCTCGCGTCCCCCCCGTAAACTTCCTTCAGGACACCTTCGCGCCTTCGACAAGTCATCCCTGAGTAGCGACTGGTGATTGAAAACCCCGTCTAGGACCCCCACGCCGGAGGAACCCCTAGGAATGGGGTAAAGTTTTCAAAATTCCTAAGACTTTCAACGAGGGCCCCCCCCTTCCTCTATACTTCCCATTAGCCGTCTATTTTGTGGTTTTGGGGGGCTTCGTGGCTGACCCCCCAAAAAACAAGAGCCTCCCTTCTGCATTCTTTAAATCTCTTGTTGTTTTCTTTCTCCCACTCTCCTGAGTAGTTGTATCGTTCATCTCAGCCTGCATCGAGTAACTGAAGTCAGATTTTAAGTCTTGCCTTTTTTATGCGCCAGGTATGACGCCTGTAATCTGTACTAACCAGTTATCTTCCCCCTTGGATTTCCTCGACGTTTCATACCCCGTAGAGCCAATTTACTTTTTGTCTCATGCGTCCTGCCCGGTCACCGCTTCCCTTCTTTGATCCTGGTGTAGTGTTGTTCTATCCGCGATGATCGTACCGCCTTTCTGGGAACCCTGCCGTCTTGAATCACACCCATTCCTTCAATATGATCGAGCCTTCCTTCCCCCTCCACTTTCCTTCCCTCCCCGGGCGCGACGTGTGCGCCGTTAATCCGTGAATCGATTTCCCTGTCCGACTTTTCAGCAGAATCTCGCATAACTCCCTTTTTGTTTTCCTGCCGTGAAGTCCGGTCTTTTTTGTGTATTGCAATGCCCCCACCCCATTCCGGTTCACGTAGTTTTGCTAACGTGTTCTTCTTTTTTTTGCCCGTTTGATGACTGAATCTGAATTAGACCAGGGCGCCCAGGAGGTTATCGAAAATTGCCTTAAAGT
>Ga0179593_1373950_pt1 | contig 16448 bp, 29 predicted proteins | sample CZODoug2_1_08_16_FD_185931 | JGI IMG/M metagenome (GOLD analysis project Ga0179593, IMG submission 185931) | Vadose zone soil fungal communities from Angelo Coast Range Reserve, California, USA - CZODoug2_1_08_16fungal (PacBio error correction) | ecosystem: Environmental > Terrestrial > Soil >... | reverse complement strand
GAATGGGTTCCCCCCCACTTTCCTCCCTTGTATTCCCCTCCCGGGGGCAATTGTTGTTAGAGACTGGTTCGTTCCCGGGTTGAGTCCTGTTTTTGTTTCTGGTTCTCCCCTTTTTTTTTTTTTTAAGCTGAGTGTCCCCCGGAGTTCCCTGGCGGTCATACCGGCGTTCCGCACGGAATTTTTTTCTTTGACGATCTTCCAAGGGGCCATTCCCTTCTGTGGCTTGTCCTTCCCACCACTCTTTTAGCTGCAGTGTCACCTCCTGATCGCCTTTTTTTTTCACCTGTAACACCCTTTGAACTTGAGGTGAATTTCGTCCCAAGCTCCACAAGTCCCCGGACTCTGTTTAACCATTTAACTATCTTCATGTACCTCTTTTTTTTTTTCATCTTTCCTTGGCCCCCAGGAGTAAATTGGGTTTCGCCAAGAAAAGTCACCGGATTCTGAAAACACTTGGATTTTTAAGTCTCCCAACTTTGTTTTTCCCCTTTCTTTTTGCAGGAGTTGGCCGCCCTCCCCGTGGCAAGATTTCTTTCCCTTTTTCCCCCTTTGAGATGGATTTGTTCTTTGTTGATATCCCCCCCCCCCGAAACTCTTCAACGCCACCTTCGCAACGGAGCTTGGTCTTCAGAAGGCCACCCTTCTTTCATGTTCCACGGTCGTCCTGCCAGGCCAGTTCCTTCCAAAACCCGTTGTTTTCCCTTTTTCATTTCTTCATCCCTCCTTTCGATCGGTTGATTTTGCGAACCCCTCTTTTTTTGCCCTCCCTCCTCGGAGTTGCTTCGAGGAAAGGGTGTATTATACGCACGGTAACTCAAGGACTTTCTTTTTCCCCAGCAGTTCTTTTTTTGAGTTTCCTATAACCATATTCTCCCCGTGCATTGCTCCCCCCTCGCCTGCGTTCCCTTGTGAAATAGAGTTCACCCCCGCGCTCTCCATTTTACCGACAATTCGGTATCTCTGCGTCAGATTGTGACGTTTAATAGTTCCCCGTTACGGGCGTTACAACCCCACATGTTCCTTTGTTTTTTCCGTCCCTTTTCTTTTGTCTGGGTATTGGCCCAACACTCGTATGGCGCCCACTGCCACCGTGTCTGCTTCCATTTCGTTTTCGTCAGATGTTCTTCGAGATAGGCCCCCAAAAAAAATTATGAGTCCTTTGCGGTGCTGTGTTCTTTGGCCCCGTCCCCCATTCTTTTCACCTGCCTTCGGCTTCCTGAGATCCCTTACGTGGCTCCCTTTAAGGGATGTTTCCCGGGTAGGTTTTTTTTCTGAAATTTCCCCCCCTTTCTTGCGCCCTTCGAATGCGTGATGGAAGCCCTCCCTCTCTTTCCTCCATACCTAACTTTGTCTTGTTTTTTTTTTTCCTCTCTCACTCCTTTTCCTCAGTTCTCGAGAAGGGGCTCACGGGGTCCTTCTCAACTGCCCCTACCGAACAGGCTGCTATACTTAAGTCCCTTTTGGCTGAATTCTCGTTGTTTTTCGCCTCATTGAGTCCTTTTGATTTTTTTTTTTTGGACCCCCTCACAACCATCCCCCCCCCCCCTGGAAATGACTCGAGTTTGATGCGTATATTGACCCCCTTCTGGACGCACATACCCCTTTGTCGCGCTCCGTTTTTAAGTGCGCCTTTCCTTAGTTGTTGTGCCAAGGAACCATTTTCAAATTGTTGCATTTTCCTGTTTCACGTCAGTGGTTTTGCAGTGTAACAACGGAAGGCCGTGTGCCCCCGATTAGTTCCCCCCCTTCGACCTTCCTTTTACGGATCCATTAATTTCTAATGTTCGGCTTTGTCCCTCTATTCCCCCCCAGGGAAGCCTTGGGAGTCAAAGTGTCAACGTTTTTCATTTTATTTCATTCACTTTTTTCTTACCACTGCGGATAGGCTTTTGACTTCACTTCCGTCTTTTGCGTGTTTATCACCCCTTCCTCGACCTCCCGGCCCTTTCCTCGGAGTATGTTTGCAAACCCACCGCTTTATTTTCCACTATCTGTGTCGGGATCTGGTTTCTTGAGAACTTCCCTTTTCCGTGAATTTGTGGAGCGTGTTTTTCCACGTGAATGGATTTTCCCCCCCGTATTGTCACCAAAGTGGCGTCTTTTTTGCACTTTGAATTCCCCCTCTTTAGTTTGAGGACTTCCGTTTGGCGTTTGAAAAACCACGAGTTCTGGAGGTTAGCGATCACCCCCACCAGGACCCCCCATCTCAATTTTTCTCAAGGGTGTGGGGCCAGTTGAGCAGGCTGCGATTTGGCTTTTCGGCGTTTTTTTTACCTGGCACCCCTTCCCTTCCTGCCAGTTGGGTATTTCTTTGAACATCCTCCGGGTTTCTCCCTCCGTGCTTTTCTTGGCGACTTTTTTCAAATTCCGCTTTTTCCACCGGGAGATGAGTTGAAAAATAGTCCATGACCAGATATGTTTTTTAACCCCAGTTTTTTTCACTTTTTTCCTTCCCCCACACTTTTTCTTTTCTGGTTCGTCCTTTTTGGTGCCCCTAATTTCCATTTTCATTTCAAATTTTTTTAATTTCCAGTGGCATCTCTTTAGGTTTGCCCCTCTAACATATTTTCACTGCCCTGCATTCGTCTTCTTCTTCCCCCCCTGGACCCCCTTTCTGTCAATCTGAAAAAAACTTTTAAGGTTTTTTTCTTGTTTTTTTGCACGCGTACGCGTATGTTCCCCCCTCCAAGGTCGCCTGAACCACCTAGCTCAAACCCCACGGCTCCTCTTCCTTTCTTCTCACCCCCCCCGGACGAACCGCAAGTGCCCTTGGAGCCTTCCCCCTTCTTTGACTATTTTTAAACCTTTCGTGAGAACTCCCCCACTCTTGCGGATTGATTCACCCAATCTCTTTTTTTCACCCTTTCAGCAGCTTGTTTCGACCCCCCTTTAACAAGGTTTAAAACAACGTCCGTCGCTTGCTGGAGTGGATTTTTTCCTTGGTCTCCCCTCTCCACTCAAAGCACCCTTTCTCCTCCCCTTGAACTAGTTGAGTATCCGTCTTTTTGATGGGCCTGCAGCCGTTGGGCTCTAACTGTGTGCAGAAAAATCCCCATCGATTTTTTTTTTTCCTTCTTCACCTTTTCTTACAGAATGCATGTCGGTCGGGTGTTTTCGCACACCCGGCGTTGAGCTCGATCTTTTGGTTACCCCAGCCAACCATTTGCGCGGACTCCACTCCCCCGACCGGAAACTTCGCCGCTCCCGATACGGAACGTGTCTTTTTTTTTTTCAAACACCCCACCCTCGCTAACTTCTCCGTGCCTTGCCCTTCTGATTTGCGACCCCCCCGTCACCCTCCTTTTTCCCGCTTCTGCGCCAATGTCGCCGTCCCGGAAGGTTCAATTCCCCCCCCCTCTGTTGCCCCTCTCCGTTTTTCTTCCCCCCCAAACCCATTCCGGTTTTTTTTCCGTTCCGTCTTTTGGGCAGTGGCGCCCAGGGACATGTTCTCGCCCGGGTTTCAGCGGCCAACCTACCACACGACGGGCGCCGATGTAGGGGGCGCCCGCGACTTTGGACGGTCATCGAACGCATGGGCCGTTGTTTTTTTCCCTGACAGACTTTGGTTTCATAGATTCTTTTTTTTTTGTTTCCCGTCCGAAGATCAACGGCGAATCTTTCAAGAGGTTCAAACTGCAATTCGTTTTTTTTCACCTTCCCTTGTCCCCCCTTGTAAAAAGTGATTTTTTCTTCCGCCGCATCTAGGGATCCACCCCCATCACTGCGCCGTTTTTTTGTCTTTTGCTGACCTCCGAACACTTAAGTTGCCGATATGTCCTGGGCTCTTCGGTCATCTTAGTTTACCCGCCCCTGACCTTTCCCCCCCTCTTTGTTGCGTGACAAGGATTTTGTGTGCTTCACTGGCATCTAACGGTGGGACGGTAAAACATTTTTGACGTTTAGTTCTGTATTTCCGTCCACTTTAACGGACTCCACCTATGCAGTTCCCTTTTCCATCGAGTGGCCCTACTTGCCTCTTCTTCCCCTCTTTTGCCTGGAGGATCAGAACTGAAGCCCCGACCCAAGCACACTTTTTGGTTTTTGTCCCCGCTGTCCCCCCTCTCGTCCCCCCCAATTTTCCCCAGAAACACTGAACCCTTCTGTTCTCGGAGTTCTTGGGGACGATTCATGTCCGGCCCCCCATTGGGAACAAGTGTGTTCCCCTGTGTTCCCCCTCTTGGAACCCTTTAAACACGCCCCGCTTAAAAGTCCGGGAAGATTTGGCGAGATTTTTACGATTCCCCTATGTTCGGGCGCTTGTTTTATTTCTTTCCTTGCGGGCCTAGGGTTTTGTTGGTTTATTATAACGTTTATTCCTCTGGATGCTATGTCCCGCGGTTCTTTCCGGCCTCTTGAGGTTTCCCCCCGCGCGGGATCTCGCTTTCTTGATGAATGAAAGGGAGTGACTAGCAACGGTTCCCTTCCTCCGATTGTCAGCACAACCCTAGTCCCTGGTCTTTGCCTTTGGACTGGAATCCGAAATGGTCGGTCCACTGGGGGTCGCCTTTTTTATTTTTTGCGTTTCCCCACAGCGGCCATGAGGCCGCATTTTTTTGTGATTTTTGGGGGACTTTGCCCCCCTCCCCCCTCTTTCGCATCCCTCCTTTTTACGGCCGTTGATGTGCGCTGAGGTGACCACCGGCCCCATGATGTTTCAGGCTGTTTAGAGTCCGCTGTCGCCATATGAGATGTCCAGGTTAGGGCCATTTCATCTTGGCCCCTTTTTGCTTTCTTTGTCTTTTTTAGTGGACTGAGTTTTTCTCTTTGTGCTTGAAGTTTTTTTTTTCCTTTTGCCGGTTCTCGTTTTGCTAAAAACCTGCTCCGTCTACTTAATCCTTCGCCGCATGTTATTACGGTGTTTGTGTCGCCCCAGTCCCCAACCCTCCTCCCCCAGTCTCATTTCTTCTATTGAATCGTTATTCTTTTTTTTTTTTTTTGAATCATAACCGCGACAATGTTACTAAATCAGGCTCGTAGTACCCCCATGGGGCCCAAGTTTTTTTCCCGGTCTTTCCCTCCCTTGCTGGTCATCTTCCTTGTTTTGGGGGGGGGGGGGGTGTGTGTTCAAGGTCCGTTTCCATCATTTCAAACCGCGGGATCAAAGGACGATGTGTGTTCCTTTGTGAAGGTCCCCCAGGCATCTATTTTTTTTATTGCCTTTTCCTTGGACTTTCTCTTTTATATATTGTACTCCCTCATCGTTTTTCTTTTTGTGGTGCTCGGAGATGAAGTCCGCTTGCCCCGTTTCTTAATGGACCATTTGACGTGAGTAGTTCACCCTTTGGCCCCCCCACACTTTTTTGAGCGTTTTTTCTTTCCTTTCTTTATTCTGATATTCCCTCCCTTTGTACCCTACTGAGTCCAGAGAAGAATTTGGGTCCTTTTTTTACTTTAATCTCCCCTTTTCTTTTTTTCTCCCCAATCGCTGTTTTAACCGCATACTGATTTTCTTCCAACCGAGACCGTTCCTCACGTTTAGGCATTTTGCCTTTGGTTGCGTCCACCCCTGGAAATTTTCAAGTCAAACCCCTTCTTTCTTTCATGGACACTCTTTTTTTTTTTTTTTTGAGTGCCAAATCGACGTTCAAGTTAACCTTCCCCCCTTCCCCCGTGCAACCTTTTCCCCCCAGCACTCGCCCAAGAATGGGGCGAGGGTCCATTCTCACCTGACTCATTCCTTCCATGCTGTTTTTACAGGCTCTTTTCCTCACCAGCTTTACCATCTTTGGCGCTTTTGTTCTAGGCCCTGAATGATGTTGCCCTTGTCTCCTGGCGTTTCCACTTTCCCTTCGGCTCTGCCCCTCCTTTTTTTGGTTTAAGCCTACAAAGTTCGTCCCCCGTTTTTAAAGACCAGTTGCGTATGGTTCAACTTTCAAAAAAGTTCGGAGGCTTCTTGGATGAATCCTTAGCACACCTTTCCGTTCGTCCTGGTCTTTTTATATTTCCCCTTTTTCCCCCCTCTCCGGGAGAACCTACATCGCCCTTGCAAAAACCCTTTCTTTGCTGGCCCCTTTCATTCATCCCATTGCTGATCCTTGACCCCAAAACCCCATAGGGCCCTGCAAGTAAAGAAATGAACCCCCCAGGCGTCCGCCTGACTGTTGTTTGATTTGTCAAAGGTCTTCTTTGATTCCTGGTCTTACGTCCTGGCGTTTGACCTTCCTGGAAACCCTTGGACAATTTTCTGCTTCCCTGCCTCGTCCCCCTCCCCACTTCCGTGACGCTATTTTTCTGGCTGCATCTGCTGGAAATACTTCAACCTTTGGCTGGAAGTGCTGGGCTCTCAGCCTGGACCCTTCCCTTCTTTTTTTTCCCGTTGACCTGCCCATTCTTTTTCTTTTCTTTTTTTTTACGGACAGTCAGCCGGAAAAAACCTTTTACCGTTTTCCTTGGTATCTTTCCCTTTCCTTCAAACGCCGGTGGCACTGCACCTTCTCGCGGTCGGTATGTGGTCTATTTCCGGTCACTTGGTCCCCTCTGATCCCCTTTCTTCCTTCTTCCGTAACTTGTTTTTATTAACGTCAGCCGTAACCCCTTCTTTCTTTGGGGTGATCCCTCTCTTTTTTTCGATCTGTGTCCAATCACCTTACCTGGGAAATCCCATGGCCGTATCGCCCCCTCATCCTTCTCCCTTTTCCCCCCTCTCCACTCTCCTCCCTCCCCCACCTCCCCTCCTCCCCTCTCCTTCCTTTCCACACTCCTCTTTATCACCTCCCCACACTCCCAATCCCTTCCTCATCCACTCTTCCTCCTCTCCTACTCCCTGTCCTTTATCCCTCACCTAGCTCCTTTTAAACTTCCCCCCTTCTCACTACGTCTTAACCATTGCCCTCTCCCCTGCTTACCCTTCTCCCTCCCCATTTTCGTCCCCCCATCGTTCTTATCCCACCCCCCCCTCCTTCTCTTCCCCACCACCCTTTTTCTCACCTCTCCTCTCCTACCCTCTTCTCTTTTTTCCTTCGCGATCTTTCTCTATACCTTTAATTCTTCCATCTTTCTTCTTATCCACGTCCCTCCTTTCCTGCCAACCTCCCCAATTCCGCGCACCATCCCTTGCCATTCCTCTCTCTCGCTTAGTCCCCCGCCTCCCTGCCCTCTTTCCTTCATAAACTTTCTATCTTTATTCTGATATAGATCCCCCGTCCCCCCCCCACTGCTCTCACTGATCTTTGCCTCTTTTCCCCCCCCATTCCTCGTCCCCCCACCCCCCCGCAGCCTCCATCCTTCCCACTCCACCTCACACCTCCTCTTTACACCCTCCATCCCCTTCCACCGCCCCAGCCCGCTCCTTCCCAATTACACGCGACCTTCCCCCCTCCAATTCCACTCCCACCTCCCTCCCTCCACACCTCCCACCCCCTCTTTTTATTTATCCCCCACTCTCCCCTCTGCCTCCCGTTCCCCCCCCTCTCTACCCTCTCACCATCCCCCCTTCACCCTCTCATTTTCACCCCCTCCCTCCTGCCTCTCCCCCCTCCCCCACTTAACCCCGCACTTACATCAATCCTCCACTCTCCTTTCCTCCCCTACCCCCCTCTCCCCGATTCCCTGTTCGACCTCTTTACCCCTCCCCCGCGTGCCTTACCCCCCCTTCCGTCCCCGCTTCTTCCGATCGTTTCCTCACCCCCTCGCCCACCTCTATCCCTTTGTTCCCCCCGCCCTCTCCACCCTTTACTCACCCCATATACCTCTCTCCCCCTTGCTCACCCCTCCCCACCATATCTGCCCATTCTATACCTCCCTATTCCCTCACCTGCGCCGCCTCCCACTCTCGCCGCTCCTTTCCTCCCCCTTTTCCTTCCTGTTCGAGTTCATAATCCTTGACCCCCGTTTCTCTTTCCCCCCTTCCCTGGTCCCTCGTCGATACCCACTTCACCCTCTCCAACTCCATCCCCCCCCCCCCCCCCCCCCCCCCCCCCCCCCCCCCCCTTACCCGCACTCGTCGGCCCCCCATTTCTCCCTCCCCCTCCCACAGCTCCTACTCAAATCTGCCCCCCCCTCACCTCTCCCTTCCCAACCCGTTCTCTCACGGCCTATATCGCCGACCACTATAAGCTTTACCCCTTTCACCCCCCCGCGTCTCGACCCCATTGCTCTTTTCTGCCTTCTACCTCCCCTTGTTGCTATCTCCCACCCCCATCCCCACTTTCCCCTCCGCCTATCCTGCACTGCCAATACGCCTCCCATCTTGGCCCCCACCCCTATTTTCCCTCCACTACCACCTTCCCCCCCCCCCCACCCGCACTTCCCAATCCCTCCACCCTCTATCCCACCCCCCCCCTACCCCCCCACCCCCCCCCCCCTCCCCCAAAACCAAAAAAAGTTTTACGCCAGTATTCTCTCTGACATTACAATTTTCCATTCACCCCCCTCTACCCCCCGTCCCTATTCCTCCTTTATCCCCTTTCTTTCCCCCTCTTCTTCACCTCCCGCTATTCACTTATTCTCTTCAGTTACCCTGCCGACTTGCCCCACTTCCCTCTTTCGTATGCCCCCCCACCTCCCCCCCCTACCACTCTCGCCCTACCCCCCCGACCGCTCGTCTACTCCCCCCTCCCTCTTGTTATCCCACGTCCCATTTACTTTTGTCGCCCCCCTATCCGCTTCTTCTCTACTCCGCCAGTATACTCTCCCACACTCCCCTCCTACCACCACTTCAAGCCCCCAGCTTCCTATCCCTTCCCGTCCCCCCTCACGACGCCCTTCTACTTTCTACTCCTTTTCCCCCCCCTCACCTAGTATCTCCCTTCTTCTCCCCTTATCATCCGTCCTTTTCTCACTACGCTCCCCCTTTACCGCCTTTTTCTCACCACTGTCCCCTCCTTTTTATGTCCCTTCCCTCCCATCTACGCTTCTTCAGCTCCCCCTTTGCTCCTATTCACCCCCTGTTCAACTCTCCACACCCTTCCCCCCGCCGGTCTTTCTTTGCCTTCCTCCTTTACTCCCCCCCCTCCCCCGCCTTCCCTCGCCTTTCGTCTCCGACTTTACTTTCCCGATCCACCCTCCCCTTCCCCTCCCCTCCCACTCTACATTCCCCATCCGCCCACATCCATTTACCTCCACACGTCCCCACCCCCCCCTCCCTCTCCTCCCCTGTGTTCACTCCTTGCTAACCCAGTTCCCCCCCCCCCCCCCTACCCTTTCCTCTCATCTTTTCTTCTTCGATCTACCCTCTATCAATCCACCCCCACTCCGTCCCCATCTCCTCAGCGTACAACTGCTTACTATTCCCCTGCCCCCACTCCCACCTTTAAGCCCCAACGCTCCTATTTCCCCTACCTCCTCTCCGATCCCCACCCTCTCTGCCCCGACTTTTCCCTCCCCATCCATTTCCTTCTCTTACCCAGTCCCTCATCCCTCCCTCCTGCGCCCCTTCGACCTTACTTCCTTCCCTTCCTCCCTTTTCCATCCCCCTTTATCATGTTTTTTGCCTCACTCACCCTACCCTTCTCTCGACCCCTCACTCCTCCTCCTCCACCCCACTCCGATTCCACCAATTGCCTCACCCCGCCGTTTCCCACCGCCTCCACCCCCTCTTCTCTTCCTCTTGTGCCCTCTTACCTATCCTACTCCCCCACCCTCCCCCCCCCTATTTCTCCTCTCGCAGATTTACCCTCCTTCACCCATCGGCTTTTCTCATAACCTACCCCCCTCGGTTCCTCTTTTGAATTCTTCCCTCCTTCCCCCCTCCTTCTTCTGCCGATCTCCCGATCTATTTTCATGCCCACTTCTCCCCCCCCCCCCCAACCTCTCCTTACACCTACCCCCAATCTCCCCCCCTCCCACAACCATCTCTCCTCTCCCCACACCCTCCTCTTAACTATTTTTCCCACCCCCCAACTCCCTTCCTAACCGTTCCCCTCGGCTTCTTCCCTCCCCCCTCTCCCCCATCCAACCTGTTTTCCCTCACTTTATACTCTCTCCCCGCTTCTCCGTTTTCCCACTTTTAACTCTTTTCCGACCATCTGCTCCTCTGTCCCCTTCTTTCTCCTCCCCCCTCCCATCCCCTCCCCCCCCCCACCCTCTCCTCCTCCCCCCCGCCCCCCCTCCCTCCCCCCCCCCCTCTTCCCTCCCTTCCTTTCTTCTTTTCTTTTTTTCTCCCTCCCTTTTTCTTATTATTTCTCATTCTCTCCTCCTTCCTAGTGCTTTTCTTTTTCCCTCTTCTTTTCTCTGATGTCTTATCTTTTTCTTTTCTGGTTGGTGTGCGTGTTCTGTGTTTTTGTCGTGTTGATTGTCGGTGATCTTTTTTGACCCTCCCCGCCTCCCCGTCCTCTCTTTCCCTCTTATTCTTACACCTCCCCGGGTTCTATCGCTCCTCCACCCCTTGCGAAACCCCCAAGCCTCTCCCGACCTTCCCTCTCTTCCCCTCTACCCTTCCGCCACTACTCCCCTCCACCCTCGTCGTCTAACCACCGTCACTCCCTACCTCTACTGCCGACTCTCACCCCCCACCTCCTCCTCGCTCATCACCCACCCCCTTTCGCCTTTTTCTTCTATCTCTTATCTCCCTCCCCCCTTATCCCCCCCTCCCCCCCCGTCCCCCCGACTTCCCCTTTCTTACTTACCCCCCCCCCTTTTCCTTACCCCCCCTCCCCTCCCGCCTCTCTTTCCTTTATTTCCCCCCTGCTACTCCTCTATCCCTTTTATTATTCCCCTCGCCCTCGCTCTCACGTCTCTTTGCCTCCCAACCTGTCCGGCTTCCTCGCCCTCTTCATCAAATCCCCCTTTTTTCTCTCACGCCCCCCCACTCTCCCCCCCCCTCCCAAGCCCTCTCCCTTTCCATCTCTTCCCCAATCTTCCTACTGCTCTTCTGCCCCCCCCCCCACCTCTCCCACCTCCCTACTTCAGCTTCCCCCTTCCTTGTTGCTCCTCGTCGGCCTCCCCCCCTATCCGTTCCCTTTTCCTCCGCTTTCCACATAGCGTCCCTCCGTTGGGACCCCCTCTTCCCCTACCCCTGTTCCTTTTTCTGCTTCCGTGCGAACCCCCGCTTCTATAAACAATTTTTCCTCCCTGGTAACAAAGCTCTCGAGTGATTTCCTGTCGATAGCGCGATTGTAGCTGTCTTTTTTCCCTCCTTTTTTTTCAGGGCTCTAACCTGTTCCTTGCTCAACGCACCTTTCCTGCGGCAAAACCCTGTACTTTTTTAAATTAAGTCATGATTGGAAACTAGGGGAAGACACGGAGTTTCAGCAAGGCTGCTATCCCGCCTTTCCTTGTCTTTTGTGTTCTCCAACTTTCACGGAGGACTTTCATCGCTGACGTCTCTGTTTTTGTTTTGAGAGTTTTAGTTTTGATGACGGGCAAGATTTCTTGTGGTATTTTCAGTCCGCCTTCTTTCTTTGCTTCCCCCCCCATTTTTTTTTTTGATCGCTTGTGCGCCCACTTGGACATTATGATTTCCCCCTTTTCCTGCGGAGGTCGACTCAAATTATTTTTCTGACCCCTGGAGGCACAGGGACTGTTAGGCCCTCAACCACGTATTTTTTCCCTTCCCCCGGTGTTTTAGGGGTTCTCTTTTTCTTTTTGTCTGGCGCACCCCCCCCCAGTCGCCTTCGTTCTCAGCCGCGAACGCGACGTACTGTATGTTTTCGGCACGTGCTGGTGAACCTTTTTCCCCCCCCCCCATTCTCTATTTTTCACTTCCTCGCATTTTTGAGGGTTATAAAGGGGGACCTGGTCTTTTCCACCATTCCCGGCGTGATGTCCCTTTGGGAATTGTTTTTAGTATCTTTTTCGCCTTGGGTCGACTTCCCCCTTTATCTGGTACCTTCTCTTTTTTCCCTTCGCCCCCCTTTTGGGTCATACGCTTTTCATGAATTTTTCTCATTTGGCTGAGGATTCAGTGGACCTTTTCCTCCCTGCCAAGGAGTTGTGCGTACTATTTTAAGATCCCCATTCTATGCTTCTCCATCCCCTTTACTGGCTTTCCTTGTTCCCCGTCCCCCCCGTTCCAGTTTTCTCAAGGTTACCCAAAAATTTACAATATTTTTTTTCATTGCATTTATTTTGTTCTCCTTCTTTCGTTTCCCCACCCCTTTCTTCTCCCCAAGAATGCCGTTTTGACAAATTTTTTTTCCAATTCCCAACACCTTGGCAAGCCGCTGTGCAGAAGTTTTTTCCCCCTTGAAGTCTTCATCTTTTTTACTTATGCTTTGGGTATTTTTGTATCAGCTCCCCCCCCCCCTCCCTCTTTCCCCCCCCCATCACAGCCCACGAGCCTTGTTGTCATTCTTTCAAGGTCTTTTTTCTCCACCTTCGAAATCCATGTTCATGTCTACGAATTCACCCTTTTACCTTCCCCAAATGGGTATTGAGTAAGTGCCCAGGCAGACTCTGTGCTGTTTGAAACACCTGGTTTTCCCTCTCCTCCTTAGCGCTTTGAATTTTTTCGCTGACCTGGCACGGCCTCCAGCTCTTTCTTCCCCCCCCATTTTCGTCGCCTCGACTTTAGTTTTGTTTTGCAGATCCCAAAGCTGCGGACCGGTGCATTGAGCCCCCCCCCCTTTCTTTTCTTGTGAATTTTTTTCTTTTCCCGCTCATCCTTTTCCCCATCGGAAAATGAGGTAATCTGCCCGTCCCTCTGTTTACTTTTTTTAATTTTCACCCCCTTTTTTTCTTGCTTTCCCTCCTTCTTTGTCCTTCCTTCCGCTGCTTTTGTTCTTTCATCCTTCTGGCCTTTTTGCCTTGTTTGCAAAGAGCTGACCCCTTTTTAGTGGCCCGGTCATTATTGTTTTTATAGCGCATCACCAACCCCTGACTTCCTTCCCTCTTTTCTTGTTCTTACCACCACCCTCCGTTCCCCCTTTTGCCTTCGTGTTTTTGTGCATATTTTTCACTGTTCTTCCCCGTCAATTTCCGATGTTGAGGTATTTTTTCGTTCGGCCTTCCCTGTGGCTTCTTCGATTTTTCGCATTGCTTTTCTCTACCTCTCTCTCTTTTCCTTTTCCCTTTTTTTTTTGTGAGCTGAGATTTTGCTTTTTTAAAGAAGTCTTTTTTCCGCTCGAAAGCCCTTTTTAAGGTACGACACCCTCCCCCCCCCTTACCCTAAACCCTCCGTGGTTTGGCAGCCCGGTGAATTTCTCTTTTCTTTCGCACTCCTTCCCCCGTTTACTTGTGATTTTTCTGGTCCCGACCCCCCCAGCACCACTTGCGATGTAGTTTTTTAGAGTTTGATGGATCCTCGTTCACAAACCATGACCCTCTCAACCTGTCATCTCTTGGACAAGTTTTTGTTCTTCCTCGTATTTCCAGGCCATCACCCTCTCCCGTTCCGTTTCGGAAGGCATGCCGTTTTCCGGTTAAACGCCGAGGGACGATTCTTTTTCCCAAGTACACCCTTCCTCCTTTCCGATACCTTCCTATTTCTAATGTGCTCTGCGAGGGTCCTTTATTTCAACCGACAGCGCCCGCGGGGATAAAGGCCCAACGGTTTTTTCTCCTTTTTATCCTTTTTGTGTCCCCCCTTTCCACAAATTGTTTGCTTCCCGGGCTTTGAGGACCCTTAGCTTTCTTTTTCGTTTATTTCGACCCCCTTCCTAAGTCATTTTCTTCCCTTGCTGGCCCCCCCCCCTTCTTTCGACCTCACTTCTTTCAGTGTTGCCTTTTTACGAACCAAATTCCCCCTTGTCCTTGATGTTGAAGCGTTGGGGACACTGTGCCATTTTTGCCTTTCTCCTTGTTTTTGGTTTTCCAAAATTCCTGCGCGTTTTCCCTGATTGACTACCCATTTCGTTTTAGTTTTTGGACTGGCCTTTGCTTTTTGTGTTTGAACCAGGTTGGAGTTTAGCTATAACACAAAGACCAAGTTCCCCCCTTTCCCTTCCCCTTTGGCATACTGCTGCTTTTTTTTGCTCGGAGTTGGCACTTTGGGGAGGCTTTTCCAGTGTACTTTCCCATACGAAAGGTGTTTTCGGACCTTTTCTTTTCCTAAGTAACTTTTTTGTTCCTTCCGTCTTTGAGTCGGAAAAATAGTCCTGAACTCTCTTTCCCTTGTTACTCCAGTCACCTGGGTCTTCTGTTTCTCTTTTGCTCACTTTTCCCTTTAATCATTTTTCCAAGTTTTTTTTTTCGATTTTTTCTCCCGGGTGCTTCTCTAAACATAGGGTTTTTTTTGACTGGTTCCTGCGGCTTTGAGTGCCCACTGGATCTCGTCCCCCTCCCCACCTCTTTTCTTCCCAAACGTGCGTTATGCCGCAGGTCCGCCGTTGACAAGCTACACCCCCCACTCTGGAGCCTGCGTCTAAGGGAACATGTCTCGTAAGCACTTCGCCTGTTGCGTCCCTTCCCCCCGGCTTTGGTTTTCGGTTTTTTTTCCTTTACCCAGGATTCCCTTTTTTTCACCAATCCCCCTCTTTTTTTGGACAAATTATCTTTTTTCCGGTTGTTTTTTTGACACCCCCTTTTCGGGGCCCCTTTTCCCCTAACAACGTCAATTTTTTTCGTCGGGGCTGTTTATTTTTCCTCCCGAGGCTTTTCGCTGATGACCCCTCACCTCTAATCCCCGACCTCGTGTTTTCTTTTTGGGTGTCCCTCAGTCCCTTTTTGTCTCCCCAGGGCATGTTCACGTTCGAGTTCCCGCATCTGTTTTTTTTTTGCCGGTAAGTTTTCCGATTGTGTTTTGTTTTTTCCCACCATCCCCCTTAGTCCGCGTCGTCTTGCCCAGAAACGACTTCTTGCGACACAATCCCCGACGAAAGCGGAGTCTACTTCTTTTTTTTTTCTCCCAAACCCCCCCAAACGCCCACTCCCGACCTGTCCTACTGAGGAATGTACCTTCCGGTATTTTCGGTCCCCCGACCCCAATTTACCTCGTTCTACAAGGGTTGACCTTTTACCGCGGTTTTCCCCGCCAATGGTTTTGTCCTCGGCGATCACCACCTTGACCCCTTTGTTTTGCACTTGCCTTTTGGGTTGCGTGAGCACCTGTCCATGGTTTTTCCCCCGGTTCGCCCTTTTGCACAACATTCGCCCCCGTCCGTCGGCGTCGCTCTCCCTGGTTTACGATCCGCCGCATTTGCGTGTTTCACTGACGGGTGGGTATACCGGATGCGTTTTCCCGTTCTTTAAAAAATCACATGGTGCGCGTAGGGGTTTTTTTTCCACAGGCACTGTTTTCCTGTATGGAACCTGCCTTTACTTCTTTGTCTTCTATCTAGTGATCCCCCCCCCCGGTTTTCTTTATCCTTCACACACCCCAGTTTCTGATTGCAGAGGCTTCTTTTCTCCTTCCTGGAAAATCTTCCTTTTTTTTTTGGGCCTTTTTCTTGATGCGTGCCACACTGGCGAGCTTACGAGTCTCCCCACCTGTAAATTGCCGTCTTTGTCTCCATCTTTTTTTCAGATTGCCGGTCCCGTTTAGACAAGGAACCAATTTTTGCGTATTGCAGCCCTGAACGTAGTCACCCCCCGCTTGGTTTGTTTGCCTTTTTTTTTTGTCTTTTTCGTTCAATGCCGTTTAGTTCAATAGTGTTTGGCGTTTTTTGGTTTTTTCCGGATTTTCCTTTCCGCCCAGAAAAAATTGTATTTGTTCTTTTTGAGGGAACGGTCAACTTGCCTTCCAATTTGAAATGCGCGTTTTGATTTTAGATTCACTTCTGTTTCCGCTGGTTTTTCTTCTCTTGGGAGGCCATAGTGTTTTTTGGTTTTTGTTTCTCATGCTCAGCCTGGTTTTTTCTTATGAGAAAATTGTTTTCCGTTTTTTCGTCGAGTGTTCCGGAAGAGTTTATCTAGCTGATGTCCATGAGTTGACCTTTTTTTCCTGCCCCTTTTTTCTTCCCCTCTTTACACCCGCAAATATGCCTACGGGCTACTTCCAATTTCACTTGCAGTTTTCCAAAGGTCGTATTTGTTACCCCTGATCTCCCCGTCTGATTGGTTTTTCCTTGAAGAAGCCCTTAGTTACCCCCTTCATAAGTGCTTTTGGTTTTTCGAACCAACCCCCCCCCCCCGCTGTTTCGCCACGCATTGGTACAAGCTTTTTTTTCTATCAGTCTTTTCCAGATTTGGCGTTGGATCCGTGTTATGGCATTTTCCTACTTCCAGACGCCTTTGAGTGGGTGGGTAGTAGGTTGCGGCGGTGCCACGTTTCGTTTCCCTTTTTCCCGGGAGCGTGAGTTGCCCCCCCACAGGCCCGTTTCTCTCGTCCCCCGTCATTCTTTCTTTATCCTGGTGTTTTCGCGCAACTCTTCACCAATTTTTCCTAAATTTCCTTTAATTCTATTGTAATTCCTTTCTTGCGTTTGTTAGAACTGCTCGCTTCCCCCCCCCCCATGTCCGATTTGCCTTGAGTACCTTGGTCCCCCAACTGTGTTTACAGGATGGGAACGCGTTTTTTTTTTGCTTGTGGCAGTTTACTCCACCTTTCAACTTCTTTGCCCAGATCTTGGTTTGTGGTCCCTTTTCCGACTCCTCCCCTCGTCGAGGGCACCAAGCTGGCGCGGGCCTTTCCC
>Ga0179593_1715868_pt1 | contig 16449 bp, 29 predicted proteins | sample CZODoug2_1_08_16_FD_185931 | JGI IMG/M metagenome (GOLD analysis project Ga0179593, IMG submission 185931) | Vadose zone soil fungal communities from Angelo Coast Range Reserve, California, USA - CZODoug2_1_08_16fungal (PacBio error correction) | ecosystem: Environmental > Terrestrial > Soil >... | reverse complement strand
AAGAAGCATTTCCCCCCCCCGGGCGAGAAGGCATTGTCTTTCCCCCCGAATTGCCGTTTTTCCCTGCTGATCAATCCCTTCACGATCCGTTCCCCCCCGGGGTGTCGGTTTTTTCCCCTCAAGGGGTCTTCTTTCAAACCGAAACCCCCCTCTGGTTGCGCAATCCCACGGGCCCCCCTGCTCCCCTTCCCTTCTTACACGTTTTTTGCTTCCCCGGAGGACGCTTTTCTTTTTCTCAACTCCTGTTTTTTTTGGCCTTCTTCTTTTTTTTTTTTTTTTCACCGAGCCAGGCCGTGTCTCCTTGGGGAATCTCTTTTCCCGCAGCGGGGTTTTTTTTCCTTTCTGTGTCCTCGGCACTTTTCCCCTTTTTTGGTTCCACAACTCTGCGTCTTCTTCTTCTGGCCGTTTGTGGCCCATTGTTGTCCCTCGGTCACCTTGGACTTTTTCTTCCCCCTCTTTTTTAACGGACATTTTTTTCGTTCCCCGGTTCTGTTTCTGACCCGTTCAGTCACACACTATATTCAGTGTGTCCCACCCCCTTTTTCCCATCCCCAGGCCAGTCTCTTTTCCCCCTGTTAAGAGGTCCTTTTTTTTTCCCCAGGCGGGCCCGAGTCTTTTTTCGCCACCTCCCCTTTCTGAAAGAAGTACCCTTTTCGCAACCACGACACCACGTTTTCCCCCCCCCCCGTGTTGTACTCTCCCGTGTTTTTTTCCCTTTTTTTTCCTCCCCGAGGATGGGTTCCTGGTTACGCTCCCCTCCCTTTTGGCTCTGTGCTCTTTCGTTTTTTTTCCCCCTTCCGGTAATTCCCCCCCTTTTTGTCGGAAGAAATTTTTTTCCCCCCCCCCAACCCCCCCAAAAAACCCCCCCTCGGGCCCGCCTCGTATTTGTCCTTTTTTTTTTTGACGTCTTCTTTCCCCTTTTTCCCCGGAAAAAGGAAGCTTTTTCCCCCCCCCCCTTCTTAATTACGGTTTAAATCCCTCCCCCCCGGTTTGGCATAAGGGTCCCTATTTTTTGGGAGCCGTTTTCTTCCTCCCCTTCTTCTTTTTTTGCCAACTGTGCACACCTCTTCAATTTTCCCCCCTTTCCAGAAAGAAAGAAGGGCCCCCCCCAAAGGGGGGACCGAATTTGGTGGTTCCCACGCCCCCCCCCCCCACCTTGGTTTTCATCTTTACCCCTCTTTGGGCCTTTGATAAAGTCCTTCCAAAAAACGCTTCCCCCAATGGGCTTTTTCCCCGCAGCGGTTTTCTTTTCCCTCGACCCCGTAGAAGGTGGCCCCCCAAAAAAAAAATGTGGCGTCCCCCTTTTTGTTCAAACGGCGTCCCTCCCCCTCCGCGCAACGGTTTCCCCCCTTTTTATTCACCCCGATCAGTTTTCCCCCCGGAAAAGGTCAACTCCCCCTCCTTTTTTTTGGAAATGGGTGTCATCTTCCCATGCTCCCGAAACCCCTTTGTTACCCGGAATCGGTTCGTTTTCTCCGGCAAAATTGCCCCTCTTGGATGTCCCCCTTTTTTTCTTCGGCCCCTCCTTTTAAAGGGGGTCCTTTTTTTCTGTGTCCCAAGTAGGGAGCAAGCAGGCGGTTGTCTGTTTCCCCCCCACAATAACGTCCCCCCCCCCCTGTCCAAGGTACTTTTTTTCCTTTTTTTTGGTAACCGGGTCCCCCCAAAACCCCCCCTTTTTTTCGGACGACCCGATCCCTTTTTTCCCCCGGTTTTCTTCTTTTTAACCCACATTCGGCGCGTGGTGTCCCCCCCCCACGGTTGGGGGTCTTCCTTTCCTCCTTTGTGTCCCGATGGGGAACGATCGTTTTCCCTGTCTTCTTCTCCCTGTCGAACCCTCTTCTCTTTTACCTGGTAAATCGGGCGGTTGACCTCTCTTTTTTTTTGGGTATTTTGACCCGTCCCCTTCTCCTTTCCTCCCCCAGCCGCAACCCTTGGTTCTTTCCTTTCTTTCTATTTCGATACCACTTTTTTTTTTTTTTTTTCCGGGCCGCCAAAAATCCTTTCCCCCCGGTAGAAGATCCTACCCTTTTTCCTTCCTTTTTCGACCAGTGCTACCCCCCCTCGAGTCCCCTCTCCATTTTCCATTAAGGGGAGAGGCCTCTTTTTCCCCCCCTTGCTATCTGACGGGAAGGGTGACTCCTCTTCCCTTTTCCTTTCCTCCTTCTCACGTTGTTTGTGTTGTTTTCCTTTTTGGGTATTTTCAATGCTTCCTTTTTTTTCTTCCCTCCTTCTTTTAGGCGGCCCCGCGCCCCCCCCCCTTTCCTTTCCTCTTTTCTTTTTGCGAACTGCGTTTTTTTCTTGTTTCTCCCCCCTTGTCGTCCCCTAGTGGTTTCTTTTCCCCTTTAAAAAACCATCTTTTTTTTTTTTTTTTTTTTTTTTTTTCCTCGATCTAGCCTGGTCGATGAGCACCCCCCCTTTTCCTGATATGAGGCGTCAACCCTTCCCCTGTCTTTGTCCCGCATGCTTTTTTCTCTCCCCCCTCCCCAAGTTTCTCTCCTTTTTTTCACGGTCCACATTGAAGTTAGTTTCCAGCTTTCCCCCACCCGTGGTGGATGGCAAACCCTTCTTTTTTTTTGCGTCGAATGTTTGAGGTTTCTGTTCCCTTGCAGGTATCTCCCTTTCTCCCCCCCCAGGCCATAACGGTAAGGTTTTTGGTACTCTTTTTTGTCTTGCCCGGATTGGCGTTGGGCTTGTTCTTTGTCCCCCGAACCTTTTGTGCCTGTGTGCCCCCCCTTTTCACTTCGTTCCCGAGGCCCCCTTCCCCCTCATTCCCGTCATGAAGGATCGCACGGATTTCCCCTTTTCCCCCCTGCTTGATAAAAGACTTCTTCTTTTTTCCCCGTTTGTTGGCGATGATCGTACCCTTTTTCTTTTCTTCACGGTCGATGTTTCTCCCCCCTTTCCTTAATCAGTGAGGAGGGCACTTTTTTCTTCTTTCTTCCCTGTTTCTGGAGCTAGCACCAAGTCCTTGCTTTGAGTTCCTCAATCCCTCCTTTGTGTTGCGTTTCCCCTTTTTCTTCCTTTTTTTTTTCCTGAAAGAGTCCGATGAACTCTTTTGTTTTCAACAGCCCCCCCCAACTTCTGGCCTTCGGTCTTTGTTGTGGTCTTTTCCCCCCGCCCCTTTGTGAAGGGATTCTTCTTATTTTTTCTCTAGAGGTGCGGGCCGAACATCGTCCCCCCTCTTTTTTTTTTTCCTTTACCGGAAGATTTTTTTTTTCCCTTTCTCTTTCCGTGGGGTTTCTTTCCCCCCTTCTGGAACCCCCCCCTCTTTTTCCCTTTTCCTTTGTTTTCCCTTAGTGAAGGCATTCGTCTTTTTTTTTCTTGAGGGGAAAGCTCACTCCTTTTTTTTTAGTCCCAAGAGTAGTTACACCACCCCCTTCTCCCCCTCATCTTTAGTTCTCCTTTTTTCCCCTCCCCGGTCCCGACTAACCGTTTGTGTGGCTCCTTTCGACACCGGTTTATGGGCCTTTTTTTTTTTCCTTTTTTTTCCCCCCCCCAGGGTGGTGTCTTTATCCCTCGTCCCTTGATCTGCACAAAACTTTTTTCCCCTGGATATATGAGGTTTCTCCTTCTTCATTAGTTTGCTTCCCCCCCTCCCCCTCCCTTGCCCGAAAACTTTTTTTTCCCCCCCCTTTTTTTTTTTTCGGGGGCCTGAACCCCGGCGACTTTTTCCTTTTTTCTGGGGTCCTCCACAGCAAAGAAGGTTCCGCTGGTTCTTTTTTTTTTTTTTTCCCGCTCACCCTCGATTTTTCGGTCTCAATATCCTGGGTCGGTTTTCTTCCTCTTTCCCCCCCACAATTCCCCCCCCTCTTCCTTTTCGCTACTTTCCCGCGATTGCGATACAATTTTTGTGGAGAGGACCCCTCCCCTCTTCCCTCGCCCCTCTTTCGTTTTTCTCTCTCACAGTACGCTTTTTTTTTTTCCCCTTCCCCCCCCTTCCCCCCCTTCCGGTCTTGCTAAAGGCAAGGCTTTGTTCCCCTTTCTATGGCAAACCCCATTTTTTCCCGTTGGTGCTAGAACCTGTTTCTTTTTTTTTTTTTTTTTTTTTTTAGTAATTCTCCACCTTTCTTTTTTCTGCGGCCTCAAACATGCTTGCCGACCCCCCCCCCACCACCACGGCATGCTGTCCGTTTTTCCTTTTTGCGGCGTTCGTGAGGAACTCCTTTTTCTTTCCTTTCTCTTAAGTTACGGAACAGGCCTTTCGATTTTCTTCTTTTTTCCCCGCAGAAACTTCAACTGCTTTCCTTTTTTTTCCCCCTTTCTTTTTCCCTCCGAGATTTGAGCGTGTCACCCCCCTTCTGTGGGCTTTTTTGTTTCCTTCCCTTGATTCTGTCACTGACCACGACACCCCCCCCTTTTTCCTCCCTTTCTTATTCTAGGTGCTACCCTTTTCCCCCTGGGGGCGTTCTGTTTCCCCTTTCCCCGGGCACGGTCCGCCCCCCCCCCCCCTTCTACCCCCCTGAGAGGAGTTGGTCATCCCTCCCCCCTCTTTTTTTTTTTTCTTGATGGGGCTCTTACTCTTTCTGCGGTGGACGGCTTTTTTTTTTCCCCTTTTCCCCCCAGTCCCCAACCCTTTTGGAAACAGGTGGTTTTTTTCTTTTTCAGAGATAATTCTGCCTGCCCCAAAACCGGTTTTTTTTTTGCCAGGTCGCACATTTTTTTTTGCAACCGGTTTGAAATCAAGGATCACCTCCCCCCCCCCTTTTTATGGTGACCCTTTTCTCCCTTGGCCCTCAGGCATTTTCCCTTCGGCGGGGAATTTTGGTGCCCCTTCCTATTTTTGAGAAAAATAGGACCCTCTTTTCACTGTTCTCCTTTTTTTGCCAATTAGCCATCCTTGTCGTTTTTTTTTTTCCTTCTTTTCTTCCTTCGAAAGCCTTTTTTTTTTTTTTGTCTCGGTTGCACAGGACGCAGGGCATTTCCTGTGTGGATTTGTCTTCAGCCCCTTTTTCTCCCTTACCAGCGCTCTTTTTTTTAGTAAAGAATCGGGGAGGTTTTGTTTGTCTGAGAAAACGGGGGGCTTATTTTTCCCCCTTTTCGTGAAAAAACGCCTTTTTCCCTCCATTCCCTCCAGTCTTTAACCTTTTCTCCACGCCAGAGGGGTGATGGGAACTTTGAGGCTTTCCCCCCTTCTTTGGAGAATTCCCTCCCGTCTATCTTTTTCCTTTCCCTTTTCCCATTTGAGATTTTTCTTGACGAATTGTTTACTTCCCCCACTTTAGGGGCTTCCCCCTTCTGTCGATGACCTTCTTCCCGGAATGCGCTTTTACTGGGGTCCCTTGTCACATCTTTGCATTAAAGCCCTTCACCGCTAGGGGAAAGTCTCTTTTGTGGGAAAATCTCTGGCGGTTTTTGCTGTGAAATTGAAAATCCCTTTTTTTTTGTGGGTGTGCCTTTCCTTCCCCGCGAGTTGCGAGTAACATTTTTCGGGACGTTTTTTTTCCAAAGTTAGTTTCTCTTTCTTCTTCCTTTTTTCCACAATAAACCTCCTCTGTTACTCCCCTTCTTTTTTGCAGCTGGCCCCGAGTACTCTTTTTTTTCCCTGGGCCCTTTCCCGCCCCCTAAGAATCCCCCAAAACTTTTTTTTCACGGCACCCCAAACGGTCCCCCCTCTTCAAAAGGTGTTTAGAATCGCCCTTTTTTTCCCTCCCTTTTCGTGAGTAAACTACACCATCTTCCCTTGTTTTTCGGTAACGGGTTACCGTTCCACTAATATGTGTCCTCTGCTCTTTTCTTCTCGTGACAGACAGCTGCGTACGCCCCCACTTTCACCCCCCCCTCCAGGCCATCTGGTCTTTTTTTTCTGTCCGACTCTTCCCTCCCTTTTCACTTTTGACACCGTCTGAAAAAGTATCCTTCTCCTCCCCCCCCCCCGAAAAAAGATGCTTTTTTCTTTTTGTTTTTTTCTTTTCCGCTCATCTACCTTTCCCACTTCACCCCCCCTACTACGAAATTTCAGGGTTTTCCGGCTTCCCCCACCTTGGGACCACGAGGTTTCATCACTTTTTGGTTCATAGGTACTCTTTTTTCATGCAACAAGTACTCCCCCCCCCCTCCTGGACCCCCCCCCCCCCCCTTTTTCCTTCATCCTGAAGGCTGGAGAGATTGGCGATCTCCCGACCCCCCATTTTCCTCCCTAGAAAATTGCGCCACTTCCCTTTTCCCCCCTTCTTCCCCAAGAAGCCTTCCCCCCTCTTTTTTTTCCCCCCACCTCGTGTTGACAGTGCACTGCCCTCCTTCTCCCCACGGCGCCACCCCTCCCCCCCTTGTCGCATCTCCTTTTTTCCCTTCTGCCCCTTCCTCCTTTTTTTCCTTTCCCCGATTAGACGATGCGTGTGTCCCTTTTTTGGAGGGGAAAGTGATTTTTTTCCCCCCTTTTTCCCTGGCTTGTTGTGGCCGCCTTTTTCTTTACCCCCCCCTCCCCCCCCATTGCTTGGGCCCTGGACAAACCTCTAAGTAACCAACACCCCCCCCCCTTCCCCCCTTTTAATGGTCCCGGGTTCAACCTTTTACCAAAAAATGGTCTTTTTCTCTTGAAACGGAAAGGTCCCAAGTCCCCCCGTGTGGCTTGGACCCAAGGTTTTCCCTCCCTTTTTTTCCCGAGGATAATGATTTCTTTTTCCCCTTTTCCCATCTTTTCACACGATTCGTTCCCTTTTGCTTTTTTTTTCTTTTTGCGGATTGATTGGTGGAAGTCCTTACGCCAGCAATATGGAGGGACCTTTTTTCACTTTTCCTTCCCTTCGCCAGGTTGTTGGTTTCTTTTTTTTTTTTCCCGTCTCTCTCACATAAAGACTCCCCCCCTTTCCCCCAAAGGAGGAGACTCCTTTTTTCCCTTCTGGGAAAGACTGCCCTCCTTGCCACAAGCTGGTAATGGAGGAGATTTTTTACCCCTGGATTATATTCTCCCTTCTCTTTTTTTGTTGGGGTTTTTTTTGAGCGCTTTTTTTTATTCTCTGCTTCCCCCCGAGTACTGCAATTCCGTTTTTTTTTCCCGCTTTTTATAGTCCTTCTTTTTCCTTTCCCTTTTTGAAAATCCAGTTTTCTTGCTCTATTTCCTAATTCCTCCCCCTTTTTTTTTTTCTCGATGGCAATGGAGTTCTTTTCCCCCCCTTTTTCCCCTTCTTTCTATTTTGCAGCTTATCGCGTCCTTTTTTCATTTTCCCTTTTGCTTCGTTCTTTCCTCCAGAGAACATGAGCTCCATCTGTCTTTTTAAATAGAGGTGGCCGGAGCTCTTTTCTCCACCATATTATGGAGGGTCCCAGGCTTCCCCTTCTCCCTCTCTTCCTCCTGGTTAGCTTTCTCCCCCTTTTTTTTCTCTTGGCCTGCAAAAATAAACCTTGCGTTCCCTCCCTTTAGTAAAGAAGATTGCTTGCTGTCCCCTTTCTTGTCTGACAGTATGGCTCCTCCTCCTTCCCCCCCTACTCGTTAAAGATTTTCCCCTTTTCTCTTCCTGGGAACCAAAGGGGGTCCGCGCGGCCTTTTTTCTTTTTTTTCCCAGGTATATCGTTGTCCCCCTTTCCCTCGTTAAACGGGCCATTACCTTTTCCTTTTTCTTTTCTGCACGTTTCCCCCCCCTTTCTGTTTTTTCTTTTTTAACCTAAATTGGCGCACAACCCCTTTTCCCGAGTCAAATTCTCAAAAGGGCATTTTTCCCCTCCGCCCTCCGGGTACCGTACTGGCGCGCTTTCCCTTTTTTCTTTTCCCCACCCTCAGGGCGATGGTTTCTTCCTTTTTTTTTTTTTTCATGGGGATGAAAGGGTAGATTTTTTTTGATATGGAAGATTTTTTTTTTTTTCCTCCCTTTTGAGGCTTCCCCTTTTCCTCCATTTCTCGTCGGTTGGTCTTTCCCCAAGTTCAGGGGAGGTATCCAATTTTTTCTTTCCTTTTTTAGGTTTACCTTTTATTTTTTGGGGTCTGGGGAACACTGAAACCCTTGCCCCTTGCTTTTTACCCCCCTGTGTTTTTTTCCACATTTTACCTTGCATTTTTTTTAAGTAGTATTTTTTTTTCTCGGCTTAAACCTGCACTTTTTTCTTTTCTTTCCGGGGTTCCCACCTTTTTTTTTTTTGCCGATGAAACACGCCCTAAGGCAGAGGGGTCTTTTTTTCCCCTGAAGGGATCCGTTTTTTCTCCTTCTTTCCGGGTTCTTCTTTTTGTCCTAGCAGAGAACCCTTGGTGGGATCTGTTTTTCCCTTCGTCTCTTTCTTTCCCCCCCCCCTCTGGATTGACTTCTTTTTCCTCCCTTCTTTCACCCCAAAGAGGAGGGGGGTAAACATCTTTTTTACCCCAATCATTCTTAGTTTACGTTCCCCCCTTCCCCCCCCCCCTTTGTCCCCCCCCCCACGTGGTTTTGCGATTTCCCTTTTCTCTTCTTTTTCTTTTTTTGATTACCCCTTCTTTTTTTCCTTTTTTTGCGGGGATGGCGACAATCTTTTCCCTTTTCCCCCAAGGAGGACATATGCGTCTCCTTTTTTTTCTTTTTTGACCTGATAAATAGTTTTTACCTTCCTCCCCCCCCCCTCAAAGGTCTTTGTCCCCCTTTTTAATGCAGAAAAGAGGAAGTTGTCCTCTTTTTCCCCAGGACAAAGGGTCGATTTTCTTCCCCCTTTTTCTTCTTAGGACGGGCCTCCCCCCTTCCTTCCCCCCTTTAGACTTTTGTCCTTTCTGCCCTGGAGGAAGTGCCTCCAAATTAATTCATTTTTTTTTTTTTCTTTTTTGTAAAGCACATTCTTCTTCCTCTTCAAATCTTCTTCGTCCCCCCTTTCCTTCCAGTCAAAGAGGCTTGATTCTTTCCCTTCGGTGTTGATAGCTCCCCTTTCTTTTTTTCCCCATCACCTCGTCTTCCTCTTCCTTTTTTCCTCCCCTTGGAAACCTTCCCCACCCTGATGCAACCCCTTCCCCCCTTCTTTTTTCCCTTTCGAACAGGCCTTCCCCTTTCCTGATTTCTCCAACTTTTTTTTTCCCAGCGTTCTCCCCCTTTTTCTCGGATTCAACAAACGGAATGGCTTCTTTTTCCCGGGATCGGGGGTCTTCGTTTTCCCTCCTTAAGGGGGGTCCAGGTCTTTTCCCCGATGCGATCTTTCGTCCCCGGCATTAGATTGCTTCTTTCTTTTTCTTTCCTGAAAGACCCCTTTTCTTTTTGAAAACGGTCCCGGTTCTCTCGCTTTTTTTCTCGGTTTCACCCTTTTGACCCCTGGTTGGTGAGCTGTTTCTTTTCAACCCGGTGTTGAGGCAGATCTTAACCCTCTTCCAAAAAACGGTTTGCGTTTCTTTTTCCCCCAGTTGCTTCCCCTCCCCTCCCCTATTACTATATTAAAAATACTTCTTCTCTTTTCTTGTTGAGATCTCCTTTGGATATCACGTATTTCTTCTCTTTCCCACCGGGACTTTTTCCCCTTTCCTTTTCACAAGAACGCCCCCTCCTTCTTTGGGTTCCGAGATTCTTCCTTCCCAAAAACAACTTTTCTTTTTTCCCTTGTCCGGCCCTCCCTTCCTTTTCCCAACACGCCAAAGCCTCCCCTGGTGAAAACGTCCCCCCCTTCTACGGGCCTTCCCTGCGGTCTTTTTTTCCGTTCTTCAGTTCACGTATACCTTCCTTCCCCCCCCCTTTCCTCCCTGCCTTTTTTTTTCTTACCCTTCCCCTAGTGCACCATCGCTCGGTTTCCCTTCCTCCCCTTTTTCCCCCCTCGACGTCCTTTTTTTTTTTGGCTCAGAATGACGTGATTGGTGATTTCTCGCCCGGGACGACGCCTTTCCTCTAATTGGCTTCCCCCTCTTTTTCTCCCCCAATAGCCGGTGTCTCCTTCCCGAGACCCCCCCTTTTTTTTCTCGTCCCCCCCAAGGACTCTTTCCCTCTTTAATTTAAATAACGTAATATCCCCTCTTTGTTGGTCTTCCCCCCTCTTTTTCTCGGATCACACCTTTTTTTTGCCAGTGTAAGCCCCTCTTCCACAAGGAACTCCCTTTGTTCCCCTTTGGAGATCATCCCTTTTCAATCGGCGCCTTCCGGATTTTGACGACACCCTCCCCCCAGTCCTTCCTTTAAATTGGGTTTTTTTTTTCCCCCCAGAGGGAGCTTTTCCTTTTTTTTTAGTCCGGAGTTGTTTTTTTGAGGGCGTCCCCTTCTTTTCCCAGAGATTCGGCGGTGGGAAACCTTCCTCCCCTGGGAATTTTCTTTTTTTTCCCCCACCCCCCTTTCCTCCTTTTCTTGGATTCTTGTAAGTTGGGGCTGAGAAAGGCAGAAAAACTATTTATTTTTCCCCCCCCCCCTAAAAACCCGCATCTGTGTCTTCTTCCCTCGACGCAGAGGTTCCTTTTTTTTTCTCCCTTGTATTAGAATGGCCATCACCTTCCCCCCACCGTTTTAAGCAAACACCTCTTTCCCCCCCCCCAACGGGTTTAAATCGCCCCCCCCCCCTTCTTTTTTCTTGTGTAAAATAAATCTTTTTCTTTCCCTCTCTTGTCTGATTTAGGGATCTTCCCCTCTTTTCTTTTCATTGCGTAAGAAGGGCCCCCCCCCCCCCCTCTCCACGCATTCGTCTCTTTCCACGTTCCGAGCAGCCGTTTTTTTTTTTTGATGAAATTTCCCCCCTCCCCCTTTTCACAGACCCCCGCTGCTCTGTTCTTCTTTCCCTTTCCCCGAGATCTGACCTCTTCTTTCCCGACTACCATTCCGGTGGGTGGACTCCTTTCCTGAACGACCTTCCCACTCCCTTTCCCTGCCCAAAACCACCTTTCCTTTCTTTTACGGCGTTTCCTGTTTGTTCCTTCTCAAGGAACGTACCACAGCGGGCCAATTGGCCTTCCTCCCTTCTGTTTCAGGGGGGGTTTTCTTTTTCTCTTCCCCCGAACAGACTCTCCCCCCATGACCCCTCAATTTGAGGAATTCAACTTCTTCAGGAGGAAACGGGTTTTCTCCAATCGGACCGTGGTGGCCCCTTCTTTTCTCCCTATAAAGCGTCCCTTCCCCTTTCTCAGCATGTGTTTGAGCAGAGGGCCTCGCGACAAGTGACGAGTACCTTTTTTTTTTTCCGTTCCTGATGCGAAAAAAATTTTTCCTCAAGTGATTTTTTTTCCCTTCCCCCCCCGGCTTTGGGAGACAGGGGTTCCCCCCCAGTTTTTTTTCCCGGCGGGGCCTTGGATGGTTTTCTTTTTCCTTGTTGCTCCTTTCCCACCAAACCCAACAGGAAAACCGGTTCTGGCCCTGGGAAAAATTTCCCCCAAAATTGGAGTTTTTTTTTTTTTTCCCCCCGGGTTCAGCCTGAACCATCAACATTTTTTTCCCCCTTCCATAAAAAGTTTTTTCTCTTCTCCCGTGGGGAAAGCTTCCCCCTCTTTTTTCCTTCTTCGGAGTTTTCTCCCCCCCACCCTTTCCCCCGCGTTGGCTGGTGGAAGGAACCAAATCTGCGGTTTTTCCCCCCTTAGCAGGGGTTATTTTTTTTTGGTTTCCTCCTCTTTCTTTTTCCCTTTTGCAGCACCTGGGCTCAAGGGACCCTTCTCCTATTTTAAATTAGTGATTTTTTCCTTTTCCTCCCCACCGCTGGTTAATGAAATCTTCTTCCCCACCCCTATTTTTTTTCCCCCGGGCTGGTTTAAATTCGCTTTTTTTCTTTTCATTCCCTCGACTCCAGGGGCTCTTTTCCCCTTCTTTTCCCCGGAGCGGGCAGCTATCTTTTCCCCCCCCATTGCCATCTTTTTTTTTTTTTTTTTTTTCCTCCGTTTGGTGGTTGTTGTTTTTTTTTTTTGGGCGCCTTTATTGCTTCTTTCCCGGCCGAAGAAAGGGCGTGCCGTTTTCTCCGGGCCGCGCAGTGCTTTTTTTTTTCCCTTGGGATCGAGATACATGCTTTTTTTTTTACTCCTTTTGTTTTCGCCGTGTCGCCCCTTCTTTTTGTCCCTTTTTTTAGATTTGGGGCTTGGCCCAGATTCAAGATGTCATTTTTAGGCAACACGTTGGCTTTTCCTTCTTTTCTTTTCCCAAAAATACCCCTGCGACTGCCTTTTTTTCCCTCTTTTTTTCTGCTGTCCTGCCCCCCCCCCCCCGCCCCGTTTCTTTTCCTGCAAGGACTGGAAAACGAATGTTCCCCCCTCTTTTTTCTTTTCCTTCAGGGACAAACAACGTTTCCTCCCCCCCCTTTTTTTCCCGGCGCGGAATGTGACGGGCTTTTCCCCTTTTTTTTTTTCCCCCGGTGATCTTCCTTCGCCCCTTTCCACCCCGGGCATAAAACGTCCTGTTTTTGGTTCTTTTTCCCCCCCGTTTTTACAAGGCACGCTCGTTTTCCCCCCCCACGGGACCCTTGGCGGCCCCCCCTCCCCCCTTTTTTTTCCCTTAGGTGGGCCCCCCTCTCCCTCCTTTTCATCAGTCCGTCCCACGATTCGCCGGATGTCCTTTTTTCTCCGCTGGCCGCTGCTCACCCCTCCCTTCTTTTTCTGTGCGCTGATTTTCCCCCTTTTTCCTTTTCTTTGGGTCTGTGCACGTTCGCTTGTTTCTTCTTCCTGACGGGCTGCTGGGAACGCCTGTTGCTTTTCTGGTTATTAGTTCGGTCTTTTTCCCCTCCCCCCCCCCCCCCCATGCTCCAGCCGGCTTTTTTTTCTTCCCCCCACTTGGCACCGCGTTGGGGTTTTTTTGCATCTGGGGCCTTCCACGCGTCCGATGAACCTTTTTTTGCGTGAGGAACCCCCCCCCCCACGATGAGTCGTTCTTTTTTCTTCCCTTGTCGGAGGTAGGTTACTTCCTTCTACGCGGTCGATTTTTTTTTTCCCCCGCACCATCGTTTCTTCCCAGGCGGGGTTCTTTTTTTTTTTTTGAAAAAGGATACGTGTCCTTGTAGAAGCGTTGTTTTCGCGCGAAACCCCCAGGACGCTGCCGGGCCCGATTGTTTTTACCTCTCGCGTACCGCCGTTCTTTACCGGAGGGAACGCCCCCCCCAATAGCCCCTTCCCAGAGTAGGGTAAACACTTTTTTTTCCCTGAACCATCATCTTTTCTTTCCCGAAAACTTTTTCCTTTTTTTTTCTGATTAAACCGTTTGTTGCGGTCTTTTTTTTTTAAACGGTTATGAGGGATCTGGCGTTTTCTTTTAAAAGATTTTTTTTTTCCTTTTTTTTTCCTTTTTTTTGCAAAAGTTCTTTTTTTTTCTTTTTCCTCCTGCGGTTTTTCCTTTCTATCAATGATACTCTTTTTTTTTTACCGAAAAAATTACGTTTCGCCCTCCTTCTCCTTTTTTTCCTGCTTCGAAGGGCCAATTTTCCCCCTGGCCCCCCCTGAGGCGATGAGACTCCTCTCCCCCTTCTGGCCCCTTTTGGAGGAAATCTCCTTTTTTTTTTTTTTTTTTTTCTAATTCCCCAATTCCATACGCGCCCCTTCCTCTTCTGTTCCGCCACATCTTTTTTTCCCCTCTCTGATAAATTCTTCTCGCCCCTCTTTGGAGAAGGAAGGACTCGGCGTTCGGAGTAGTGTGTCCTTCTTCCCCTTTCCACGATTTCATAACTAGGTTTTTTTTTCCCTTTGTCATGAGTGGAAAAACGGCCCCTTTTGGGATGGCCACTTTCCTTCTTGGAAAATTTTTTTTTTTTTTTTTTTTCCCCCCCGGGACCAGGAGATTTCTCCCCTTCCCCCCTTCTATGTCCGGGGGCCTTTTTCCCCTTCCCGCGACCTCCACACACGGCATTTGGTTTTCTTCCTTTTACAGATAGGTTTTTCTTTCTTTTTTTTTTGCACTTTTGGCGATGTTCACTTCCTTTTTCTTCCCTTTAGATTGAGTATTCATTTCCTTCATGCGCACCTCCTTTTTGAAAAGTCCTTTTTTTTTTGAGTTGTAACCATTTTTTTTGCGGGTTATTTTTTCTTGATTTTTTCCCCTTTTTTCCCCTGGAAAGAAAAAACACTTTGCTTCCCCGATCTAGAGGAGGCGCCCCGTTTTGTGCGGGTGGGGAAAAGGGAGGCACGTTTTTCTCTCCGGAGAGCCAAAGCTCTTTTTTCCCCTTTCCAGGGGGCCTTTTGCGCTCGCTTTTTTAAGTCATAAGATGGCGGGGGGACGGTTTTTTTTCGCACTGGGCGCCAGATCCCCCCCCCCCCCCCCCCCCCTGTTTTTTTTTTCTTTTAAGAATCCGATGGATCTCTACTGCGCCCTCTGGCAGGAAGACCCCATTCCCCTCCCCCTGTGATAAACCCATCCCTTTTCCTTCGGTGTCCCCTTTCAATATCGGCTACGGTTTTTTTCCTTCCCGGGTTCCTCCTTTTTTCGTTAAGTTGCGGCCACTTTTTTTCCAAGGGACGCCCCCCCCCCCCGTGAGGGCCTTTTGTGTGCTCTTCCCCCACTTAGAATTTTCCCTGACAGCAAAGAATTTCCGACTTCCTCGCGTCCCATTTTTTTTCCCCCCCTCATTTGCGTTTTTTGTAGGTTCTTCCCTTGCAATTTTTCCCCCCCCGGGACTGCCTTTTCCCCCGCGATTGGGAGACCCCTCTTTTTCCTCAAATTCTGCCTTGCCCCAGGAGGCCCAGTCCCCCCCTTTTTTCCCCCACGGGGTCTGCTTCCCCTTCCTTTCCTCGGCCAAAAACGGCCTTGCCTTTCTGTCTCAAATCCCGTAAGAAGAACCCCTCTTTTTGGGGGTGTTCTTTCCCCCTCCTTTTTGAAAAATCGTACCTTTTTTTTTTTTTTCCCCCAGTCAACATCTGCGCCTGAGGCTTCATTCTCCACCGGCATGGCATTGCGCCCTTTCTCTTTTTCTTTTTCGCAAATTCGTTTGTGCGTTCCCCCCTTTGTGGGCGGCCTTTTTTTCCTTGCGCGTAATGGAAACTTTTTTATTGCTTTCCCGGGGCCTTTTCTCTTCTCTTCGGCAAAGTTTTCCCTCTGTGTTCTGGAGGCGGGAAACTTTTTCCCTGCCTTCTGCTGTGTGACCCCCCCTTTTTTTTCTCAAACTTCACGTCCGCGTTTGTTTTCTTCCCGGAATTTACTTTTTTTTCCCTAGTGGGTTGCGGAAAGATCCTATATCAAGGTTCAAACTCAACACCCTTTTTTTTTTCTTCTGAGGAAGAAAGACCTCCCTTTTTTTCAGAGGAAAGACTCTCCTTTTGTCGCCCCCCGCCAGATCAACCACGCAGATCCTCCAACCAAACCGCCAGTCTCCCCCTTTAATTCGCAAAACCGTTTTTTTACCCTCTTTTTTCGTGAGTAAACCTCCCCCCCTTTTTTTTTGTTTCGGGTTACGCTGTTTAAACCCCCCTTTTTTCGTGATATTCCCTCCGGTCCTTTTTTCCTTTTCCCTGCTGTCCCTTCCCCCCCCTTCGCAAGCATCGTTTTCCTCTTTTCGGCAGACGCTCGAACCCTTCTTCTTTCATCATCAGGTTTTCCCTTCCCTCCCCCTTTTCCCCTGCATTATGACTTCTTCCTTTTTTCCGAGATTCGGGGTGTTTTCTTTTTCAACTCTACATTTCAGGGTGGACGCATCCCCCTCCGTTCCATCTGGTCCTCCCCCCCCACAAAAACAACTGGTTTTTTTTTTTTTCACGAGTTTTCAGTTTTTTTTTTTATCCCTGGGAACAGCCCCCCTTAGGGAACAGAAAGCCCCCCTTCTTTTTTTCTTTTTCAGCTCCAGACCCTTCTTCCCCCTCCTCCAGGCGCTCAACGGGTTCCTCCCAGTGGAAACGGGTTCTACCCACTCTTTTCAGACCCCGATTCCTCCTTCTCAGCGCACAGACCCCCCCCCTTCCTCCCCATGGGGGGACTTGCTTGGTTGTCGGCCTTTTTTTTTTTTGACCACAAGTAAAGGTACTTCTGCGAAAAATGCCCTTGTCTCTTTTTCCCCCGGCCAACTAAAAGTGGAACTTTCCTTTGTTCCGCAAGGGTCTGCACCCCCCGTCGGTCACGGCAGCGAGGGCCCTTTGTTTTGGCGCAGACAGTACCAAAAAACCCTTCTTTCCTTTCCCGGGGTATTCCCCTCTTTTCCCCCCTGGTGTTCGGACGAATTCTTCTTTTTCCGGCCCTACCCTCAAAACATTTTTTTTTTTTTTTTTTTTTTTGGGACCCAAAGGTTTTCCCCTTTTCCTTTGGGACGTGGAAAGCCTCCCCCTTTTTTTTTTGAACTTTGGACCCCAACGATTTCGTTCCGTCTTCTTTGTGCTTTTTTTTTTTTTTTGAACAGCGGACCTGATGGTGGGTCCCACTTTTTTCCCCCCCCCGGCGCAATTCTGCGGTCCCTCCATCTCGCAGGGGGTATTTTTTGCCTTTTGATCACATCAAGCGCAACGTGTTCCCTGACAAAGGCGCTACTTTTTTGAAAATCTGGGGCCCTCTTCCCCCCTGCTGGTTTTAAGGTAGTGTACTTTCCTTATTTCACACCCGGCGACCATTCGCTTGGAGAATGGTATTCTCGCCTTTTCCCCCGGGGGCGCGGCCGCTCTTTTTCTTTCCTCGGCAGCTATCTTCGGCGTGGTTCTTTTTCCCCTTT
>Ga0179593_1810408_pt1 | contig 16450 bp, 20 predicted proteins | sample CZODoug2_1_08_16_FD_185931 | JGI IMG/M metagenome (GOLD analysis project Ga0179593, IMG submission 185931) | Vadose zone soil fungal communities from Angelo Coast Range Reserve, California, USA - CZODoug2_1_08_16fungal (PacBio error correction) | ecosystem: Environmental > Terrestrial > Soil >... | reverse complement strand
TAGATTCTATACTCCTACGGACTTGATGATTCCCGAAGAATTGAGGAAGAGGGAAGAAGCCCTCCTATTCCCTTTCACGATTATTTTTCTCCTGATCCCCCTGTGGCAATGATCGTGTCTTCCCTCGGATCTCCAAAAATTTCCCATGTCCCTGCCCACTGAACGGTTCGCTCCTCGCCCTAAACCCCCAGAATGGTTCATCGTCCGCTCCCTTTCCCCATGTCCATAGTCACTTCTTGAAGACTCCCCCACCATCCGCTACGTTGTTCTTTGCAAGCTGGTCCCCCCTCGCAGGGCCTGGTCTAGTTCCCTTGGGACTTTGAACCCAAAAGCCCTTTTCTCTGCTCAAACCGCTTGTCCCGGCACGTGAGTCCCCCGATGCATTCCGCCTGGTGAAATGGATTTTTCCCCCTCCCTGGAAAAATACCCGCCTGAACCTTCTTAGGAATGTGACTATGAAGGAGAGACCTTCCTTCCCGTAGACACTCCCCCAGGAGGCTTCTTCTCGAACATTTCCTGTTCGCGCCCTCGAGAAGAGTTCCTCGTTCTACGGCCCTGTGGAGTTCTCTCCTCACTTCTATGAAACCAATCTTCCGGTCCCAAGAAAACCCCTTTTACCCCCCTGAAATATCCTTCACCCCTTTGGATGTCTCACGCCTATAAACCCCCTTCCCCTTGTGGCCTGTGAACGCCTTCCTTAGATTTCCTTTTCCGACCAGAAATTCTCGTTTCCTTTGGTTCCCTCACGTGAGGTCGCCCCTCCTCCACTTCGAAGACTTAGACCCCCGTCAGAGTTCCTCCCGAAGGCGTACTTTTTCCCTCGGTGAAATTTCCCAGAAGAGGCCCTTCAGAGGGACCTTAATGCCGAACCCCCCAAACTTGATTTCTCCTTTTTCCCTTTCCCGGTAGTGTAAAGACGAGTGGAGTGGTAGGCTCTCCCCCCCCTTCCCAGAAGAGTCCCTCTCCCCTCCCCAGAGGGATTCCTCTTTATCCCCCCTCAGGAGGACTTCCTGAAAAGATGAATATCTCTTTCAACAAGAGCCCTCATTATAGTAGCGCCTTCGTATGAGTTGCCGTTGCCCAGCTGTCCCCCCCCTTAGAAAATATATCCTCCTACCTGGAAAATCCCCAAAGGTCCCTAGCCGCCAAACTTCCTTCGAATTCCAACTCAGATGGAGTCTTTCCCGGTTACCTTTATCTTCTTTATTTTAGGGAATGCCCAGCCCCCCTTTCCCACTTTGATGAGGTTTCAGTTCTCCTAACATCGGTACCCCCCAATATAAGAACCTAACGTTCCCCCCCCCCCCCTTCCTGAATCGCCCCTCCACCAAGTCGAACCCCTTCCTTCCCGACCTTGGGCTATTTCCCTCCGAGAGTTCACTCTTCGCTGTTTGATTGGCCATTCGTACTCCCTCCCCCTTGCTTTCTTGGATTCGTGCACCGGACCCCGGGAATTCAAGGGCGGCACTTGGACTTTTTCTACGATGAGCCTCCTTTCCAACTCTACGTGGGCAAAATTTTCGGCCAATTTTTGAACTCCGCCGCCCCCCCATTACCATCACTTTTTTTTTATTAGAGGGATTTTCTCCCGACGGATACCGCTCCATTTGAGAGACTTGTCCCTCGAAGCCATCTTTTTGCCCCAAACTCCCCCCCCCCCCCCCCTCTAGATAAGGAGTCTGCCCCTCCAATAGATCTTACCTGTCAGTAGGCCTGCGAGGAAAGAGACCCTCCTCCCTCTCTCCAGTGATAGGCCAGTTCTTTCCTTTCCACGTCGAGATCGTAGACCCCTTATATGTGAATCCTCCTGAGATAGGGATCCCCTTCCCCTATGGAAGGAAGTCTTCGATACGGGAGTCGACGTCGGAATTTCGTTTCTCCGAAATCGAGAAAACATTCTTTCCCCCCTTTAATGAGTGTTGCCGGCTCCCCTTACGAAGAAGCTCTCCCTTTCCTTTAGGCTCCTTCTCCCGTTTAGGACGGACCCCCTTCCCTAGGCGTTGATGGTCCTAGTCGAGGCGCATTTTCTCGAAAGAGTTTCCCTTAAGAACTTTTATATGGGTTTTCTTAGAACGGGCTTTCTTTGGAAGTCATTAGTACTTAAGCTTTTCCCTTTTCTTCCCTCCACACACCCCCCCCCGAACTCGACCACAAGTTTCCCCTTCCTTTCTGGATCGTAAAGGCCCTATCAGCGCAACATCACCCTGCGCGAAGTTTTCTCAATATACTGGTGCCCTCTTGCGGAGTTCTTCCTTTCCGCAGGGCCTCCAAGAGACCTTCTCGATTTTCCCTGAGGACCCCGCCGGGTCCCCTTTCCTTTAAAGGACTAGATTTTTTCGAAGAAAAACATCGCCGACTCTCTTCTTCCTTTATATAGATGAAGGTTTTCCTTTATCCCCTCAAAGGCTTCCTCCTTCTCGGCACGAGCGCCACCTTCCCCCTGTCGAAACCTTGAAGAGTATCGATATTCTTCCCGTTTCTTTTCTAAAATATAGAGGGTCGTGATTACGATTCCCTCTTGCGATGTGTTCTGGACATCTTTTCCTATTTTAAGGTTTTAAACCTCCTTTTTTCTGGATGAGAGTAGGCTTCAGTTTCCGCTCGTAAGCCTCTCTTGGAACGAATAGAGTACCTCTTCCCCTTCCCGAATTCCTATCTATAGTGGAATCCTCCATTATTTGAGAGAGATGATATTTGTCCCAGTCGTAGCGTTCGGTCGCGAGTGCGCCCACGAAGGCTTGAAGAGCGAAACTCTTTTTCCTCTCTATCCCGCTCTTCTTTAAAAGTAGGTCCTCCCCCCCCTGACGAAGAACACGCCCCCCGACGCTTTTTTTAAGATCCACTTCTAACTATAGAAAACCGGCCCGGACGCCTCTCTACGATTCTTCCAGGGAGCGATAGGCGGAGGCCCTTTTTCCTTTCCTCGTTGACAGATTCCTTTTCCCCTGAAAAGATCTTAGAGATGTCCGCCCCTCCTGTGCATTAGTAGTCTTCCGAAAAAGATCCTTAGTCATGTCCTATGAAGACCTTAGGAATGTCCTCCCGAGGGCGGATAGTTTGGTCTGGCCGGAGGAATCCTTACCAGATTTTTTCGAGATCCCCCCCGAGCTCCTCCCCCCGCGCGGTAGGCGTTCTTCTGGATTTCCTCAGGCAATGGAGACGCCTCCTCGAAAGAAGCCAGTTCATGTCAGTAGAGTCTTTGAGACCTTCTCGAAGTTCCTTCGCAGTAAGAATTTTTCTGAACGGAGCGTTCCTAACCCTTTTGAGGTCCTCCCTCTTCTTTCTTCCCATGAGACTCTCCTCCCCCTTCCCCATCAACTTTCAAAGGTCCCCCTTCGGAAGATCCCTGAAAGTAATCTTTATTCTTCTCCTTCTTTCATGGGGCTTCCTCCTCCCCAAGCGGAAGGAACACGACCTTTCCCCTCTCGGCGAAAGATGCCTTTCCTATTGCTTCCCGTGATGCTCTTTCCCCGAGAAGTTTGATACCCCCCTTCTCCACCAGTTCTCTGGGCAGAAAAGACGTCTCTTCTCCGGTGGACCTAATACGCTGCCCGCTCAAGCCCTCCCTTCCCAAAAGCGGCAGCCTTCCTTCTCCCTCCTACTGGCCCCCTCCTAGAGTTCTTTCCCCCTCGATGATTAATCATTTTGGGTCTTCCCGCTTTTCGTTTCTTTTTCCTCGAACACGCGTTTTCTTCGAATTTCTTCCTCCCCCAAGGTCTCACCCTCGAATTGGGTAATTTATGGTAATCCTTCGTTAATATTAGAGATCCCCCCTTCCTGCCTCTTCATGACGCAATTTTCTCCTATTTAGGTTTTTTTTCCCATAGCGGCCCTTGACCCCCATCGCACCTAAATTCCCTGGTCACGTCCGATAAACGCAACCTCCTTTGTCTGCTTTTTTCTTTCTGAAGCAAAGCTTTCACCCTAGAAGCCGTGGAAAAGGTTCCCTGACGAGCCCTTTTTCTCCGGGAAAGCTTCTGATTTCGACGTCGTTTTGAAGATTGCAGTCCTAATAGTTTCGGTAATTTCTGCTAGTTTGAGGTGCATTCCACAATAAACTTCTCCCAATAATGCTCTTTTTTTTCCCGTTGAGGACTTCTACGAGACTCTCTAGCTCCCGTTACCTTTCCTTTTCTCTCCCAGATGATTTTAGTCCCTTCCTTCCCTCTGCGAGACCCCGTTATTTGTGTCACCCCCCCCCTGAGGCCCTCTTTAGTTTCTCCATGGAGCCTTTTTCTCTTGCAAGGACCAACGTCCTCAATTGAAGATCACCCCTTTTTCGCCCCTCTGCGCCCACAATCCGCCTCCCTTTCCTCATCGGGTGTGAATCCTGCTTCCTCTTCCTCGTCGGTCTCAGAACGTCCTCCCCCCTCATGGACCTCTTCTGAAAAGACCATTCTTTTCCAGTTCCCAGGTCGGCATGTAAGTCCCCCCCCTGCCTTTCGGTCATAAGATGTTTTGCAAAGTCTAATTCCTTCCCTTGATGTTTCTTTTTTTAAGAGGAGAAGTGATTCCCCCGCACTTAAGAAGGAGCTTAAACCCCCCCCCTGATCCCCCGCGAATTCGGAGCAATTCCCTCCCTTCCTCCTCGCGTGTTTCCCCAGGAGCGCCGCTCCCATCGATCACCAACCACCCCCCCCCCCATGAAAGGCTCCTCCAACCTTCCCCCAGTGGTTGGCCCCTCCTCAAGAAATGAGAATTTTTGACCCAATAGTAGCATCTCCCTCTTCCACCCCTAAAGGAGCTCCCCCCTCGCCACGTCTAGCGAAAGCCCCCTTCCTTTCTTGAAGAACATTTTTACCCTTTCCTCGCAGACGGCTCTTTCCCCCTATTCACATTCCGATTTCTCGGCTGGATGTCGTCTTGTTGCCTGAACTTCCCTCACCATTCCTTGCCCTGAACGAACTTTTCCAGCAGTTTTTTTCTTCCATTTTGACCATCCCCTTTCCGTTTAGTGCTTCCTCCAGGTGAGCATTCTCTGGCGACGTAGAGTAGATTTTTTTTTCGGTACCCAAAAAAGTTGCCGTAGGTCCGCAGCCCCAATGGAAGGCTCCCTTCAAACCCTTCTAGGATTTCTCACGGAGAGAACCTGCCAGTTGGAGGCCCCCCCTTGAACTCCCCTCTCGGTCTCTTGCGCAAATTTGGACACCTTCGTCAGACCCCCCCGGGAGAATTTTCTAGGACTTCCTATTGAAGCTCCCCACAGAGATGACGCGATTTCCCCCCCTGCGAATAAGTTGTTGCTTTTCTCTCTCTATAGCCCTTTCTCGTAAGGCGTCCCCCCCAGGAGAAGTCGCCTGCCGCCTTCCGATTAAAGGCAACCCTTCCATTCCCCTTTTGTGATTTCATGATGTTCTTCCCCCGAGCCCCCCTCAAAAAGTCCCTTTGCAGCCCCTAAGGGATCCCCCAGTTTACGCACTGCGAAGAATTCCTGGAAAAGAGTCCCAGGAATTTTCCTGGAGGAGGACTTCCTGGGTTGTTTTGTACGCGAAGACCCCCCTCTCCAGAGACGATCCGTGGAGATCCCGGAAATTCATGAGACCAATCCTGACCTTGGGCTCACTAAGAATAGTCCCTTTGGAAACTGAGAACCCGGGATTAGATCCTTCTCTAACCTTTGAGTGTAATGTGCCTCTCGAAGATGTGACCCTCGGAAAGAAAGTTCCCATACAGCCCTCTTTTCTTAGGAAGGGGCCCCCTCTGATTTCTTTTCGTCGGACCCCAAAAATGGGCCTCTAAGGAACTTAAGAATTCCTCCGAGACTCCGCGAAGAGTTTCTCAAGGAGCCCCCCCTTTAACGTTGTGGGTGGCGTTCTTTGTACTATTCCTTCTGCCCCCGGTAGGTTCATTCCCCTCCCCCCAACCCTTTCTGACATGTGGGCCCCCCCCATTTTCCTGGAATTTTTTTCAAGAAGATTCCCTCGGAGACAGGTTCTACTCTTTAATTTTCTAGGAGATTTCTTCTGCTATCTCTTAAGGGTCCTCTCAATTATGAAGTCTCCGTACGTTCGAATTTAAAGTCCCCCCCCCGAGGATACCTCACCCATCCTGCAGACTTCCCTATTTCTTTACTAGGGCAATGTCCCTCTTCGTATTCCTCCTCTCTTTCATGAAATTTTTAATGCAAACTTTTTCATGGAGACCTGTTCGTGTCCATGAGGCGTGGTCTTTTTCTCCTGCAATGCAACCGACTCTTCCCATAAGCTTTTTTCCTTTTTTTCCCAAACGCTGACTTATGTGGTCAGCATCCCACTATCCATTAGCTCCCCCCCTCTCCCTGAGGATTATAGTCTTTTTAGCGTTTTCTTTTTCAGCTGAGCCATCTCCCTCTGCCGAGAGATTCCAGTCACATGCCCGGTTTTCTCCCCAAAATGGAGACTCTCCCTCCCTTGGCTTCCTTTAACAATTCCCCCCCGTGGAGAATTATTTTTTCATGCCTCTTTTTTCCGAAACTCCCTTCTGTTTGGGATGTTTACCCTCTAAAAAATACAACTATCTTTCCCCGTGAACCCTCTTCCCCTATTTTCCTCCCCATATCGTTAGCCCCCCTCAGTAGCACAAGGCGCTGAAGGTTGGAGTTTTAGAGCTTTTTTTCCCCCCCCTCTCGATGGGGCTTTTTTCTCTCTTGGATTCCCTTCCTCATGCAGCCCCATCGGGATTGAGTGGACTTTCACGGGCCCCCCTCCCCCCTACTTCCTTTTCTGGTAGATTCCCTCTCCTTCTACTTTTGCTCGAACTTACTGTTCCGCTCCTTAGGACAAAGATTTCTCCTCCTGAACTTCTTTTCCATTACAATACGGCTCCCCCCCCTCTGGAAAATGTTTAGATCGTTGCGGACCTATGAGTTTTCTCTTTCAGAGACCTCCTTTTTAAAATAGTATCGATCCCCTTTAACCCCTCTTACGCGATTGCTTCTCCGCGAGAGATGCTGTTTTTCCTCCTCGATATTTTCCCGAAGCGTAATTTCTTTCCCCTTCTAAGATACTTGTATCTTTCCCCGATGATGTGCCTCCTCCTTTGGGAGGATAAAATTCTCTTTCCCTTCTCTAAGAGAATAAGTCCTCCCACGGAATCGTCGAAATTGCCCCTTGAAGGAAGAGTGGTTCATCAAACCTTTCTTTCATCGCAGCCTTTTCCCCTCAATTTATTTGCCCCCAGTTTCGGAAGTCCTTCTTGAGAGAGTCTCCTTCTCTTTCGTGAGTTCCCCTTTTAGAAGATTCCCCTTCTTCCCTTCAACGAGTCACTCTGGGTCTTCCAGTGATCTCCTCTTTTCCTTGGCAGAGAGTACCCTCAGAAATATAGCTCCTCACTCTTCCCTTCGGAGATGATGAGCCTTCCTTCTCCAAGGGCCCCTTTTTAAGATCCCTTCCAAAAACGACCCAAAGAGAGATCCCTTCAGACCATAAGTGGTGAAGCCCTTCTGGAGAGCTATTCTTCTATTTTTTTACTCAGTCTTTTTTTTTCCGAAGAAGAGATCCTCTCCTCGTCCTGAGGAAGATATTCCCCCTATATGTATTCGCCGTTTGAATCACGAGAGATCCTCTTCTTAGTATCTCTCCTTTGTATTGAAGTATCCCTAGTTATATCATAACCCTCTCCTTCGGAAGCCCTTCTTCCGAAATGAAGGAGCCCCCTTTTTTCCTATACCCCCCCCCCCGGAAGGAGGGTTACTTGCAGAAACCCTAGCTGGTAGAAGTCTTTGACGTCCTCCCAGAGGAGATGTTTCTGGTGGCGAGATGTCTTCCCCTTTTTACCCCCCTATGGAGTTTTTCTGTTCAATAGTATCCTGCCCTTTTTCCGGAGCAATCTCCTCCCCCTTCTACATGTCCCCCTTATCATATATATCTTTCCCTCAGTTGTTGTTGTTTTAGTCTCTCCCAAAGTTTCCTCCCTGGTAATAGTTGCCCCACTAAGGATTTCTCTCTCCCGGATCGGAAGACGCTCCCCTCGCGGTTTCCAACCTCGGTGCCCCCCCATAGATCCTCTCCTTCCCCAAAGGCCCCCCCCACCCCTTAGGATAGGCCCCCTTTTCGAAATGGGGCGCCCCGTAAACTTCCTTGAATAGACTTCTTTAAAGGTCTCCTCCCGAGATAGGTCGCAGCAATGATCTCTTTCGGAATAGTGTAGACAATTTCACCCGATTCCCCTCCCCATAAGAATAGGCACTCCCCTTTTTTTTTCGAGGAGCACTCCGACTCTTCTCTTGAGATGTTCCCCTGATTAGCAGAGTTTCTTCCGGATGGTCTTCCCTCTTCCTTAGATTCTTCTTCCTACCGATTGAGCCCCTATCTCCTGACCCCCGAGCTGTCTCCTCGCGCAGCTCCCCCTTTCCTTTCTGGATAGTAATAAGCTCCCCTCCCTCAGCAAGCTCCTCCCTCCTCCCCTTCAATGAAGTCTCCCGTATTAGAGACGTCATCCCTCCTAGTAATCCTCTTCCAACGTGAGAAGTCTCCTACCCCTTTACAAGAGGATTTCCTCCTCTCCCTTTCTCGCAGCTCAGCCACTCCTCGGTAGACTTTCCTTAGTAGGACATCCCCCCTCCTTTTCTTAGATGCTGGTAATCTTTTTTGGCCCGCAACCACTTCTCCCGAATTAAAAGGTTCTCGTTCCTTTTCCGTGATGATCGTCAACTCTTTTTGATTCCTCGCTCCGTTCTCCACTCTTCCAGCGGCGGTCTCATGGGCGACCCGAGACGCTCGTTTTTCAACGGAAATACGTGCCGCACTGTCTGATCGCTTCCAGGACTAAGAGAAACTCCCTCTGCAACTCTAATCTCGGTAAGAGATATAGAGAATCTCCCGCGTTAGTCGTCCGCGCCGCGGAGAGAATTCTTTCCTTTTGAAGATGCCCTCCCCCCAACTTTCTCCTTAGGGTATCCCTCTCCTTAAGGAGGAGTCTAGCCCCCCCCCTCATAGTGAAGCTACTTCGAGAACACTCATCTATTCGGAGAAGGTACTCTCAGGGCCGCACCCCGGGACTCCCATTAAAGGGTTCCGTGAGGTGCCTCAAAAAAGCTACCTCTAGTACCTCAGAACCTTTGCCACGAACCCACTTTCTTTTCTTTGGAAGAGAGCGAAGATCAAGGTAGCCCTCTTCTCTCCTCCGATTTCTTTCTTAATGGTGGCTCCTTTTTGAGTCCATTGGGGACGGTAAGGTCATCCGTTGCTGTTAACGCCACATCTCGCTGCCCCCCTCCCCAATCAATTGTCTCCTTTTGCGGAATTAGCTTTAATCGCGAGCGTCCCTCTCCGGACCCGCTGATTTCTATAGTTTTTTTTTTCCTCCTCGGAATTTGTGCAACTTCTAGTCCCTCTCGATATCTTTAGCCTGTCAGTCTTTTCGATTGGTCAGGTACCCCTCATCCTCTAGAAGATAACCTTGATGCTCTTTGGAGAATGGCCTCTTCCCAAAAATACTCTGCCACCCGCGGGTTTTCCCCCCTGCAGTAGAGAAGAGTCTTTCAAGTTTAAGACTTTTGCATGGAACTGAAATTTTCCAGAAAGAATTTCCAGTTCTCGCTGCATGTACTTACCGCATTCTCGATCCATGAGTAATAACTCTTGACCGTATACCCCCGGCTCGCTTTCTTAATAGAGGAGTCCCCTTTGATTCCCCCCTCTCCCCCGAAAGAACGTCCTCTTCCCATTGAAAACACTTGCCCACCTTCTAGATTCGAAGTAGAGGGCTCCCCCCCAAAATTCTCCTCCCTAGGCGTGAAACCCCCCTTCCATGGAAAGAGAGTCATGACTTAGCCCCCTTTTTGGATCCTTTAACCCCGGAGAAGTGTTCTCCTTCCCCCTCTTCGAATCTAATCCAAAAAAAACCGTCCGATAGATATCACGTTCTCAGAAAAAAGGCGTTTTAGACTTTCTTTTCCAGGACGGCCCCCTGTATAGACTCCTTGCTCGCTCCAATATTAAAATTCCTCTCGGCCTTTTATTTATTTATTGGAAGACCCTTCAATAGGCGATGGGTCTTGGGTTCCCTTGGGGGGTCCTCCCATGAAAAGCACCTTTCTGTAAGCTTCGAGATCTACCTTGTTTTGAAAATCTTTCCTCGATGAGAACCCCGAGTAGGTTCTAATGATTGTAAGTAGAGAGATCTTTTTTTGTATTTTCCCCCTTTCCCTTAGGAAGGAAACCATAAGGAAGTCTCCCTTATGCATTCTCTCTTTCGAGACCAGTCTGTCTTCAACTAATGGTGAGAATCCCTGGAAAAGCAATTGCAGACCCTTACCCTTCTCTAATCATTTTGGGTCTCTTGAGGAGGCGTGCACTCCCAGAATTTTCTTCTCTAAGAGAAGGTCCTCTCACAGAACATGTAGAGAGAGCTATCTCAGGGGTTGGCCTCGAGAGAGCCGCATTCAGAGGAAGGAGAGGATTGTTCCCTCCGGACTAATCCCCCCCCCAGAAGCCTAAAAGCCCCACGCCCCATGATTCTGATCACTGTAAAAAACCTTGAAAGGATAGTGGTCCGGATAGTTCAGATTCCCCCCCCCGGAATTGAAGCCCCTCTTCCCGGGCTCTCGTCCCCCCCCCAAAGCTCAGTTTCACATCTTCTCATGGAGGAGGAATCTCAACTTTCCTACGACCCTTCCGATAAGGTTCCTATCATTCCCAGGCTGCGACCTACGCAGGTCTTTTAGAATCTTCCCTAAACCCCCGGGACCCGGTTAACCTGGAAAAAATCCTTTACGAGGAGAAGACAAACAGGCCCCCCAGGGAAATGGTTTCACTTGAACGAGGCCTTTCTCCCTGGGATGTAGGAAAGACAGCTCCCTCCCCCAAAGCCTTTCCTTGTCAGTCTTGGTAATCTTCCTACTGCTCCGAAGGCGGCCCCGTTAACCGCCCTTGCCAAAGGACTCCCTCTTTGCGTCGCGCCCTTTTTAGCGAGCGCTCTCCTTTGTGGGTGGAGTCCGTGCGGATTCCTCCCACTTCTCCGGTCGGTTTTCTCACCTCCCCCCCCCACTGGGGATCACCTATCTTTAAATTTTCTGGCGGTTTCCCCGCCCCGCTTCCTAGAGATTCTTTATGCCGTTCAGGAGATTTTCGCGCTCTCTGGTGGCTTTTCAAGGCTAAGTCGTTTTTTTGCATGCATTACAGAAAGAACGTCCCTTTCCCGCACAGCCTCTCCTTCCATAATTCAGGGACCCCCATGAGCCAGTTCGCCGCCTCGTCTTTCCCCCCGAATGGAAGGAAACCCCCTTAGGGGCAGCCTTAGTGTAAATGAAGTGACGTGGGAGAGAGTTCTTGCACTGTCCACACGAAGAGGAAGCCTAATACGGACCCGGATCTCCTCTTAAGACGTCTTCCGCGGTCCCACTATGAAACCACGTTACCTAATTGCAACTATTATAGTAGAAATTTCCTCATGCTTTTGTGGAAAAAGAGTACCGACACCCCCCCTCGCCCCCCGCCCCCCCGATTGCAAAGCATTCACTTTTTAGCCTCCAAACTTCTCTCCCCCAAAACCCTTTTTTGTCGTAAGGATCGTCCCGCCCCCGGCTCTTTCTATGCCGCCTTGCACGGAATTTATTTCTGGTGATGTTGGACCCTTTCCAACCCTCCCCCCCTTAGACGCCCTTCTTGAACCCTCCCCTTTTTCCTGCCGCTTTTCGCCCACAGTAGAATTCACTCCCGGGCTGTCCTGAGACCCTTTTTGGCGGCCTCTTCGTTAAACGCTTCCAGATGGGTTCCAAATCTATTTCCCCCTTACTTTCTTCCTACCACCCCCCTGACGTCTGGTGGATACATTGCCCCGCCTTTTCTTTTACAAGTAATTCCCGGAGGAACTTGTAGATACCGGCCACAGCTGCCCGCCCCTCATACGTTTGAGACGAAACTCCACCTACTCGAATAGTACGCCGAATTCCCTTTCTGACAAATAGCGGCATTTGTTCTTCTCCGGAGCGTTCTTTTCTCCATCCATTTTCTGTGAGCTTCATGAACAGCGGCCCAATCTTTTCCTCCCCCCCCAGACCTCTCTTGACCCTCAATAGAGTATTTCCCCAGGCGGCCCGTTGGCGGGAGCTTTTTCCGACTCGATTCCTCCGTTAAGGTCTCTTCTCAGGTCCCTTCGTGATATTTCTTCCTTCTCAGTTCTCGGGGAACAGGTATGGATCTTCCCCTGCTTTGACGAGTCCCTTTTGAAAGTTTCTCGCACTTTCCTTCGATCTTTTTCAAAATTAGGGCCTTTTTCTCGCTGCAGGGCCTAACCTTCCGGCTTCATCTCTCCCCTACTTTAGGTAATCCCTTTCGGACTTCCGACGGCGGTCTCCTATGATCTCTCTTTCTAGAAAGAGGAACCTTCCAGGGACCTCCCCCGGGTATATATGGGGAAGTTCTTCGTGAGATTTACGGCTGTTCTATTTTTCCTCTTAGTCCCTCCGATCCGCTCCTTTCCCTAGGAATTAATTCTTCCCTATCGGGCGCTCTAAGTCCACTTTTCCTCCAAGATCGCTCACCCTTTTTTAACGAGCTGACCTCTCGTGGTGGCGGAGCTCGAGAATTTGATCTCCCGCCGAACAGAGACGCCTCCCCGCTAGCATGCCCTTTGCAGCTTACCTTGATCGGTTTCCTCCCGCCCACTGAAGTCCGAGACTATTTGGAGGCGGATCTCTTTCCGTCTGCTCCAACCTTTCTAGATGAACCGAGCAGGATTCGCGCGCTGACGGCGAATTGTCTTCTTGCCCCTTTTAAGGGTTCCGCCAATCGATTTCTTATTCGTTGCCGATGTCGGCGAGGTCTTTATGGCCTTTTTTGCACCGAGGTTTTCCTTTCTGGATGCGCGTCCTTATCGGTTCGATTAGGTTTATTATACCTGGAAGAAATCTTTCCTTCGAAAATTGCCGCGGTGCTAATTCCTTCCCGTGTTGTGTCTCTCTGTAGTGTTGCATTTTTTTTCGGAAGGTATCGAGTGAGGCCCGTCCGCAGGCTTGACGGCCCCTCTCGGCCGACGGCATCCACCTTCTTCCTTACCTTCCTCTCCGCCCCACGGCCACCAAATCGTCTTAGGCAACGATTCCCCCGGAGACTCTGGGAGCCCCCGTACCTTTTTTTGGTTGCGCCCGCATCGTCGCTCTTTCGTTCGACGTCAGGAGCTTCTTCCTGCGCGCTGGATCGAGGTCTTCACTGCCCCTCTTTCTAGATCCTCCCCTGGCATAGGTACGCTTTTCGTCCACAAGATCACCTTTTCGTAGATGCCTCTGATAGAGATTTCGGCGGAGCTTGGCTGACCCCTTCATAGATGCGTCATCATAGAGCTCTTTCTTGAAGCGCCCCGCGCACTTTTTGTTTCGAGGTCCCTATAAGAAGGGAAATTTTGACAGCGCCATCTGAAGTCGAGTTAGGAGATTTTTCACGTCCCAACTCCGTCCGAAGGACTTTATCGCACGTGATCCCAGATACCTCCGTTGAGGTAAGCCCTCTTTTTCTTAAATCGTCCCCCCCTCATCTTCCCTTTCAACGAATATTTTCCCGAAACTTTTTTTTGCGGAAAGAATCACCGAGATTCGGGTCTTATTCCCAGAAATTCCAAAGAGGTCTGTGGAGAAACACGTGCGGAATTCGGGGCTTTCAGAATTTATCGGCCAAGCCGCTATCAAGAGATTCCCTCCAGAGATCTGCCCCAGCGGCTTTCATCCCCGCTACCTTACGAGCCGCATCCTTCCGTGGCCAGGATCCGATCACGGGACGGATGCGGGCAAACGCCATCCGGGACTCTCTCTGTAATTCTGGTCGCGATGATTTGGGGCGCCGCTTTGTGCTGAATCTCCGCGGTTTATTGGCCCTTGATCCGCCCGCTACGGGATAAACAAGGGTCGCGAATGGGCCTTTGAATTCTCCTTCCTCTCTAAGGATCGCGAAAAGTATCTCGAGGCTCCCGCTTAGACACTTGCCCACTTACCCTTTGCATTAAGGTTTCGTAAAGTTTCACGACGCCCCCCCTCGAGGCTGCGAGTCCGATGAACAGATTTTTTCGCCAAGTCGACTCCCTCTGTGACCTGCGGTCTTCCGCCTCAAGGTAGCAGCAGGCTTACTCTCACTGCCCGATATCTTCTCCTCGGGAAAGGTGTATACCGTCGGATACTACCCCCCCCTTTTCCCCGGACACCCGCCTTCGCTTGCGTTTGCATTCGCATCGCGATTGCCTTTTACTTCTTCCAGCTGATTTCGGTTGCGGCGAGATTCTGGGGATCGCAATTACTTCTTTGAGAGGTCTCGAAATGGGATGAGTCGGCCTCTCATCCCTTCCCAAATCCTAAACAGAGCTCAGGATGATAGTTTTTTTCGTCCTCTAAAAAATCCGACCTGAGATCCTCTAGGGTTAAGACTCCGTCGCCGCCCGGGGACCCCTCCTTGCCTAAGCAAGAGGAAGGTCCAAAAGGTTCCCTCCAGAGGCCGCTACAAGGGAGGATTCTCCCGCCTCAATGCCACCCAGATGGTTCTTGAAAGATTCTCCCTACAACAGTTTTTTTTGGGGAATCTCGTGGCATTTATGTAATCTCTCACTTCACTAGGTACCTCTCCCCCCCCTCGAAGTTTCGCGCCGTCCCTCCCCTTTTCGCAGTTTTGCAGACACGTCCCCCCTTCCGCTTCTTGCCCCCCCCATTCCACACGTAGCTGCCAAATTTCCATTGGGTTGGAGTTTCCCCCCCAGGAAAGACCGCCTCCGAAACCCTCCCCTCCCCCCCCCCCGGATAAAGGTCCTCACGACTAGGCCCACTTTATTCTCCCACCCCCATGGCTAAGAGTAGAAAGCCCCTTGTATCGAAGGATCCTCTAACCCTATTCCCATCCGAAGCCCCTCCTCGGTATTTTTGTATTGGAAGACATCTTAAACATAGTCTCTATTTCTACCGTCCCTGTCCCCCCCCAATGGGTTGACAATCAAGGACACCTCGTTTAATCCTTCAAAGTAGTAGCCTCTCAGAATTCCAAGTAGAAGGAGATTCTCTCTCTTAGTAGTCCAGTATCCGTAAGTCCCTGGAAAAATTTACATGTCCCAAAAACTCTGAGTTTAGGCTCAAAGAGTCCCTGAGGCCGAATGGGTGGCTTCCGACTCCTTGCCTATAAGTGCTCTTTTGGGAACTCCCGAGAACTGATGTTCTTACCAGTTTCGGAGGACTCTCGGGCCCCCCCCGAAATCCTGCAGTTCCCCCCCTTTAAGCCTTCTATTTCCATCCCTCTTTTTTGGAGATCCTTTCTCCCAATGGTTCTATGCTTCTTCGCTGATTCGTCCACCGCCGGCAGAGCCTCTTTTTTCTCCGCAGCCCCCCTCTGGTCATCCCCCTCACTTCGTTTGCTTCCTGGACAACTTTTGCGGCCCCTTGGCGGAAAGAGTTCCAACATTCCCCCACGGGGCCGCCGTCCTACTTTAAAGCCTGCCCTTTTTGTGTTTCCTCGGCCGGCCATTTTCCTGCGGAAAGTTCCATCGGGGAATCCTCCCGCCCTAACCGACCCGGGGCGAGCTAACTTTCTAAACAGAAGGTTTCTTTGGTGGCTCCCCTTTTTTGACCCCCCAGCCCGTTTTTGCTGCCCAACCCCTTTGCAACCTTCCGTGCGTGTTCCTTTTTCTTAGCCCCCCCCCTTCTCAATGGCGGTGGCCCCCCCCTGCAACTTTTCGAAAGAAAGCTTTTCTCCTCCTTTTGATATACTGCCGCTCTTTCTTTCGATACTTAAAAATTTTTCCGAGATAGAACGACTCCCTCCTTTAATGGCCAACGAGAGGAGCTCTGTAGACTTTTTGGTGGAGTTCCTCCGATGGATATGCCCTATTCCACCGCGTATTCCCCAAACCGGCTACATGACATGTGGTTGCACTCTCTTTTTTCCCTTGTGCCATTCTTCATGGCGAGAAGTTTGTTTTCTGCTCCGGACTTCTCTTTCTTTCCGAACTTCGCTGGCTCGTGGTTCTGTACGTGCCTTTGAAATTACATTTCCTTTCACTGTGCCGGTCATACAGCCTCCTGAATTAGACTCTCAGGTCCCCCCTGGCCTGACGCCTTTTTCAGTAGAGGTCCATGAGGTAAGGCCCAAACTTCTTTCTTGGCAAGACTTCCCCGGCGTTTTTCTCGGAGGAACCAACGACCCCCGGAAAGAGTTTTTCCAAGATTCTGTCCAAAAGATTTCTTTGAAAGAATTAATGTTTGCAAGAGGACCCCCCGAATGGACCATCATGATCCCTTTAGATAATCTTTTATGTCCATCCGACGACATTAGCCAAGATCCCAAGAGGCTCCTGAACCTCCATTACCGTTATAGAAGCCCCCCCCCCCTGTAGAAGCCTTGAGTCCTATTACCGAGACCCTAACGGAGCGATATTCGACATTTCAAGCACAATAGAAGTGATTGTTTGTCCTTTACAGACCTGTCAAAATATCATTCCCGTTGACCAAATAGTTCAGTCAAATCTTCGCCACCAGTGGCGTGAACTTCTCCCCCCTTCGGAG
>Ga0179593_1422073_pt1 | contig 16450 bp, 16 predicted proteins | sample CZODoug2_1_08_16_FD_185931 | JGI IMG/M metagenome (GOLD analysis project Ga0179593, IMG submission 185931) | Vadose zone soil fungal communities from Angelo Coast Range Reserve, California, USA - CZODoug2_1_08_16fungal (PacBio error correction) | ecosystem: Environmental > Terrestrial > Soil >... | reverse complement strand
ACAAGTCATATTATAGCGCCGGATGAGGAACCGTAAGAACCTCCTGCAACCACCCGACCTTTTAGCTCTTTTTCTGGAATTCCCCTTTCCCAGCGTAGACCCCCTCAGGCCGCCGCGGGTTGAACGTATGCCTTGCTGACAATGGCGTAAATTTTTTCGAATTCTTTAGTAATTAACCCGCGTAGTTTTCTGGGTTTCCTCGATCCTCCTTCCCATCCTCCTCTTTTTCCGTCTCCCAACTACGGTGTGAACCGAGAGATGTGCCCTTTTGATCCCGGTTGCGCAGGCCCCCCCCCTTGCTGGAGGAGACCTCTTTCCTTCTTATTCCCCTCCCTGATACGTTAGCGCCACGGCGTGACTCGGGTGGAAGAATCTGTTTTTTTCTTTAGGACCCCCTCAACCCTCGCCCCCTTCAATACCGAATTTTTTTGTTCAGATGCCTACGGCAGGGTCCCAGCACCGCACTAACTTCACTGTGTCTTTTTTTTTTCACCACGGTATCGTGTCGTTGGTGATTCCCAGGTATCGGCGTCTCCGGGTCCTCCCCATGCTTCTCCATTTGCAGAAATCTATTCATTGGTTTCACAATAGTTCCGTTTTGTCGCTTGGAAATACGGCTTGGTTTGCCCCCCCACTCTTTCTCCCCATGGAATTCCAGGCCCCCCAGATTCTATAGGTCACTGCGTTCCTTCTCGATTTCCTGGCAATTCTACCTCCGCGAAGGTCGCCTAACCTTCCCCCACGCCTTGCCGTTTGCAGTGCGTGAGAAGCCAGGAGGATTGCTCCCGGTCCTTTCCCGTAGAGTTTTACACGGCGACACCCCGGTCCTTTTCTCATCTCCCCCTATTCCCCTTGTAGGAAGCCACTCTTTTTTTTGATGGACGGCGTTTCGAACCCCTGAATGAATCTACTTTTCCTAAGCTGTTTTCCGAGAGTTTGAGCGCCTCATTCATCAACGCTCTTGCCTTCCCCCCCTTCCCCCCAGCAGAACTTTCTTAGCGGTGTCTGATCGCCGACACCCCCTCAAGAAAGATAGCCTTCTGGCTTTGGCTGTTTTTGGTGCTTAGAAGTCCATCTTTCGGCCAATACCCCTCTCCAGAAAATTTGTAGTTTGTTCCAGCGCAGGCCGGCTTTCTTTTCCATTGTTCCCCCCTTTCTGAGGATTATGTCGACATCGAAACTTTCCAGCGAAAGGCTATTTCCTTATTTTTTACACTCCCCTTCCTTGGCCTGGTTGAAGACTTTCTTATACATGGGTTGTTGACCGTGGGATTTTGCCCGCGGGACGACTCTATTCATTTCTCCTTCACGACTCGCCCCCACTTTTTGATTCCCATCTCTTCCCACAACCAACGTTTCGGTTTCCAGGGGCCTCAGAAATAGTACCTGTTTTCCCTTCTTGGGTCTCCCTTTAACCCGGTGTGTTTCAGCTTTTTTTATTTGCTGCGCCCAGACCGCACATCCTAAAAGAGCCTCTCTGAACGGGTTGCGACTCCATTACTCCTTCGCCCCCCTCTTCCCCCCCCCCCTACTTGTTGTTTTTTTCATTCATTTAACCCCTTGCCTGCTTCTGGCTTTACACTGCTCTGGCGGTATTCGGTCGGTTCTCCTATACACCAAAAACTAGGACCGGTTGGTAAGCGCCCTCTGCACCCTTCGGCTTGAGAAATGGACCCTACGCGTGGACAGGTTTTCCTCTTTCGCTCCACCCCTTTCTTTTTTCTAGTCTGTTCAAGTTCCGATCGCGTCCTTTTTTTTTCTCCAGACCCCAGTGAGTAGCCATTCGTACCATGTCCCTATCCGAGTGGCCCCTCTTCCCCCTTCCAACTCATCCTGTTAGTTGACTTTTTTCCCAGTCTTGAAAACTTCCAAGGTTACCGAAAGACGGCCTCTTTAGCGCCTTTCCATTTTTTTCAAACCATGTTCGTTTTTGCTCTGGTCCTTTTTCTCCCCAGATGGGCGATCTTCATCCAGACCATCATCTTTCCGATTTGCGGCCCACCTCTTTCTTCCGATTCCGTCCAATAACTGCCGCATTGCGTTGCCGTGGGGTCTTGGCACGATAGTGTTTCTGTTGCTTCCTTTTTCCTCTCACACGTTGTTGTTTGACTTTCCTCCGTCTTCCTTCACAGGTGCGTTCCTCCTAACGCCGTGTGATCCATCCTCCACCTAAAATCCCCCGTTTGAGTGGTCACGGGCCCCCCCGAGGCGTTTACCGGCCCGGGTTGTTTCCCCGACATTCCTGACGCTTCGGCGATCCTGATCTTCTCCCCCTTCTGAGGCAACGATGCGCCCCGCTTCGGGCTTGTTGTTTTCTAGGCTTTCTGCTACTCGACCCCGGCCATATCTCATGAAACGTTCCCTTTTTTCTCGCTATCGGATATTTCTCATTTGCTCTTTCCTGGTGCCTCACAAAGCTGCCGTACTTATCTGTTTTCCGGAAGATTATGAAGCCCTATTTACTCGTCTTAATATGCCCTCGCTTCGGTTTTAGTTTTCCATATCGAATAAACTCCGACCGTCACCTTTTGTCCCGTTTGAATGGCGGTTGTTCGTCTCCCTTGCCTGTCTTCTCACCGTCGGATTGCCCGAGCCTTTTTTCGTACGACAGCATCACCCCCGTCCTTCCGATTTTCTCCCCTCTTTCACTTTTTTTGATGACCAAGTGAAGCGTTTAAGCGCCGCTTTTCCTGCTAATTGCCCTCCCCCTCCCCTCCTCTTGAGTCCTTTTTGAAACCGGATAAAGTGCCTTGTCTCCCCTGGAACCCCGAGGAATTCGTATCAACTCTCTGCGACTTTCTATCTTCTCCATCACCCCGACATGACCTCCTCTGGCTCTTACGTACTTTTATTTATTATAAAATTTTCTAACTCCTTCTCTAAGGTAGTCCTGTCCGCGGATAAGGCGTTAGGGTCTTTTTTATCCCGTTCCCATCAACGATCTCATCCTAGGTTTGTAGAACTTTAGAGAGTTTCCTCCCCACTTCAGTTCTCGATGCATTTACCTCGACCTTGACCAGGAAAGGCCTTTTCCTTTTTATTTCCACTCCATCCACCCCCTCTTAACTCCTCACTCCCTTTATCGAAGCTCCCCCGTTTGCAGGCGCGCGGCGTGCGTCTTAGTTAGGAGAGTTAAGCTGGCCCCACCCTTCCCTTCCCCTGAATTAAGCTCACACTTACAAACATACTCCGCGCCGGTTTCCGCTGGTCTAACCCCTCTTTCTAGATCTAAGCTGCAGGGAGTTCGCGACGAGGTTGACGAGTTTGTAGAGAGACTGACTCTCCCTTGTCTTTTACCCTGACGAGGAATCTCCCAAGCACGCGCCGGTATAGCTCCGGTTTTACGCCTCTCTTCCTTTACCCCTTCCTTTTTTTGTAGATCTCTTCCTTTCCTCTTTAACAGTATTACTGCGCTGCCATGCCGCTTGGCCCTAAGAGCAGACCTCTGCGACTTTTCCCTGCCCCCCCCACCGCGTACTTTCTTAGCAGACCCTCCCCATTCAGCTTTCTCCGAGCGGTCCATCTTTTCCCTTCCCTTGATCTCAAACATGTTTTTCCTTCTAGACTTTGCAGTTATTTTAGCACGTTCAGACTTCACTAAATCCTTCCTCCTAATTTCCCCCTTTCCTCCCTTTTCTCTTAGCGACCTGATCCGCGACGTTAGTTGCTGGACAGCCACCTTCCCTCTCTTTTTCCCAAGTAGACCCCCCTAGGTAAGGACTCTATAATAGTTCTTTTTCTTCCCCCAGCTCGAACAGAAGCCAAACGAATATTATAGCCTGTTCTTGTTCCCTGTCCTGACCAGCTAGACCGTTAGGAGATTTCACGAGTAAACCCCGGCTCCCCCAACTGTCTTCCTTCCTCCCTTCCCTTCAACTTCACAACGAGTAGTTAATATTTTTCTGCAATCGATTCGACCCCTTCCAGCAGCGTTCGTGATAGTTTCCCCTCTGTGTGTTTATCTTCCCTTTCCCTCCAGAGTTGCTCCTTTAATCCTATAGCCTCAATTCCGCGGCTCCCCTCTTTTCACTCTTTCCACCGTCCTCCTTTCCCTCCAGTCCCGCCACCTCCAGTTGAATAGGACAGAATCCTTTTGGGTTGAGAGCCCCCGTCCCTCACATTTCTCGCATCTCCTCCGTGGTCTCCCATAGCCCTGCCAAGTCAGTCTACACTTTCCACCGCCCTTTATTGGAACTGTCTTTCCCAGGTTTCTTTCGTTCTTGATAGAGACTTTCCTTTTCTCCCGCCGGCGATGAGCTTTTCCTTTCTGCTAATTTCCTAATTTTTAAGTGTCTCTAAATAGGCCGGGTCGCACCCCAGATTGAAAGATTGAGTTCCCCCCCTCTCTATCAGTCGGCTCTACTGACTCCCTTTCCTCTTCCTTTCTCTTCAATTGAGTACCTTTTCTTTTGGAACAAGCACGTTTTCCAGCTTTCTCTTCTCCCTAAAGGGCTTTCCTACCGGGGATCGGTTTTTTTCCTCCCGTCTTTCGACTCCCCCTTTTCTTCAGATCATCTCCTATTCCTTCGTAGTGCGCAACTCGAACTTGATTTTTCGTTCATGACCCTGCCCCCTTTACCCTCTGGAACTCAATTTCTTCATCAGTTTCTTGCGCATAGTCGCCTTTCGGCTCAGCCTCCCTAAGAAAGCCTCCTGCTTTACATTAAACGCGCCTTGATTCGTCGTTTCCCTATATCTCCAACTACCCTTGACAGCTCTCAAGACGATTGATGAGGCTGGAGCTATCCTTTTCATCCTCCGGAATAAGATCCCAGTCCCCCTTTGGTGTCTTTGTCCTTTTCGATCCCAGCGAAGGATGCGGTCCGCCTTTTTTCCACGTTAGTCTTTTTTCCACTCACCCCCATTCATCATTTAGGAAGTGACGTGGCCTGGGACACATCCCCCCCTTATTGGTCTTTTGGTGAAGCCTGCTTCTAGATTCATGGGTCCTGGCGGAATTTTTGTGAGTTACAGTGGAAAGCAGCCATGACTCTCCCTCACTTTGCTGCTCTTCCCCCCCAATGTAAACTAGTCCGGGACTTACTGCCTTTCCAGTTTTTCCTCAGGGTGCGGCTTGACCCCGGGTGTTTCCCCCTGATTTTTTTATGGATTCGTAAAATCCTCCCCCATGAGCTCGATGCCTTCCTCCCCCTCTTTCTTCCCTTCATTTTACTAATAATCGTTTTTTTTTTCATTTCCAGCCAGAAGCTGCAGGGCGCTGGCGCCCTCGCATTTAGGTGCTGTATTTGTAGAAGATTTTCCCCACCCCCCCCCCCATATGAACACACCTGTTTTGGTCAGCTCCTCTTCCCATTTTTGAGGGTTTCCTTCCTTTCCAGAGTGGAATTTTTTTGTCCGATGGGCCCTATTTCTCAGTTTCTTCTTTTGGTAGCTCTCCCCCACTACCCCCCCAAGGCCTCCCGAACAATGTAGTCAGCGACTCCTTCTTAAACATTCCCTTCTTCTTTTCCCGCTCCCCTCCTTATATTCGCTGCTGAAGTTGGGTCGATCTCGACATACTCTTCTTCCCCCTAATTGACCTGGTCCTTCAGCCTTTGCGCTGTGCTGACCTCCCCACCTACAACATTTTTTCGTCCTTTTTCATTTCCGCAAAGTCTTTTTTTACGGCATAATCCTCCCTCCCTGATTATCTTTTCTCTCGTCCGATCATTCCGAAATTCGCCTCCTTGCCTTTTGACCATTGACCGCCTCTGCTTTGGCGGTCGACTGAGCCGGCTTTCTTCATCCGCATCCCTGCGTATTTTTCAGTAGATGCGTTCTCGAAGCCGATCCCGCAGACTACCCATCCCTGGTCTCTTTTCATTCATTAGCCGAGGAGATGATCGTTTTTCCGGCCCTTCCCCCTAATTCCCTCTCTAGATAGCTCCATTGCTTCTCATTCGCCCTTCTTCGCACTGCTTGCTCCGGCTGTTTTTCTTTCCCCCTTCCTATACTGTAGCCTTTTTCCAGAGTTACCCGGAATCGAGTGAAGTTTGAACTCCTTTCGAGGTTCCTGACCCCCCCTTTCCTGGACATATGTCCTTTTCTTCCGATTTTGTTTTCGACCACCCACTTCGTACCCTTTCCGATCCACCCTTGACAGATATTCCTCACATGACGCCGTGTCTTTTGCCGGCGTGCGTCTCTTCTGTGAAAGATCCCAGTATAAATCCCTCCCGATCACTCTTCGTTCCCCCTTGCGCACCTTCCATGTTCTTTTCCCTCCCTCCTTCCCTTCTTTGATGCCCCCCCCAGTAGTCTTTGACATGAGATGTTCGTTTCGCCCTCTCAACCAGACAAGACTCTTCCGTGACTGGCCGTGAGGTCGATCCTGTTTTATCTCCTCTCCCTAGGTCCTCCCTGAGACTTGCGCCCGCTGGGTCATTTCGCACCCTTTCCCCCCCTTTGTAACTTCCCACACGGGAAAAAAAGAGGTCCTTTCTTTTTTTTCACTTCGTGATCTAGGTTATACCGCCTGGAAATATTTTCTTCCTCTTCTAGCAGATTTAAGCCCCCATGGGCGCCTCCATTCTTATTAGGAGTGAACGGGTCGGCGGCGCTTCCCCGATGGTAGGTTTTTCCCTTATGAGATGCCCTCCCCCTCTCTCGATAAGTTCCGTTGGTCTTCTGTTAGAGCGTGTTTCCCTCAATCCTGGTCTTATCTAGGTCTCCCCTCTTTCTCCGAATTTCCCCTTCTTTCTCTAGATTATCCGACTACTCCACAGACCCCCCCCCTTCTTTTTCCCTTTTCTCCTATTACTCACCTTTTCCGTTGCATGCTTCTTTCTTTGATACCTCGGGCGTTTGATTTTTCCCCCTCTACTAAGGAAAGTCCTGATAAGTTTCCCCCCCCCTTGACCAAAATCTTTCTACCACTTTTTTGACTCCTCCTTATCTCCTCGAGAGACTCTTTTTTTTAGCGAATGAGGGCCCGGTGTTTTTTTTTTCTCTTCTTCTTCCCTCAGTGCCACCGTCCTCTTTTTTTTGCTGATTAATCACGCCGCTCTTGCTCGAGCCATTCTTCTCTTTCCCACCTTCCCTTTTTTTTTTCTCTAGATGGACGGTCCCCTCTTCCACGTCTTTCTTAGTGCGGGAAGCATTTCCTCTTTCATTCAATCTCCTTTTGTCGAGAGAGCGCCCCCCCCCCCCCCATCTTTTGAGACTATGTTCTTCGTCTTTTTTCTCTCGGCGCTCTCACGTTTTCCGGAGTTTGAGGCACCCCTCTTTTGAGTTCTTATCTTGACATGTCGATATGGCCTCTTCCTCCCTCTTTGTATCGACTCATTATTCCTCCTCTACGAACTGGGCCCTTTGAAGGTCCTTTGATGTTCTTGCTTTTTCCCTGAAATATCTTTCGCTGGAAGTAGTAGTCCACCCCTCCTCTCCTGTGCCACAATCTATCACCGACTTCCTGCATCCTGAATAATTCGTGTTTTTCGGTCCCCCTCCCACTCCTGAACCCCCCCCCCCTGAATCGGTCATTTCTCATGTGCTGGTCAGGGTACAGAGACTTTTTTCTGAGCTTTCCCAGTCCGAAATTGACCGCCCCTTTCCCTTTAGCCCACCTTTATTCCAGCTTTTGCCTCTTCAATGCCAGTAACTTTTCCTTCTTTTTTCGCCCTTCTCTAGAAGGACCTCTTTTCGTGATAGTCTTCCGGTGGTGCCCTTTCTCTTTTCCCCTTCCTTTTCCTTAAGACCCTCCCCTACTTCTTTTTTTCCCTAAGCTTCATAGTTCTTTTTCCTCTTCAGAAGAGTTTTATGCCCTCCGACGTTTTTTCTATTCCATACTAGTTAGTGCGGGTTCTCTTTAGGAACTTTTCACGCGCTTTCGCACGTGGAGGCCTTTTTTCCTTTCCAGCCCGAAACTTTCCCCTCCGTGGTCTTGCCATTTCTAGGGCTGATTTTCTAGCTATCGGTACTTTTTCTCAGTCTCTCCTTTTCGCCCTCCTCTCCTCTGCGTCCTGTTTATAATTAGCGTCGCGAAATCCTTGGTCGCACCCTTTCTTTACTCCTGGTCCTTCTTTAAAGACCCCCCTCTTCCGGCCGGTTTTTACCCTTTTTGACTGAAGTTTTTGTCTTCCCTTCAGAACTTTTGTCTCCTAACCACCTTCGCGCTTTCTCAATTGAAGCCGACCTGGTCTTTTGTTTTTTCAGTTTTTTGATCTCTCTCCTCTCCCCCGGTCCATTTTTGACGTTCCTTCAGATTCAGATCCCTGTAGGGGAAGACCCACCTAATTTGCGGGGTACTGGATCTCTTTTCTATTAAAAGACCCCCTCTCACTCCGTCATAAGATTTTCCTTCCCCGAGTTCCCCCGCGATGAAAGACGTCCACTATTTGTTTTTCCCTTGCACTTCTTGGCTAGTTATTTACTTTTCTATCACTCCCTCTTCCCGCAAGATCGAGTGATTCTTCTTTCCTAAGGAGCCCTTGAACCATGTGTAACCATTAAATAGACTTTAAATGTTGGTCCTTTTACGGTTTTTTCATATACCCCCCATCTTTTGTCTGGAGTGTCTTGCCTTTTCTGCATACTCTGATATGACCTTGAAATCAGCACTCTTTTTATTGTTCCGTGTGATTTTGACCCTTCCGTGGAAATTGGTCTCCTTCCTCTCGATTCATTTTTTTTTTTTTTCTTGGGACGCTATCTTGAAGTCGCTCCCCCCCTCATTAGCCCCCCCTCTTGACCAAACCTGCTGGACGTTGCATTTTAATAAGAAGTAAATTTTTCACTGGTTTCCCTAGTCAACAACCTGTTGGGTCAGATGGGTTTTTCGCACCTCCCCCCCTCTCCACCTTTAAAGTAACCAAATGCGCTCGCCATTTCTTCCCGATTATATAATTCCTTCCCCCCTCCCCCCTTTTTTTGATTGTCTCTATCTAAGTAAGCTTCAGTGCCGCTTGTGAGTCCCCCCTACTATTTTTGTCTTGTCTTTTTGAGCCCTGTATTTTTGCAACCCCAATATATGAAAAAAAGTTTGGTCCCCTGAAAAATGCTGGTCCCCAAGGGATTTCTTTCTTAACTTTGACCGTCGCCGGGGACATTTTTTCCCCCTAGGTCATCCAATTGGGGCGGTCCGTTACTTCCTTTCCTACTTAGGTTCGCACCTCCTTAAACCCCCGGTTCTCGACCCTTTATCCGTAAGCCCCTCCTAACATGCCCCCTCCCGGATTTTCCCCCCCCCCCCGTCCACTCAGCCTTTCTGTTGAAGGGGTCTCCTTTGCCGATCCCCCGAACTCTTCTTCCCTCAGCCACGTTCGTTGACAGATTCGCTGTCGATGCCTACCACCCTCCCCCATGTCGTTATGCGGCCCTTGGACTTCTTGCCCCCTACATGGCCGTGCTTACTTCATAAAGCACCCTCCCTTGTCTCGATTCTTTCGGTACTATCAGATTTTTTACCACTCCCGAGCGCCATCCTGACGGTTTTGGCCTCTCCAGTTTCTCGCGAACTATTTCTACCCTCTTCTGATTCCTGCTTACTTTGTTTCCTATACACCTCAGGACTACTTTCCCCTGCCCCTTGTTTCCCCATTCAAGTTTTTTGCATCTGTTCACCCCCTCTTTGCTCTGATCTGTCTTCTTCCTAAAGTCCGTTTTAATGAAATACTACCTTTCATGCCGATCCTTTCCGGCGGGCGGTCCACCCTATCCTGCAAGGCTTTTTTCTTTTCTGTCATGTCTAATTGTCAGAGCAATTCTCCTCTGAAGTCCCTACCTCGATTTTTGACTGCCCTCCATGCAGGGGATTAGATGGTTGTGACCAAATCTCCCCTCTTTTTATCGCCCCCCTTCCTCTTATGTAATGCACCATGTCTTTTGATTTTCTTTTGCGTCTTCGTTATAGTAGACTCTTTTCCATGCAGAGTATCAACTCACGTATAAACCGTTTAAATTACAATTGTGACTGGCTTGGTGTATTTCCGAATCAGCGTGCAGTCTTCTCTTTCCCCTCCAAGTCTGTTCGAGCGCCTTTCATCCGCCAGCTCAGACCACTACGATTTTTTTCTTCGCTTCTTTCCTTCATTTCCCCGTGAGACCCCCTCCCCTTCTTCCTATTTGGAAACGACGAGTCGCGTTTTTCGCTAAAGGCCGAGGAGGGACATGCGCCATTTTCAAGGTGTCCCTGCCCCTTTCCCCACGTGATCCGTAACCGCTCGGCGGCATTTATCAGAGGTAACCCCTTATGACTACGAGTTCTTCCTGATCGCGAACTGATCCACTTTTTCCCCTCCATCGAAGGCATTCTGTTCCTCCTGGCTTTTGCGAGGGATAGATGTTCCTATGCCTCTCCCCCCCCCTATTCCGATAATATTTTCTTCTCTTTTTTCTTTTCTATCCCTTTTTCATACCCTGGAAGCGTATCGCATTGACTTTTTCCAGTCTCTCTCTCCTTTTTTGGGACACTTGAAGTTCGCTGCGAGTTTAGATCTCACGCTACGGTCGCGTAAGGAGAGAATTTCTCACCTTCGTTTGCACTTGCAGCGATTCCCCTTTCTTTCTTTTTGCCTCGGTACAGTCTTGTTTGTTTCTTGACATACTTTTCCAAGGTCGACTTCACCAAATTTGACCCTCCCCCCCCCAGGAAGATCGTTTTGCCGCATAGCGATGACGAATAAGTTCAGCGAAGGAGTTTAGAGCAATCTGGAAGCGGGTGGCGGTGCGGCCTTCTTACCCCCCGCGCGTCTGTCTGTCTAAGGGTCATGCTTACCCCATCCCATTTTATCGTGACGGTTTAAACGGCCATCTGCTTCTCTCCGGTGGTGTGTGAGAGATGATGTTTCACGTATTCAAGCTACCTTAGTTTTTTTGAAGATGCTTCTGACAGAGTCAGTTGATAGATGGTGTATAGCATCCTCGCAGAGCGCCCTGCCCTTTTTCACCCTGTATACACCCTCCACCCCAGCCATGTCCCTTCCGGTCTTCTAACACCCGCACCACTGACAGTTTCTTATATCGCTCAGATTTTTCGCACATGCATTGAGGCCCTTGATGCGACCCCGTCTTTACCTTTAGGAACCGTAGCGTTCGGATTTGTAGACCCGGTAACTTTTTGGCATACTCTTATTTCTCTGTGGACCCCCCTTTTTTTTTTAATTAGTAATCCAATGCATCCTCTAAGACATACGAAAGAGCTCTGCACAGTGCATGACAATCGTTCGCTCTCAATGATCGCGCCTTTAGGGACGTTTGTGGTACGTAGTATAGCACCTTCGACCTAGACGGCCACGTCCAACAACCCAGTACGATCTGACGACGGAGAATGAGTAATCTTACGGTCTGGTTTTTTTTTTTTTTTTCTCTTTTTTTTTTTTTTTTTTTTTTTTTTTTTTTTTTTTTTTTTTTATTGCACGCTAGCCCTCAGGGACCCCCCCCAGTATCTTTGATCCTGACTGGTCTCTCATAGGACCGCGAGCCGCGCGAAGCCTTGCCCTTTCCCTCCCTTCATGCCCTTCGGCGTAGTCAAACTGTATCGGCTTTGGCAAAAAGCGTAGTAATGGGGTGATGACATCGTCCCGGACAGCGCGACTTGATAGTATCCTTTTTTTTGCCTATTCGGCCTTTCCATCCTTTCTTTCAGGAACTCGCGGCCTGGCGGCTCGCGGCCTTCGTCGTTGCTTTTCTTCGTCTCTTTTTCGCACCCCGACCTTGGCTTTTTAGAATCGGATTGCGGGTGAGCGGGCGGACCGAAAGCCTCTCCCTTCCTCCCTGGTTGTGAAAGCTCCCCCGCACGTTGAAGAACAGGAACATTTCAAGCCACGGGTTGCCCCACGTTTTTTTTGGAGTTGATATCTCTTCTGTTTCGTTCTCTTACTTTACGACGGAGATGCGATTGCGTCATGGGCTCCATCCTCTTCCTGGTAGAGCCCATCCCCGTCTCGTTTGTAGAAAGAGGGAATCACCTTACTCAGATCAGCAGTGCGGCCTTACCTGAGACTTCGTCAGAAAACCCCCCACCCACCACCCCCCCCCAACTGACGTTTTCTTTCCCAAACGACATCTAGACGGTCGCCGAAACACGTTGACCGTCGCAGCGTGCCCCGCCTTGGATCTTGATCGAGGTTTGCTGATGGTTTTTGAATACGGTTCAGGACGGCAGACTTTCCGGCATAGTAGTGAAGCCAAGCCTGGTCCCCTTTTTCGTTCTGGGACGTCTTCTTCTTGTCGATTTTCCAGACGCGAATTTTTCTATCACGATGCGATAGCCGGCTTTAGAGATCGCTCAGAAGATAAGTGTCCCTTCCCCCCTTAAGAGCATGGCCCTTCGTTCGGTACTTATTCTCGAAACTCACCTAAAGCTCTCCCTCCGATGTTGGGATGGATGCAGTTTAGAAGGATGTTATCCCCCATTACCAGATTTCCCCGAACTTTTCCTTTGAGGGAGTTCCTCCCCGAGCCAATGCTTTCCGTCCTCATTGGCCAGTTCGCCGAGCTTGTTATTATTCATAACCTCAGGCTTAATTTATGATTTTCTTGCTATGTTTACAAATACGGCATTTGACATGGTGCCTACTTCTTTCCTTTTTATGGGTGAGGGTCCCCTTTTTTGCTTGGGGACGCATCGGACTTCGTAAGCCCGTCTCGCCTCATGTTCCTCCTCTTCAAAAAATGTCCACGCTGAAAAAGGGACCCTTTCTTTTCATCCCGACACCTCTTCCCCGCTTTTTTAAGGGGGTCGAGTTCACGTGTTGTTTTAGCTTTTTGTTATTCTCTCGACCAGAAAAGCTCACATATGTACACATCGTCTCTCTTGACGCCGTGAGCAGATTTTATATCATCTCAAGTTGTTGTTCTCTAGACTATCAGTGCGGCGCTGGCGTTCCATAGAGCTATTGGATGTTCTTGTTCTGGCTGTTCGCATTGACCCACCAAACCCTCCACAGGTTTTTTAAGCGACCCACTGAGGAAACCGGTGTGTTCTTCAATTTCATTACGAGCTTAACGTTTTTTCTCGGCTCCAAAATTGTGGGCGAGGTGAGTAACCCTTCCCCTTTTTTCCAAAGCCACAACGGTTTTCAGAACCCATGGAGTAATGAATCCTCCCGTCAAACAGGTACCCTCCTGCTTTCTTTCCCCCTTCCTTAAACAGCATATTCGCTCTTTTCATTTTGACTCGATGAAGATCCAGAAGGCTCGGAGAATCTAGCGCGACGCCGCCGATCTGGCCCCCTTTCCCCCTCCCCCCTACCCCATTTACGGGGGCGATTTCATTCTGAACCTATTGCCGGGTTTGCCTCATTCTTTCCTTCTGCGGAGAGATGTCTTTCCACCTTTTCGCGATCAGGATACCTCGCGCAATGTCCCTCTTTCTTTTCGGCCCTGCTAGTTGATGAGGCGGCAGAGCGTGTTACGCAGCATTCTTTTTTTCCTTCTCTGTTGAGTTATCAGTAACCAGCAGATCCATTTTTTAACCATTTCCCCGCAAATCATTCTTTCTTCACTCCCGTGCCAGAGTGATCTTCTTCTTTCTACTTACCACTTTCCCATCAATTACAGACCCGAAGCGACCATGAAGATCAAGCCTCCTGGCGGCGGAACGCATTTTTCCCCCGTCTTTTCTTCTTGTCTTGAGTCCTGATTTCTTCTTCTCTCTCTTGCCTTCAGCTCACGGAATCTAGAATTTGGCCACGTACGGCATCTCTTCTTTTCCTCTTTCCGTGGGATAAAGCTTTTTGCTCCCCCACCAGAGCCAGTATTCCGCGCCCAAATTACTATTATGAAGCCCATAAGCGTGGTTCTGCATCTCTTATTGCTTTCTAGTAGCCTCTGACGCGCCAATACTCAGATCACGTTTCCACTCACAGTTCCCCCCCTTGACCCTTTCTTTGGATTTTCTCCCTACCGAGGAGGCGCTGCCTCAAAGCCTTGCCGAGCGCTGTTCGGCCCTCCCTCACTCCGCCCCCTTTTCCCCAGCCCCTATTCTACCTTTCGGTTCGTGCTCTTAAAGTTTCCTTCCCGCGGAACTCGCCCGGTTGATTGAAGAGGTTCTCTCGCCAGGCGAGGAGGGCCTGCTGCCCCACCCCTATACTTGTTCACTTCTTTCCCCCCTTTCCCCAACCTATTATTTTCCCCTAGCTCTCGGCTAGAGTTTCCTCACCCGCTTCCTAAGAGGGTTACTTTCATTATAGTCTCACTTTTCCCCACATTTTTCCTGAAAGAAAATAATTTTTCGGACAGGGCCTCGGCTCCGGAGAGGGCTCGCTGGTTATTTTGCTACATAACCATCGCCCCGTCTAGGTTTATGTTTTAGGTTTTTAGTTCCCCTTGTTTACCCCATAAACGTTTTTTCCCTCGTATCTATTTCCTGAATTCCCCCGATTGTCCTTCCCCCCCAGTGCTCGGATCAGTGATCTACGTCAGCACGCTTACGGTCTTTATCAGGTTATCTGCCGACCATCCTCCCGTCACTGTTTCCTTCTCCTCGCGGCTTTCTGCGTTTGCTTTCTTTCGCTTGCTGCCTTTCCGGCCAGGTAATAAGCATAACCACCTTTTTCCGAAAAATACTTGCCTCTCCCCTTTTTTTCCTCTTGCCGGCAGCGATCGAGTCTCGAGCGAAGATGACAGGCGTTTTCCTCTGAGGACGGGTTGTGGTTCTCTCCTTCTCCAGCTCTCACTTGCTTTTCAGACCTTAATTGATCTCCGTCCGGTCTCTTTATCTTTGCCAGGGACATATATATCCCTTCCGTGTGTTGTTGTCTATCTTTGACCCTTCTGATTCTTGCGGGAGTGAGTGACGATCGCGTTTCATGGCCACAATGAAGTTGCTCGATGTTCTTTTTTTTTCACCCCCTAGTTCACTCGTATCTCCAGAATGTCAGATTCTCCCCCCTTTTTTTCTTTAGTGAATGCGTTTTCCCACGGCTCCTGAGGATTTCGGCACCAGTTGGTTTCTTCTTTCCGACCTGGCCTGTATTTTTCTGCCTCCCGACGGCCGACGTCGCCTCACGCCTGCGGCTTCAATTCGTTCCTTTCGCTTGCGCTACATGATCACTGAGGATCTTTTTCTCTGTCTGATACCTCTCGCCGAGTCATGGCAAAAGTCTGATATACGAAGTGCCCCCTGATCCTAGTTACGATTGAGGCCCATAGACCGCCCTGCCTCCCACAAAGAATCGGCTCGTTTCTTGAGTCCCTCTCCTATTTCCCCCGATCCCTTCCTTCTTCTTGACGCCGGAATGCCTCTTTAGCCACTGGATGAAATCGGCGATCTTAAGTCAAAAGAGTAGTTACTTGGGTCTTCCCTTTGATCTCGAAGGCAATGCCGTTTTCTATTTCCTAGGTGTTTTCCCTGTGATCTTCCCTGCCTGCGATACTCATAGAAGGCTCCCCCCCCCATTTCCTGCCTCTTACGGGTTGCTCACGACAACTAACCGTGAAGCTGCTTTTTCTCGTTGTGTTCTTGGTTTCCAGAAACATTCTCCCTTAAATCTCGAAGTGTTGAGTCAGCTCTTCCGGGTCAACAGCCCTTGCCCTTACGGATTCTTTTCACTTTTATCTTGCAATCGTTGCTAGCGATCGGTCTCTTGAGATGGACTCTCTTTGTTCGATGTCTCTCTCTTGAGTCCTGGTTCCTTACTAGTAAGTTTGTCGCGAAAACTCGTGGGTCGAACACTCTTGAATCCCTTTCTTTTCCCCTATATAAGGCGGCCGCCCCTTTGTTCATTCTCGATGGTGGCGACCCCAACCGACAGGTCCGACAGGTATATACCAGCCCTTTTTGAGCGTGCCGCTTTGTTTATTCTGCTTCTCGCTATCATCTTTCCCGGGACCTCCGTCTTTCCCCTGTCCTTCCTTTTTTTTAACGTGCCGCCACTGATTTGAGTTGCTTGATCGGAGTTTTAGAGGTCCCTTCCGCGAATCGACGCCTCAGGTTTTGAGTCGTTAGCGTGCCTCCAGGCACTATCCGGGCCGGCCCCCCTTTCCACTGACGCCATTGACGATCAGGTCTTTTACTTTATCGCCTTCCACGACTGCACGGGCGATGATGGTTTTCTGACGTAGGGCTTCGGAAGCTGCCCGTAATGTTTCCCTGGTTTTCTCGTTCATTGCAAGAGAAGTTGCTGTCGGTTCCGCCGCAGTTCGCCGAGCTTTTGCATACGCCCCCTTCAGCAGCCCTTATATTTACGTTTTCTATGTAAACCTCCTGTCCATGTTCTTTTTAGGCTTTCTGAGTTGAATTGGGTTCTGGAGGAAATTTTTCGTGTTCCTAGATCGGATTGAAGCGGGCCTCGCTCAAAGGGTGATAAGAGTCCCCCCCCCCCCCCCTCACTGAACCTGGCAATAATTGACTCCCTCCCCTCCGTTTTTCCTCAGGGTGGCGTTTTTGTACAAAAACTGTGTGTCCGAGTTTTTTTATTTGAGATTCTCATACCCCTGAACCATCAAGACAATCGATAGATGACTAAGTTCCCCTCAGCTTTCTATCTATACTTTCTCATTTGTTTTT
>Ga0179593_1366507_pt1 | contig 16450 bp, 13 predicted proteins | sample CZODoug2_1_08_16_FD_185931 | JGI IMG/M metagenome (GOLD analysis project Ga0179593, IMG submission 185931) | Vadose zone soil fungal communities from Angelo Coast Range Reserve, California, USA - CZODoug2_1_08_16fungal (PacBio error correction) | ecosystem: Environmental > Terrestrial > Soil >... | reverse complement strand
TTCTTCAAGCCCAACTACACCGGTCTATTCTTCCCAAGAATGGCCAGTTTTTTACGACTGAACCCCCCCTTCTTTTTCGCCACCCAGTCAAACATAATGTTCACAGGCCGTGAATGACCCCCCCTTCCTCACGTTTTTTTACCCCTTCCCCTAAGTTTGCCCCGATGCATGTCTTCCCCCCGCGTAGTAGACCTGCTCTCTTTATTTGTGGGGTCGTAAGCTTTTTTCTGTCCGATCTGAATTCAGCGAAGCTTCTTTTCTACCATTTCTTTTCGCTGGAAATGGCAATGGAGACGCACCTATCCTCCCCCCATTTCAGAACACTCCCTTTTTCGGCTTTCGGGGCCGCAATAATCTTTGGTTTTCGGACTATGGTAGGCTGCCCTCTACCGCATTCTTTGCTTGAAAGCAGCAGGAGTATGAAGCCCGGGATTGTCCCGCCCTTTCTCCGACTGAGCTGCGTGGATCTTCGCCCCTCTTGATTTTGGAGATGTAGACATTTTTTTTCCCTTGATAATTCCGTTTTTTGATTAGCTACATCCGCCTAGCGTGGTAAGAAAGATGTAACTCCTTCCTTGACGTTTCGAAATCGGTCATAAATTCGTCATGTTACCTAAGGCTTCTCCTCCCTGTACGTAGTCTTTCTGCCCCGGACCGAGTTCACATTATCTGTCCGTGCTCGTTGCCTCTTGGCCGTGATAGCAGTAAATTCACTCCGCGGCCACAACCACTGTGTTGGTTCGGCGACTGGCCTTGAAGGTCTTCTTCGCGCTTCAACCCCGGGCGCTAGAGTTTCCCGGTTACTGAGTGCCCCGGGGTGTGTATCTCCCCTTCTTCCTTCAAGGTGATTATGCGTTCTGTTTTTCCCATCTCGTCTTCTGGATGGAATGAACTCTACGAGACTTTTAGACGCCTCGTCTAGATAACCCGTCTAAGTTAGTTCCTAGCGAGTATAGGATCCAGTAGCCCTCCCTTTTGTGCATTCACTTAGTTGGTGTTTTTTTCCCGGATTAAATTCTGTCCAGACCCCTACACGCTTTTACACTCACTCGACCGATTCTCTAATCACTCCGGAAGGACTCCCCCCCCCCTCCTTTTTCCTGTTTACGCAGATATCGCCGATCGTGCTCGTCTTACTCCCACAGGTGGCAGTTGATTTGTGGGACGTCTGACGATTCTATGAGATCTCCTCTCTGGAGTCGGAAATCGTCATGTCCCTCTGGAGACTATCGGTATTCACACGATTTTCTCCTCTCTCGGAGTGAGGCCTGTGTCACTGACCCATGTTCGTTGTTTCTTCGTCGGGCGGTGCCTATTTGTCCTATAAGGCACATTTGCGGAGCATGATCCGTAGAGATTCGCACTCCTTTTTCATGCTCTCCCCCGAGTGAGGACGTAAGTCCGGAGTCTGATACGCTCATCGGCCTGTAAATTGATCGTTCGAGCCGCCTCTGCTGAAAGGTCTGCGTTGTTACTGCACTCCCCCCGTGAAGTGTGATAGCTTTTAACGGATTTGTTTTGTTAGCGCGACATTGCCTCCTGTGATTTTCCATCGCATTTCCCAGACGTAGATCTTTTTTCTTTAAATTTTTGCCGCTAAGCGTCCTTAGACCCACCTCCTTGACCGATCACCTGCAGTGACGGATTTTTCGTCGGGCCTTGATTGCCTGTTCCCATTCACTTCGCGTTCCCAAGCGATTGATCTCTATTTAATCGGCGAGATTTTTCTAGAGTTTTGTTGGTGCAGAACCTTTTCTCCTCCTCTCCCTAACTGTGTGAAGGAGAAGCCTCTTCAGAGGTGCCGCGCCTTTTGAGATACCCCCGCATCTATAGCGTCTCCTTTTCGTCACGCCCTGCCTTTTGTATCTCCCCGTTAGGAGGGCGCCTGTCAACTTTTTGAGAACTGAGACAGTCCTCCCCCTATTCGAAGCCCCCGTCTTTTAGTTTCTCTTTAGCCAAGCTGGTCCCACTCCCCGCCGGTCTACACGACTGGTTGACTTTCAAGTATTAGAACCGGCAAGCTTTCATTTCCCCCGCTCGCTTCTTTCTTCTAGACACCTCGTGTAGACTCAATTAACGATACTATTCACTGGTAGGAGCCTAGACCGTGGGTGCGTTTACTTTTCTCCGCGCCCCTTTTTTCGCCTCTCTCTTCCCTTTTGGCTCCCACACTGCTAGATCCGCCCTGTGTTGAAGCTCTATCGGCTGACACTGTGTCACCTTCCCTCCCCAGTGATGGTCAGTATCGTTATAGGCCCTTCGTATGTGCGAATTTTTGGTTTGCGCAGACGATTCTCTCCTATCCTTTTGCTTCAGGCACCAAAAGTTGTAAAGCCGTTAGAGTAGGCCCTTCTCGTGATTCTCTACGAGAGACAGTAATCAGTTGATTGAAGATGCCCCCCAGCCACATTTTTTCTTACTTAGTCTTTGAAGTCATCCCCACCCATCCTCTTTGCCGAGCGCACCTAGTACCATACTGCGATTACCCTGCCCCTGCCTTTCTATTTCTTTCCTGAAAGATCCCTTATTTCATTCTTTACTCCTAGCGTCGTGTCAAACCGCGTCCGGGCTTCCTGCAAGACTTCGCCGTCACGTCCTTTCCCTTTCTTTCTAGGGAAGTCACCCAGGTTAAGCTATTCTACTGCACGCCTTATTAGTACTTCCAACAACCCCTATGCAGGATTGTCTCAGAGTTTTTGATTCTTCCCAGATCCATCCTTTCCTTCTCTTCCCCCCTCCGTGGTTTCTCTGTCGAGGGTTTCACAAGCGTATCCCCCACCCAATCCGTCGAATCTTTTCCCCTCTATGCCACTAAGGGTGCCAATCCCGCCCTCTCCGAGCTGATTGACACTTCTCGCCTCCATCGAGGAAAATTCGAGGAACAACAGCTTCGCGGATTCCCTCCTCCTTTTCAGTTAAGCATCCTCTCTCTATCTTACCATGGAGAGTAACTTTTCTCCAGAAACCCTCCCGCGTCATCGTTCGTACTATATCGCACGAAGACGTTCTTCCGCGTAAACCTAATGACGCTGATTAGTTATCTTCCTACCCCCCTCCGATCCGTAAGACTGCCCTTGGTTCGCTTCCACTCATTTCCTTGCGAAGAGGAACACTTAGGCTGCTCCATTGATTCCTATCTAGGTCCTTTCCCTCTCTACGCTTCCACCCCACCGATCCGCGATGGAGACGTTCTGCCCAGAGCCATTCTGAAGAAACGCCAGTTCTGAGCAACGTAAGCGGCCCCGACCGTAACTCAGGTCTTTACAAATTGGACCCTCGTCCCAAATTAGTAGTTTCCTGGATATGTATTTGGAAACCGTCTCTCTCCATAGTCAGCCCGAGTCCTCAAGACCCCGCCCCCGGTACCCGACGAGAATAACGTACTCTCTTGTACGTACGGATTTTTCCACGCCGGGCATCTAGCAGCCCCCTGCGGTTCTCAGTTCATTAGCGTCAGGTTGTCCGGTTTACCTTCCCCGATAGTAAAACCTTGTCCACCGCGCGTGCTAGGTTTCTCTTCCCCGTCATTTACCTATATCGGTCGACTTTCTCTCGTTATGCTTCGGCCCCCCAAGTTCGTCATCGACGCCGACCCACCGCGCGACGCCTTCAAGGCCCGATTCTGACGACGATACTCTCGGAAACCCGTCCCTTCCTGCTTGTATCGAGCTATCGCAACAACTTTCGTGCGTTCAAGGCGTATCCCCACCCAACCTCGGTCCGTCCACAAGCCACAGCTCGGCCCCTATAAAAAACCTCTCCTTCTCGAACTTTGCTCCCTGGTTCACCGTAACTACATCGGAGTTCTTGTGCCTAGGAGGGTCTTATTGCCCCCTCTTATGAGCCCCAGAAGCTCAAAGACGGAACACCTTCGATCTTGATGTATAGGCCAGCAGGTTCGTCTTCAGCTCCGAAAAAGTCTCTTTATTTCTCGGCCGCTTTTGAAGTCGCCCCCCCCCCCCCCATTCATAATCGGACCTTCTCTAGAACACATAAACTTTCCCGCAAGTCTTTCTGATCCAGTAACAGATCATACCTGTTCCCTCTTTGATAGTATGACCAATTCCGTCGCTCTCTATCTCAGCCGGCTCTAAGCCTAGAAGCCCCACTGGCATTGATCTTCCCCTCGTCCTCGACAGCACTGACCCACACTTCCCGGGTCTAACCACTCCGTCAGGATCAGTGAGAAATCTTTTCTAGGCCGGCGCCGTCCCCGCTGAATCCAATCTGCTTCCCTTCCGCATAATTAGTTCTCTGGCACAACTTTCCTTAAAGTTTGCTTCTGCCCCTGCTGAACGCGGGACCGCTTTTCTCGTCCCCCCCCGGACATCACACTCGGGGTGCGTGACTTGATGAACAAATTCGCGCCCCTCTCTTGGATTCCCTCACTTCCGCCCTTCTGGATACGTGGTTTTTTTGTCTTTTTCCCCGTTCCTCGATTCTCCCCAAACGGTCCGTGCCATTCCCCTCACCCCCCCCGCTTCGACGTCTGATCATCGCCTCCATTCTTCCCCCCCCTCCGCCTCGCCGTGAGCTCATATCGTTCTTATCTCGGCAATTTCAGCCATCGCAAGACATGTGACGCGCATGTGACACACCCCGTAATTTCCCTTTGAGCTGAAGACCTTTTTCTCACATACCTCCCGGCGAAACGTCGCGCTCTCCCCGGCACCGTACAATGGCACCGTCAGGGCGTCCTTTCCACACCCGTTCGGTTTCCGAGTTGCTCCCGCTTCTTAATAGAACACTCGGCAAGTCTTCCCGCCTGATGGAAAAAGCTTCCGCCTTCCGCTTTTCCAAGGCCTAAAGATTGCTCCCTCATTCTTGACCCATGCGGCCCCATTACTCGTCCTAACCTGGAAATTACAGTGTTGAATCTTGCCTAACATTTTTACTTATTTAGCCTACTACCCACGGGGACCGATCACACCGTATCCAGAACAATCGCGGCTGTCCTCCTTTTCGTCCTCCGATTTTCTTTTCCGAAGGATTATCTCTGCTGGTCAAGGGACATCTGCTCTTTGGCCGCTTCCGACATGTCGTTGCCTGTACTACGCACACTGACCCCCCACAACTATGATTGCGTAACGAATTCGACGGTGGATTCCCAAATGAGGATAGTTTCGCTCCTGCTTTCCCCCACGAGCAGCCTCTACCATCCTCTTCCAGCTCTCCATAATTGACCGATAACGATTAAACATCCTCCCTGCCAGGTCGACTTGTCTCGGGTTTTACTTAGGACTGTTGTCTTTTCCCACCCCGTATGACGTGTTTCATTCCTTTTTGCCGGGAAGTCATGTGCGTTGTACTCCGCAATCATACCGGTGCCATTTTTGTACAGAACATTTCAACGATTTCCCAGCTCCCCCCCCTTCTGTTCGCTCAAGAACCCTTTTCTTCTCCTCTTTTTGTTCGTGAGAGAGCTTTCACTCCCAATCCTCTGGGGCTTGGTACAGCTCTGCTGGTATTCTAAAAATTCGTCTTTCTTCGTGCCGTCCTTATTCAAATTCCTGCTTTCCTCCCACCCCCGTTTGTTTTTATACCTCCCTACGGCCACTGATGCAATTTTATTCCCCCGAGCTAGAAATGGATTGCTTTTCTTTGGGTTATCTTCTCTGTCCCACCCTTCTGATAGCATTTCCCAATAGTATTGTAGAGTACACCCATTCTTCTCGGTTTGTGTCCCGCCTACCGCGACCCACCCTACAGTTATATCCCCCCCGTTTTTACATGCTGGCCCCCTCCCATTCCCCTTCTTGTTTCTATGTTAGGGAAGTTCTAATGAACTACATGTTTCCGGCCCCAACCTTTTCTTCTGTCTTTATGCATCCCCATTGCTGAAGACCCGTTTACACTAACACACCCCCTGCGCCTTTAATGAGTGGATGTAGTCCGACACATTTTCAGGTTAAATGTTCTCCGCTCTAATTCCAGTGGTTAATTATTCCAATCCGCCTTTATCCAACCTCCCCACTTCAAGCATTTCCGTAGTCCAGATTGCCCTCCCGAAGTTTTTTCTCAGTTCCGATGTCTTTCTCCTCCTGTAGACCCCCTTTGTGCGAGCAGCTTCCGCCTTTTCCATTTCTGAAAGCTTGGCTTCATCTTTACGATGAAGAAGTGAAGAACTCCCCGGACATTGTCTTTGGGCCGGCTCTTTTGAAGTTGGTTGCCTCCGGACTCTTCGTTCGCGTCTCTGGGATCCTTAGGCCAGGAAGGGTTCGTTCCTTGTGCGGTATCTTTATCTGCAGTCTCCCTCTCCTTTGAGGAAAGGTTATTTTCTGTTCCAACGCGGTACCCCTTTATGCTATGGATGGCTTTCAATTGGAGAGAGAATCGCCGGCCTCGCCCGGATCATCTCACTGCTCTTTCTGCCGGCTCGGTCCTAGATTATTTTTTCCTAGTTTTCGCCAGATTTTGTAGTGCAATTCACCCCCAGGGACCTGTTTCTTCACGTGGAACTTTCCCGCTTTTCCCCAGTCTCAGATGTAGGACCGTCTATGTTTCCTTTTTCACAGAATTAATTCCCGATCGCGACTGTATCAAGGAGCTTTTTAAAAGGACCTACCCCCTTTGTCATGTCTAATCAGATTTTAGGCCGATCTTGTAAGTGTCGTTCCCTCATTCAGACCAGTCTCATTTGTGGCCGAGAAGCCTAATTATTTCTCCGCCGCGGGCATCCGCCTGCGTCCTTATAGAGTTTAAAGGATTTCGCTCACACCCGGGCGGTGGGTGTAGACGTTCCTTCATGTCCGGCCTTTAGGGACGAGCCGATTCTACTTCCTGCCCAGTGCGCTATTCTTTCGATCCCCGTATTAGTCTCTTCTCGACCCTCTTTTTTTTTTCCTTCTCTTTCCCATAGTAGCTGTATTCCTGTGTTCCTCCCGGCCGATAGTTGCATGATTTTTGTCAATTTTGATCGTCTTAGAGCGTCTTGACGTTCTGCCGCGGTCCTCCCTGCTCCTCTAAAGTTCCTCGATGCTTGGACGGATCTTTTTAAAAATTCTTCCTCAGGGCTAGTTTCACTCGAAGATCTTCACTTTGACCGGCCTTTGAGGAACGGCGAGCTTCGATAACTGACCGCATCCCTTTTCCCTTTTACTCTCGTAACTCTGTCCAGGTTCCCCCGATAATTTTCTCGCGTTATTCTAGGCTAGATTTTACTCTCCCGAGATGTTTTTTGGCATTTCCTGAGGTTTGGTTCGCCCTCTTCGAGTGGCACGAGGGTTGAATGCTAAGACTGACGCTCTCATGCACGAGCAGTTTAGCTTAGATTTTCCGAGTTTTCTCCCTTCGTCGTTCTGATTTGAGTAGAGCGGTTGACTTTTTTCGGCTCTCTATTGTTGGTTCCCTTTCTCGAAGTTTAACCGTCCGTTTGATTTGTTCCGTTTTGCTTGTGTACTCAAAGTCTTGGTCCTCTCCGTAGACACCGCCTGTTTCTTTATTCCGATCCCCCGCCACAAAGGTCTGAATTCCCCTCGTTCTCCCTTGGGCCGATTGGTAACTTCATTTAGCTCAAGCCAGAACGAGACCTAGTACCGGAGGTCCCCCCTCCCTTGACCTGGCCATCGGTTTTGATTTGGACGTTCAGAAGGTCCACTCTATCGATGGCTAGCGACGCCTTTTGCCCCCCCATTACGAGCTGAAAGGGCCTCCTTGTTGTTCAGAGCCCGAGTGTTCATGGGAACTTGAGTGACGTGAGCTTCGGACTATTTTTCTCCCTTCCCGGTGCGTTTTCTTCACCTTCTGACCCTCGGTGTCCCGCACCCGCTGCGTGACAAGTTTTTTTGCTAGGAGTGATTTGACCCCCTCCGTTCGTTCTCCATCTACAGCCCGAAGTATTACGAGTTTTTGCGCAGTCCCTCAAGGAGTTCTCCTCGCCCCAGCTATTTCTTCTCTTCCCTTATACGCCCTCGTTAATCGATTCCGATTTAGTCCCCCTCCCTTAGTTGCAGTGGTAGTCTACGAACGCCTTTCCTCGATTCTTTCCGGTAAATGAGAATTTCGCCTTCTCTGTTGTCCACCCGTGGACGCCGCCCGTTTCGCTTCCTCCGTGCCCGCGTGCTGAGGAACCAGTTTCCTCCTGCCGATCTTGCACGCCGCTTCCCGGTCCCACAAATATTCCGCTGCATTTTGTTGGATTCGCGTTGAGGCGACCCATCGCTCTCTCTCTCTTCCGCCTCTTGTTTTTTTTTGTGAGCGGGAGGCTTTTGGTTTATCCCCGCGATCACTCCTTGGTATTCTGCAATTCACGGGTGCCACCTCGACTTTTTAACTTTTTTTTGCTCACACTGGTTGTTTCATGCGGACGAAGCAGCGCTTGGATGGCATAGCCCCTCTCATTCGTGCCGCCGCGCCCCAAACACCACCAATCACACACCCCCCCCCCCCCCCCTCCGCGGTGCTGCAGCAACCAGACGATCCCCCTTTTTAAGAGAAGAGTCCCCGATTGTGTTCTTTTATTTCCCCACGCACCCCACCTCAGCTCAGAAGAAGTAATCCCTGCCCAGCACCCCACTTGAGCCCCTACCTCCGTTTATTCACTCCTTGACTAGGTATGCGACCCTCCGTTTACATCTATGATGATTACCTTCATTTACCTACTACCGAAGACGGCCATAGGCTGTTCTTTCGTGCCATCCCCGTACTGCATGTCTGCGACCTCTTTATTATGACGTCGGCTTCTTATTCGTCGAAACAACTTTTCTTTCCCGGATACTCGAAAAAACCTTTCCATCCGAGCGCTTTTGCCTGAGCAAAACCCCATCGCCAAGCATACGCATTCCGTACGTACCCCTACTTTCCTTTCCTCCACCGCCCGCGGTTGACCCCCATGCGAATCTGTAACCCCCCGATTAGTTTGGCCGCGTTTTTTGCCCAGCGCTCCCTCTGCCGATCCTGAAACTCAACTCCAATTCCCGTTCCCTCGCCGACCGGACGACCCCTTTCGTAGTCTGTTTTTGACCGGGCTGAGCCCCTCCTTCGCGTTTTTGTGACGTTAAACGTTTCAGTTTCTTACACTTTCCAGATCGTCACCCCCATCTTTCCCACACTTCGTGGATGGCGGGCACACCCCCCTAACATGATAGCGCCTTTTTCTAGACTTCCGCGAGGGCACCAACCCTTCTAAGGTTCGCGACGCACAAACTGATCGCAAGCCCAAGTCCACGTCATATCGGCCGCTCCCCTCTCGCGAAAAGAGAGTTTCCCCAAATGGTGCGCCTTCGAGCGTCTTCGCCTCCCCCACCACGTTTTCGTCTCGGCCCATTCTTTCCGCACCCCACCTTCCCTGAGGTGCCCCACACTAAAACCCGGAGATTTACCCCTCCGATCCCCTGAGTTCGCCTCTCAGGGTGAAATGCCACGCCCAATCGAAGAGGCTTTTCGGAGGAGCTTGTCTCCTTTTTTTCCGCTCAAGGCCTCTTTGTTCCTCCCACCGAATGCCCATTCCGCCGAGGTTGCGCGACTGCCATGCGTTCAGCATGGTTCTGATACCCGTCCCCTGCCCGCTCGAACTTCTTATTTCGGCCTCGAAGACAGCCCCCCGCTCGCGTCCGAACTCTTTCGCAAGCAGTATTTTCAGACCGTCTAACCAAGGATTCCCCATCCCGCCCACTCATGGAGAGAATGACCCCGCTTTCCCGGCTCTATCTCCCCTCATTCTTAGCTGCAGCCCCTGTGATCTTACCCCTCCCGACGCTACTCTGCCAGAGCCGACATGCAGGCCACAGGTACACCCCCTCCAAGTGCCATCCTGTTTCCCTCGTTTACCGCATAGCTCAAGACGGCGGATTTCTGATCGCCGCGGCGGCTTCCAGTTGTCTTCTTCGGCCCCAAACAATCTTCCGGATCCACCGGTGTCTTACGAAGACGGCACGTCTTCTCTCTCCTCCGTCTCCATGCAAAAATTCCCTTTTAGGAACTTACCCTCCCTTGCTGAACCCCGGCAGAGATAGCCTCTGCTTGTCTTCCCTCACTGACGTAAAGCTCTGTACTCTTTGGTCAGTTCACGTCTCACGAGATTTCCAACCAACTTGTCCACGTGATGAACCCCCTCCCCCCCCCCCTCAATCCTGGAGAATGTCCAGATCAATACACTCTTCGCGCTCAAATCGTTTGAGTCTTCTACCCCTCTCTCGCTCCCCGTTCAGCCCCTCAATAATGGAAGTTCCCCGAACCGATCCCCGGAGAGAGTGTGAATCCTGCGCTACAAAGCACTTGGCCGAAACCTCTCGAATCTCAGGCCACTTCGGCCCCCCGTCCCCCCTGGTACGCCTTCCCCCCAACGCCCTGTTATCGGCGGATTTGCTTCTTTTGAGGTTGCCGACGACACTCTTCCCACGCGTTGTGTGCCATCGGGCCCGCGTCTCAGTGAAGCACTGCCACCCTTTTTACCCCCCCCACCCCGCGCCTACTGTAAGTAACCCCTCTCACATTCCGAAATCTTCTGACACGGACGTGATTGAATCCCTTCCCCCCCCCGAGCGTCATTGCTATACAATTTAAACCTGCGCCCTGTACGTCTCAACCAATAGGCGGCGCCTACATAATCTAGTCGCCTTTTATTCTCCCGGATTCGCGGAGCTGGCCCAGAATCTCTTAGTGCATTAGACATGTCCGTTTAAGTAGACCAGCACTGTCCCACACAAAGATGATTGCCGGACGAATTTAGAAGCTTTTTTTCACCCCCTTGGTAGGATTGTGTCCCGATAGTATTGCCCCTCCCCGACGCATTTCCCCCCAATACTCTTCTCCAGACACATGGACAGAGAACGATTACCCAAAAATCCCGAATCAAGCGTCTTTTACTCTCCTGCCTCGGGCTTTACGAACGTCAGGTTGGTCCCCCCCCCACCTTTATGAGGTTGTCACGTCTGAATTGTTCCTTCATGTTTGACGTGTGCACGACGACCCAAAGAATTTTCCTTTTCGTCCAGTCCCTTTCCACAAGACTGTTTCCCCAATATCCCCCGGTCGTGTAGGGTGTACTCCCCTATATCCTCATAATCAGTTTTGTGCTCTTCCTCACTCCTGTAAGGTCTTCTTTCCAGCGTCTTTACGTCTTTCCTACAAGTGCCCCTTTTCTGCATTCGTGCACCTTCACCACACTGATCTTCACAATAGTACTGAATGACCGGCAGACCGGTGTTTCCTCCTCCCCTCCTTTCCTTCACCATTTGCCAGACAACGAGAGTAGACCTTGCTTCTTTTTTGGTTAATTTTCTCGTCAATTGAGGATAGATGCGGTTTCTAAACATTTCCTTCGTGTACTCCCCCCTCGTCGTCTCCCTAACCATTTGTGGTATTATCCATCTGAGAAGTATTTCCCCCTCCCCTTTTTTTTAATTGAAGGGTTGTCTCTATGCACTCCCCTTTCTACGGCCCATATATCCCCGGGTCCCTTTCCCCCCAGACATCCCGCTTGTTCCTCCATTCCCATCCCCCGAGGTCAGATCGTTTTATGTTCGGCCCTTCCGCTTTTCTTTTCGGTCGAAATGGGGGACGATGTTGCATAAATGGTGTTTACTTCATCCTTTGCTGGATCAGTTTGAGTAAAAATTCCTTCATTTTTTTCGCCCTAGGGAGAACTTTTACATGTTTTCCTCCTTCTTACCTCTCTTCCCGCTCTTTTTAGCGTACGCGTGGATATGAGTATCCATTTATTTTCATTATTGTTGTGAAGAGAGGGAAGCCCCATCCTGAACCATAACCTTCCCGTTGTGAGGCTCTGGACGGGTGCCCTTTCCCTGACCCCAGGTTTGTTGTTCATAGATACCTATACTTGTTAGGGTTTTGAGTTTTGGCGCTATCAGCTTCTTCCTCTATAGTTCCCGGTTAGGTCACATGCGTGACATTTATTTCGAGTTGCGCACGGCGTCCCCGCGATCGTATCCTTTTCCAATCTCCCCCAAGTTTGCTCTTTTTCTCTTACTCTGTCTTCGATCTACGCCTTCTCCACTCTTTTGAGGTTGGTTTGACATTGCACTTGACCTTTTGGTCTCTCCGTGACCAGTGAACTCGTAACCCTTATTCCCCTTCGAGTGGACCACTCTTTCTGTAAACCAGCCGCTCCCGCGATCGTCCTGTCTCTCATCTCCTTCTCCCCACACATTTGATGAATCTGTAGTTCCCTTCGATCTAGCATCATTTTCGTCCGTCGTCTTAATAAACAGGCATCCCTCTTATTTTTTATTTGCCGCTACGACCATCCTTCTTTCCAGGATTATACCCCCCCCCTTCCCGACCGGCACACGCCGGAGCTGTCAGCTTCTTCTCTGAATCTTTTTTATCCTCCCTCCCACTTTTTTTGGTGTAGCCTTTGGCCGGCCCCTTCCCTGCAGACTGCGATTCTTTCAGACTCATTCCTGTCTAGTTTTGGATAGCGCTTCGCCATCGTTTTCTGGCTTTCTTAGCGCGCCCTCCTTGGTATCCTTTTGATTAGAGGTCTGGGACGCTTCTATCCTTCGCATCTTCTTCCCTTTTTGATCTTCTCCCCCCTCGGTCGATGCCTTCTGATGTGTTCTTTGTTTTTGGTTCCTTTCCACGTCTCTCTCCTTGTTAGAGGGCTTCTGTTAGCGCGCACCGCTGTCCTGGGTTCTCCCCCCTCAGCGGAAGGTGCTCCGTAGTTTGAGGACCGGCCTCTGCATTCGAGATTTGATGCGACCCCAATCAGTCCGCAGAACCCTACCCGTTAGATTGGAGTTGTAGTTTTTTCATCCCGAGCCCAGTTACTCATTCCTCTAGATTTACATCAGAGAGAATGTTTCTTTTTTTTTTTGTTTGGCCTTGGGGAAGCATTTTCCTACTGATCCCTTGACGTTTGTGTTCCGGCCGAATCCGATCTCAGAGTTCGCTGGCCTCTAGAATTATCCTTGCGCTTCTTCTTTCTTCTTTACTGAATCCCTTCCATTCGCGCCACCGAGCGTTTTTAGTGAGGCCTTCCTTTTCGTTGTTTTTTGAAATCCGAAAGTTCTAGATCTGCCATGATGCCTTTGATGTATACCCAATTAGCAGAGTGAAGGTTCTCACCCCATCATGGGTGACGATCTTGCTTACCTCCACAGGCCAGATTATTGACTTTCAACCATCCCGCTAAGTAGTTCTTTTTTCTATATGAGTCCTTTTGTTTCGAAACTACCTCCGAACCTCTTACCGGTACTTCTTATGATGACAGGTGAAAGTGCTTCTTCTGCGACACCTAGCGCTGGACTGCGAGCTTGTAACAACCTTAAGCCTGAGAAAGGGCCCTCAAGGATCTCTAAATCTAGTATTGACTTCAGTTGTCACCGGGTTCCTTTCTCTTCTTATTAGTCCCTCGCGCACAGGACCTTATGAGGTGACGACCTGTGCCACTGTCACGGGCTCCATTTCTATCTCATTGGGTGAGTAGGACTCTCCGGAGGTTTCAATTCCAAGCTGGTTGGCCTTCGCGCAGAATCCCACTGAGGAAAGCTATAACGATTTTTAGAGTTACAGTTTATGGCCACCCCTGCTCACAGAAGTATTCCCTTTCCAGTAGGCTTCGCCTCCGCCCTACACCAGTCTTTCCTAGTTCTTCCTTCCACCCTGATCCTCTCTTTCTATAGTCGTTTCTTTCTACACGCTGCCTCTATTTCTTTAGACTTATTTTTTCCTTAGTGACTAATCAGCGCTAGTCTCACCAAAGCTCCCCATACGACGCTTTCCTTCTTCATTGTCCCGGCATCGAGGAAGTTACAGGTTGCAGAGCTCGATTGCACGCCGTATCCTCTAGTAACAATATTCTCTCTGCACCGGGATTGCTGCGTTGATTGCTCCCCCTTCGCTCTTCCTCCCTTGTTGTTTGTGGTCTCCTGAGCGAGGCTCAACTCTGCACTCCTTTTCCCTTTGTCATCGCTTTCTCTTTGTAAATCTCGCCTCGCTGACCTTTCACTTCATCGACCCCTCTTGGTAAATTCGAAGCGATTCCTCTCTTCCGCTTGTCATCCGATTCTCAAGTAACCTCTGAGTCATTTCACGTCGAAAGCCCCATCGCGACGTTTTTATTACGACTCCCACGCTCCGTCCCTATTCTTGAGAAACTTCTGACGATGTCTGCTAGTTCCTTTTAGCAATCCCCCTCCTTCCCGTCTCCTTACTCTTCTGGATCGGCCCCACGTTCTTTTTTCGCGCCCTAGTATTCAGCATAGGTCTTATATTTTTCTAGTCCCTCGGTCTCGTTAAACTCTCTAATAGACCAAACGTCGAAATGTCTCTCGTCTTTAGCCCCCGTTTCTTTTCTTCCTTCACTCCTTACGCCTGCGAAAGAGTCTTGCCCTATAAAGCCCCTTGACCCCCCCTTCCCATCGCTCTTTTAAACCCTTCCTTGTTTTGTCGCCGTACCTTGGCAAAGAGCCAATCTTCTATTTCTCCTGATCCGCAACGCCACAGTTCGGTCCTCTGCTCTCCATGGGCTCTCATGTAGTGATTTCCCTACGTTCATAGATCCCTCCCTCCGCTTTGGTCATTTCACGTCCGATTGCCCCGGTGCTTGTTCAATCACTTCCGTCCAAAATTTCCTTTAACCTGCGCTGGACGCCGGCTTTCTTTCTGCAACTAACAGATCCTGAGTCGATCTCTCCTCTGATTTTCCACAGTAGGCCTTGACACACAACCGCAGTTCTCAAGCCATTTCCTTCGACTCCCCCGAGCCGCTCCGACCAAATCGTCTTTTTTCACCCATTTTTGCGATCTATCCTGCGTCCTTCAACCCCTTCGTGCTCTCGAATCTTGTTGCCCACCCAAACTCGGCCTGACCAACTGTCCCCCCGCTCGTGTGAAAATCCCCCGATCCTGCTCCCTCCTTTCTAGTTACCGGACCAGACAATAGACGATGCGTCGTCTTGTCTCTTAGGGCCTGAAGTTTCCGGCGCGCCGTTCCTCCAAGCCTTTGGACCTTCCGATTTTTTCTTTTTTCCGATTGCGCAGACAATCCTGAAGCCGGGTTAGCGTCTAATTTCTCTCTACACCCCTTCTTGCTGCCGGCAATACGTTCCCTCAGGTGAGCGTTATCCGCAATTTCTCTCAACTGCCCTCCCAAGCTTCTGCCATCCGAACGATCATTACTTCCTATGCAATCAGTAGTCGCCTCAGACCGGGTCTTCTCTCTACGTCTCTGACCAGTCTCTCCAACTTGCCCGGCTCTACTCACGCTCCCACGAGACTCCAGCCTGCTGAAACCGGTCCCCTACACACGACCCCGTGCAGCCTCCGTGACAAGTCCCAACTCGTTTACCGCCGATCGCCACATCGACTGCGGATTCCGGATCTCCGAGTGACCTTTCCTACGCCCGCCCTGCTGTAGTGGCCGGTTCAACAATCTACGTTTTGCAAAGGTATATTCAGACCCCTCCAGTTTGACCCGTCGGCTAGATCTTCTTCGCCATGCAAAAAAGAGGTGAGGCTTCCCTCTTTCCTTCCCTGCACAGTCATTGTTTCCTCCTCGCGGTGATTCCCTCAAGGCTTCCTCACCCAGCTCTAGGTAATCAGGGACCCGTAGGTTTTCCCGTCCTATTGAAACCCAACCCCCCCCCTGAAAGTCACGCCAACATTCACGGTCTCGACTGTCCCTACTCGTATACCCTTTAAGACCAATCTCCTTTCTCCCTCTATCAGGTCACCCCTTCACCAGATCTCGACCTTGTCAATTCCCCTCCGCCAGACATGCCACCTTCTGGGCCAAGAACAGGCAATGTTGGAATCCTGCGATTACCCCCAACACTCACTTAAGAACCCACTCGCCCACCGCCGATCTCCGGGACAAAGAGTCTTCCCCTCCAGGGCCCTCAATTCCCGGCCTATTTGCTTCCGTTTTCCCCTCCCGCCCTGACCCAACGCTGGCAGCCTGTCCACCGATCCCGTCACGCGTCCGCTCCGCCCTCTCCACCAGCACAGCGAGACTCCCCTGGAACCCCCCCGACTGTGAGAAAAGGAATGTCTGAGTGTGACTATTTGTTGGTACCCGAGCGTGATGTTGTACTTACAACAGGGAAATCGATAACATTAGTACCCGCACGAGGGACCCCTAATTCTTCTTGTCCGATTTCCTTCCACCCCTTATGTCTCCATGCTTTTTTTTTACCCTGACGATAGTGGAAGGGTAGCCCTTTTAGTTTGCCAATGAAATTTAACCGATGTCTTGCGGCCAGACTGAGGTATTTCTACCCCCTTTTCGTATTTGCTAGCTTACCCCCGCGAACTGTTTTTCTCCTACAACTGTAGCTCTATAATTTCAGACAGATTAACCCACACTGAATTTCGTCTGGCTCTTAGTGCTAAATCATCGGTGCCTCCTTAGGAATTCTCAAATTTCTTTTGCCCGGGGTAATTAACCTGTTTACGTTTTAAGTTTGGCCGTTTCCACTCCTGACAAGAACTTTCAGGTACTGTAGTACCGACATCCCCGCTCGGTATTTCACCGGTGAGTGGACTGGAT
>Ga0179593_1310932_pt1 | contig 16450 bp, 24 predicted proteins | sample CZODoug2_1_08_16_FD_185931 | JGI IMG/M metagenome (GOLD analysis project Ga0179593, IMG submission 185931) | Vadose zone soil fungal communities from Angelo Coast Range Reserve, California, USA - CZODoug2_1_08_16fungal (PacBio error correction) | ecosystem: Environmental > Terrestrial > Soil >... | reverse complement strand
CAGCTTTCTTTTTTTGTGCCGAAGGGATTGAGATTTCCTGCCTTTCGCCCTTCTTTGATTTGATGCGGAAGGTTTCCTCGGGATTGTTCTGTACATTGCATTGGTCCTTGTCTGGTGGCTTTTTTTTTCGCGTCCCCTGTTTTCCCCGTGTCAGCTTTCTGTCCAATCCTCTGGTCCTTTCCAAGTCTTCTGCCTTCCTCTTGGTCTTCCAACGCCTGAGCCTTTGAAGGTTTTTTCCAAAGTTCCCACCAGCATGAGTCAATTCTCGTTATCTGGTGTTCCCGTCCATGCGTCCTGTCACTGCGCGACTCCCTACGTTTGGGCCTGTTCTAGCGAACTTCTTTTTTCTTGTGTACGAACGTCCAGTTTGAGTTGTTTTCTTTTTCCTCAATTGATTTTCTAATGTTGCAGGGTCACCTCTAGCTGACCAAGTTCTCTTCTCTTACGTCTCTTGTCAGTGTGCTACTTAAGACTTCGACTCCCTTACGATCGGCGATCCTCCCTGGCGCTAGGCAGGGTCCCCCGCTCTTCTTCCTTTCCCTCTAGGTTCCTGTTTGGGTTTCTTTTTTCTTCTAAAGTTTTTTTTTCTGAGTTGTGAATGCTTGGTCTTCTCGATCTCCCCCCCGTCCTTCCGCTCTTAGCATGTCCGTACAACACTCTGTTCCCCCTCCCAAGGCGGCGCTTTGTTTTTCGATTTCTAGCTCAACGGGTTGCTGCCTACTATTTTCGCCCTTGTCTCTTTTTAGACGCCCTTCAAAAAGGGGCATCAGTCTCCGAGATGAATCCTCAGAGCCTAAAGTTTTCTGCTGTTTTGTGTTGGGTCAAAGCCTTCCCGGTTTCCTCTTGGCCCTCCCGGTTGAGCGTGAATGTGTCCCCTCGAAGAGCTTTTTTTTTGTTCGGGCCTGGAATTTCACTAGCCTTTTCTCTTTCCTTTGCACTCAATCGGTCTGTGCCCTCTATAGGCTTGCTCTTCTTTTCCTTTGAAAGTCCTCCCGTTGCCATGTTTTTTTTCATCTGATTTCCCGAACCTTCGCTCCCCACCAACATACAGCGATTCTTAATCCCTTCTGCCGTCCAACTTTTCTTCTCGGTAATTCTTCTGTCGTTTTTCCGCCGATGTTGCATGGAATCTCGGAGGTCGTACATTCTCTTTTGTCTGATTTTTGCGTCTAATGCCGCTTGTCTGAAGCTTCTTCCACCCACCGCCCTTTGATCCGAATTCGGTTTTTTCCCACCCGGTTTTTATCACCCTAAATACTCTCGACACCTTCGTAGCTTTGCTCTACTTCACCTTAACTGCCTGATATTTCCTATCGTTTTGGTATTACACTGGATTTTTTCCCCCCAGCTTGTTGGATGGATTCCCTCTCCTTTGACCAACCCGACTTCTCCTCCCCATAATTTTCGTCATTCCGTTTTTACCTTACTTGTCGTGACACCTCCCCGGACTTTGGTTGTGCCTTGCCTTTTTATGGAAACTTTTTTTGGTTTTCGTCTCATTCGTGAGTTCCTTGGGCTTTTCTGGGATGTAACCCCCGTGGCTGGCTATGATATTCCATCCCCCCCCTGCGTCGTTCATCTCCCCGGCGGTTATTTTTTTCAACCAGTCGGAGAGACCAGTTCTCGCGTTCCATCTGTTTCGTCCTCCCGTTGGGATGTCCAGTGTACCAAATGGACCCCTTTTTTAACAGTCTCTCATTCGAGCTTTTTTTAGAGAATCAACGTCGCTCCCCGCATCCCCCTTCTTGCAGGCTGAATTTTCCGGTTTCCTCCCTCTCCGGTGAGATGGCACTGTACCCCCTTTTTTTGGGATGTTGTTTTTTTACTGCTGTTGTGTTAACTTCCTCTTCCAGCTTCCCCCCCTGGATCCACTCTGTAATGCCTGCTCATGGTTCTTCTTTACACGGCGTGCTAATTATGAATTTACTTTCTTTAGCGCTATAGGACTTCTCGCCCCCCCCTCCGGTATGCGGTCTTTCCTCTTCTTGCCGGGATTCTTCATATGAAGCGCTTTTGATTCCCTCTTGAAGGGTATCAACGACGCCGTGGATTGGTTCCTCCCTCATCTCTTGCTTTCGCGTTTTTTCCCCCCCACCGAACACTTTCTTTCACAAGCCGGGTTTTAGACGCTCCGTCACCCCTTCCCCTTTTTTTTCATGTGTACAGGGAAATGAACCCCGCTGCAAGTCTTCCTCATGTGGGGGATAGTCCTGCCGTTGCTCATGGTAACGCCTTCCCACCTTCTTTTTCATAGCCGGATTGGTCCACCCCGGGTTCAATTTTCGTGCTGCTTTTTCATATCCAAGGTTGGATTTAATTTTTCTCGCCTTCCGCACTACCACTGGTCCTTGGCACTTGCGTCATGTGCGCGTTTCTGGGTTTTGGTTCAGCTCCCAGTGCTGATTGTCCCTCTACGTTCTTTCCCCACACATCCAATAAGCTCGTTGACGCTCGTCCGTCAGCGCTAGCATGTCTTCCCTACCTACGGCTGGCTCAGGCTTCGATTATTCTTTGCTATTTCCGGATTGGTTTTCTCTTTGTCCAATTTCTTAATCTTAAACTTTCTTTTTTTTGTCCCTGTCCCCAGTCGGCGTTGCCTCTCCGTGAATCTCCTTTCCCTTTTTTATGGACTATAGGGACCGTGCTCATGCAGTTCTTTCGTTTCACGGGATTTTCGTCAAAGGTGGCTGCGTTTTTTGCATTTTCTTTTTTACCCCTTCTTATCGCCCTTGGGATTTTTTCCCTCGTTTTTTTTTTTTCTCAGCTAGTTTGCATATTCCCCTTTCTTGCCGTTGGATACCATCAGATCAGCATTTCGCTTTTGTGAAATTTCCTAATTGAATGCTTGGTACATTGGTATGCGCACGTTCCATTATGGTTACCCCCTTTGAAAACGTTGTGATTGCGATTTCAGCGTGTCTGTTTACTCCCTTTGAGTCCCCCCATGTTCTCTTTTCAATTGAGTAGCCGGACGCCAGTCTTTTTTCTTGGTATTCCCCCTTTTTGGAATATCTTTTTAATGGATCCTATTAGTTTTTTTTTTTCTTTCCGTTTCTTTCCCCTGACGCTGATTTGATGGTACGCCCCTTGCGTTCCCAAACTCCCCCCCTATTTTATTTTTCTGAGTCATCTCGCCTGACGAATTCCTTCCTTTCGTGTTTTTTCTCTTCCTCGATTACCCCTCCCTTTGTTTTCCCATCGAAACCGATTGTCCCCCGTGACTTATTCTGCTGACAAAAGTCCGGCTTTTCTTTCTCCCTGTTCATTCCGTTTTGCACTTTTTCTAAACCATGGTTTACTTATTCAGCGGGTGTTTCTTTTCGCATGGAAGGACCCTCAATTTTCTTCCGCTAGTCTGAGAGCGTTTCTCCCTTTCTTTGTGACTTGCCCGTGTATGTTTTATTGTGTTTTACACAACCTGCATTGATCCCTCTCGGCTTCGTTTAACTCCAGCGTTCGCGTCCGCGGCTCCTTTACTCCTTTTTCTTCCAGAGCTTTCCGTCATCTGCGGTCTTGGGTCTCGTCCCCTTTCGGCTAGTTGCCTCACCTTACCTTTTCGCGTTTTTATGGAACTTTTTCCCCCTTTTTCCCTTTGTCCTCGTTCTTGCCTGGTTTTACTATGCGGTGACCTCCTTTCCCGATTTCCCCTGCCCCACCAGGCTACTTGATTTTTTTGTTTCATCCCATTTTTTGTTCTTCCCTCTTTTTAGACCCTACTTTGTTTCGTTTTTTCCTTTCTTTGTCCCGTCCTTATGGTGTAAATCTTTTCCCATTGACCTCTTCCTCTACTCAATTGCATAGTTGCTCTTCTCCTTTCCTTGGACACTCCCCCTTCCAAGTGAGGCCTTTGTGCCAGCACTTTCTGAATCAATTCGGAAGGGCCCTCCTTTTGGATTCCCCCCTTCATGGCGTTGTTCAGCTTGCGCCCGATCGCCACCCCCTGGTTCAGGGAAATTGCGATTCTTCTATGACACTCCTTTTTTCAGAGATGGGTAGTGTGTCACGACTGTTATTGGTCCCCCCGTGTTCTATTGTTCTCCTCCGGAGCTTCTTTTGTCGCGAGAAGGTAGATGATCCCAAGCACAGTAGGGATGTCCCCCGCACTGTGGTGCTTTGAGTTTTTGAGAGGTGATCTGTTTTCCCGTTTGAGCTCGTTCTCTACCCGCTCCCCTTCGAGTTGAGCACTCGGATTCGGTGAGTAAAAAACGCGGGTTGCCCCAGGTGGATCAATCAACCAACACGTAACACCCCCACCCCCCCCCCCCCCCACACCAACCCCAACCCCAACAAAAACCCCTCCCAAAACAACAACACCCCCACAGTACACCCCCCACAAAAACCGCCTTCTCCCACCACAAACACCCCTCCCACCCACAAAAAAACCACCAACCCACCCCCCCCCCCCCCCCCCCCCCCCCCCCCCCCCCCCCCCCCCCCCCCCTCCCCCCCCCCCCCCCCCCCTTTTTTTTTTTTTCATTAATCTCCCGAGGAACATCGGACCGCTCCTGTTCCGACTTTCTCCCCCAGATAAATGTACTTTGATCTAGAACTTGCCATGCAAGTTTCCCCCAGACCGCCCCGGCTCAACTCCCCTTTCCTGCAATACTGCTTCGTCGGGCTGGCTTCTCGGTCGTAGCGAGGCTCGGCTTTTTTGGCTTGATTTAATTTTTGAGGGCCATCGACGATTACTCATTCCCCATGGAGGGCTGTCGCCCCCGATTTCTGAGTCAATCTCTTCTCTCCTGATGACGAGAGTTCCATTCCGGATCTGTGATTGCTCGTTTGTTCCTTTACTTTTTCTTCCCGTGTCTCCGCATGTTGCTCCCCTGTCTTTTTTTCCTCTCCATAGGTTCCGTTCTTCCACACACCCCTCTGCAGCCGGTTCTGCGGTCTCGGAGCCTTTTTTTTCTTCTTCCGTGGCAATGATGGCCGGGCTGTGAACGTCGCCACTTTCTGACCTGAATTTTTAACTTCCATTCTAGGCGCTTTTTTACGCGCTCTCTGTTCTGTTGCCTTTGTATGTTTCGTTGATCCCCTTGAGTTTTTTCATTCTTCTAGGATTCCGGAGACAATCTCCTGCAACTGATCTGCCCCTCGTTATTCCAAGTCCCCGTATTGGAAAGCTTTCCTTTCCAGTTCCTTTTTTTTGGCTCTCTCATTTGGAGTCTCGACTTGAGGAAGTTCTTTTTTCCTTTAGAACTTCCATGTCCCTGATGCTTCCCCCCGCTGAAATTCGTAGAATTTCTCGCGCGATGCCCGCCTGACCCCGTTAGGTCAACCTCTTTTTTTTTTTTTCAGTCCCTGCAAACTGTCGGATCTGATAAACGAAGGTGTATTCCCCTCCCCATTCCTTTTTTTCGTTTCAATCCGGCTCCGTTCAATTCCGGTACGTACACTAGAGAACTACGGACTCTTTTGTCAGTTGGGTGCCCACAAGCCTATCCCCTTTCCTACGGAGTTTCGTAAAGATTTAGTTTTTTCTCTTTCCGGCCCTTTTTTCTCTCTTTGTAGCGAGACCTTACCTTTCTCCCCTTTTTTTCGCGCAGAGACACAGGAGACAACCAACCACTTTTTCCCGCATTTTATTTAACCCAACCGAGGACTCCAGCGCAGTTGCTTTATCGTCCTTTCGTCCGCAAGCGTCCCCTTCTTTCATTCGCCCCTGTCGGCTAAGGAGGGGTTCTCTCTCTTCTATTGGGGGTGGTGTTTCTCTCTCTTCCACTCGGATTACCTTGGCGACGGTGGATGCGTCTGTCTGCGCCCCCTTCCCTTTTATGGACTGATCGTTCTCTTTTGATTCAAGCCCATCGCAGTCCTTGTCTTTGTTGTCTCCTTGCGGTTCTCCCTGTTCATTTAGAGTGGCTGCCTTCCCCTTAATATTTTGCGCCGGACTCTTTCTGAGTTAATTTGGTATTGTGGACCCACCGTGTCCACATCGACGGTCCGTCTATCGGGAAAGGACATCTCCCTTCCGCCATTCGCCGTGATGACCGAAAGCTTTATTTCTTGGTTCTTCTTTTTCTACCCATTTTTGGGTATTGACTTTCCTGAATATACTCTTTCTTTTAGACTTAGGTTAGGTCTGCCCCCCTTCTTCGTGTCCTGCTTGCAGGGCACGAGTCCTTTCTAGATTTGATTTTAGGAGTTCTTTTCCCGTGTCGCTCCACATTTCCTGCGTTTTGCTCTCTACAGATCCGCGCTCGGTCTTCCCGTCCGCTAGCCTACACGTTTTTACCGGATTGTTTGCCGCGGTTTCCCTATTTTTTTCTGTTGGGGAGCGAGGCAGGTTTTTCGACCCTGACCCTTGGCGTGGCTTTTGTGTCTTCCGAGAAGTTTTCAGGGCTTTAACCGCTCCTTTCCCTTTCCCTGCCGCAACCATCCTAATGGGAACCTCTTTGTGCGGGCGGCCATCTTTAAATCTTTTTTATTAATTTCGTGCTCTGGAGTTTCGCCCCGGTGTCATTTTTATCCGCCTGTTCCGGGACATCTCCACTTCTCTGCACTTTCCTTCACGACCCTTCGAGTTATTTTGTTGTGGCCGAGGTCCTTTTTTTCCGAGAGAAAGGACCTGGCCTCGGACATGCTTACTCCCCCCTCCTCGTTCGTTAGGCCCGGGGCATGTCCACCGAGTCCCGGACTGCTATAGTGCCTCTTCTTCCCCCCTCGACTTGCATTCTGCTGCCCCTCCCTTTAACCTCGGTTTTTTCCCTCCGTTGGCCCGTCCTTCTGCTTCCCCCATAAAGCTTTCCTCGTCTGAGCACGTCCCACTCTGCGCATTTTAATTTTTCCTTTGAGACTCTTTTTTTCATTGCCATCGCCGTCTGTCTTTACATTATGGTTATCTAGCGCTTTTTCCCTTCAATGTGTCTTCTGTTAGTCCTTCTCCCCCCCCAAATACGGTGGTTTTCTTTCTTTTGAATCAACCTAATATTTTTCAATGTGGGAGTTTATTATCTGCCCCACCGCCCCCTGCTGGGCAACTACCAGTTTCCCCTCGTGACCCGTTTGTGAACCTTTTTCGGTTTTTTTTGAGCCCTGTCCGCCTATCCTTATAACTTCATCTCCCATTAACTGATGCCCTCCAGAATGTAGTATTGACCCCCGACCCCCTCGTTCAGTTTTTTTTGTTTTTTTTTATCGTTCTTGTTCCTTTAACCGTGTTTTTCGATATCGTTCTCGTTTATTAAGGGCGTTTTTCCCCCCCCAGGCTGGCCATATAATTCCCAATCACCAATGAGTCTCTCCGTCCGTTTTACATGGATCCCCCTTGATCTAAAGTTATGTCTGGCCCTAGATGTTTCTTTTCACTTTTTCTTCGGTCAAAAAAACTTGGACCCTCTAAGATACGATATGGCCCTCGGCCGTTTAATCCCCCTCCCCCCTCTCCCCCCCCCCTTGACAGTTGCCTTCACATCTCTTATGGCAACCCCGTCCTGCCTGTTGGGTCCCTTTTTTCCCGGTCTGTCCCCTGTCACGGAAGTCCTCCCCCGTTTTACCCCCCACCTTTCTCCTTCTGTAAGGCAGTCTTTCCGGTCTCGTGGACACCGGCCCCCCCTCTTTTCCGCGATTAAGCCTTCCTTTGAATTAGGCGGGGTGCGCTCTTTTTCGCTGGGGTGCCTCTCCCCCCCCCCATACCCCGCCGATATCGGCCTTGCGAGCTCCTGTTGCGTCCTTCTAATAGATGGCTGAACACAGACTTTTTGTTTTTGAATTGTCGGATTTCTTATTCTCCTGTTTTTGCCTCCTACAAGACTTACCACGGGCGTAAACTCTTCTCTCCGCACTTTCGCCTTATATATCTGTGGTTCCCTTTCCTAATCTCCCACACCCCCCCCGATGTTTTCCCCCTTTGAGAAGCGCCTTTGCCCGGGTAAGTTACGTCCCCTTTGCACCCGTCGGGAAAGGGACGTTCGTTATTGGTCTTTCCAATTTTCTTTTGATGAAATCGCTGAACTGTTTCCCTCTCGTCCAAGCTGATTGTTGTGTTTAATATGCGTCTTGAGTGAGACGTTTCCTCTCCCCGCTAGATTTGTCACTCGACGGGTCCCCCAAGAATTTTTGATTTTTCTATCTGACGTCGCTTCTGTGAAAACGGCTATTTTTCAGGCTCTTCTGGCGAGCTCTTCTCAAGGGCAGCTATGCCCTTTTTTCCCCCTCCTTCCCTTGGTTTCTATTGAAATGAAAGCGCCACGTGTCTTCTTGATCATGAGTCACCCGTTCCTGACATTGGGGTGTCTTTCGCTCTGCCTGTCCTTCCCAATGATGCACAAGGGGTTCACGCATGGTGTAGGTTGAACCTGTCTTTCCTTTTTTCTTGTTTTCCCAATCCTGCGTCTCATTCCACTGGAACTTTACCTAAGTGTTTTTGTTCCCTGTTGTATTAATTTTCTCATGGCCTTTTCTTCAAACACCTTCCTCGTTTTTTTTCCCTGCGAAGCCTTTCGTCTGGACACGGAGAGTCGTTCTTTTCTTCCTTGTCTGAGCACAGTTCCTTTAGGTCCAGGAAGTTGGCCTTTTCGTGTCTTGCGTTCATGAGTGCGTCTTCTTTTTTCTTTCCCATCGCTGTCCCCCGGTCCTCTTCGGAGCAGAGATAGCCTTCTCTCTGCAGGTATCCCCTAACGGAACCTTTCTCTTTTTTTTCCCTGCCGTTAGTTTTTGCTCTTGATCCCTGTCGTCGCTTCTCGCAGGATTTTTTTCCTCCCTTTTCGAGGAAATCGATCTTTTTCTTCCCGCGTAAAATTATCCCCCTCGTCACCGTTTCGCTGTCCTGTCGGAGCTTCTTGTTAGTAACAACTTCCGGACCCATCGAACTCTTTGTGCTCTCGGCTGATGTGCAAGCCTGGAATGAACTGTTTTCTTCCCAAGTTAACTTGCGGCTACCACCCTCCGTTTTTCATTTTCGTGTGGTTCTTTTTAGCTCTTCCTTTACATAATTATTCCTGCTCTGCCGGACGGATTTTCGACGTCCCGGGTTTTTCCGCTGCCAGTCGTTCTTGTGAGGTGTCACCCCCCCCTCGATATTCAAAGCACGAATCTTCGAATTTTTCTTTGTTAATTTGTCAACCCCTAGATTCTTTTCTTTCCCCTGCTAATTAAATCTCTCGGCCCAGCGCAGATGCGAGCCTTCCTTCTTCTTTTTCTCCGATTTAGATTTAATAGGCTTCAAGTCTGTCCCTTTTCCTTAAGACATATGTATTGACCCCCCGCGACCTCTTTCCTTGAATTTTTCCCTCCCTCGTTGAGCCCTTTGTTGGAATCTTCTACTTTGTCCACCCCGCCTTGAGCTGGAACAGACCCCCCACAATTCTTTATATCATTTTTTTTGACGTGGATCCCCAATCGATGTCGGAACTCCACCTTCACGCTGCCTTTTTTCGCTCGCTGATTCTCGGTTTCGCCGATTCGATGCTGATTTCCCTTCATTTGTCCCCTCCTAACCTTTTCGGACCGACCCCTAGTGATCGAGACTCTTCCCTTTTGGCCAATTCCGTGTCTTGGCGATGACTCATTCCCTTTCTGTCATAGCTACTGCGTCCAGGTTTCGAAATGACTGCTTAGATGCGCCCGTCGCAACCGGCGTTCCTGGTCAAATTGCCCCGAGCTTCTCTTAGCCCTTTTCCCGTATCTTTTCTTTTTCGTCTCGGTCTTTTTCGGTGTTTTTGTCGCATTCCCTTTTTTCTTGTTGAAGGTCTGTCTTCGTTTTTTTTTTTTGATAACCCTTTGACTCATCCCCCTTCGCTTTTTTTTTTCCCCCCCCCCACATCGAGGGTGGAGCCAGGCACTTGAGTAGGTGTCCCGGTTCGGTTTTTAGAGAGACGCAATAGAAACCCCGCGTCTTTCTACAAATCTATGTGCTGAAAAACCCTCTTTTTACCAATCCCCCCCTGGTTTTTCGGGTGCTGATAACGAGCTCCCCCAACTCTTCAGCCCTGCTGCTCCAGGCTTTTTTCCGCGCGCATAGCCCCGGTCTAAGGGATACCAGCGGCTCCAACCAGTTTCCCCCCCGATGAGCTGAACTGTTTCGTTCACGCTTGTTCGTTTCGTGAGTTTTGCAGGTTTTGTTTGAGAAGGAATCGGACGATGAACGGAAACTTTTGTTCCTTTCTTCTCCGACCGTTCAAGTCCCGGCCCTCAGCCTTCACTTTTGGTTACGTCTTTTTCCGAGGATGTATTATGCGATCTTCCCGGGGTTTGTTCCTTTTCCCCCCCCGGTCTATCGCCGCGGTCCTTTAGTACGTGGGCCATCTTCCCTCTCTGTCCTTACCAACAACCCGACCCGATTCATTTTTTTTTTGAGAGGTTTTTAGTTTTCCAGAGAATTCTCTGTCATGAAACCCCTATCCCCTTTCGACGATGGAACCCTTTCTCGTGGAAGTCCCGTTTTTTTCTTGCCTGAGTTTCTTCGTCATGATTAAGTTTTTCTCCTTGTAAGGTTCTTTCAAGTGCTGCGCCAACCGCAGCCACGTCCCCAGTTGCCTTTCTGCACCCCTTTCTCTTTTCGTCCCCCAGGAACATGCTTCCAGCGGAGCTGAGGTTCCCCGAGTTTTCTTTTTCTGAACCTAAATTGTGTCGGAGTTGTCGTTTTTTAGTTCAAAGTTTTCGGGTTCCACAATCACATAGATTTCCTTCCGGGAACTCTCCTTCTACGATCGTTTCCCTTGGCTGTGCCCTTCCCTAGTTTTTCTCGGAAAAATACCTTTCGTTCCCACCGAAGATTGTTATTCCCCTCACCCCTCTGTTGTAGTCTCTTCCCCTTCCCGCGATAGCGTCTCATGACCCTTTTGATTTTTTTTCCCTCTAGACTGAACTGCGGACACGTGGTGGTCCGTTTTTGACACTCGCAAACTTTCCCCTTTTAGTCCAAGGTTTTCTTCGTCTAGACTCTTTTCGGAATGTCTTTCTCTCCCTCACGTACCTTTTTCCTGATCCAGAGCTTCGCCCCACCAAACCAAGTTTCCACATTGCACTGGCTCCACAAAGCGAGTTCCTTTCCGTTCCAGATTTAATGCGCAACTTGCGCATTCTGTCAGACCACCTCGGCCCCCCTCGCGTGGTCCCTCTTATCTCCTTTCCCTGTTGTGTTCTTTACGATAGTTCCCCTCCCTCTTTTGGTGCCGAGTGGATTGATGACCGCTGGCGCCCGCGTCCTTTCCCTTTATTGCGGCCTTTAGTTTCTCTTAGCATTGCCTTTTTACTGTTTTTCCTTCTTTCCCTTGCGCGAATCTGTGAATTTCTCGGTGGGAACAATCAGCTCCCAACTTTTTGCCCTTTTTTTCCGATTACTCATCATTTTCCCGCTTCCCATTTGTCGAGTTTTGTTTTTTGCACCACCGTCCCCCCCCGATGCGCCAGTAAGGTATGTATCTTTTGGAACGCCCATAACCGGAGTGTTCCATTTCGGGACCTCTCCCGAAGTGTTTTTTTCGTAGAGGTTCTTCACCGTCCTTTGGTGATTTCTCTCACCGTCCAGTTTTGCTCTGAGTGATGTTAGTTAAAGTCTCCCCGTGGTCTTTGATTTATCCTTGATAGTCGTTTTTTCCGAGGATAGGCAGTCTCTGCTTTCCTCCCTCAAAGCCCCGTCCTGTTTAACTTCCCTATAGCGCAATAACCCATTTCTTTCGGCCCTACCACCCTCGGGACCCACTCCGCGCTCTTCATCATCGTTTTTTTTTTTGTTTATGGTTGGTTCTCCCCTGCCACTTTTTTTTTGGATTTTTTCCTCCACTTGACCACCTTGCCTTAAACCGCTCCTTGGTAGTCCTCCCCCCCAAAAATCATGGGCAACCGAAACTTTTTTTTTTCCTTGGGAAGACTAATCCCGCGCCCCTTTATCGAGGAATGTTCCTTCCTCTCCTTTCGCACGGTTTCAGTCTGTTACCCTTCTCTGGATCGAAAATGATTTGATTCTCGGTTACTACGTTGTGCTGTCGGTTGTGGTTACTTTTTTCCTAATTTTTTTCTTCCGAGTCTTGCCAACTCCGCATGCTGGTAATCCTTATAAGCCTCTTCTTATTATGCCGGGAAGTAACACATGTTCCCCATTTCGTCTAATTCTAGTGACCCCACGTGACATGGGCCGCATCGTTGAAGGGCTTCTTTCCCATTTAAGTTAATAGTACGTCTCCCTTCCCCAAACCACCCCTCGCTCTCGCTCTGATTTCCGACCCCTTTTTTTTAGATGTCGTCGTTCTCCTTCGGTTGGCCTCTTTTTTCCTTTCCTTTTACGGTTCTCCCTTTCCCTTTCCCGTTTTTTGTTCTTTTCCCGCCAATGTTGATGTCGTCGTTTAGTCTCATTCCCCCCCCATCCATCTCCCCGAAGGTCGGGTTCAAACGTTTTGACCCTCCCCCCTCCTCGATTTCGAACACTTCATCACTTTGTTTCCTTTTGCTCGTCCTTCAACCGTACTCGGGATCTCCTTCGTTTTCGAATGTCTTGGCTTTTTCCAGCGGATGTTTTTGCTTGGTCCTCGCAATTCGCCCGCCGAAGGACTACATCATCCATAAATGTTTTTCCTCCTCGCGCTACTTTCCCCCCCTCCCATTCTTTGACTTTTTTCTGATTTTTCGTCAATTTTCGGCACGCCGGGTTCCTTTCCTCTCTCGTTCGGCCTCGTCATCGTTCTGTGTCTTTGTCCCCCCAGTGTAACTTCTACGACGTGGATTACTCCCCTTCCTTCTTTTCCGCCCGAACTTTGTTTTCCCAATGGAGAGACAGACCTTCTCGTTTAAGATCTTTTCGGTATCTATGTGAGGCCTTTTCCCAAACGGGTACCTCTTCCCATTTTTTATACGTGATCCAGCCGTGCTCTAATGCAAATCGCGATAAAATCTGTACTGGCATTTTTGCTTTTTTCGAACCGACCGCGTTGATGGACTCACGTCGGCTCATACGCCTGGTGGGTTTCCCTCCTTGTTCCTTCCCGTTATGTTTCACGGCCCGAGTTTTCAACATTCCCCGTCTGCCAATCTGCTTTTTTTGTTGCGTTCCATAACTCCCCTCCGCTTCAGGACTGACCTCTCGTCCGAAGTGAGCGCTATTTTTTTAGTTCTTTACAAAGCCTAGGACGCTCCGGGCTTTGCTTTGCTCCTCTACTCGGACTCTGCACGATCGTTATTGGACCACTTTTCCTCCTTTATTCGGTTTATTTTTTCCTTTCTGTGTCTGGGTTTATCGTTGATTGCCGCCCACCATACACGACCCTTCAAGGTTTCCTCCCTATTCCCCCCTCCTTTTATATCCTTATAAAGACATATTGACTAATTTCGTAACTCCCCGCCCTCCCCCGCTGCACGCCTTCCCTTGTGGGTGCTCTTTTTTCCCGTGTATTTCCCTGGCCTGCAGGACCCCAATCCCTTCGTTGAAAATTCTCCGGAAGAGTTCCGGTCCGATGGTTTCATTTCCACTGTGGATTTGATCGACCGCTCATCAGAAAAGACGTACAAGCGTCCTGGTTTACCTGCACCCTGTTATTCTGGTCCCTCTCTTTGATTTGCACTCCCCCGTTTTTGCGTTCAGGTCCCCTCCGCTTTCAGAGGACTTGAGCGTTCCCTCTCCCCTCTATTTTCGATGCTTCCGGCTCGAGACTTTTCTCAGCTTGATAAACCCTGTCCGTCCGCCTTAACCCTCTCTTGTATCCTCTTTTGCAAAGGCTGTCACTTCTTTGACGCGCATCTCTTCCCTTTAACTGATTGGTGATGGACGATACTGGAAGTTTAGCCAATGTCTGCCTCGCTCTACTCCTCTTTCCCATGGTTTTTCCCCCCCTGTTCGAGACCACCCTTTCTCTTTCTGTTTGATCCCCCCATTCATCTCCAACACTGTGCCTTCTCTCTTTCTCCTGGGGGTTTTTTTTCTTCTTCCATGATTTCTGGAAGCATGCGTTGGGGACACTGATTTTTCCTTTTTTGGCCATTGTTTCCTGTCGTTACACCACTTGAATGAAGCGCGGTTGATTCCTTTTTTGTAAGGTTTTAGCCTTTCGGTCCTCCACTGCAGGCAGAGTTGTCTTCTTCGTTCCCCCCCTTGAGGTATGTTCTTCCTTCTCTTTAGACATCGGCAGTCAATTGGAGCCTTTCTACTTACGCCCCTTCGCGGGTTTATTTCCAGACTCCAGCCCGAATGCGAGTGTTCAGTGCGGTTGTCGAGGTTTTCGGCGGCTCCTCGACTCAGTTATTTTTTTTTTTTTTTACTACGGTTTTCAAATTCCGAGGTTCTTGCTCTTACATCCCTTCCCTAAGAAAGGTCTCCTTTTCCCCCTGTTGTCGTCTTAGATTCCTTTATTTCATCAAATTGATGAACCTCACGATACGTGCCGTTCTTATTCACTCTTCCATTGCCGGTTTTAACGGTCCCCCGGGGCTCTCCACCCACGAGTTTCTCATTCTGAAGAGTGGTTTTTGGTTGTTCATGGAATCCCCACTTTTCCACGTATTTCCTGTTCAAGGTCTTTCTGCGGTTGTGATTGAGTGTCATTTTGTTCTTTTTTTTTTGTTGCAGGCACCCCTAGTCTTGACTTCATTATCTCCCCTCCGTTAGTTGTTTCCCTTCGATTCCCTTAGTATTTCTCAGTCACGCAGAGTCTGCGTTTTTGCCCGGCGGTCTTTTGGCTTCGACCTCTCTCTTCCTCTCTCCCTGATCACATTTCCCTTCCTTAAGCTTGTTAGAAGTATTCCCTTCCGTAAGGAGCAGCATTTGTTACTTCCTTTTGAGGTTGCATCTTCTTGACTTTTCCTTTCCCACTACCGCAAACTCTGGAACCTCCCACCCTTTCTTCAGACGTTTTTGCTTTGCCTTTTCTCCCTTTTGTTCGTGACCCCTTTTCAAAGTGTCCTGGACCTTTTTAGCGCGGGCTTTTCCTCTCCTGCCTCGTAGATCGTCTTAGCTTTTTTCCCCTCTTTCCCCTTTCCTGTTCTTTTCAGTTTGCCCAAGCTTTTTCATCTCTTTTCTCGAAGCAGTTTCCACCGTAATCCCCGTGCGGGCGCTTAATCAATTCCTTGACATTTGAGGGTCACGCCTTTTTTCCCGCTGATTCCGTCAGCTTGCCCCTACGAGCACACCAATGATTTCCGGCCATCGATTTCCCTCCTTACGCCCTCTCTTGTTTTCTTTGACGAAGCCGTCGGTACCACGCTTTTTCCTTCTGGTTTATGCAATTTTCTGTCAATTTTTTTTTAGTTTGTCCTTCCCCCCCCCTGTTTCAAGCCTGGAACCGTTTTTGGTTTCCCCTCCCCCGTGTTCTCCTATCTGTTGATCCTCATAGGTTCGATGCAGGCGGAGTCCTCCCTCGACCGCCCAATTTTCTGACCTTTCGGCTCTTTGATCCCCACCTCTGGTTGCCTTACTCGTTGATCTTTCGTGTTGTAGTTCTTCTACGTCGACCTTTATTTAGATTTCGAGATTATCCAACCCTTTGGTCCCTTTCTTTTTCTCTTTTTTTTTTTTTTTTTGGACCTGCTCACTAGGCGATTCCCGGGAACAGACAACCTGCCCAACGTGCCCGGCCCCCTCCAGTCAGTGCGACGGTCGGGGGTCCTTGCCCGTTATGAGGACGTTGTACTTTTTTTTGATGTGCACCTCGACGATTAGGCAGGACAAATGGCCCCTTGCGGTCGCCACAAGTAAACTTCCGGCTTTTTTTCAAGATGACGTATCTTTCTTCTGATTTTGAGTCAAGTCCAGATCTGTGAGCTGGTTTTTTTTGAACACTCCGGATCTGTTCTGAATTTTTCCTTTCTGCCTGGAACTGGGCCCCCATCTCTTTTTTTAATTGTTTGACGGTTTTTTCCAAAACCCATAAAAATATCCCCTCTTTAAAAGTATGCAAGCCGGGGGTCATGTCTTTAGAGAGACAGGAGACCTGGGTGCCTAAGTACTAGACTTTATGCACTGGCGACCGTCATGGAGTCCCCCAACCTTTTTCCCCTTTCGCGGCGGTTTACGATTTTCTTTTTTGTGGACATGTGAGTATGGCTTTGGCGATTTCCCGCAGCGTGTTCACTTCCCCTTGGCCAAATCGATTCTCATTTTTTTTTTAAGCCCCATTTCGGCCACACATTCATAGTGTCCCCCCCCAGGACACCGCTGCTTTAACTTATCCTTCCTGCGGAACATCCTTTCTTCAGGATCAATTGTTTTTCTTTCTGAGAGTATTTCGAGTATACCACGCTCCGTCCGCCCCATACATATCATTCCTCCTGATAAAATCGAGGAGCCATCTCAGCCCTCTTTTTGCAGAAATTCTCCAACGTTCTCCCTTTTCTCTCTTTCCTAAGCTAACCTCCTATTCTTAGTTTCTCTTCAACTCACCAAGACGTTGTAGCCGCTCAGCTTTTCGGGTCCCCTCCCTTCCGAAATGCCCTTCTTGCAGGGGAAGGTAAAAGATATTGACCGGAACTTAGTTTCATCCAGCTTTTTTGGTGACACACTCCGAAACCTTTCTGAGTCCTGCCT
>Ga0179593_1505820_pt1 | contig 16451 bp, 10 predicted proteins | sample CZODoug2_1_08_16_FD_185931 | JGI IMG/M metagenome (GOLD analysis project Ga0179593, IMG submission 185931) | Vadose zone soil fungal communities from Angelo Coast Range Reserve, California, USA - CZODoug2_1_08_16fungal (PacBio error correction) | ecosystem: Environmental > Terrestrial > Soil >... | reverse complement strand
CCCCTTCCACCCCCCCCCCCTGGGGGAATCCCTTTCCCCTTTACTCTTCTCCATTACCAACCGTGTTTTTCTTTTGTGAGGGCCAGCCCGCGGACCATCCCCGGGGGTGTCGCCGTCGCTGTTTCTCCCGCTCACCCCTTTTTTTCTAGGAGTACTCGTTTCCCTTCCCCCCTAAAAATCATGCACTTACCCACCTGAGGAGTCGTCCTGTGTTGTTCGGGAAGAGCCGGCGTGTGGACAACTTCCACTGCTAGGAGCAGGTTTTCTTCGGGCGCCTTCATCCTTATGCCACCCCCCTTCCGTGGTCCGCTTACCCATTCAAGGTGTCGTACTTTTTTTTTTCCACTTTCTTGCACCTGGGACCTCCGGGTAAAGACCCCAAGGAGTTCCTCCGAGTTTCGGTTTCCCCCTCCCCAATTATCAGCCGTGTCTGTTCCCTTTTGATCCTTCTGCGGGGCCGGTCCCAATGTTTTACCCTCCCCCAGGTGTTGGTTGGCCCTTCATAGTTTTTTTTCGCTTTCCAGTTCTGCCCGCTTTTTCGTCACGGAATATTTTTTGGGGAGGACGCCAACCCCTTTGTTTCTGGGACTGCCATCAGGTTCTTGTACGACTCGGTAGGTTCGCGGTGCCTTCCTTTCACCCTGTTGCCTGCTTAACGCCTTTCCCCACAGTGTTTCCTTCATCCCTTCAGAGAGACCCGGATGCTTTTTTTTTTCCCGTACATGGCCTTACCGTCGAACTGCGTTCTCCGGTTGTGCCATTCCGACTACAACACCCCCGGGCTCAACATTTTTCGTGCACCGACGCCTTTGTTACGAACACGCCCACCAATCAATTCCCCAGGGTTTCTTTGGAGACATGAATTTTGGTTTTTCAAAGGGAGGTTCTTTTGTTGTCCACATCGCTTTCTTGCGTGGTCAGCTTCTCCAGCGTCTCGATGGTTACCCTCCCTTTGTTTCACTATGAGAGTGGGTCTACAAAGAGGTTCTCCCAGTTTGAGTTGGGGACCTTTGTGGCTTATAGAATAACCAAAGGTTCTTCTTCCGGATTCTAGGCCCCCAAACTGTGGCCGAGACCCCACGTAGAGGTATGGCAGGTCGCAGGTTCCGGAAATAAGGCTTTGAAGAGTTCATCTTTTTTCTTATACTTTGTTGCCGTCCAAGTGCCGGACTCGAAAAGACTTCGGGAGGGCCGGTTTGACATCCGGGTGAGTGAGAATTTTCTCCGGTTGTGTTGACGTTGTCTGGTAAATTGCCCCCTTCCTAGGGATTATGCTTGGCTGCTTCTTTCCCCAGCTTGCGGTGAGTTTTGGACCCTTTCTCTCTTGGCGACGAGTTTTCTACCCACCTTGTTGGTTCCCCTCCGTTCGGGCAATGCGGAAGATTCCTTGCCTGCCCCCCGCGATGGGCTCCAATCCTCCGGCTTTCCGTTTTTTTTCGCGTGCGCCGTGGGGTGTAACCTGTTTTCTGTCATCCTTGATCCGGTTTTTGTCACCTGTCACGGAGTAAACTTTGCCCGGTTTTCTTCCCTTCCCCCCCGTGTTTTCGTTTCCCAGTTGTTTGGAGACATACCCCCCCCACTTTGTAATCCGGGCCTTCGTTCAGGATCAAGTGTTTTTTTTCTGGTTTGGGACCCTGTCAGAGTGTTCCTTGCGCCGGGTATATTTTTCCGTCTTCGTAGCCTTTCTTCCTGGTGGGGGGCCCGGCGATCAGCTTTTTTTTTTTTATACCCTTTTTTTTCCCCGCCGGGAGGGCCCTTTCGCTTTTCCCTTGCCGACAGTGTGGAGCGTCGTTTTTTCCCGAACCTTGCTCGGTAATTTCATTTGGTCGTCAAGAGGGCGCTGTGCCATAACTTTTTCATCACCTCCCAGGTGTGCGTTTTTTCGAGGATCCTTTTCTCGCTGTTTGACTCCCCCCTTCCCCTGCCATTGCCGCTAGCTCAAATGTGTACGCCCACTCCACGGTCCGCCAACCTTGTAGGTGTGCGCATTTCCCCTCCCGGACCAATTTCCCGGCGGGCCGGTCAACCCACACTCATCCTTTCCTCGCCGGGTGCACCCGGCCCTGCAGCCCCCACCCCCGACGAAGGCGGTCGATCCTTTCCCCCTGGCACATTTTCGGGTTTCACGACCGTAACTTGATCTTTTTCCCGCGTTCCCCTCCTGGCCCCGTTACGTCACACGCTCTTCCCCCCTCCCATCGTTTGTGGTTTTTTTTTGGGGTTTTGTTTTTTGTTTGACTTTCCTTCCAACCGCCCCCCTTTTGGACCGTCCCCCCTTGTCCTATCTTGTCCTGGGCGCATTCGTGGTAAGTACAAGGTTAGCCCCCCCCTTATTAGGCAGTATCTACCTGGGGAACGTAACTAGCACTGAAGGTGCAACCTAGGGGATACCATCCGGAGAGGGCGATCCCGAGTTCTATAAGGAGGCCGCACGTGCAGTACATCCAGCGCCACATCTCCAGGAGCAAAAACAGTTGGGTGGCCCCCCATGTCACCCGTAGGCCCAGTATGTGCCCCCCCCCCCTTGTTGCGCCGGAGACAGTGTCGGCATACCCTAAGCCGTACCTTTTTTTTTATATGGACCTCCCCCCGCCCGTTTTTCAAAATCCGGGTGGTCCCGCAAACCCCCTGTATTCGGGCCAGTTTAGACCCCCTGGCCGAGCTTGGCTTTTATTCCCCGGTTTCTTTTTCTGACAGACCCCTACCGCCCTGGCCAGAGCATTTTTTTATTCCGTTTACCTAGTAAGTTGCGTAATGACGGGGGTCCCTTACGCATGGTCCAACCATCTGGTTTGGTCTTTCGAACCGTTTTTTGACCCTTTATGCTTCCCTCCCTTTTATATTCCACGTGTTTGGTACGTCCCTTGTTTCCTTTGACCCCGGAAACCAGGCCAAACGGGGGTGTTTCTAAACGATTTTGCCCCACCCAAACGTCCCCCCGACAGGGGGTCTTTTGGGGGGACCACTTAACACCGGAAGTACCCGGTTAACCCATTCAATTGAGCCTTCCGGGCTCCGGCCCCTGATTTCAGTCTCTTCCCCTTCCGTTCTTCGTCTCTTTTTTTTTTTTGGTATAAAGTTCGTTCGGGTGTCGTCTTTTTGGGATGGGTGAGTTTTTCCTGGGTTTTGGGAGTCAGGGCTTTTTTCCCCCCCCAAAGCCTTTTTTGATTTTTTTTCATGACGGTTGAATTTTTGGACCGGTCGGTTTTCAGTGTACCGGGTCGTTGCTCCGGGCTTGGGCCCGTTTTTCTTCCGTGTTCAGTAGTGACGGTCCCGGCAACATTCTCATCAACCGTGCGGGTACTTGCTCCGCACCGTCCGTTTTGCCCTTGATGCCTGAGCCACAGTTTTAGGTTTCCGTGGACAAACCCTTACCCCGATCTGACGAGTTTCCAAGATCCCCAGACGAGGGCCCTCAGACCGTTTTCATCCAGGAAGAAGAGGCCCCCACTCCTTGACCAGGGCGGACCCCCCCCTTCGTAAGGCCACCACCCAGCACCCAGGGCCTTTTTGATGGACGTCCAGGTTTTCCGGACCCCCCGTATTCCGAGAGGATCAACCGGACATAATTCCTTTCCGGTCCTTAGGGTCCCGTTCCGGAACAGTTGGGATCCCTCCATGGGTAACCGGATCGGCCCACCTGTTTCCCTTCCACCTGTCTTTTGTGTGTGTTTTCCACCCGTGTTTCCGTGTGCCCGACGATTTTTGTCCCCCAGCATTTGATTTAGGTTTCAAGGAAGGCCCCTGGCACGCCGGGCCACTTTTCCCCCCAGTCGCCGAGCAGTTTCCAGGTCATCCCGAGGGCGTTTTCCACTCTGCAACAGAAGGACGTCCCTTGTTTTTTTCCGTTTGTAGGCCCATGGTTGTAAACATTTTTTTTTCCCTTTGTCCTTTGGGTTTGAGACCCCTTTTGGGGAAGTACGGTTACGTCATTTATTTCCTTTTTTTCCCAAAGGAGTTTGTTTAGAACCAGTTTCCGCCCTGATTGACCCTTTGGCCTCCGGCTGCGTTGCAGTCCCCTGGGGTTCTTTGTTTTCCTTAATTCCTTCCTGAGACGTGGCGTTTGACAGTCCAAATGGCCGCGACATATCCTTTTCTTTCTCTCTCCACAGTGTGTTGTTGAGCCTTTTAGTTTTTCCTTCTCGCCCCCCCTTGGTCCTCCCCCGGTGCCCTTAATAGTCTTTTCCTATCCCAAAACACATTGCTGTGTGTCCCGCCCCGCAAGCTTTTTTTTTGACACCCCTGGTGGGTGTTTTTTTTTTTTTATGCCTTGCCCTCTTGCTGCCCACTGGATCTTACTGTTTATTGCATTTGTTCTCAACCTGGCATCATGTCTTTTTCACGGGTCCCACCTGATGGACGGTTTACTTTTTTTGCCCGTTACCGACGGACGGGGATTCACCCATCTCGGATCCCTGGTAGATTTTCCCCTATCTATTTGCCCCTCCTGTCCCCAAAAATAAGGACTGCCACCAGTGTTTTTGTTTTATGTCCACGGGGTCACCTGATTTTTCTTTCCCTTGTACCATGGACCTGTCTTTTTCCCGGACCGTGCGTTGATTAACGGCCGCCCAGTTTCACTCCCTTTATTCCAGTTGTTTTGTGATCCTCGCATGAGGGACCGGGATTTGGTCCTTTTTTCCTGGGTTCGGGTCTTTTTTTCCTTACAGGTTTTTTTTAGTATGCTTTTGGACCTAAGCCCTTTTTTATTGGGAAGTGGTCCTTTTGTCCTTTGGGCGCGTGCCCCGCCCTTTTTGCACCTTTTTTGGGCGTTAGACTCTAGGAGGTTAGTGTTTTTATACTAAGGTTGACCTGGGCAACTGACCGTGAATTGAGTCCTTATTCCCCCCAGTGACCCTGGGGGTCAATGGACATTATGAACCTTAAGGTAATGTTCAGGAGCGGGACACCTTCAGTGTTTACGTGCCGCCGCCCACAAATCCATTTAATATTGATAAGACCCATACTACCTTGGGAATAGTTTTTTGGCCCCACCACCCTCCGTTCAGGTATGCTTGTAGGATATTTTTTCCCCTGTATTCTCCTTGTTAAAAGGCGTCCCTGCGATTTTTCTTTTTCTTTGTGTACAGGGTAACCCCTGGCGTGTTTTTCTTAGTTGTTTCCCCCCAGGCTGCACACTCAGCTGCGCGTTTTTTGGTACCCCCAAGCGGTTGCACCGCTGTGTGAGGCCCCGGGGTTTCGAATCCTACACGTTTCCACCCCCCTGTCCCGTGATACGTGTCTTTTCTTTAGACCCCCCACCTCCGGAATTTCCACCTCGGTTATGTGGAATGGCGCAACCTCCCGCTTCCCCAACGCCCTTTTCGGGATCGCTGTGGGTGGCCGGTGGACATCCAGCTTTGCGGTGGCCTCCCAGTTCACAGAAAACGGTTTGGATGTGTAGTCGGCCTGTCAATGTCGTTCTTTTTTGTGGCTATTCAAGGACCTGCGTTTTATGGGTCTTTTCCGCGGCCCAGTGAAGCTGAAGTTTTCCGTGGCTCGGTTGTGTGCCCTCTCCTGCGCACCCTGTGTTTCCCCCCCCCATCATCCGCCGGGATGAGAACGGACCACCGCTTCTGGCATTTCCTTCTTGATCCCCCCCTGTCTTTCTCGTACCGGACGTTTCGGGCGTCGTACCCCCTTTCCTCGCTGGAGCGTTCTCTCATCTGAAAGTTTACCGGGTTTGGGGGAGGAAACCCTTTTGGTTTTATTTTTTTTCATACTCCCTTGGATTGGCCGGTTGGCCGAAGCTACACGTCTCCTGGCTGATGGTGACTGCCCCCCATTTTTGGTCGCCCAACTGGACTCGGTTTTTGGTTCCCCCCCGTTCTGTCCGTCTCGCCTCGGTGTGGCTTTAAGGTCAAATTGCTTCGGATCTGCGTGGTTTTTTCTCAAGTGTGATTAGATTTTCCGCGCGCCCCCCCGGTTCCCGTGGCGTACCCCCCTTTCTTCCGGTGTTGAAGCTTTCATTTGCACTGGGTACCTTGGGGGGGAGTGCCCCCCCCCCCCCTCTGGCGGCGGATTCTCTCTTATTCCCTGTTTTTTTTTGTTTGAGGATTTTTCGAAGTCCTTTTACTCCCGTACCCGCTGGGCAGCTTTTTTTATTTGTTAACTGCCCTATCAATTCGCTTTGTCCCGAAAACCCCCCCCCCACGCCTTTCACCCCGTTTGCCCCCCGGTATCCACTTTGTGGGCTTTGCGTGCCCGCCCTTCTTTTTTCCCGGTTTCTTTGGCCCCTTAAAACCCAAACCCCCTATTCAATCCCATGGTCTGCACACCACCCGTGACGCCTCCCATCAAGAAGGACCGCCCCCACCGTTAGTGCCTGCCCGAAGAACCCTGTGGCAAAAGTGTTGGGCCAGTAACCCCCAGGAATTCCGTACCCTCCTTGTTTTTCTTCGTTTACGTTTGTTACCGATCCTCCCACTCCACCATAACCCTTTCTTGTCTTAGGTCCAGATCCACCCGTTTCCCACCAGCCGACCCGGTTTGGGCCCTTTGATTGGTTTCTTTTTTGAGATCCCCTCCTTTGGACCGGGACACCGGGTAGACGTAACTCGACCAAGTTTTCTCGTTACTTGAACGATTTAGGGGGTAGTTGGGAAATCAGGGGGGCGCCTGAGTAGATCTTCTCCCTTTTACGGAGTATCCGAAACCCTTTTGGGCTCCGTCCTTGTCCCCGGCAGGCCGACCTTGGATTTCTCCCCACACTTACCCTGGATGTCGCTGTTCCAGTGTCTCTAGGCCCCCCATAACGTTCGAAGCATACAGTTTTCATTCTAGCTAGGTTTTCTGGCCCGCCCCCCTACCCACGGTCCCCTCGTGGTGCTTTTCTGGTTTGACACTCCGACCCCCGCTTGGGTCTGTCGACCGTTTTGATTCTTCTTGCTTGGGTCGGCCCCTCCATTCTCTCGGCCCGTATTGGCTGGCCCTGAGGCGCAGTTATTGCCCCTGGACGACCAGGGACAGACTCCCCCCTGTTTGGTCTGCCGTCGTTTTGCCCTTTTTTTTCGTGCCCGTCTTTAGGCCCGTTGGTACGTTTTCCCCGGTTGGAGATGCCCCGACCCGTTGCAAAATTGGACATCTGTTGTATTCTTCAAGAGGGCCCAGTTACCCCCCTCGGTGCACTTGGGGACCAGGCGTCTGGCCATTCGCTTCCCCTGCCCCCCTTTCTCTCCCAAACAAGCGAGGCAATTTCTGGGGTTTTGACCCCTCCCGTCTCATTTTCCCCTTCGACCGTCATGTATGCGTTTTCCCTTGTTTTTTCATAGGCCACCGGGGGGGGATTTGAGGCGGTGATTTTTTTCAAGCTAGAACCGTGGTTAAGATGGGGTAGTTGCTGGTGGGTTTGGGGAACGGGCCATTGGGTTTTAGTGCCGTCTTTCTTATGGCAATAGACAGCCCTATTTTCCCCGGTATTGATGACCCTGTCCTTGCGCTAAGCTCTGGGCCATCCCGTTCTTTTATGCCTGAACTCCGGGAAGGGTCCTCCGCAACACCACTTTGAAAGATTACCCCTGACCTGACCTCGGACGCAATTCCTTTTACCATTCTTAGTTCTTCGCTTTGCTTGGTTTGGTGGCCCCCCCACTGTGTGTTTCCGGTTCAGATGGCAGATACCCAGGAGACGAAGTTGTGACTCCCACTCGGGGGACCAGGACTAACTTGTAGTGGGTCCGTACCCATGGTAGTGCCTTTTTCCCTTTCGACGGATTATTCGGGAAAGACCCGTTTTGATTATTTTTTTTTATTTTTGTTTCCTCAATGCCAGCGCGGACACTCTGACCGGGTTGGTGTGAACCCTCGGTCCATTCCCTTTTTTTTGACGTGTCCCGGGGTTTTTGGGACCAGGACGTTTTTTTTTGCTTCGCAGATGGTCCCCAGAGGAGGAATGGTTGGGTTTCATGTCCTCAGTTCCCCGGCCTTCTGACCAGCGTGGGTTGCCGACTCAGTCCCCGAAGTAGTTTTTGGTTGGACCTTTTTCATTTTAGGATCTGCGGAATTGGGCCTAAAAGGCCATTCCTTTACGCCGTCCCGTTTTTTCACGTGCGGCGGCGGTGGTTATTTCTGGTGTAGAAAACGTTTGTTACCAGTATGCCCCTTACGAGCGAGTGGTTTGGAGGTACTTGGTTTCCCTATTTCTGACCCTTTGCGTGAACACATTGATAAGAGAACAATTTTTTTTCCAGAGGAGGAGGAGTAAGTCCGGGGTTGGTTTTATGTTCGCCTGGCGCCACTATTTTGGGCTTTTTTTTTCCCATTGGTTTGCCCTTTTTATTTCCCTGGATCTTCCTCCTCCTCCCTTGTTTGTGTGTTGTTTCCTTTCAGTTCGATCCTTCCTCGGTTTTGCCACCCCCTGGTCCTCCTCACGTCCGTGCGTTATTACCCCTTTTTGGTTTTGGAAAGGTGTTTTTGCCGCAGTTGTTTTTTCCTTGCCTGTGTGTGTGGGCTCAGTTTTTTTTTCACTGTTTCTTACCCTTTTCTCCACGTGCGCGTACTTTAGGTCGGTTTTGTTTCTCCCGTCAACTCCCACGGGTTATTTTCACGGCGGTTTCGTAATGTTTTTTGCCCAAGGGGGGTAAGCGTTTTTGCTTAGCGTTTTTTAAAGGTCAACTGTTGCTCGGCGACTGGTCCCTCCCCCCGGAGTCCCCTTACGCCACTTTTTTCCCCCCCTCCCGTGGAGTTTTCTCCCAAGCGTCTCCATGAGTCCTTTTCCCACCGACGTTGTAGTTGCAAATGTTCCGTTTTTTTCCTAAAACAACGATACGTCGGTTTTCGTGCGATTAACGTTTGCCTCAGGTCCCTGATGGAATTTGTCTTGGTACGGTTTTTTTCCTCGCGAGGTTGGTTGCCAAGGGCCTTGACCCCCCTCCTTCATATTTCCCTGTTCGTAGGGTTGGCCATTTTTTATTTTTTCGTTTTTGAGTTTTTACATATTCTGGCAAATTGCTGGTCAGACGTTTACAATGATTGTGGCCTTTTTGACTTAAGACCTTTTTTCGCGGAAGCGGTTTTTTTGAGGTCTAGGGTTCGTGTGAGCCGCGTTTTCTGGGACCAACGCCCCGTCCTCACGGTCCTTTTTTTTCTGGAAAGCACGGTTTCCCCCCCCAGGGAAAGGAGTCCTTTTTTAATGACGCTCAAAAGATTAAACGTGCTCGGCAATTTGCCCACCCAGGCTTTTGGCACCAGTTGGAAGACCGGATCTTCCTTCGTTTTTTCCCTCCCGACCTACCCAGTCCCCCCCAACCCCACAAGGATACCACCCACGGCTACTTTTTTTTTTAAAAGAAAGCCTGGGAACTAGCAAATCCCCCCACCTTCTCCTCTTTCGTTCGTGGGCGGAGCCTTCCTGCTTAGTCGGGTCCCCGGGATATGAACGCTGTAGGTGGTGGTTTCCCGGTTTTACCCCTTTCCATGGGGTATCGATTGTTCCCTTTCATCGCCCCCAGGAGGGTTTTCTTGGCCCTCTTTTTTTCGAACCCGGCCGTTCGTGCGCCCTCCCGGACGTTTTCCACCAACTGGGTTCCTTCTCGTTTTTTGGCGTGCCTTTCACGTTTTTGACCACATGACCACCACCGAACACCATCGATGTCCAACGGCCTCCCGTGATGACACAGAGACCCCCAAGGCATATTATAGGTTTTATGTCTGGTGAATGTTTGACGGTGGAAGCCAAGTCCCCTGGTGAGTCTGGACAATCCGGTGTGTTTTTTTACGGCTGTTTTTGCTTTCCGATTTGGAGTGTTCCAAAGTGACCCTGCGAGGTATGCCTGCATCCTTGTGTTGATTTTTTTTTACCCCCGACTTTTGCCATTTGAGTTGTTTCTTTTGGCGCCTTGGACTAGGCGCGGCGGGCGTCACCCTTTGTGTTTTTATACTCTCCCCGGGACATTTTAAGCTCAAGATCGTTCTATTCCTCTCCTTTTTGTTAACTCTCCTGGATTTTGCTCACATCGATCGAGGAGGTTTACAGGTTTTGTTCCTCGGAATGTTTTCAGGTTTTGACCTACTTTTCCCCCCCTCCCCCGTTCCTGGGCCCTGTGATTTCCAGCACCCCGTGCTGTTCTTTTTTTTGGAGTATTTTTGCCATGGATACTGTTTTCGGGTTTACAGGCTTTTCCCCAGTAGTGTTTTCCACCCTGGTACGACTGTTTGAGGGTTTTCCACTGCGGATATGTGAGGCACCCCCCCCCCCCACCCCCCCACCCCCCCCCACCCCACCCCCCCCTCACCCCCCCCCCCACCCACCCCCCACCACACCGCCCCCCCACCCCCCCCCCACCCCCCCCATCCCCCCCAACCCCACCCACCCCCCCCCCCCCCCCCCACCCCACCCCCCCCCCCCCCCACCCCAAACGCTCCCCCCCCAACCCCAAAAAACACCCCCCACCCTCAACCACACCCCACCACCATCACCCAACACCCCCAAAGAACCCCCCCCCCCCCCCCAACCACCCAACACCCCACCACCACAACAACCCCCACCCACACAACCCCCCTCCCCCACATCCCCCTAACCCACCTCCACCCCAACTGACTCAAACCTAAACCCCTCCTACCCTAAAAAACACACTCTACAGAATTCTCCCTTAAACCCTAACCCTTACATTATATCCACCCTAATCCCTCCTCAATAACCATCTCCTTCACCGCACACCCCACCTCCCCCCTCTAACTCTAAAAACTTACTAACAACCCCACAAAAACATAACAAATTAAACACCCTTGCAACAATTTTTTTTGGAGCCAGGACCCGGTTTCGCCACTTTTCCGCGCATGTTTTTTTTACTCGTTGCCTTTCACTCATGCCCCCCCCCCCCGCCCCGGGCCCCTGTGGACACGACTAGGCCCATGTTTTTTTCTTCGCAACTGACACGTGTTCGCGGTCCGCTTTTAGATGAGGACCCCCCTGTAAGAACTCCAAAAGTTTTCACTTACCGTCCCGGGGGTGCCCTGACGGTGTTGCAACGCGCCCGTGAAGATGTCACAATTTCACCCCCTCTCTATTAGGGGATCTGAGAATTTCCGGCTTGCGTGGCGATTCCCGCTAATAGGCGTTTCCGGTTAAGGCCGTTCGTTTTTGTGGTTTTGGGAGAAGAGGCTCCTTCAACTCCGTGATGGGGCACGGCCTACTGAAAGTGTTCCCAAGAGACCTTCCGGTCTGAGATTAGTTTTCCAAACCGGACCCGAGCCCCGCGTACCCTCCACCATGTGGTGGGCGCTTCGTTTGCACCGTATCCTCCTTGTGGTGGTCGGTCCAAAACCCCAAAAAACACGCCTCCCTCGCATTTTTAAACTCGAGTTTTTTTTCGCCCCCCACCCTCCCGGGACAAACCCGGAAGAAGAAAACCTCTCCGAATGGACACACCTGCGAACGCGAGCCACCTTGTGAACTGCCCCGGGCCCCCCGCAGCCACAGAGGAAACGTTGGGGAAGCTCCACGGCATTCAGGAGGCCAAGAAGAGAGGGCGGGACCGAGATGGATCCCCACAAAAGGCCATTCTTTTTTTCGAGTGAGGATACACTTGGACACACCCCCCTGGTGTAGGAAGTTTGAGTTCCCGCTTGCCCCCTCCCTGTTTCCCTCCTCCGCTCCATCCTCCGTCCCCCACTCCGTTTTCTTCATACAATTTATGAAGAGTGTGATGGGACCCCAAGCGGTCGGTTTTTACAAGTCTGACGAAAGGACTGCGTTTTTTTTTTTCTTTTTTTTCCCACTGGTTTGGGGAAGAGCGTGCTTGCCTTTATGGGCGTAGGGTCCTCAGGCACAGTGCAATCCCCGATCGGCTTGTTTTGTCATCGTGCTTGACTTCCCGCGATTGTCTCCCCAAAATACCGGGTCGTGTTTTCTGAAAGGTCCACAACGTTTACCCATTTTTGTAACCCCGGTTTTCAGGAAGCTGTCTGAGAAATAGCCCCGACCCCCCCAAACTCCAGGGGTCTGTGTCTTCTTTGTGTGTGGCGGAACCAGCTCGGGCCCCTTTCTCCAAGATCAGCAGTCGTTCTCTCAATTGCCCCCCCGGAACCTCCCCCAGGACATTTTTACAACCTTCCCCCCACCTCGTTCGTACGCCCCCCCTTGATTACTCCTGTCTTTTAACCCGGTCTTTTTCCACCCCATTTTTTCGAGCCCCTCTCCCTTCGGGCGGTTGCCAAGTCTTCGAAGCCGGCCCCGAAACCGACCTTTCCTCCCCCCCCCCCATTGCGGCCCTGAGATCCACCCCCCCCCCACTCCGCTTGGGTGTTACGCGGACGGGGGCCCTACGGGGGGACCTTCCCAACAACCCGCAGACCCGCCCCGTTGAGACTTTCGGAAGCGACCCCCCCATCCAGAGGTGGGGAAGTCCCCCCCCCACCGACGGAGACATGGGGCCCCACGGAACCAAAACAAATGGGGGGGATAGAAGTCCCCCTGCACGGGACCCAGACCCTTCCGAGGTCATCCCTAGAGTTAAAGGTTTTCTTGTCCATCCTGCATAAACAAGATTTCAGTACCAGGATAAAAACCCCTAAGATAAGCCATTCAGGCAGTTTCTTCACCACGACTTAAGTGGGTAGAGCACTTACACCCCGTTAACAGGCTTTGCTTTTTTGTGGACGGGTTTTTTTTTGGGGGGGTCTCCCGAGGACCCGCGCCAGGCGTGGGCCGTACTTTTTTTTGGAGGAAGGGTGATTTCCTCAGATTCTGTGTTTTTGTTTGGGTCGGGGAAGCGACCTTCGCGGGTTTTTTATGCTATTTCCTAAGATTACTTTTCTTGTGGGGGCACCTCTTGGTTTTTTTTCCCCGTGGTAAAGTTTGAAAGGGGGGCAGTTTTCTCCCCGTTTTCATGACTGGAAGGTACCAGCCCGGGTACGGCTTGGCCGGCGCCCCCTTTTCCCCTCTACCCCCGCCCCTTTTCCCCTGTCGGGATCCGTTTCCGCCTTACCCATTCCTGGCGTCCTGCCCGCCCATGCTTTCGTCCCACGACAATCTTTACGATTCTTTCAGTTTGCCCATGTGTTTTCCCTCGCTGGCACGCGGACACCGCGAGGACCGTTGCCCCTTGGACGGGTCGAAGTTTTCTGTCTTTGGAGCCCCCCCCCCGGAACCTCCCCCAACGATTTCATTTCAAAAAAGGGGCCTTTTGTACACGGCGCGGTACTTCTTCCAAAAGAATTGAAGTGATCCGGCGTCTTTTTGGGTGGGGTAACCCCCTAAGGTCGGTTTCCCTTTACTTTCTCCTCGGGTTTTAACGTAACTCCGGGCCCCTTTTCTGAGGGCCCCGATTTCTGTTAAATTTTGAAGTGCGGGTTACCTTTTTTGACTGGATGAGCACCAGCCCCGTTTTCAAGTTGGACCCTTTTCGGGACCGCGATTTTTTGGAACCCTGGTTTCAAACAGGCTCCTCACCGCTCGTCGTTTACGTCGCATGAGACTGAGTTGCGGTTTGTGTATGCACCCCAGTGGCAGCGGACTTTTTCTTTTTTAAGTTCCGGGTGCAGGGTTATGACACCCCCCCCGCCAACTACGGGATTTCACCCCCCAGGGTCTGTGTTGCCGGGAAGGACGCCGCCGTAAAGTTGGGTTAAGACTTACCCCTAGGACAAGTGAGTACAGAGTTTGCTCGGGTGAAGAGTTCTCTTTCTTTTCTCGAATAAGGAAGGTGGTTTCGACCCCCCCCCCCTTCCCCCTGCCCCGCCACCTCCCCCCCCCCCCCCCCGTCTCGGACTCCCCCGCCCCCCCCCCCCCTCCCCCCCCTCTCTCCCCACCCCCCCCCTCTCCCCCCCCCACCCTCCCCCCCCCCTCAACCCCCCCCGCCACCCACGACCGTGTGTGTTTTTGTGTTTTTTTTTTGTTCCTGTGGGGGGTCTTTTTTTTTTTTTGTTTTTTTTTTTTTGTTTTTCTTTTTTTTTATTTTTTTTTTTTTTTTTTTTGTTTTTCGGTAAAAATGGAACCAGTTCTGAGATTTATAACACCCCTGGTCGGCGCCTCCGTCTGATTACCCCTATGTTTGATTTTCGGCAAGGTTTCCTTCCTTTGAGGCTGCCCACCTCTACTCGTGGGTCTACACCACTCCCATCCTGTTTTTAACCCCTTCCAACCCAGATTTTTCGTAATTGCTTTTGTTGCCCGTTCTTTTTTCTTTGATCTAGGCGGGTATTTTCCCTAAATGCTCTCTTGGTTCGTTGTTCAATCCCTGTCTCCCGGCCTCTTTGCCACACCTTCCGGGCCTGTTTGATAGAATGGTCTTACTGCCCCTGACCGTGATAGGCATTTACCCCTGGTTTTTTTTCACAGATCCGTTGTCTTGCCACCGGCGGATCCCCGGTTTCGTCGGGTTTGACTCCCGTCCCTTTTTTTCGGCCAAAGGGGGTTTTTCCCGGTTGACCTTTCCTGGTTTTTTTTTGTGCGGGAACGTGTCCCTTTGGTCCCAAGTTGTCGTTCGTCTTTTTTTCCTTCGGGCGGGGCCTTCCGCTTTTCCTATAGTACTCGGCGGTGGGGTATGACCCCCCTTTTCGGCGGGGCCCCCCTACCTTGGTTTAGGTATGTGCGTTCTGTGATCAAACCGGTTTGGGGGGCTTCCCGTCAATGACCCTGTTCCAATCATGACTAGAGTTGCCCTTGGAATTACCGATAGTCCCATGAACTCGCTCATTTGCTGTGGACCGGGCACTGTTGTCCGTCCGCGTCACCAATCTTCCCGCAACATGGCCGCCTTTTCAATCCCCCCGGGACGACTTTAATCCTTTGACCAAAACAAAATACTCTTCACTTTGTTTTTCTGCTTTGCATGGTACGTTAACCGGAGCCCATGGTTTGATTTAGTGTGTTTGTAGCCGTAGTTTCCGTTTTTGGTTTTGCCCCCTGGTTCCCTCCCCGGCTTTTCCTGTGTGTGGCGCTGTTTTTTCGGGGGTTCCCCAAGCGGTTCGTACTTTTGGCCGTACTGTAGTATTGTTTTTTTCCCTGTACGTTTTCCCAAAACCCCGGGCTGCGCGTCGGTTGCCGTCCCAACTTTACTCGTTATGCCTGGCTGCACCTCCCCCCAGATTGGAACCTTTTCGGGGGTCCTTGTTTATTTAGTTCCCCTTAAAAAATTCTTGAGATGGGGCAATTTCCCCAATCGTTTTTGCAGTTTTTTGTTTCCTCGGCCCTGTGTGTACGGAGTTGTGGCTTCCCCAGTTACTCCCCCCCTCGACGTTATGGGTGCCCCGCCGCTGGGGCGCCCGGACCCTTTTTTTGAGGTTCATTGCGTCCGGGGGGGAGATGCCGTGCCGACCCACCCTTGGGCCTACCCCCCCCGGCTGAATGAAATTGCACGACGTTTCTGGGCGCGCTGCTGCCTTCCCTTTTTGTTCTTTGCTCTCCTAGAAGTTTCGGCGGTCTGACCTTGGCCATGTCGCTGATGGTCATCTGTCACGGATCAAATGTGTTGCACCACTGTTCTTTCCAAGACCCCTATTCGGGTAGTTGGGAGGACCCACCCCAACGTATGCATTCCCGAAGGGCGATTCCCGTCGTCGGACCGGACTAGGCTGGCTTTTTTCCTTTGATATGGGTTACCTTGTCTTTGTGCTTCCGGAATTGTCGTGTAACCGGGGATGCGTTCTTTTTTTTGTATCCACTTTGAGGAATTATCGAGCTGGTCCCCCCCCCGTGGCGCTCCCCCCGGCCGGTGCTTTAACGCCCTGTTTTCTCCTGTTTCTGGATGATACCAGTACTGGAGGCCCCGGGAGTGTTTTCCCGACATCTTTTTAATCCTCCCCCCGGTTTGAGTAGATCCTCTCACTTCACGAGGTCCATTCCCCTGCCGCCCTTTCTTTGGCCCACCCTGTCCCTGAACGCGCTTTTTTTGAACCACGGCCTTGTCTTATTATAGCCTTTTTTTTCAACGCTCTAGCCCGTCCCTTCGGGCTTTTTTCTACCCCCCACACCCAACCCCGGACCAAGCGCCCTTTCCGGTGGCGGGCGCCGACCCCCCTTTGTTGCGCGGTCTCCAGCTTTCCCGGCCGGTTTCCGCACCGAGTCCCTTTGTTTTGGGCCCTCACAGGGACTGCATTTCCTGGCCCTGTTCTGCTACGGTTTGAAATATGCTCACACCTGCCCCGGGAACGGGGCTTCAGACCATTTCCCCCCCTGTCCCGCACAGACCCTGTGAACCCCTTAACCAAGGTCATCTTTTTTTTCAAGATACCAAGCGTTTTTGCCGTGTTCCCCCAAAGTGTCGTTTAAGATTCGACGTAAGTAGATCCCCCGAGCCCACCTGCAGGGGGTATGGACTTGCCTAGCAAGGGCTGCCATACGGACAGTCCCGATTTCTCTTCCTCTATCGTTGGGGTCCCACAACACTCTCCCAGCCCCGCTCCGCTGTTTCGTCACTCCTCCCAATCCCCTCCCCCTATCCGCCTCCCCCAACGACATGCCCTTCCGAGTCGGTTAACCACCTGATGCCGCCCCATCACCCACGTTCCCC
>Ga0179593_1417185_pt1 | contig 16452 bp, 26 predicted proteins | sample CZODoug2_1_08_16_FD_185931 | JGI IMG/M metagenome (GOLD analysis project Ga0179593, IMG submission 185931) | Vadose zone soil fungal communities from Angelo Coast Range Reserve, California, USA - CZODoug2_1_08_16fungal (PacBio error correction) | ecosystem: Environmental > Terrestrial > Soil >... | reverse complement strand
TATTTTCCGTTTTGAAAGCTTTTCTCTACTATGCCTGCCAACCTCCACCTGTTTTTTTGAATTTGCGGACAAGGACACTTGGTTTAAATTGTTTCCCCCTTCTTGAACGTTTTTTTGCCTTGCCGTTTTCCTCTTGGCGTCTTTTTTTGTGGAATTGACTTTTTTTTTTCTTTCTTTCTCCCCCCATTCAGCCCTGTTTGCAAGGGGGCAGGCTTTCCGCGAAATTTTTTCGACATGCGTTCTCCCTTTCACCGCTTGAGAGATTGTCTTTCGTCTTTTTGTCAGAAGAAGTCAAGTGATCCCCCCAAGTTTTTTTTGTCCCCCCACCTCGTCCTCCACATTCCAATCTCCCTTTTTTCAAAGTGGTTTTGCGTGACGCACAGGATGTTTAGCTTTGGATTGATGGAGTTCTTCTAGTCCGCGGCCCGATGTGATGACCTTCACCCATTTCATCCCTAGAATCCACACACCAAAATCGTCATTTTGTTACGGGTTTTTTTTTTTTTTTGACTTTTCGCCCCCCTGTGCTTTTTCCCTCGATCTTTTGCTCCTGGTTGTACTCCCCCTTTTCTCCCCTTGGTTGGGAAGGGGGAGCACCGGTTTTTGTTTCTCTTGTGCTGTCTTTCGAGGTTTGTGCGATTACTTATCGTTCTCTCCTACCTTCCCCCCCGTCCTTGATTTTTTACAAAAAACCCCCCCCCGGGCTTGCTTGATTTCAATTTTTTTTGTTTTGTAGGCCTTCTTTTTGCCTACATGGTGCCCAAGTGCCCCTTCCTCGTCCTTACTGTTCGTTGTTTCCCCCCTTACCCTTTCATTATGGTTCTTTTTTGAGACTTGCCCCCCCCCCCTTTCAATGCTTGCAATTGTGTCAACCTTTTCTCCTTTTTTCCCCTGGTTTGAAAAATCCTCCTTGCTTTCCCTTCAGGAAAGACGTGCCGAGCGTTTGTTTTTTGTTTTGGTGTGGTTTTGTTGATTTCTCTGGACACTTTGGTTTCCTTGGACTTTTGGGTTTGTGCTTTTAATGTTCGTCCAGTCTGGGTATTTGCAGATTCACCGGCCGTAAATTTTTTGGCGAGTTTCCCTTTCCCCTCTCCCTTTTGACACCCTGGCAATCTGGTTTTTCCGTGTGTTGACCCATTTCTTGAGCCCCTTACTTTGATTCGACTCTTGCCTCAATTTTTGTTGTTTAGGCATTCTTCGAGTTGTGTTATGGTGGATCTGATATTCCCTTCTTTTCGACCTTCGTTTTTTCCCATAGTGTGTGGTTTTTTTTTTTTTTTTTTTGAGTTATTTTCCTTTTTTTGGGGTGTGGTCCCTTATTTGGCAACTGCCCCTTGGCCCAATTTCTCCATTCCTACGGAAAAACAGCCGATTTTTTTTTTGTTTTTTGGCTTCCCCGTTCATATCTTTGCCTTCTGAGTCCCCCTGCAATACAATGCAAGCCCCTTCTTTGGATTCACCTTCACCACCCAAATCGCCTGCCAGACAAGCTTTGGGGCGCCGGCGTGCGGGCGGGTGCTCCTTTCCTTGGCGACTTTGAGAGCGAAGCGTTCTCTTTACATTTCTTTTGGGCAGTTTTTTTTTTTTTTTGGCTTGAAGCCCTTTTTTCTTTTTATAGAGAGTGCCTGCCAGCCCTCTAGAGGTAACAGGTAATGTTTTTTTTCGTAGTTCGTTCCTTTGTTTTTTTTTGTATTCGGGCCTGTTGTTGTTTGCGGCTCATCCAAAAACCCACTTCTTTTTTTTTTTGTTTTGGTTGAATCCCATCCTTGGCTTTGTTTATTCGCGACCCGCACCTTTGTTGTGCCTTCGATTTTCCCTGGTCCCTTTCAACCTTGCGAATCTCATGATTTAAGATTAGTCACCCCCTGCCTGGGTGGCTTTCGTTCAAAATGGTCCATGCCGATGCCCCCACGGGTACCTGACGCCAGGGGCCCCCTTAGTAAAAGGTTCCTCCCCGGTTTTTGTTTCCGTATTTTTGGCGTGCTCAAGAGGACTCACCCTTGTTCTATTTTGAATTTGGGGTGGATGGTCTTTTTCGTTCTCTCCTTCCCTTTTTTGCATCACAAAGCACTCTGAACCCCCCCCCAGCCTGATGCATCTTTTCCGATCCAACAACATCAGAGTGGTTTGGGTTTTTTTTTTCCCCCCCCTGGACACCTTTCAGTTAAAAAAACTTCTGTGCGGTTGTTGTTTTTGTGTTTTTTTTATTGTCTGGAAAGAAGGGGCTTTTTTTTTTCCCTTTTGCCAGGGTCGTTCGTTTTCCTGAAAAACTTGTGAATTCGAATTTTTTACTTTGCCGTTTCCCTGTCTGGCCTTTTCCCCCACTTTGTCTAGACTTCCTGTTTTTGTGGTTGTTGAGGTCTGGGCGGCGTGTGGCGTTCCTGCACGGCACGTTTTTCCCCAGTTTTTCCCCCTTTTCCAGACGCGTTCATGTTGCAGTTTCCCCACACTCCTTTCCCCCCCCAGACTCCGCTACACCTTAAAAACCTCCTTTCACCGTTGTGGTCTAGTCCTTTTCTCCACTTGGCCGGTTTAGAATTTTTCGTCGCTTTACTTGCTGGTCCCCTTTGTTTGTCTGCCGCTTTTCTTTCCTCTACTGCTCCTCCCCATCTTTTTATCTTTTCTGGTCCCAAAAGAAACTTTTTTTGCCACCTGGTGGGTTTTGCGCACTTTCTTTTTGTTTTCGTCATGGTTTGGCTTTGCTTATTCGAAATGGCCCCATTTGCTTCGTTTTGAAAGCCAAGAGCCCCAAACACCATCCACCGCAAAATTTACAATCTTCCTTCCCTGAAAAAGTTCGGTCTTTCTTTACGAAACCCCTTTCTGGAATTTTTTCCTAGACTTCATTTTTTTTGGTTCTTTTTTCATTTTCTTCATGAACTTCTTGCCATCAGTAACATACCTGCCACATTCCATTCTCTCTATTAGTTTTCTTTTTGGGGTTTTTTGCTATCCCGGACATTTCGGGGCCCCCCATTAACTTCGCTTTTCTAACCCTTCCCTTCGTTTCAATGCACCCGTCCCTGTCTGAAGAATTCCCCCTGGGTGTTTAGTTATCCATTTGGTGTTTAATTGACCCCTCACTCCTTTTTTTTTCCCCATGCAAACGATCTTTCTGGCCGCACCGTCTTCTTTTGCTTGAAGGTGGTTAATATGCCCTGTTGACAAACGTGGAGAATTGGCTTTGCACTTCCTTTTTTTTTGTTTTCCAACTTGGTTTTGACCCACCCATGACACCCCTCTCCCGCACACACCATCACTTATGTGCAGTCCTTTTTCAGCAGGCATTACTCATTTCCGCCCCACCTCCCGTCTCTGGGCTTCACTTGGCCTTTTCTTCGCTCCTCCGAGCCAGTTGACCTTCCCCCTCTTTTTTTAGGAATGCATTCTTGCCGGATTGTTCGGCAAGACCCCCCTGACCCTGCAAATCAAATCGTTTCCCCCCACGGTTGAGACAAACCCTTGTAAGCGCCCCCCCCTTTTCAACCACACCGCTCGTTCCAGTCTTCCTTACGGACCGCAAAAGGACTCTTTTCTTCCCCCACCTTGTAAGATTTTAACCGGTCCCCAACATTTGGCCTTGAATTGGAATTTTTTCCCACTTTCATCTGGGAAAATGGTGTTTGCCCTGCCCGCTTTTTATTCATTTTTCCTTGCTTTCCACTTTTTCGAATTCCCGTTGCCTCCCCCGCCAACCACCCTACATTTTTCCCTTCCCCAATCCCCTTGTGTTGGCAACCAAAAACCCCGTCAGGCCCTGTTTTTACTGTCTCATCTGCCTGTCCTCCAGGCCTCGTGGCCGTTTTGGGTTGCTCTTCCTGGTCACTTTGCGTCTTTGAAGAATCTGGTCCAAGCCATACGGTGGGAGCGTACCCGCGTCCAGTCGCGACTTTTATTTTGTCTTGAGAAAACTTGTTTAATTCGTTTGCACTTTTTCTCTCCTCTCTTTCTCCCTTTCACCCCCCCTTTTCCCCTTGTGTCTTTTAACTAAACAATAACAAGTCTGAAAATCTGGACTAACCTTGTACCGACGTGTCCGGAACTTTGATTCTTCGTTTTCTTTCCAGCATATGCTTTTTCTCGTCCACGAGTTCTTTTTTCCCTCTTTTCTCCTTGGTCTGGGCCCTATTTTTTGGAAAACCCCCTTTTTTCACTTTTTGCTGGGTTCTCAAGCTATTCTTAATTTTTTTGTCCACTTCCCACACCCCTTTGCAGGAAATGTTTGTTTCTGCCCCTTTCATTCTCTTTTCCTCCTATTTCCGGCGATTTCCACCTTAGGTGGACTACACTTTTTGAAGAAATTAACTTTCTCTCGGCATGTTTCTTCATGGATTGGTTTGGGCATGGGATTTATTGCTGCACTGTTCCCCCCCGCCCCTTTTTCAGCCTTCTTTGTGGCTCCCTCTTCTATTAGTTCCGATTTTTCACTAATTTCGTCCGTTTCTCGTCTCCCGCCGTTTCCGTTTTCAGTTTTTTTTTTTTTTTTTTTTGAATATGATCTTTTTTTGAAATCGTCCCGCACCCGGTTTTCTCTCTATTCTTTTTCTCCCTTTCTTTTCTTTTTTTGTTTCTCTCGATTCGTACCTTCTTTCCCGATTCGGCGCATTTGGTTTCCTTTTTCCCCTGCGACACCCTTGCGGACAAAACGGCGTACCCCCTCGGTCGTGGAAAGGGCCACATTTCCCAGTATTCCCCCCTTTTTGTTGCGCTAACCCAAATCTTTTTTTTTTTGATGGTTGACGGGCCTTCCTTCTGTCCCTCTTTCCCTCCAGTGTTACTGTTCCCCACTCCCTGGCGTCCCATTTCGCTTTTTTTTTGATTTCCTTTCTTTATGGTAAACTAAGGTTGGCCTTTCTTGGAACCCCAATTGAACGTCTTTTTAAAGGGCTTACTGTCGGGCCATTTTGTACTTTCCCTGCGTTATTTTGAAGTTGTTTTCATACTTTTTTTTAAGCAATGTTCCCCCCCCCCCTCTCCCGACCTGTTGCCTGGTCTTTTCAAGACGGGATCCCGTTGAATTTTTGTCCCCTCCATTATTCTTTTATTTTCTTGGCGAATGTTTTAAGTCTTCATTTCCAGACTTCCCCCCCCCCTTTCCCCCCGTTCCCGTTTTTTCCTGGGGCTTTTCAAGCCACCAATCTTCCCCCCTAGTGGAAGTTTTGGAGTTGTTGGAGCTCGACAGGATTTTTCCGATTGGATTTTTCTTTTTTCAGCGCGCGTTGCCTCCAATTTTTATTTTCTTTCATCGTCGAGAAAAAATTAGGGACCTTCGTCGGGTTGCCCCCTTCCCACGGTTTCGTCATTTTTTATGGCTTCCTTTCTGGGGGTTTTTGAAGGCACACTAATCTTCGTTCCCCGTGTGGGTCTTTCGTGTCGTTAGTGTCGAGGCAAACCCCCCTTCCCTCGCGGTTGGGGGTTGTGTCATTTCATCGAGAGGGTATTTTAGTTTGTTTTGCGTGAATTGTTTACCCCTTTCCCATCGATGGGCTTTGTTTTTTCCCCCCACCCCATTGAACTTTTAGTTTTTGTGAGGAGTCCCTTGGGCTTTTTCTCACGAATTTGTCACCAGCTGTTTCCCAATCCGTTTGGGGTCCGTCCCACTTTCTTCCCCCCTATTGTTGTCTTTTTTTTTCGCTTCCCAAAAGTGTCTCCCTTTTTCAATTGGAACGTTTCCCTCATTCTCCCAGGTTCCACTCAAAAGATCTGTTTGCGGTCCGTTCCTTGAAGCCTGGTTGAACCCCGGAGGGTGTTTTTTTTTTTTTTTTCTTTCTCTGGGACTTTGCCGTCCCTGCGGACTTGGGGTAGTTTTTAGTTGCTGTCGTCTTGTTCCATTTTTTTCAGTTGTGGCATTCCCCCCCCCCCCGCATTCATGAACTCCATCGTTTCGTGTGGTTTCAAACGGGTGCTCAATGATTTATTCGACTCTCCTTTTTTCCCGGCTTTTTGAGGTACTCTGCAGGAGAGGTGGTGCCGGTTTTGGACTCTGGCGAAAAATGGCTGTTTGCTTCTCCCTTGCCTAGTGCTGGTTTTTTTGTTTCTGCTGTTTTTCCTGTTTTTTTTTTTTTTTTTTGATGGTCAAACTCCCCAATTCTGGACCCCCTTTTCCCCTTTTTTACCCCTTCGCGACTATCTTGTTTCGTTTTCTCCACTTTTGTAGATCACCCACTGTGGCTCCCCCTTTCCCCGTCTTTTTTGTTAACCGCCAACCCCCAATGTAGACGGGGTTTTTGTTCCTTTTTTTTGGGGGTTTGCGCACTTTGGGTGTTTTGCTTGACGCCCCCTCTTTTTTCGATGGGTTTGAGAAAGTTTCTGGTTTTCCCCTGAGAATTCTCCGGTTATATTGATTTTTTTTTCCAGTGTTTATTTTTCCTTTTTTTTCGTTTTTGGTGTGTAGTTGAGGGTTTGTTCGAGGTTTCCTTTGTCTTGGGCTTCCCGGCGACGTCTGTTTTGTCTCTCCCCCCCCCCTTTAGCTTCGGAACATCCCTTTTGTTTTCTTTATTTCTTCCTCGCCGACCAGTGTTTCTTTGGAATGATTGTGGATTTTTTTTTCCCTTGCTTACCTGGGTTTGAATTCGATACTTTTTTTTTTTTTTTGGCTTCTCCCCCCTCGGCTTGAATTGTCGAATGTCCCTTGCGTCTTTTCCTTTCCCATACAAGGGAATTTAGCCGTCCTCTTGCGGCACCAGGGTGGGGCGGCTTTTTTTTTTCGACGATCCCCTGCTGGAGGATGGGTTCCCCTTTTTTGATTGTGCGTTCCCCTCTTGCGGCAGCCGATTATGGACCCAATCCCCCCTTTGCTGAAGAGCGGATGTCATCACCTTTGGCCGCCACTCCCTTTTTCCTTTTTCTTTTTGTTTTTTTTCCAAAGCCTCAAACTGGGTCCCCAATTGTTTGGCGTTTTTTTTCTCTGCCTCCTTTCTGGCGCCTTTCCCCCGGGGGCATGGTTATTTTTTTTAAAAAATGTGAGCAATTTCTTTGTCGGCAGAGGCCCTTTTTGGTCACGCCTTTCTTCTTTTTTTCCTTTCCCCTTTGTTTTTGTGAGGCGCGTTTTTCCCCCCCAAAAACCCTGTTTTTCCACCGCCCCCCCGTGAAATTATTCCCCCAAGTTCCCCCAGACTTTGCACTTGGCACGTCACACGCACTGAGAGGTTGGTCCTTCTTCCCTTCCCCCCTCCCCAACCCCCCCTCGGTTTCTATTGACATGTCTCCGTTTAGATTTTTAGTCCGTCACCCTGTTTTTCTCCTATGCTTGGGCTTGACCCCCCCTGCCGCTTCTCGTCTCCCCCCTTCCAGTCATTGCTTTGCTTTCTTTCCCCGTTGCAAAAAGTAAACTTTTTCGGCCCCCCCCCCCCCCCCCTGTGGCTCTTTTGTTTAACCTTAGTACTGGCCCTTTTTTGCATCGGCATTCAGTTGCCTCCAATTCCTTTGAAGGCCCATCCATCGGCAAAACACTTTTTTTATTTTCGTGTACGCCCCAAATTCCACTTGAAGGCCCCCTCCCTCCCCCTTTCGTTTGAAGAAAACATCCCCAACAACCGGCCGATTTTTAACCTCATTTTTTTGGGGGAACCCCCTTTTTTTTCCCCGGCCCTCCCCCTTCGTAACTCCACTACGCACCCCATCCCCTTCCCCTTTTCCTCCTGCTTTTTTTTTATCTATCCCGCTGCCATGAAATCGTCCCAAAAATACTTACCTGTCTTTCGGGGCGTCATTCCCCGACTCTCCCCGCGCTCCGTTGTTTCCCCTTCTCCCCATTGTGTTTTTCCCTTTTTTTGGCCCACCTTTCAGGTTCTTCTGCTTGTTCCCCCCTGTATCGATATTTGGGCAAGCCCCCTGATCCTCGCGAAGTTTTGTTTTAACCTCCCATGGTGTTCCACCCTTTCCAGCCTTGGCTGTCCAGTCTGTGGCCACTTTGGTGTTTCTTTTTTTGTTTTGCACCCCCTGAACCCCTTACGCCCCCCCCAGGCCTCTGGCGCAGTAGAAATTCTGCCTTTCCAAACCTTCCCCAACTCAGGAATGGTCACCCGGTCTTTCTTTCCCCAGGGCGCTTCCCATCATTGAGCTTTGAATTTAACCCCCGTCTTCTTTCATGGCAATTTTGGGTACATTCCCCCTCCTCGGTCCTTCCGTTTTGCGCCAAGGTCGGACCCCTGAACTCCCCACTTTTCAAGGCCGCTGCCAAAAAACCAAGTGTCATTGGTCTGCCCCTCCCAAAAACCCAACCATTTCATTACCCTTTCTGAAGTTTTTTTCATTGACCCCCCCAGGAGAAATTCTCTCCCCGTCTTTTCCCCCCACTTTACCTTTGATCCCACCCCTTGAATGGGTCCTTTTTTCCTTCCCCACACATTCCAGAGTGGTGTATGGACCCGAATTTGTCTCCTCATCTTTTTTCTCCCCCTTGTGGGAGAGATTCCGCGTTAATCCCCCCCTAATTGAAATACCCGTTTTTTGTTCAAATCCTCTGCTGGTACAGTTATACCCTGCTCCCTTTCCCCGATCCCACGCCGCGAAGGTCCTTTGTTTTTCGTCCGCCAGAAGAGGATTTTTCTTTTCCACGCAGTGAGCCCATCGAGGAGCATCGGTGGTTTTGAGCTTCCCTTTTTTTCCCTTCAGTCGCAGGTGAAGATATTTGTTTTTTTTCTCTTTTTTTTTCTTCACTTTTCTTAGAGAACTTTATCTGCCTTTCGTTTTCTTCCCCCTCATAACTTTCTCTTTTTCACCCCCACACCTTTTTTCCCCCCCCGATTGCACTTTTGACTTTTTCCACATCCGCTGGTCGGCCCAACCGGGTGGATTTCTTCTCTTTTTTGCCCCCCCCCTGCTTTTTTTATTCTAGCCAATGGGGTCTGTTTCCGAGAAACTTTCGGGAATTCTTCTCACTCCTTTTTTTTTTCAATGTCCTTGTTCATGGCCCAAGCTGATCTACAACCGTTTTCCCTTTTTTTTCCCCCTTAACCTTTGCCTTATTTCAACAGTTCAGGCACCCATTTTCGCTCACCCCCTCTCGTCCCCTTTTCGAAGTTCTTCTTTGGCCCCTGACATTTCTCTAACATCCAAACTCCCCCTTCTTCGTTCTTCCTGTTGTGGATTGGGAGACATGGATTATTGCTGCACCCCACTTTGTTCCAGCCGTTCGCCTTTTGTCCCTATGATTTTAGTTCCTGCGCTGTTCTACTTTCCGGGTCATTCTCTCCTCCTTTGCCGTTTCCACTCTATTTCCTCTACTCATCCCCCCCTTCAAATTGTCCACGCACCGGTTTGCCTCTCTTCTCCCCTCCTTTTTTGCTTTTAAATCTTTTTCGAGGCCCCTTTCTTGGACATTTCGGGCTCTTTTTATTTTTTCCCCTCTGACTTGTTTGACGGCCCCTTCCCCGAAGGTATCCCCTGAGGAATGGTTTCGGCAAGGTTTGACCGTCCGCAACTAAACACCCCGCCGTCTGACTTCTCTTCCCCGGTTCGAAAGTTTTTTGAACCTTCTTGAAATGTGTCAGACAACCCTCCTGCTCCCATCCATGTGGTTTTTGTCCCCATAGGATTTTTTTTATGGCAAGTAACCTCTTCCCCCCCATTACTGCCACACGACGGTTAACTTTTCCTTGGAACTTGGTCACTCTCTGCACGTGGCCTGCCACCCCACTTTCCTGTTTTTTTTGCGTTTGACTTTTTTTATTGCCGGTGTCCCTTCCTTTTGTAAGTCCCCCCCCATTCCCCCCCCCCCCGGTACATGTTTTGATTCCCTGCCTGTGGACTCCCCCGAACCGTCCCAGTTTATCTCCCTCCCTCGGTGAATGTACTCCTTCACTGCGTTTGTCCTGCGTACGCCAACCGTTTACTGACCAGTTCTTTTTTTGGGAGCCATTTTTCGTTCTCGTTTTTTTTTTTTTGGTTTGGGTCAGTGGTTTGACCCGTTTGAGTTGGTATTCCGCCGCCCGGGTTGTCTAGGAGGGAGCGAACTAGACCCCCCTTTTTCCCCGCGGTGAATTACACCCTTTTTTTTTTTCCCTCTCTGGACAAAAATTTTTCACGTCGCTGGTTTTTGACGGACGGGTCCGCTCTTTTCTTCCCTCTATTTGGTTTCTGTTCCTTTCCTGGCACCAACCTCTGTTTTCGGGCCCCCAACCGTTCGATTGGCTTTAATTTTTTTTCGCTGGGAGCGAATTAGTAGAATGTCCCATTTTTTTCTATTTGACTGGTTCCAACCCCCCCCCCCACGGCTTGCCTTTCCTTTTCCCAATTCTCTTTTTTTTTTATTTTTCCTTTCTGGTGATGGACAGCTCTCGCCGACGGAATGTTTAACTCCTCGCATTTTTCGTTGTCTCACCCCCTTTTCACCCCTCTTGATATTGTTTTTTAGTCAGTTCAAATTTTCCCCCCTTTGCCTACTGCTTTACCTACGGTTTCATATTCTTCCCGTGTAAATCAATTATCTTTTGGTTCAAGTGTTCCTCCCCCCCCTGTTTTTGCTCTGCGTTGGTTTTTTTTTTTTGTAGTTTATTTCTTTTCCACGGCTTGCTGTTTTGGGGAAGTTTTTAGGTCGTAGGTTGTACCATAACCGTTCCTCGTGCATTTTCCCAACTCTTTCGTCCTCCATCCTTTTTTCTTGGGGGTTTTTCCCCTTTTTCACTGGCTCCAGTGATTTGTCCGTTAGTTTTTTTTTTTCTTTTTTTTCTCCTCCGTTTGCCAGAGTGTTGTCAGAGTTGAGGCACTGCTATACGGGTCTTGCCCCGCCTCCCCCCCCCAATCTGCTGATGTTCGTTACTCAGTGTAGAGTGTTCTTGGGTCCCATTTCTGCCCTTCCACCACCGTCCCCCCCTTCCGGGGTCATTTTCTCTCACACCTTCGGAGAAAGCTTTCCTTTTTCTTCCCACCCCCCAAAACAGTCCCTCCTTTTTTTTCCCATAGTGAGACAAGGTTTTTGACCCTCGACACCTCTTTTGATTCAACCATCCCCCCACAAATGCAAGCCGGTGGGCTTATTCCCTGTCCGGGTGGACCTTTTCCCCCTTGATTACCCCCTGTTCCTTTTGACTCTTTTTGGGCGAATTTTGGGATGAGACCCATTGTCCTGCCTTATTCTCTCTGTGACCTCCCTGCCTTCCTGTAGCGGTGGACGGTGATGGGTTTGGCCGTCGGTTGTGGCTTTTTTTCCTGTTAGGGGGAAGGCCTTGAACGGGTGTTTTTTTGCGTTGCGCCAAACGTCTTTCAAAAACCCTTTTCGCGCGTGAATCCCTCCGTCTTTTTGTTTTTGTTAGTTTTCTTCTCACGACGTGTCTGTTTTGACATGTGTCACTTTTTCCCCTTTTTTTAGGGCGCCCAGTTTTTTTTGGTCCTGATGATGTTTTTTTCGACACCCCCCTGTTTGCCCTGGCATTTAGACCCTTCCCTGCCGAAGTTTGACCAATTGGCGAGGCGTTCGCCTTGGAACGTTTTTTGCGTTTCCCAGGTTTTTTTGTTTCTTGATCTGTTCCGGGAGAGAAATCCTTTTTTGATCTGTTCTGGCCTTTTTGGGATTCCAGAGGAATTTCCCGCACAAGTCTTCGCCCCAAGGCCCTGCCCTTCGACCGTCTCAATATACCCCTGTCATCCTGTGATTCCCTTCGCCCATCCCCTTTTAAACGGGTGTCATCTGTTTTTGACTCTGAAAAAGCCTGTACGTGCCACTGGGTTGGTCGGCTTTTTTTCTTCTTTTTGGTTCCCCCCTTTTTTTTCTTGGTTTCATTCGGTCTTTGCCCAACGCGCCTAACCTCTTCTCCTCAGTTTTGTTGTTTTTTTCTCAGTTCTTAGTGGAGTTTCTTTTCCCCCCAGGCCTTTGTGCAAAACGGGGTCCCCCCCCCCCTAAAAATTTCCGTCCCCCCCCATTTCAGACTGCCCTGCAACGCAGTGAGCCTTCCTCCACGCCCAACATCTTACCTGTCGGTCATTGGCCTTTTCCTTTTCTGCCGGTTATTGATAGTCGCTTTCCATCCCATTTGATTTTTTTTAGATGTTTTGTCTTTTTTCCTCGGCATTTTAAAACTCAATCTCCATTTTCTCTAGCGCAACCCCCAGTGAAATCCGCCCCAAACCTGGTGGTCGTTTGTTTCCTTCGTTTTTTTTTTCCCCCTGGGCATAATTCCTCCCCTTTTCCCCTTTCTGTTTTCCCCTCCTGCAAATCTCGGCAAAAAAAACTTTTTTTTAAGTTTCTTGCCCGTACGCAATTTAAACTCTACCTTTCACCATTCCAGACAACTTCGTCGCGACTCCCTCCCTCCCCAAGCGATTTCTTTTTCCCTACGTGGTATGTTTTTTTTTTTCTCTTCTTGTTCTTTGTACACCGCGCCCCTAATACCTCCCAGGACTCCCATCCGCCAATTACCATTCCTTAACCTTTCTTTTGGCTCTCTCTCTTTTTTCGACCCAATTACCTTTTTCGTCCATCTCCGCTTATCTCCCCTCCACCCCCCCCCCCACCTGTGCTTTGGAGTGAGACCCGTTCTTATAATTGGGTTGTACTTTTGTTTACCTCCCACTTTTTTTCGGAGTTTTTTTCCATTGCGGCTTTTTTTCCACTCTTCGGGGCCGCACTATCTTTCTTTTTCGGTGTTTTTCCTTCTTACTTTTCCACACTTTTCTCCTTTTTTCCCTTTTCAAGATGGTTTCATTGTCCACCCACTGAAACCTACGAAACCCACCCAAGGCGCCGTTCTCGTTGCCCTTTCTCTCCTCGGTACCCCCTTCCCCCACCCTTTCTTTTCTCTTCCTTTTCTTCCCCCGAGTCGTAAAGGGCGTTCCGATCCATCATTTTTAACCAGTTTTTGAAATTTGGTTTCCCCCGTGCGTCTTTATTTTGAATCTTGAATTGCCCCCCCCGGCTCTTGCCCGTCTGGTGCGCAATCTTCCTTTTCCTAAAATCCGACACAAGTTCGTCCCCAATTTAGGCACCTCCAAAACCACACACCGCTCCTTCAAACCAGGTTTCTTTTACCTTGCATGCTTTCTTTTTTTACTTGCAAAAACTGGGTTTTCCAGCCTTCTTCGTCTTACATCCCGGCAATTAATGGCTTCTTCCAATTTCTGGCACTGCAGTTTCCAGGAGCCCCTTACTTATTAATCTTTTCTTTTCCCCTTTTCCGTGCGCTCGCCCCTTGTGCACCTCCACCCCAATACTTTGGACCCATCAATCAGCCCGTTTTTTTTTTTTTTTCACCCAATTTCTTTGTTGTTGACTTTCTTCTTCATGCTCTTCCCTCTCCTTTTTCTATTCACGCCTTGTTTTTTTTCTTGCTCGCCGAAGTTTTTTGGCTGCCAAGCACCGGAGCAGATTTCGGTCTGGGAAGCCATCCTTTTTTTTCTCCTTACCCGTTGGTACTCCAAAGACGCTGAGTTATTTTTTTTTCTGATTGAACCCCTTTTCATTGTTCCCGGGCGCGCCTTTTCTCCCTGCGGCGCTCCACTCTCCCCCTTTTTGTTCGACGTCACCTTCAACACACATCACGGAATTGTTTTACCTGCTTCCCTCCTGTCGGAAAAACTTTGGGATTATTCTTTGACTTCTGTCCCCCCCTCACTTCTCCCTCCCTTTTTCCTATACAAGAAGTTTGGTTTGTCCCCACCCAGAGAACGCTGTTTTTGGAATTTCCATCCGGCCACCCCTGTCCAGGGGCACCTGTTTCCCTCCCTAGCAAACTTGCCCTTCCCCCCCAGAGAAATCTTGCCTGGCCCACCTTTTGAAGGCCCCTTTTTTTTCAAGTGTCCCGGCGGTTGTACTTAACTTGGTTTTCTACGAGAATTTTTCAATTTTCCCTTCCCTCGGTTGCACCCGCTTCCTTTTTTTCTGTTTGTTTATTTTGAATTTATTTTTTGCCCTCTTATTCAAAGCCGTTCGCCGTCTGTCTTTTTCCACTCTGCTATTTAAGTGCGTTTCCCCAGTGAAGTCCTCCTCTTCCGCCCTCAAGTCCTTCAGGTCGCGGAATCTTCGATCAGCCGACGCGTTTCCCCGTGGTTCGGCATCCTTTTTAATCCTTCCCTCCTTTTTTTGGTTGTCTAGTGAGACTGTCTTCTTTGGTTCCGGGGACGATTCGGCGACTTGGCGATATTTTCCGCGTCCAACTGAACTTAACCGGCGCGGCATTTCCTTCCGTTCAAGTACTTCAAACGGCGCCTACAATTCGGGCGGAGCTGCCGCTTTTTTTTGAAACTCCTGCCCCCCCCCCTCCTGGCAGTAATACTTTCCCAATGATTTCCCCCTCCAAAGCCCCAATTCGCGATATTTTGGCAGTTCTTTCCGTATTCTCGGCTCTTTCTGCCGTTTTTGATTTCCCGTGAACTGGAGTAATTCCCGCATTGTCTTTTTTTCCCTTGTCCTGCACCTTTTTTCCTTCCCCTCTTTTCTTCCCCCCCCCCTTTTTTTTGGAATTGATTTTTTTTTTTTCCTAGTCTTTCTCCTTTGCTCCCCACCTTCCACCACTGGCAGATCCCCATACTTGAACCCTGTTCCGTCCCCCCTCCATTTGTCTCGATCCTTTGTCGCGGCACTGCGTTTGTTTTCAGAACTCTCCCCGCCCTTCCCATCAACGTTTCGGGGACTCTCGCCGGGTTGCCACATAGTTTTTCTGGTTCCGTGTTTGATGGGTTTGACGCTACAGCGACGTTTAATTGATGGCAGCTATTCTTTTTTTCATTTTATCCTTGGCCGCGCTCCTTTTTCAAAACGTTCATTTTGTGCCTACACGCGCGGATGGTTTGCCTAACTGGGAGGCATCTGGTCTTCCCTTTCCCAACCGGTCTCCTTCCCCCCCCTTCTGGATTTATGCTCCTTGCGTCTTCCCTACTCTTGTCAGTCGTCCCCCCCCTTTCTATAGCCCTGTTGTTAACCCCTCGGAGTGCGTTTTTTTACTCTTATTTCTCCTCAATTCGGATTCATACCGGTTCCCCCAGCGATTGACTTTTCCACCCCCAATCTTTTCTTTCTTTAACCTTGTTTTGTTTTTCGTTCTTTCCTTGATCTCGATGGACCACAGGAAATCTGATTTTCGGTGGTCTGTCACCCCTTTCCCTTGAGAGGCGCAGTCCCCCCTTCCCTTGCCCACCCTTTTCCTTGGTTCCCCTTTCATTCTTTTTTATCCAGTTTGTTTACACTTGCAACCCCCCCGCTTTTTTTTTTTGTCGTTATCCTGAGACCCTTTGTTGTCTCTCGGTGTAGGTTTTTCTTCTTTCCTCTACCATTGTTATGCTTACTTTGGGGGGCGGGTCCTTTTAGTTTCGCCTTCCCTGTCCTCTAGTGTTCATTCCCCCCCCACAAGCTTCCTTGTCCCCCCGAAAGATGTCGCAGTTTTTTTCACCCCCGGGCTCAATGGCCGGTCCCTTCGCAGCTTGGGGATCCTTTCTTAAAGTTTCTCTTCAGTGATTATGGTGTTCCCTGAGGGGATTTTCAGTGATACAATGTTGCGGACTTCGCGGCGCCCCGTCTGTTTTTTTTCGTTTTAGTCTGTAGAGTCGTTTTCCCTTTTTATCTTTCACCCCCTCTGTTCCCCCACCCCCCCTCCCCTTCTTCCCCCGTGAAATCACACTCCTCCTTTACAGACTTCGTTTTTTTCAAAAAAAAATAACTCTCTCGTACACAGTGGCCTTCCCGCCCGGCCCTTTATTTTTTTCTTCTCCCCCAGTTTTTCCCCCCCACCAAAAAAATATTTGGAACTCGGTGGTCTTCCGGTTTCCGTGTTCTTTGGCATTCCCTTGTTTCATTGTCCTCCCTCCACTCAGGTGCGATGGTTTTTTTTTTTTTCCTTTTGAACGCCGTTTATTTGTTTGAGGGGATAGTCCCCAGACGAGCTTGGGGAACTTTGTTGAGTAGTAGGGTTTTCCTTTTCTTTCTGTGGCTTATTTTTGCTTTTGACGGTTTTTGTAACTTCTCTAAAACCCCCACAAAAACAAACCTTTTTCCTCGTATTCATTCCCCATCGGCTTTGGTTCTGTATTTATTCCTTTACCTGAAGTGTCTTTTTTTCTGATTTTTACACATTTTTTTCAAGGGTACTCTCCTTTTTTTTTGCTCTTATGGTTCAGGCAAGGACTTTTTTCATTTTCTCACCCCTGGAATTCCAACCGTTTCATGGCCGGGCATTGTTTATGGACCTTTCTCCCCCATTTTTTTCTTCTTTTTTTTTTCCTCGGACGTGGATGTGTCATCCCTTTAAAAGCTTTTTGTGATGGAGCAGTTTTTTCTGTCCGCTGTAGAGGCGGGAATCCCTCCCCCCACAAGCACCTGAAACCCTGTGACCAGGGCTGTTTGACTCTCAGGGCAGTTTTTTGATTTACGGTTCAAACCCCATCCAACTGTTACCTGCTTGTTTGGAGGTGATTTTCTTTCTTTTCCTGAAGGCTTTTTCAGGATTGGAAAGGTCGAGTATGATTGACTGTGTTGACCCATTTTGGTTCCGTTTGGCAAGAGGACTTTCCCCACTCGTTCTC
>Ga0179593_1268814_pt1 | contig 16452 bp, 16 predicted proteins | sample CZODoug2_1_08_16_FD_185931 | JGI IMG/M metagenome (GOLD analysis project Ga0179593, IMG submission 185931) | Vadose zone soil fungal communities from Angelo Coast Range Reserve, California, USA - CZODoug2_1_08_16fungal (PacBio error correction) | ecosystem: Environmental > Terrestrial > Soil >... | reverse complement strand
AGCAGTTCTGGAAGCACTAAGCGTTTTCTCCTTTCCCCTTCTTTCTTAGCGCCTCTTTTAAGTGCTTGAGTTCTATGAATTCCAACTGATCTAAATCCTTCGTCTAGGCCCAGTGGATGCTAGAAATTCCCGAGGTTCCCTTCTCTTTTGATGTATTGATAAGTACGTTTTCTCCCCCGACCCCACCACCAGCCTTGCGAGAGCATCAGAAGAGGTTCCTGGTTCCAAGAGTACTGTGAATCCCCTTTTCCCAGGTCTTCAACGCACGCTTTCCATCTTTTTCTTTTGCGTATTGGTCTCAGTACACTCCCCTCATTGAGACCTTACTAAGGGTTCCTCTCTTTTTTTGCTCCTCCTCCTCAACCCTTGCCTCGACTGCCGTAGACCTGCTACAAGTAATCGTGATCAGGAGCAATCTCCGGAACGATGCTCCAAGTCCCTTGATTTTTTTTCCTCGCCTCTTTTCCCCTTACTGTTTTCGCGGATCTGACCAACAATGTGTACAGATAGCGAGCCAGTTCTCTCCTCTCTCTCTTTTTCTTTTCTGTCGTCTAGTCCTAAACCGACTCTTTTTTTGTTGTGTTGAGGAGTTTTATGAGTTTCAGTGTTCCACTGAAAGATATTCACTACTGTTGTTCCCCTCCCTCTTCCCGTACTCGTCCCGATTTAGTATCACGCCGGAGCTAAAGACTCCTCGACCCGCCTTTTTCGCTTCCCCCCCCCCCCTTCCATTTTTACACTTTACCCCCCACCCTCATCTCCCCCCCCACCCTGCCACACTGAGCATAGATGTCTATTATAAAGCGGTTCCTTTCTCCACTCGTTTCGAGGCGGGTCTTCCTATTCCCTCTCGGGTCACATCTTGTCGAAGAGGAGTCTCAATGATTTTTTTTTTTTTTTCGGCCTTACGTCCAGACAGTTCCCCGCTCCCCTTTCATTTACCCGTAGGTATAATGTAATAAGGTAGAAAGGCCTTTCACCTCGACCCTGGTCCTCCTCGTCCCCGCCGGTTTGGTGATTTTTTTTTTTTTGATCTTTTTGAGACGATACAGACGCTTCTCACCTGATCTGCGCACTTGAAGCCTTCCTTTTTTCCTTCCAACCTGGTCCCAGATCTCTCGCAGTTAACCCTCTCTTTTCCTCCTCCTGACATCTCTCGTCCCTCATCTTCATCGGTTCATTTTTTTCATTCTCGGATTGAAGTAAAGAAGAGACCATGCGCCCACGCCTAACCTTAATACTCGTTGCAGACGTGACGAGCGTTATTGTTTCCCTCACGTTGCCCCTTTTACTTCCTGACCAAGCCGCTTCCCTTTGAGTGCAGCGGCGTCGGCGAGCTTAGGAAGATTTTATCTCCTTCCACAAGAGTGTAGGGCTTTTCAATCTTTTGGTCTCTGTATCCGTCGTTTCCCCTTTCCTGTCCCGTCGACGCGCTCCGCTCGCCGACCTCCGAAGTCCCTAATACGACGACCGCCTGCCCCCCCGCTCTTCCACCCGGCCCAAGTCGCTTTCTCCTCTGCTCGCCCTCTTTTCTGTACCAGCGGCTCCTTCCGCTATCCTCTGGTAGCAGTCGTCTTTCACCTCTCTTTGCTCGAGGGATCGCTGGACAACCGCCCTTTGGTTCGCTCCTCTCCCCTCTCGAGCGATGGGTCTGAGATTCTCTAACTCGGCCGTTTCTTTTCCTGTCCCCATGGTTTTCGGCTCCGCGCTTTCGCTCTTGCGCAACATCTCAACCCCTCGTCACCTCCTCCGATCAGTCGGAGATCGAAATCCCCGTTTGCTATTTTCTTTCTTCTCACTTCGCTTTTGCCTACCTTTTTTGAAGATGCCGACTTCGATCTGACCCTTCCCCCCCCCTCTCTTCGCCCCCCCGCCGTCGGGCTGAACCCAATTAGAGCTACACTCTACTGGAGGAACACTTTTTACCTCCCCGGTAAAGAGTATCTTAACTTTCTTTCCCCCTTGCTTTGATTTCGATAGCCTTGGCGCACTTAACTAGGTTTATACTTGCTCTTCTCCCTCTTTCATACTCCCAGGATAGGGCGGGGCCCCTTGCACTGTGGGCAGGACTGAAGCTCCTTCCATCCTCTGGCTTGGTTCGTTTTCCTCCTTTTTGCGCCCCCTCAAGTAGTTTTTAGCGCCGTTTTTTTTCTCTTCTTCCTTTTCTGCTAGTCACTTCCTTGCTCCTGAAAAAGCGTCCTGCTAGAAGTAACAATCTCAACCCCGACGAGCCCTCCTTCTCCGACCGATGATGTGCTTCCCTCCCCCCTCCCTCCCTCGACCCCCAAGAATACGTGTTGCAGAGCATCGTGCAGAAGCCGCCCAACTATAGTTTAGTTGTTTTGTGGGAGCCGATGTCATCCATTTTTTTTTCTTTTCCTCTGACTTTCTCTTTTCCCTAGGTTGCGCTCTAGCAGTTCCCGTTAGATTGTTTATTTCCCCCCCCCCCCCCTCTTGCCTCTGCATTTCTAAGCGAGTTAATTAAGGTGCATGGTCTTAGACATACCCCCCTATCCCTGAGCAGCAGTCGAATCCTCGTTCCTTTTTTTCTGTTGCGAGAGGTCTTCTTCGTAGAGTTCAAGTACAGGAGTCTCCCGCACCCCAAAACCATTAATTCGAGAAAGAACCTGGAGTTTTTTTTTCTTTTTCTTTCTTCGGTTGATCCGTAGTCCTGGTGTAAGACTTCGTTGGTCTTTTAGGTGCATTTCCTTTTCGCGAAGCTTTTTCGGTTTCCCTCTTGTGTTTTTCTTCGCTCGAGTAAACATACGAACGATAGTCCTGCGCTCTTTTTCCCCGCAGCCCGGCCCGTGAGAATGATGACCTCATCGAAGCCTTCTTGGTTGCGAAGTTAAGTTACCGCCTGAGTCTTCGGTTGGAAATCTAACCTTTTTTTGGCGGTCAGCCGGACGCGATGTCTGTTCGTTAAGTCTTCGCCTCTCCCTCCTCCTTCCTCACCTTCTTGTGTGAACGTATCTAAATCTCACAAATAGAATCCCTTTTTTTTTTATGAGAGATTAGTATTTTTCCCCCCCCCGACAGGTACTTTTAAGCGTACTATCTTTCAATATCCTCTTTACTTCTCCTTCCCCAGCGACATCGCGCAGGCGTTTCTCTGTCCGCCTGGACAGAGGGCTACAATGGTCTCTTCCCGCTTCCTGGCGCGACCGTCCCCACACCAGAAGACGCAATGTCCCCTCCCCTTTACGGCTGACTGCTTGGAAACCTGCACCGCTAAATCTAAGATCATGACCTTTTACAGCGTCTGGCGGACGTCCGCACCAGCGGACCGACAATTTTCGCTTAACTTCCCCCTGCCCCCTTCCCGAACGTGACGGTCTGGGTAGCCACAGCCCCTACACCCCACATAGAAAGAAAAAGCCCAACCCCCGTGCTCGATCATGGCTACCTTCTTGTCTTATTGGATCACTTTTTCGACCTCCCGCCCCCTCCCCCCCCCCTCCCACCATTTTAGCGAAGAATAGCATGAGTAATTCTCTATACTGAGTAAAACCCCCCTCCCCTTATGAAAGCGGACCGTCAAGATCCTTCTTCCTCGTGAATCCCCCTCCCGAGGAAAATGCAAACACTTCAGCGCGAGAAAACTCCCCCCCCCTATTCCAAGCGCGTATGGTCTTCCATCTACAGTCTTTGATGATGAAACTACTTCTGCCGAGTTCTTTCCTTCAGCGCTTACTTCCCCCCCTTCTTGCTGTTCTCGGTCAGTTTATTTTAAGGAATCTCGAGCATCTCTTGTCGTTCGATTCCCCTTCTGTTTTTTCTTTTTTGAAGCCTTGTACTCGGAAGAAGAGAATTGAGAGAAAAGCAATCTCCTTTGACCATCAGGAACAGCAAAGCCCGAAGCCCATCCCGAAATGGCCTTTGACACGAACCCCTTTTTCCGCTAATTGAGAGAACGAATCGACAATTTACTGCGCCCCCTCCCCCTAGCCCCACCTTTTCAGGGACCTATATGGCGATGTACAGGTGAGAAATTCTCCCTTCCCAGACAAATTCCTTTGCCGCCTTCCTTCCCATTCCAGAAGTTTGAGACACTAAGATCTTTCTTTCTTCTCTCCCGGAGAATCATGGTTCGCTCAGGGAGCTGGTTTTTTGAGAAATCGCCCCTCACTAGAGTGTGCTTCCCCTATTCCCCTATTACCGATACGGCCTTAGATTCTGATGTGCATTTCTATTCGCATCCGAGCAGCCCTTTTCTCCTACTCTTTCCGTCTCTGATGCGTGACGATCTGACGAAGGCGGTTCTGACTTGTTGATAGACACCTCTCCCCAGCGCGCTGTTTCCTTCTTTCCTTTTTCCCTTGTCGCTAAGAACTGTGCGCGCGTTCTGCAAGCTTCTCGCCTCGCCTTTTTTTTCTTTCCCTCTCCCCCTCCTTTGTTGTCGTCGCTAGGTTGATCGAGATACTATTAGATCGATGCCGAATGAGAAACCTGCGCTTTCTCTGATTTCCTTCAGCCCTTCACGAAGAAAGTTCGAGTCGCTTCTTGCAGCCGAGATGAGATCTAGTAGATGTTCTTAGCCCCCCCCTTTTCCCTCTCTTTAGGCCTCCTTTCTAGCCGTTTTTTTCCCTTCTTCGGAATACTAGCTCGAGTTGTCTCCTCACTAGCCATATTTTTCTTTTACTGGACAGAGCTAGCAGCTTTAATGCCACAAGCCGCGACTTTTTTGACCTTTCCCCCCCCCCATCTCTCGTTTCAGCTCTTATTGTGAATGCGCGAGCCGCGGCCACTAGAAAGATCAGTCCCTCCCCCCGGTCTGGCAAACTTGTTTTTCCCCTCTTTTCGTCCCCCATAGACTACCTAATGGTGCCGTGAGTACCAGAATCCTCCCCTCTCCCTTTCTCGCTCTTCTTTTTATTTGCTGTGGATTAATGTTCTTGCCCTGAGCCTTTCTACATACCCAGGCCTTCCTCGATCATCTTCGAATATCTCCCTCTTGAAGATGCGCGGACTTCGAGTTGATGAGTATACTTTCTCGGTTTGCCTCCTTCCTCTCCTTCCCCTTGGTTTTCCTGATAGAAACCGGCCGAGGCGTAATACTTCTCGTATTATCGTTCTCTTGCGTTGATGACATCTAAGGACTCCCATCACCCACCGAATTGAGAATCACTGCATGCTTTTTTGCCCCCCTTTCTCCTTCTTGTATTCCCCTGCCGTTAGACGCAACTCGTCATTCCAAAAGCAAGCTCCGTGGTTTTTGCTTACAGACCCCTCATTTATTTACTCCTTCTTCCCCAATGGGACGGGGATTCGCCCTCTTGTGCCGAAGATGTCTTTTTCCCCCTCCCTGCTCCCGCTCGAGCCACTAGAGCGCCTCTCACCTTCCCTCGAACCCAAAATTCCTCTGTCTGTGTGTCTAACCGTCCTTTGATTGTGAATAAAGAACCCGGTGCCCTCCTTGGTCGTCTTCAGTTTCCCTTGCAGAGCGCTGAAGCATTAAAATGTAAAGAAATCCTTCTCCAGAAGAATAACCTGGGTTTTTTTGTTTTTAGAGATTTCTGGTCAGTTGGTAATCGAGTTTCCCTTTTCCTCTCTGCAGTAGTGTGAACTTCAGCTCAGCATCATCTGGGTCACTATAAGACGTCTTTCTCTTTGACCAGCGAGTTTCTCCCCTTGTAAGCAACCTTATCATTAGAGAGGATTTTCTGGTTGACACTCGTCCCCTAGAGAGTCTTCGCTTCTTCACCCAGATTCTGATTCAACTTAGTAGCGTTTGAAAAGTAAATACTTTTAGTTCCCTTCTTCCCTCCCCTCGCCCACTCTTCTCCCCAACCGGCGCCCCCCCCCCTTTTTTTTTTTTTTTTTTTTTTTTTTTTTTTTTTTGCTTTTTTTAAAGTTAGTCCTCTCACCTCTCGCTATCTCCTATATTTTAAACCCTCCAGGTCCCGACCTTCCGTAACTACCCTTGAATAACAGGCGCCCTAGGCTCTTTTTTTCTCCGCGAATCCTCATCCCCTTCCTAACTGACTCTTCTGCAAAAGAACTTCACGCGAGATAACTCTTTGCTTAAATAAACTTTTAACTGCAAGTCCCCCTCCTCCACTGCAATCTGGCTTATAAAGTAACGTTCTTGAAAATGAAAGAATCTTCTCCCTGTCTTCCTTTTCCCCTTTTTCATATCTCCTTTAGATCAGGCGCGTCCCCCGAGGCCAGGAGAATCCCCCCCCCCCCTTCAACCTAGCGCTGCGAATTTTCGCCCCCTTTCTCCCCCGTTCTCAGTTTCTGGAAAAAGTAGCGCTACCACCCCCAAGGGACAGAAAAAGAGGGGCCAAACACAGATCCATCCCTCACAATTGGAAGACAAGAAGATCTGATCTGTCACTCCCTTTTCCCTAGCTTGCTTGCGGACCGAACTCGCTTTCCCTCATAGTCTCCCAGCGCGTACTCCCCCTCATCTTTTCCCTGTTCGCCAGTTTAGAGTTAAAGCTTTAAGCTCTATCCCTATCCACTGACCTTCTCCATGCGAGGCCCTTCCTCCCCTCAGAAGCCATCCAGAGAGATCCAGTCCTTTCTGCCGTTCATCCTCTTCCCTACCAGCGAGAATAGCCAACTTGACCATATTATGACTGAAAATAAGCTCAATTTCCCCCTCCCCCCCCCTCCCCTCCTGATCTCTTCCCTTTTTTCCCATCCGTCACTCTATAGACCTATTCCCCCCAAAGCTGGCAGTACGTTTTCCCTTCATCTGTCCCTCCTCTCATGTTTCTCTAGTCCTGATTGAAACCTCTCTGACCCCCTCCTCGATGGGACCAATACGAGTGACGACACGCTTCCACTCCCCCCCAATAGACGAAGCGAGAAAGCTTGTCTCACTGCAGCCAACGTCCGACAGCTTTTCTTCCGCTACCATTGTCACGGCAATTGATATGCAGCTTCAGTTCCCGAAAGAGCTGAAGTCTCCCGGCGTCCTCCCCCCCCCCCTGCTTCCCCCCCCTTCCTGAGCATAGATGCGACAAATATGTCGAAGGCTTCCGAACAGAAATTGATATAGAGTGTTTTCTTCGCTCGTGCCCTTACTCAACCGGCTCTCACTGCTCAGACCCCAAGATTTATGTAAAAGTGCCCCTCTCTCCCTGCCTGCCCTCATTCGGGCCGCAGATAGATCGGCCGCATAAATTACCCTTTCAGATAAGACCCATGGGACATCCCGGCAGGACCCCTCTCCGCCGCCGAATCAGTGGCCCCCCCTTATTTCTCCTTTTTCTCCTTTTGCGTCCTCATACAGCGGCTTTTTTTTTTTTTTCTTTTTTTTTTTTTTATTGATGAAGGGCCTGCCACTCACGATCCTGGACCTCGCCTGACATATATGAACTCCCTGCAAACCATTTGGTAAGGAGCGTCCAGAGTCCCATCGAGCATTCATCCTTTGCCGACGACCCCCCCCTTCTCCCTTTCCTTTTGAAGTTTTTCCCTCCCCCTCCGTGTTGTGTCCTGGCCTGCTGTTCCTGTCAACCGAAGAAGTAAGTTTTAGCTGGTCTCGCTCTGCGCGTGCCGGAGGGCGTTTTTTTTTTTTGGGTATAAGTTGAAGTGCCGCCCTTTGCCCCTTCCTTTTTTTTTTCCCCCCCTCCCCTTCTCCATAGCATCTAGTAGAACGACGCTATTCAGCTGTTGCGTAAACTTCCCCATTTCACTACTCCCTCGACACTTGTTTACCCGAGAACTGCCGAGAGACCTCCCCTTTCCCCGGAAGTTTTTCTCTCACCAAATGACTATCTTTTGGAAGGGGATAGAACCTCTTCTGACCTTTCGCCAATGGGCTTTCTTCTTCCTCCGCCCCCCGTTCAGTTGGCTTGCTCGTCATTACCTCCCGTGAGCTTTCCCCTTCTCTGGCCTGTCAGGTTTCACGTAGGGGTTTCACATGCTGTGTCTGTGTGGGGCTTTCCCAGCTCAAGCGTCTTGAGCTGCAATTAGGACTACAGTAAGATCATTTTTGTCGGTCCTTTTTTTTTTTTCTCGTCCTATCCTTCTCCTACCTTTGGCTTGAGTGACGAGTGTCTCATGAAGCTTCGTTTCATAGATCTTTTGTTGCTGGTGTATCGTGCCCAGTTGCTCTTTTCCGTTACGCCTCCGTCCATATGGCGGTTCGCCGTATAGAAAAGATGGCACCCCCTTTTTTTCCTGCACTTGCTTTTTCTACTCTGCGTAATACGGCGCTAGACTTCAGAAGATGGTGTTTCCCTGCTCGTGCCCCCACTCCCAGCGAAGATGAGCCTTTTGCGTGTTTGCCCTGCCCGTAGTCGTGTGTTGCGATTAAGGTCGTCGCTGAGTTTCCCTTTTTTTCGACCTTTACTCCTTAGGCTGACCGCCTTCCTCCGACCCGTTGAGATTTCCATGTACGTACGCAAAAAGTCCCTCCTTCTCATCATCTACAGTAAGAATAGTATATGGAGAACCTCACTCCCTTTTCCCTCTCCTCCCTTCTCTCTTTTCCCCTTTTCTGTTTTACTTTATGCGGAATATGTATGATTCCTACAGAACAGGTTTTTCTCTCCTTTCCCAGGATAGATCAGGTCCAGTACCCCAGTTAACCTTCTCCCGCTCCCATACTACCTTTGCTACACAACAAAACGTATGGACACCTTTTCTTTTTTTTTTACCTCTTCCCTCCCACTTTTTAGCGATCCCCAACCACTACAAAGATGCCTCCTTCCTCCAAGACCCCACTGGCTACCCTTCTGCGCATTCTCTTCACACGCTAGAATTTGCACATACGAGCTCTCACGGAGCGAGACGTGAATTGGCCGTCTCCTCTCCCATAGACCCAGCAGCTTACCCGACAACCCCAAATGCGCCTCACCGTTTGAATACTCTCCTTCCCCAAAGATCTTTTTTTTCGCTCGTTGAAGCCTGAGAGCTACAAATCCTCATTTGACCCCCCCTTTTTTCTATGAGCTTCGTCTCTAAATTCCAGCGTTCTGCGAAGGAAGTGGCAGCCCGAGGAACAGCATATCAACTTCCACCAGACACCCTACGGATCAGGTGATAGACGAGTTTGGGTTGTTCCTTTTTTTTGTAACAGAGAGCTCATGAATTAGACTTTTCCCCCATCAACGGGACTATTCCTCTCACTCAATACAAAGGATCGCTTTTCTTGTACAGACACTGACGCACTAGTATGTCGTGAAATGACTCACCCGACGTCCCCGCGTTCTCGTAGCGACTCTCGAAGGGGACCCCCCCCCCCCCCCCCCCCCCCCCGAGTCGTCTTTCAGGACGCACCATGACCATGTTTTGTCGACCACTTTTCTTCGGCCACTTATGAGGTTGGCCTATAGTAGAGCCTTTCCGCAGCAAGTTTTTTTTCACCTTTTTTTTTTTTTTCTTGAGGTCTTCCTTTTTAATCTTAGATCAAGGAACAGACTATAATCTTTCTGATCGTCGACTCATATTTTGGCTGTTTACTTCTTGTCATCTGTACTAGCGAGCACTTGCGCGCGCTGTCGATGCAGCAAATTATCTTTCCTCTCCCCCTCTCATTTTTTCACCCGCCCTCCACTGGCGTAACGGAATCTTCACGCACCGGAAAGGAATAAACTCCCTCCCCCTAGGTCTGTCTTCCCCCCCTCTTATCCAGCAGCGCCCACCGTATGTCCTTGAGCTCTTCTAATATCAGGCGCAAGGTATTGCGGGACCCTTTTATCTACCGTCCCCCCTCCCCCCTTGATGCTCCCATCTTCCCCAATACAGTCTCCCCTCAAATGCTAAAGATAGAACTACTATCAGCTAGAATGTCGGCGTCAAGGCCTGCCGTCATTTTTACGGTCGAAGAGAAGGTAAAAAGACAAATAGACCGAGTAACATCTCCCCCTCCCGCGACTCCTCTCGCGCAACACCCTTGCTCTCGGATGAGCCTTTGGGCCAGCCGTTATTATGGGCGCTCGTCTGTCCTTTAGTCCCCGCCCCCCCCAGTAGAACTGGAGAGCCAGTCCCGAATTCTCCCTTTTTCTCGCGTCGCGTCGTGACGAGCTTGAGTTGAGACCTCAGAAAAATCGAGAGTCTCGTAACGATTTTAATCCCCCCCCCTATGCGCCGAAAGGAGTCCCCGCGCTTTCCCGAGGCCTCTCTCACCTCCGTGATCGTCGGTTAGTCTTTAAGAAACCTTCCCGGTTTCGTCGGTACAGATACAGCCTCCAGATCGAGATAATTAGTAGTTCCCTGCCGGCCTCCCCTCCTCTGTGCCTCTTAATGGTAGTATCAAGATGAGTAAAGAAAAGACGGTAGTTTTTCCCCCTTCCCGTCGACCTATCGTAGATAGTCTCCATGTTGAACTTCTTTCTTTCTCCCGGTGCGTCTCTTTTTCTTTTAGCTTTTTTTAGATCCCTGCATATTACGCAGTCCCCTCTTACCCCGCGCACTCGGGTTTTTACTCCGGTCATGATTGCCTCTCTTGCCCGAAAGCCCCTGGACCCTCCTCCCCCCGTACCCTCCCCCCTCTTCTGGAACCACAGTTCTACTTTCTCTGACTTATGATAGTTCGCACGGCCAAGCCGCGCCCCCGCCTGCTTTTTCGCCGGAGTTTTGCACAAGCCCCAAGGCGCCCCCCTTTTCAGGGGCCTCCCTATCGTGCGGTTCCCTAGTAAGTGCAATTTCAATTGTGCTAAGTCCACGAAACGATCCCGAAGGGCCGCCCGTCCCCACGTACATCTTTTTTTCGAACGCCCTTTCTTTCCAGAGATTGGATGCTCGTCAGTTTTTGAGACCTAGATACTTCCTTCCCTTTATTCTGATCATGCTCCCTTCTAAGACAGATGGTCCTCTCTGCGCTTTTCTACCTTCGCATGTATCTACTGAAAATATTGTTTTGCGCGATCTGGACCTCCGGTTATCTTTCTTGCAAGAAACTTTTAGCCGTTGAAGCAGTTCCGCGTTTTCTTTTCCCTCTCTTCGTTTAGAGCCTTCTCTCCTAATCACCCATAGGCTCGGCGCATCTCCCTCCTTCTCGAGCTTGGAGTTCCCCCCGTTCTCCCCCTCTTGTGCCCAAGGTAGACGACTAGTTATTGGCAGCGTGTTTCTCCCCTTTACATTCAAGAATAATTATTATTCCCCGGGCAAGTGTTGCCCCCGTTCTGTGAAGTCCGCGCTGGTCTCTCCCCCCCCGACAGCGTTAGCCTTTGCTCCTTTTTATAGAGACTCCTCCTCTGACATACCCTCTAAACCGCTTTTTCCCTAGACGAATAGTACTGGAGGTTACCTTTTACGGTGGCCTCTTGCTTTGGAGCTGTCAGTTCACCACCCTATCTGCTTATTGAAGAGCTTTTCCCACATGAAGAAACCTCTCTTTTACCCCCTTCCTTTGTTGTTTTTTCTCTATTCTTCGTTCATGGGCAGAGAACCCTTTCATCCTTCTGTCGCTAGGTGAACCTTTCCTCTCCCCCTGTCACCGTCTATCCCCCTGACCCCCTTCGCTTTAGCTCCTCCAGGAAAAGCGATTTGCGCGTGATGTAGAGCCTCTCATTTCTCCCTTTCCCCTGACACTGCTTTCCCTAACCTTTTTCTTTTTCTTAAAGTAGCTGGCCCCCTCTATGGCTAGAATGACTGAATGTCTTTGAGGGCGTACTGTGCTGACTCGCCCCCAGATGACAGGTAATCTACGTAATTGCTCAATGACTCAACACCTCTTTTTCCTCCTGATTCCTACCCCCCTTTTCCCCTCTCAGGGCGAAATAAGAGAGGGTTTTGATGCATCGTGTGAACTTCAACGCGAGCCCTATCATCCAGTTCTTTTCTACCTCGGCCCGATTTTTAAACGACGGAAAAACGTCTCCCTCCCTTCTCGGACTCCTCTTTCACCGCCGTAACAAGAAAGTCAGTGCTTGAGACCCCATTATCCCTGGATCCCTTTCTCGTGATCGATTCGTAGCCCCTTCCCCCCCTGAGAAAGACAGTCGCAAGACATTCCCTCGCTCCTCCCTCCTCTCCGTAGTTTCCCTATCTTCTTCTGACTAAACCGAACCCTTTTTTTCTGAGGAGAAAAAGAAGAGAACAAGGGCTTTCAAACCCAGGTAGACCTCTCTGCCTGTCTGTTCCTTTGGGAAATGCGCTGCCCTTCCCCCCCCCCCCTCTCAGGCTGTAAATTTTCTCGAGAAAGATGGGGTCGCCCTCTTCGTTTGAGTCTTCGTAGTTTCAAGCTTCCCGCTGACTTCCTACCTGCCCCTAGCTCCTGAGCCCCTCTGACCTAAATCGATTAGATAAACGATCTAATCACCTGAACCGACACGCCCCTTCCTAAACGACTGAGACTCCTTCTCGGCGCATGGTTACATTCATATGTCTCTTGATACCAGCACGTCCTGTCCTTTTTTCCCTTTTTTTTTCGTACGGCGCCCTCTCTCTCTTTCTTTCGGAGGTTTTCTCTAATAGTCCAACCAGAGGAGGATAGAAGACTCCCTCTCTCTGACGAGTCTAGAATTTCTAGTCTCTGGTGCCGCCAGTTTCTTGTGCGCGCAGCGGCAATGTTTTACGCTTCGAAGCGGCCGAGATCCTCTTTCCACACTCTGTTTCCTCCCTCCCTCCTTGCGACTACTCTTGCATCGAAGGTGACATTCGTTCGTTGATGCGAAACATGTCCTTTATTTCCATACCCTAAGGCCCCTTTTTTCACTCGACTCTTCCCCTCCCTTATATTTATAAGAATCCTGCCCCCCCCCCCCCCCCCCCAGTTATCCTCATCCTTTTTCATCTCCGCTTCCACTTGAGACCGCATAAGGACAACATCACCCTGCACCTTCTTCTGTGACGTATCAGTCCGATCTTTGTCCGTCGGCTTTTTTTGCAAAAAGGCATGCCTTAGGCGCTGATATACGGATTCTTCCTCTGAAACGGTGCACTTCCCCCCTTCCTCTCCCTCTTTTTCCTTCCTTCTTCCTTTCTCCACTTTTGGCAAGAAAACTGAGTGAATAAAGTCGAGCAGGAAAATCTTCTGGCGCAAGCCATGCTGCCCTTACTTTCCGCCGGTTTCAGAAGGACGTCCTTTTTTCACTTTTTTCTTCCTTGAAAATGTAAACTTCTTATGCTACACTTCCTTTCTTTGCCTGCGAACCGATTCTCAATATCAGTCGATTTGTACCTTTTCTCCAACCAGGAGTACGATTTGAATCCTAAGTGTCATCCGACCGAGATATAGAGACCCTTCCCATTCCCCCTCTCCCTCAGCCCCCCGTCCTTCCTCTTTGAGTCCCATACGCGTTCCTTCCCCGGAGAAAGTACTTTGGCGAGCTACGTTACCCTAACCTTGTCGTTCGCCATGTCAGCCACTTGAGCCCTCCCTTTTTCTGATTGAGCTGCATCCTCCCCCTGAGCTGACCATCAGAGAAAGAAAACATTTTTCTTTTTTCGTGTGTCCTTAACCACACTAATTGAACCTCTCTTCTGTATTTGCCGCCCCTTTCATCAAAGCTTCTTGATGGTTCATTATCGCATTCTATTAGCGCGTATGATCTAATAGGAAGAAAGAATCTCGAGTTTTCCCTTCCCCCCCCCTTGGTTTTTTTTTCATTCTTGATGGCCAGGCATACGGCAGACCCCAGGCATCATCATCCCCTTTTTTTTTTTTTGAATGCTCGTTTTCAGATGAAATATTAATTGACTCCCGCCTCACACGCCCCAGTCAATTTCCCCCTCTCACCCCTAACGTTTGGTTTGCTTTCGGGGGGGGGACTCTTTTGTTGAGATGCCTTCGAACCGCTCCACGATCTTCTTCTTCAGCCGCCAACATTTCGCAAGCTGTGAGGTCTGACAAGCATGAGTGATTATATCGCGTAACCTCTGAGACCGTCCCCCGCATGTTTCCATCAGCTCTGTTCAGCATCTTCCTGTTTCGACAATGATGTGCACTCCTCCTCTTTCCCTTTCTTTTTTTTTTCCGTCGCTCTTCTTTTGCGCAATTCATACCATGGAATAGACTTTTTGGCTACCCCCCTCAGGCCCCTCAGGCCTGTTGGTACACTGACCGATCCTCTTCATCGCGCTACTGACCGCCTCCTAGTTTTGGGAGGTTGACTACCTATTTCTTTCCCTCCGTTTTTTTTTTTCTTTTTGATCTATAGCTTCCACATCCCCGCAGGTAGTAGGTTCCTCGCTGAACACCAGTGATCGTCTTGCTTACAGACCCCCCCCTTCCATCGCCTGCTTCCCGCGTTCTGTTTTTCCATGGTTCTTTGTTCTACGAATCACGTTGACCCCCCCCCCCAACTGAACAGCTCCTCTTCAGTGTCCTTCACCTCAAAGGCGGATTGATTGAACCCTCCGCTGACCACATCTTCTTTTCCCTCGTCAGGTACGCGAGGATCTGCCCAAAGATGTCTTCCCCGTTCTCTCCTTTTCCCCTCTTTCCCCCCGAACGTGTCGGATTCTCCACCAGCTACACGCCCCACAACTCGCACGAAACTCGTTTTTTTCCTTCTCTTCACCCCTTTATCCTTGGTCAGTTGTACCTTGCCGATTCCGATCTCCCGTGCCCGCCCCAGCAACCTTTGACAAACAGGGAGCCCTTCGTTTTCGTCCTCCTTCCCGCTTCTACTTGACGAACCCATCCGTGGATGACTGCGGGCAGAATTTTCCCTTTCTTTTTGAAGACGCGTCCTCTCCTGAACGGCAGTCGGAGCCAGAATCAGGAACCCCCAGCGCCGAGTCGTCCTTCCGGTCCTCTCACTGCCGGTTTGATGGATGAATTTTCGCCGAGCTTTCTTCTTCTCCCTCTTTCCCTCCTTCTTTTGTTTCCTCTTTCTTTGCTACCGCTTATTTCACTTCTTTTTGAAGTTCTGGTTGAAGAATGTACGCGAGTGTCCTTCCCCGTTTTGCCGAGCATCCCCCTCTTTCCGGTGAACCTTTGGACACGCAGCTCAGCACACACGGCAGAAACAGTCACTCCCCAAGCGATCCCCCCCCCCCCCGCCTCTCTTCAGATGATTCGATTATCTCGCTCCCCCTCTCTCCACCCGGTTTTTGCCTCAGGACCACTTCGCGATGTTCTTTTGATGCGCCTTTTCCCATCCAATCTGTACTTGCCATCACCTTTTCCCCCCCCCCTTTTTTTTTTCGCCTTCCATTTTTACGAATCAGCAGGGAGAGTCAGCCCTTCCTTCGACCAAGAGCCCGTTCTCTCGGTTGTCGTCCCAGAGACACTGAGTTGTTTCGATAGATTTTTCGTAATCCCCCCCCTCCTCGCAGCTTAGCAGCTTATTTGATTATTTTTGTGAGCCCCCCCTTTTCCCATTGCCTGAGCACGAGTCTCCCCCCCTTCTTCTATCGTGGCTCGCTCAGAATAGCGAGCTTTTTTTTCTTCTGATCTTTTTTTTCCCCTCACTAACCGCGAAAGCCTCTCGTTACCCCCCTCATGTCCTGCGCCTACTGTAACTTTGTTGAGACTCGTCCGACCTATAGACCCCCCTGTTCTTCTCTTCTTTTTCTCTCTCCCCCCCCCTCGGTTTTTGTTTCGATCCCCCCTTCGATTCGAATTTCTACGATGACTCGCACTTTCCAGGCCAGGTGCCTGAGCGACCAGCCTTTCCCCCAAGGAGAGTTCGGTCTTCCCTTGGAGGACCTCATTCTGTCCTCTCCGTCGTTACTACCGCGTGTCTATTTCTGAGCAGGCCTTTTTTTTCTTCATTCTGCATGATGTTAGGACTATCTTTAAGAATCCCTGTCTTCTTTTTCTCTCTTTGAGCGCTTGCCCGACGGCGGAAAGAAATAGAGCCCCTTTCTCGCGCCCGCTTTTATTTTTCCTCGCTCACATCGCTCACTAGACAGCCTCGGTTTGTGGCGCGGAAGATTTTGCTGTCCTTCTTCTCGCAGTGTCCTTTCCTTCCCCTGAAGCTGAAAGCAAGAGGTTAGCCTTATTTTCCCCCCAGGGTTTTGGATCTTGCACAAGTGCTTTCCAAGTTCTCGGTAGCCGTCTCAGATCATCACCGTTAATGAGGCTGTTGAGCAACTCTCGTCCTTTTTTTTCTTTCTTGATGTCTTTAAGGTCACGCGTAACCAGACTATTAAGAGATTTCGGTTATGAGTCCTCCCTTCCCTCTGCGGGTCGTTTCTGCTCCTTTTCTGCGTTGATTTCACGTGAAGAAAACCCTTCCCACCTGGCCTTCTCCTTCCGCCCTTACTGCCTCTTTCTCGGTTTTTTCCTTAAAACAGTTTCAAAGTACAGACGACCTGGTTCCTTTACAACGGTCATATTTTGCCCCTATGCTCGTCCGTACCTGCCCCCTAAATGAGTGAACTCCTTCTTCTACACCATTAATGTGCCGGTGTCCCCGCGTTCTTTTCTCTCCAGACCTGCTCTCCTCCTGTTCCCGAAATTTCCGCCTAGAAGATCTCCCTACGACCTATCCTCCCATCGCCACTAGTTCGAGCGCTCCCTCTCTTTGTTTTTTTGGTTCGGTTACTCCCTGTACCGACCCGCTTTTTCTCTTACTAACCCCTCAGAAGCTGAATGAA
>Ga0179593_1532567_pt1 | contig 16453 bp, 19 predicted proteins | sample CZODoug2_1_08_16_FD_185931 | JGI IMG/M metagenome (GOLD analysis project Ga0179593, IMG submission 185931) | Vadose zone soil fungal communities from Angelo Coast Range Reserve, California, USA - CZODoug2_1_08_16fungal (PacBio error correction) | ecosystem: Environmental > Terrestrial > Soil >... | reverse complement strand
GAAGTCGTCTTCACGGTCGGTCAATAGGCCTGATTTTTCCGAGGTGCTTCTCTTCCCGGGCTTTTTCGTACGTCGATATTCTGGCTTTGTCTTGCCTCCCAGTTTTTCCTTTGGTAAACTTTCCTAGGTTGCTCTTTCCCCCTTTGGCCTTCTCTTCCCCTCCTTTCTTTAATCTCTTTTTTTACGTCTGCGGTCCCCCTTCCAACATTCTCCCCGTCCTTGTTCCCTTTTCTTTCCTCTCTTTTTCTCTTGATTTTTGACAGACCTTTTTGTCAGACCCAGGGAACGTTTTAGTACTCACCTTGTTTTACTTGAGCCCCTTCTTGAGGGGGGAGTCTACAGCCTTACCTTTGCTGAGCGGGTCTCCTTTTTCTGGATTTTCTAGGCTTCTCCCACATTATTTCCTTGCTCACTTTCGTTCTGCAGGGAATTTCTACGCACACTTACAAGGTTTTCCTACGCCCCCGTTTTTCGTTTTGTCAGTGCCCCCTTTTTTTATAGATTCCCGTGCCCCCGTGAAGTTCTCTCTGCATGTCCAACCCCACCGCCCGCGTCCACATGGTTTTCCTTTAAGTAAGATCGTTGGGTCTTGGCCCGCACGTCTCAGTTTCATGAAGGCCCCCCCTTTGGGATTTGCAGTTAGTGCGCCCCTTTATTCCCTTTTTTTTTTTTTTTTCGCTTTGTTTTATTTTTTCCCTTTCTCATCTGGGAGTTCGGTGCTCTTTTCCTGAGCCTCTATCACCTCCCCTTCCCTTAACACGCGATCCCTAATGGGCTTTCCTCGGGTCAGTTTCAAAAAACCCCCCCGTTGGTCGTTAACTTTCAGTTGTCAGATTTCACCCCTTCCTCAACACCCCCCTCTTTTTCTTTCTCCATCAATTCACCTTTCTACAATGTTTTGAGACGTTGACAAACTTCCTTCTAAGGGCCCTCATTTTTGTTGTCTTCCTTCCCCCCCCGATTTCCATTAAGAAGGCCACTACGTTTTCGCCGTCCAGGCCCGCTTGATACCGAGTCTCTTCTATTCCTCCTGGCCCAGTGAGGTCCACAAGGATCCCAAGGTCATTTTTCTTTTCTCTTGAATCTTTCGAAGTTTTCTACCCCCCATTTTATTACCAGGACTTGTGTGTTTTTTGTCTTCCGGGTCCCCTAACGGCGTGTCTCTCCTCCCGGTGACTGAGTGGCTCGTGCTCCTTCTGGATGTTGTTTTTAGATTTCCTCCTAAATCTTCTGCTGCTTTTTTCGCCTTGGGGGACCCCACGGATTTAACCGGTTGGCGGTTTTTGTGGGCCCCACTGCGGGGCTTTTGACCTCTTTTTTTTTTTTTTTTTTTTCTTTAGATTGCGGGGCAAGTTTTTGACTCCGGCCCATAGACCGGTCATTCTTTTCCCCATGTCTCTTTTTCACCTTCAGACTTTTTAGCCTTTTCGGAGGGTCCTTTTTCCCCACACGCCCCCTTTCATGTGCTAGACTTCCGGCTCCGGGACATATTTCTTTTTTTCCCATTTACTGTTTTGTACAACCAACTTTCTTCCCGCTGAATTGACTCCCCGGGCGTTTACCCGCTCGTCTGACATTGGGCTTAAGACTTTTTTTTTTTTTTGAGATTCTTGGTTATGCCAGGGCATTGACCGAGGTGCGATTTTTCTCCGCTGGTGTGCGCACTTAGGCCCTTCCCATTGAGTCCCCTTGCTTTTTTCACTGATTTTGCTTCCTACAAACTTCCCTTGGCCATTTTACCGTCCTTTTGTCTCCCCTTTCCTCGTTTTTTTCTCAGACGGTTTTCGATGGCATTTTTTTCTTTTTTTCGCACTGCAGTTTTACCTGGGTCTGATTCATGTTTGAAAATGGCGGTCCCTTGATTTTTGTTTCAGTTTTTTTTTCTTCCCTTTCACTCAACTTCCTACATTTTTTTTCCGCTTTCTTATTTTTTACCCTTGACCGCCCTCTGAAGTCCCTTCCTTTCCCCGGAACTCATTTCATAGCTATTAGTTTGGTCTTCCTGGACTCTCTCCTTTTTTTTTTGGAGTTTTTGGCATGCTTTTCCCAGCCTATCGATGCGATGTTTGTGCTCGTTCCCGTCCACTTCCGGGTTTGTTCGTTCTTTATTAGTTTTCCCCCCTCCTCATACTCTTCCTGAGTTGGTGCGAAGCCCCTTAGGCGACGGCAATATTGGGACTTGATTAGTTCTCTTTTTCCTTTTCTTTTTCTCTTGATCGGCAGACTTTTTTGTTCCCGGTCTTTGACTCTTCCCCTGAAGTCTCTCCGTGTTCCGGGCTTCCCCTTTTTCCCCCCCTTTTTCTTTCAAACTTTCCTTCATCGTTTTTTCCTGTCTTTTTTCGTGACGAGGGCCCCTTTCCTGCAGACGCTGCTTTCCACAAAGTCCTTGAGGCCCTTTTCGAACTTCTTTTGTAGTTTGAACCTCTGGATGAGTTTTTTTTTTTGAGTCTTCCCACACTTTGAGGACCTTTTTTTTCCTCCGTGAACTTTTTGCACGTCGCGACCCCGTGTCGTTTCCGCTTCAGTCTACTCATTCCCCCTCTCTACACCCACCCTCACACATTCCACCTCCCTGAAGCGGGCCCAACGGGGTGACTCTTTTTCCCCGGACTCCCCACTGGATTTTTTTATTCAACAGTCCTTTTTGGTCGCCACCTTTTTTTTTCCCCTTCCTCGACTGTCCCTTGCGTGTGTTTCTGTAAAAAACTTTGTAGACCCCCCCACTTCTTATTCCTTTTATTGTTGTTAGTGACTGTGATTTATTTCGAAGGCATAAATTTCAAAGCATGTGGCCTTTCTCAATTTTGAGTTTCTTTTTCTTTTGATTTTTCCATTTTGCGTTTTTTTCAGTATGCTGTTTTTACTCATTACCGTCTTTGGTTTGTGAGGTGACCTTTTTAGCTGCTCCTTATTGTTGTAGTCGCATTAGACCCTGCTTTCTCCTTTCCTCCCTTCCCCAGTTTTTTTTATCCGTTCTTTTCCGGGGCAGGGGCTACGTCCTAACGTTGTGGAGTACGGTTTTTTTGTCCCATGGCGGGGTCCCTTTACTCTTTGCGTCCTTCCTTATTCATCTTTTTTCCTTCTCCGTTGTAGAGAGCCAAGAGTATGCTTGCGATTGTCAGTCCGCTTATCAAAGTTCTTTCCACCAGTTCTTCCTTACCCCTTTTTCCAATCCTTTGTGCGACCAGTTTTTTTTTTTTCCAATTTCCCTCACAACCAGGCGTTCCCGTGTGGCTTTTGATGCCCTTTGGGGCCGTGGCCTTTGAGCCCCCCTTTGCTCCTTCTGATGAGCCCTTTCCGTGGGTACGCCAACCTGTCAGGGGTTTTCTTTTTCGTAGGCGTAGGGTGGCAAACGGGACGAAGTTTTCCCTCCCCCCCCCTTTCTGCCTTTTCTGAGGCCTTTTCGCTTCGGTCGTTCCACCCAGGTTTCCTTCCCGGCAAGTATTCTGTCCGTATTTCACCCCAGAATCTTCTATTTTCCTTCAGGTCTTTCCGTTCTTTTTCATAATTTTTTTCACGATCCTGACCTTTTTTCCCCTGGACTTGGCGGTGTGGACTTTTTGGCAGTGCTTTTCTCTGAACTGGGGTTTCCCTTTTAACCCTCCTTTTTCAAGCGCATTGCCGGTTTCCCCTCTGAAGACCCCTTTTGAGGATTAGGAACAGCTGGTGGAATTTCCCCCAGATTCCCCTTGTTTTGCCGCGGCTATTGTGATGCCTCTCCCTCCTTTTCACAGGTCGTTTTGCCCGTGCTTTCTTTTTTTGAACTAGCCCCTTCTTTCCTTGGTCCGTTCCCTACCAATTGGAGGATTTGGTGGCAGTTTGGACAGGCTCATTTTTCTTTTTCCCCTTTCATTTGTTTCATTTTCTCTTCTCACCTCTGAATTTTTTCCGATTGTCCTTCCATGTCGGTTGTGCCCTTGAAGGGGACTTTTCCAGGGACAGTCTCGCCGGAAGAACTTCTTTTTTTTCTCCGCGGTTCTTCCCTCTTCTTCCCCCTGCGTTTTTTTGGGAATCAATTGTTTTTTTTTCTTTCATGGAAGGAGCCCTTTTTCAACCAAGCTACCCGATTCCTTTTCTGTCCCCTTTGACTTCTTTTGGTTTTTCCCCACACCTTGCCTCAGTAGTGTTTTCAGGGGAAGAGGGGCTTTTTCATAAGTATGGCGGGTTTTTAACTTTTTTTCAACGTCCTGGCCTCTCCACCTTTTCTTTCTCACTTTTCCCGTCCATTGGAGGACGTTTTCTGTTATTTCTCCGAAACGGATTTACCTTTTTTTTGGGGGGGGTTTTTTTTTTCCCGTGTAGGCTTTTTCAGGTGGTCCTTCCTTCCACCTTTCTGGCCTTTCCCCTCTTTTTTCTTTTTTTCAGCCCCACGGGTCCTTGAACCATACGGGTGTTTTGGCCCCCCCCTTTTCGCCTCCTTTTTTTCCATCGTCCTCCCCGCGAACTTCCCTTGAATTTACTCCTTTCCCGAACAAACGTTTTTTTACTCTGTTATGTTTTGGTTCAGTTTGTTTTTTCTTGATTCTGTGTTTGTGTAAACGTTTCTCCCATACTCCCCCTCACAGTTTCCTTTTGACTCCAGATCTTTTTTTTACATTTTTTCTTTCTTCTTTTTTTTTCCTCCTCTCTACGACCGACTCCCTTTTCGAAGAGTCACTTTCGATGGCTGTCCCTGGCGAGACCCTTCCCCCTCGGTTGTTACCCTTAGCTGGCTTCTTTTAGCCCCCCCCTCCTACTTTCCTTTTTTTCTGCCGACTTCTTTTCTTCTTTTTGCGGGGCGGTCTTTTTTTTCTTCCCTTTATTCCCAGTGACCTTTTGGCCCCGGCTGAAGACGATCCCCTTCTGGAACTCGTTCCCGTTTTCCTTGCCCCCCCTGCCCCGGGTCTTCCCCACCTTCTCTCCCCCTTTTATCCATTTCACATTTGTTCCCTTCTACTACATTTTTTTTCTGGCACGACAAACCCCCTTTTTTGATCGCCGCGTTTTTTCTTTTTTCCAGTCCCCCCCCCCCTTCCTGTCTTTCAATTCTTTCTGAGCCATGGGTACCTGCCACGACCTTTCTGGTGGATTTTTCATGACCTCCTGACCTTGGACGTTTTTTCCTTCCGCAGTCCCCCCCCCCCCCCCCCAAAAATTTTCTTTTTTTTTTTTTTTATCAAGGGCCGGTTTCAAAAGATTTGGTAGATTTCCTCGGCCCTTTTCTGACCGATTTCTCCGAAAAGTCCCCAGGTGTGTTCCCTTTAACACAGGTCCCCTTTAAAACCCTCGTCGGTTCAGTGGATGGCCTCCCTGATTTTTTATGTGATCTTTCTTCTTTTTCTGGGCATCTTTCGTCTGAAGTGGTTTTCCACCCAAAATCTCATTGTGTAATGGACCGCGTTTTTCCTCTCCTATTCTTTTCCCCCCCCCATGTCTTTTTTTCTTTTTTTCGCTTCGTGATTTTTAGCATTTTCCCCGCACTTCTCGGCTTGTGCCAGTCCTTATCTAGTTGCACCTTTTCTTTCCCCAATTTTCCCTCTTCCTCGCTTGGTTAAGACTCTTCTTCCCGTGGTCCCTGTTTGATTACTTTTTTCCCCTGGTTGGACCCTTTTAACCTTTTTTCTTACCTTATGGCCTTCTGGTAGGTTTGCCCTTCACTGTTGGTCCGGCCTTCTTTCACTTTTTCCCCTTTTTGACGGTTTTGTTTTGCCAGCCCTTGGCCCCCGGCACTTTGGGCGTTCTTTACCTTGGGTCTTCCCCAACTTTTTTTTTTCAGTTTTGTGCCCTTTCCTCACCCCTTGCAACATTGCTGCCCCTCATTTGGGGGGGTCGGGCTCCCCTCCTTACAGCCTGTTGCTTTTTCCTGGTTGTGTGGTCGGTGCTTGTCCTCGATTTCCAAGGACAATTTTTTCGCTCTCAAAGCTCGTCTTTCTTTTAAAATCTGGTATTCGTGCATTTTAGTGTCCCCTTCACAGTATGTCTTTTAAGCCCTTTGGGATTGTCCTTCCATGTCTCCTCCTTCATTTTTTGACTTACCCAAGAAATTCCTGAGCCTTCCTTCGGGGGTTTGTCCTTGCTTCAATCAGCCGGCTGACGATTGGGTTTGTCACCCGATAGCTTCTTTTTCTTCCCCTGCGGCGGGGACTTCATCGATTTTTGACTACTTTCCCCTTTCTTGAAGTTTTTTGACATTATTTTCGATGTGTTTCTTCGATGTTGTCGCAGCCCCTCCCCCCCTTTCCGCCACCTCTGTCTCATTCCCACCCTTTTTTTGGGCTTCTGGTCTTAGCAAAAGTGGTGAGTTTTTTTTAACCAGGAACTCTCTTTCAGACGGACCCCTCGTGACCCACCTTCCCTCCCCCTCAAATCTCTACAGCCCCATTTTTTTTCTAAGGGGTTTTTTCTTCCTGGGTCTCGAAAAAGCTGGAGGGGGGACGTGGCATTTTTTATTATTCTTCCCTTTTTTTCGCACGTCTTACACCTTTTTTTTTTTTTTCTGACACATGGGGGCCTTTTTTCTTCTTTCCGGCATATGTTTACCTTTTTTTTTTTTTTCCAAGGTTTACACTGGCCCTCACTGAATTCTTTTCTCTGGAGTTTCTCCTTTCCCCTCCTCTAAGTCTTGTTGCTGCGGCCGACTTTCCCATTTTTTTCCCCCTTTTGACCCTTAGTTGTTGAATCTGGTACGGGAGTTCCCATCACTTCTTGGTGGCGATTCGACGGCGGCACCCCCCCCCCATTTTGTCCCTTCCTCCCCCCCCTTTGGGTTTTTCTTTTGCCAATTCTCTTGGTCCTCTTGAACTTCCCTTTCCCTACACTATTCCGGCTTTCTCTCGGTTTTGTGTTTTCTCACGGGCCTTCCCCTTCCCCAGTACTCCCTTTTCATTTTTGTCCGACCCAGTTGGTTAATTTTTTTTTTTCTTTTTTCACAAGCTTCCAAGGCTGTCGGCATTTTTGTTGGGGTCCTGGACCAGTCCGGTTGATTGACCTTTTTCGGGTTCCCTCCTTTTTTTTCCGAATTTTCCCCACGGTCGTCCCAAGGAGTTCCCTTGCCCTGCTGTCGATTGTCTACTGCCCCCTTTGTCATTGACAAGCAGGAAGGCAAGCCCTTGTGTTCCCCTTTTCTTGCCCCCCGATTGAGGATCCCCCCCCTAAGTGTGCTTTCAACTTTCCCTGCCGCTTTTACCATTTTCAAATCTGTACCTCTCCTACTCTGCCGGTTCCTATTAGGGCCAACCTTGGATGGTCTCTTAGTGCCCCCTGATTCCACGCATCCTTCTTTCCCCTTTTTTTTCAAGCCCCTTGCTTATTGGTCTTTTAACCATGTCCCTTACTTCTCTCTTTTTATTTTCCCCCTTTCTTCCCTCCCCCCCTCTTTTTCATTCTTATGTGGTCAAGTCTACGTCCACTCCCTTGCACCCTTTTTGGCCTTTTCCCCCGATGGATTAACCTGCTTCTCCCCTTGTGTCTAGTCTAACCGGCCTCCTTCTTTTCCTGCTTAATGAAATTCGACTTTCTTTTGAGGTTTATCTTCTTGGGCCTTCCGGCTTTCGAGAATTTTGTCTTCTTTTTTGACACTTTGTCTCTCAAGGGTGTAGTTGTCTGAAGGTCCCTGTGCCCCCCCTAAGTTTTCATAATCCGCCCCTCGGTTTTTGGAATACTTCCCTCGGCTCCCTTTGACCAATGATTTCCGGTATTCACAGGTGCCCTTCAAACTTTGATCCTTGGTTGACCCTTTTTTTTACCTGAAGTCGTTTTTTTCCGTGTGACATTTCCTTCCCCAAGGTGTTCTGGCCCCGGAACAGTTGTGGCTTCCCACGCCTGTAGTCCACCAAATGTCGCCAAGCTCTTTTCCTTAAACTCTCTCCCAGCGAGTTTTTTTTTTGGGTTCCGGGGGGGTACCTTTCCCGTTCTAGAGGGCCTCTTGCCCCGCCGTTGTCTTTGTCTTTCGGGTGAGGGTTCCCCTTTTCGCCCTTTTTCCCTTGCAGGGGAACCCTTTCTGGATCCCCATGTAACGTGTTCCCCCAGTTTTTCTCCCCTCCCGTTTCGTTCGTTGTATCCCCCCGTCCTCTACTAGTTTCCTGTGTATTTCCGCGTTTTGCCCCCCCCTTTTTGGCGTCGGTGCTTTTCCCCCTCCCCAAACCTTTTTTTCATCATTGGTTGCCATTCTGTGCACTTTTTTCCCCAAACTACCGTTACTTTTTCTCCCTCTTTTTTTTTTTGTTTGAGATGCTCTGTTTTTTTACGGTTTTCTTCCCCCCACTACTCTTTTCGACGCCTTCTCTCCGTGCCCCCTTCCCCCTGTTCCCCAGTGTTTTTTTGTACAACCTTTTTCCTCGTTCCCTCATTAAATTTTTTTTTTTCTTTTGTGGCGTTTTTTTTTTGAACTTTTTTTCTTCTCTCTCTGTTAGTTCCCGACTTCGGAGCCTCTTTTTCATTTCCTGTCTCCTTTGAAGTCCACTTTTCCGGGTTTCCCTTTGCTTCTTTTCACGCGGGTCCCCCTTTTTTTCTGGGAACCGCTTTTTTTGTGCGGGCAGTCCCCCTCTGAGGGGGTAGTTTCCTCCGTTCTCTTGCCCCTTGCCTTTCCCACCCGGGCTTCTGTTCCCTTAGTTTCTTCATGTTTTTTCCTTTTTTAGTGCTCTCTTTCCTTGGACCCGTCCGCCGCCGTCTCCTGGCGTGTTCGACCATGCTTGGCTGACGGTACCCCCTTACGGTTCCTCCCCCCCCCCCCCCAGTTCTTTTAAAAGTGGACTCCGGAACGGTCCGTGGATTTCCCGCGAACGTTCCTCCACGTTGCCTTGCGCTCCTTTCTTGACCTTTCTTCCCCTTTTTCCAGACTTTTTGCGGTCCTTCGTAGTGGGGCTCTTCCCCTCTTCCCTCGACTCCCCCTTTCCTCGTGGTTCACCCTACTTTTCCAATACGTGCTCGTCGCCGCTCCCCTTCCCACCCTTCTTTCCCCCTGAACTTCACCGATTGGCCCTTTTTTTCACAAGGCCCTCCTCCTTCTTTGTGAACGTTACTTGTCGACATTAGGGGTTCTCAGGTTTCCAGGGTAGACCCTCCGGGAGTTTCACTTTTCCTTTGGCTTCTCGGTTTCTTGTGGAAATTTCCTTTTGATTCTCGGGTCGTTGCCTGGCGGAACTCTTTGACGACGTTTTCATTCCTTTTTTTTGTCCCCTTTTCGTCCCATTTCCTGAGTTCCTTCAATTTTATTGGGATAAATTTTTCCGATCTATTTTATGCCTCAGTTTTTCTTTCGGGTCTGGGGCGGCGTTTTTTTTTTTTTCATCGGCTTTTAACCCTCATTGGTCCCATTTTTTTTTCCATCTTTGTCGCGTTTCTCTTGGAACCTCTCCTCGTAACCACCTCCCTTTTTCCCCCTTGCGTTCCTTTCACTTTTTCTGTAAAGTGTTTTCGACACTGGCGACTTTTTTTTATTTCTTTCCCGTTTTTCCCTGCATTTTTTCCAGAAATTTTTTTTTCGCTAGGTCTTTCAAGGCCACGCCCTGCCGCAGAATTTCAGGACCATTCGTTTTCAATCTCTTGGGAGTGCCAGTTTTTCAGTACTGTTCTTGTACGTGTCAGGGGTCCCCCGTACCCGTTCTTTTTTTTGTTCTCTTTCTGGACTTCCGTTGGCCCCCTCTTCTTTGTGGCTTTTTATCTCACCCCTCATTTGATGGTCTTTCCTTTACTACCCGGTCTGCCTTCTTCTTCCTTTCCTTCCTTTTTTCAAAGGTTCTTCCCCCCCATGCATTTTTTTTTTTCGACCCTTTCGTCCCCGACACTTCAGGTACGGGCCTTTGCTGAAGTTACTATTTTTTTTATCCTCCACCATATGTCTCAGTTTCCTCTTTTTGAAGTGTCCACGTGGGTTGAGCTTTTGTAAGTTCTTTCTCTTCTTTTATACCTCCCGGTTGTCCATTTTTCTCCTTCGGCTGGTTCCGTAACACGTTTCCTTCCTATGTTTTTTGTTTTTTTTTTTCTGGCCCCCCGTGTGGTGTTTCGTATGTTTCTGTTAAGTTTTCCCCCAACTGTTTTTTTCCCCCCTCATCAATCCCCCTTCCCTTTTTTCCGGAGCTTCCCGCAGTTTCCCCTTTGGCGACTTTGGGTCCCGTGCTCCTCTTCCTTCGAATAAACTCAGGGAGGGACTTTTTTTTTTCTTGTGGCTTCCCCACGTTTGAGCCGGCCCCCGCTGGTTTAGGTTACTTGTCTGTTTTGTAGTTTGTCGTTTTCTTTTTTCACCTCCTTCCCCCCCCGGCCGCTTGCTCGCCTTTTTCTTCGATTTCTTCACTTTCTCCGATGTCTTTCCTTGTCCTTACTTTTTTGCTTTTCCCCCCCCCCCCCCCGCCCTCCGTCTTTTTTGAACACGCTTTTAAAACTACCATTTTATCGATCATTCTTTCCCCTTCCGACGGATTTTCCCCCTTTGTGGTGCATACACCCTGTGTTCCCCCCGTCCCCCCACGCTTCCTCGCCGTCCCCCCTCCCCCCTTCTGTTTTTTTTGCCCAATGTGACTCTCCCTGACAAGGTCTTCAACACTGTCTCCCCCTTTTTTTCTCTGCTTGCGCCCCCCTTTTTCCCTTGCGTTTCCCGGGACCTCCCCCCCAAAACTTCTTTCCACTTGGCCTTGGGCCATTTCTATTTTTCAATCTTCCCCCGCTGTCCATTCATCGGTTTTTTTTTTTCGTTGAGGAACATCTTTTATTTCTTCCCACTGTGATCCCAGGGCTTTAAACCATAGGTTTTTCCCGCGACGGCCAAGCTTTATTTTCTTAAAATCGGATACGTCTCTCTACCTTTTTTCCCAACTAGTCCTCCTTTGCCAAACCCCCGTATAAGCTCTTCTGCACTTTTTCGTGTGACTTTGCCAATCTCCCTTATTCTGTCTTCATGGCTTTTCCCCCTTTTCCGTCCCTCTCAAGAACGGGTTTTTTTCTTTCCCTGCTTCCCCTTCTCTCTGGAAAATTTCCCTTTGGTCACATGTCCCCCTTCGCTAGCTTGCATCACTTTTACCCGACCCCCCGATTTTTTCATTGTTCTTTTTTGTTTATTTCTCCCCAATATTGATCCCTTTCTTCATCTTTCCGACGATGGCACCACTATATCCTTTAAAGATGTTTCCGTGCTTCTTTTAATTTCTTCTTTTTTTCTCCCCCAAATCCCCGGTTTTGTTTTCGTATTCGTTTTCCCCCCCCCACATAACTTGTGTGTCCCCAGGTCCAATGGCGTTCTTTCCAGTCAATTTCCGACCATCATGGGCGTTTTTGTTACCCTCCCGTAGTGCTGGTTTGTTTTAGACCTTTTTTACAGATAGTTTTTTTGATTGACCACCTTTTGTTTATGCCCTTCTCTCCTGTCGTCTTCTGGATCTTTTAACAGTTTTTCTTTTTCATTACGCTTTTCGGTGGTTTTTCGTTGACATTCTTTCTCTTTCCCCCATTGCTTCGTTATTCCTATTTTCTTACCTTTCCCCTCTTATCTTCAATCGGTCCCTGCAGACGATTTTCTTGTTGGGAGGGATCCCCAGAAAAGCACCTGGCTTTTTTGCGACGTTCTGTCGGACAGATAACCTTTGACGTCATGGCTCGACGTGGACCTACATATTCAGGATTCGCTCATTCACTTTTTTTTCCGCTTTCTCCCGTATAGTAGCGTTTTCTTTGGTCGCAGCTTTCCTTGAAATTTTTTTTTTTCCCTCCTCTGATATGGTCCCTTCCCGGGGGCCCTCTTCGGTGCTTTTTTGCCTCCTTACGTCAACCTCTGATTTTCTTCATTCCTGGAACCCCCCCCATTAGTTTCCCAACACCTGCGTTTCCCTTCCTTTTCCCTCCTAAAACCTTTTCTCCCCAGCTTTTTCCCCTTTTCCTAAGGGGACTTTCTGGATTTTCTTTTAATTCAACTGTTTTTCCGTTATATCCTTTATTTCCCCCCTCCCCTCCGGTGTGGGCCCCGTTTTTTTTTCCTTCATGCTCTGACTTTCTGGTCTTCCTAATTTCCCCAACCCCGGCCTTTCACTTTTTTCCCTGAAGTGGCCCCGCTGCGGTTGTTTCGGCTGGCGGCCACGCTCTTTTGCTGTTGTCCCCTACAAAGTGACCCCCGTTTTTTGTCTTGATTCTTGGCTTTCGCCGCGGTCCCGGTGTTTACGGAGGATTCCCCCCCGCAAATCCCTTTGTGTCGTTTTTTTTTTTTCCACCCCCTCCTTTTTCTTGTGCTTTTCCCTGAAACCTTTTGGAATAATTCCTCCCCTTCCTCACGCAACCAATAGGAGCGGTTTTGTCTTCTTTCCGTGACCGGTTGAGTTCATTTTTTTTTTTTTTTTGTCCGGTCGCGGGTAAACTTCCCTATGGAGGGCGTCTCTTCCTTTCTTTTCAAAGCCCTTTTGGCGGCATCTCAGTGTTGGGGGAACCCTTTCGTTAACTGCCGTCCTTAAAGTGGGCTTTTTTTTCGCACCTTTTGAACCTGCTGATGTCCCCTAAAGGGGTGTGTTTTTTGAGGATCTTCGAGTAGTTTTCCACCCCCTCCTCCTTCTCCCAGTTTTCTCAGGACTTTAGTGCTTTTTTCTCACGACTCCTGGTTTTTTTTTTCCTCCCACTTCTCCCTGACCTGTCATTCCCTCACCCCCCTTGTCAGCCTCCTAGGTCCCCTTTATGCCAAGGGATTTTTTTTTTCCGCTCCACCCCTCCTTGCATCTTGACCCCGTAAGCAGACTGTTTCCTTACAACGGTTCTCCTGCCGTCTGTGGTGATTGGCTTTCACGTGTTTTCCCTTTTCCGGGACGAACCCGTGACTTTTTCCCCCTTTGTGTTCGCGAGTTGTTTGTTTTTTCCTTCCATCCTCACCTGCATCCCGCACGGTCCTTTCCCCTGGTACTTCATTTGCCTTCGACCCCCACTCCCCCCTCTTTTTTCGGTTCTTTTTTTTCATTTTTGCGTTTCGGCGGCTGAGATTTTTTTTTTGGACGCCTGCCGGCTTTTTTCTCTCTTGGGTTCCTGTTTTTTTTACCTTTGGACCCTCCCGTTGGGTAGGCCTGGGACTCGTCTGGTAAGGTTGTTCACTACATCCCTGGACCTTCTTTTGATGAAAGATCTACAAGCCTTCCGTGGTCTCGTAGGACCCCTTTTTATTAAGTATTTTTTCCTTTTACTTGTCTGTCTTCCAGTTAAACAAGAGTGTTTTTTTTTCTTTCCCTTTTACATTTTGGGCCCCCCCCTGCCTGGCAGTTTCAGTTAGGGGTACATAAGTTCTTTTTACACGGCCTTTTTGTTTTTTCCCCGTCTTTCAGCACTTTACTTCCCTGAGTCCTTCTTTCTCTCCTCAGTTGTCGGGACTTTTTTCGCTCGTTGGTCTCTCTTACACAGTAGCGGTGCCTCTCGTCTAATTTCTTTCCCCGTGCCCGGGCCCGTTTCTCTCCTAACCCCCTTGTACCTTTTTTTCCCGTTAGTTCGCCCCCCGGCCTCTAACCGGTGATCTACTTCCCCCCAGGTCAGTTGACCATTTTTACTTTTTTAACTGCCCCTCGTTCTCTTGTAAGGAAGAGGTTTTTTTTTTTCCGTACTGGACCCCCGGTCTCCTTAAGGAGTTGTTCCTTTTTCCCCAACCCCTGTTTTTCCCTTTGTCCCTTCCCCTCCTTTCACTTCACAAAGGGATCGAACCTTTCCCCGGATTCCCCCCTCTCTTTTTTTCACTACTTTTTTGTTGTTAAGTAGATTCGTGTACACGGTTTTACGTTTTTTCTGACCCCCGTCAAGTGTGTTCTTTGAGGATTTCGTTTTCTTTGTATCTTAAACCTTTTCTTTCCCCGGAACTCCCTTTTCCCGAAGTTTTTTTCCCCTGCTCCCCCTGCGGTGTTGGGCTCTTTTTTTTTTGGGAAGTTCCGCTTTATCAACTATTTTTGTATGCTTTGTTCTCAACTTCGTGGACAAGATTACGGGTTTTCAGTATCCAGGAGGTTTTTTTTTGGCTTTCCCCCTACACTTTGTGCCTTTTTTAAGTCTTCTGCTTTTGTCGATCCCCCCTTTTTTTCTTAGCCACCTTCTTCTCCCCCCCTTTGAGAATTTTTAAGAGTAGCTTGTTGTTTTTTCCGACTGCGTAGATTTTGAGGGGCCCTTTTCCTTCTGCCTATTCCCTCCCATGTTTTTTCCAGGACTATCTTGAAGTCTTCCTGGAAGGCCTCCCAAGGTTGGGAATTTCCCGACGGCACACCTTCTTTTTCCTTTTTCGGGTCCCCCCCTTTCGTTTAGGCCGTTGATCTTTTTTATTTTTTTTTGGTTTTTAGAGACACTTTTTGCGCTTGCCGATTTTTTAGTTCTTCGGGTCTTCTTTCCGGGGTTTCTTATCCCCCCCCGGATTGGTGGGGTTCTAGCTGCGTTTTGCCCGACAACTTCTTTTTTTTACTCCGAGCCCCCCAGTGTTGTTCGTGTTAATCGGGTCCAAACTATCCTCCCCCTCTTTATTCTCTGGGTTTAAACATCTTGTCCGTCAAAGGGAGTCCCCCCTTCACGCTTTGACCCCTTCCTTCAGATTTGCATTGGCCCAATTTTCCTTCTGGCTCCCTCGAATTCGAACATTTATGGTGGGCGATCCCCATTTTTGTCCCCCTTCCCATACCTCAATTTGATCGTTTTTTTTGTTGCCGCGGACCCGTGTCCTGGTCCCCGTTTACTCTGCCCCTTTTTTTTTTTCCGTCCCTTTTTGACTTTCTTTCTGTCAAATTTCTTTCCCCATTTGAGGTTGTTTCAGTGAGATCTCTCTTTTCTTTTTCTGATTTCTCTTGTCGTTAACTATTAGTTTCCCCTGGAGTTCCAGTTTGATTTTTTCACCCTAATGGATCCTTCTATTCCTTGGATGGCTTTTCAAGACCCCACGTTCGGGCCCCTTGGCAGTTTGAACTTTTGTGTATCCCCCAGCTCCCCTTCTTCCATTTTCCCGGCGTCCGGCTTTCCGTCTGACCCGGGAGACCTTTTTATTCGTTTGCGTTTTTACTAGTTTTTCTCACCCTCCGGCCGCCTTTGTTTTCCCGCCCGGTCCCGCTGAAGCCTGAGTTTTTTTTCCCCCGCCTTTCGGTCCCGAGCCACGCTCTGCACCTCTTTTTCCACTTTGTGCCGGGTTTTACTGGGCTTTCCCCGTGTCCCTGCAAGATGGAGTCTCTTTACAGGGCTTAACCTTTTATTTGTTGATTCCACTCCCCCGTTTTATTCGTTTTTCGGTGACCCCCTTTCGATTTTCTGGAGGGTGTCTTCTCTAAATTTTTTCCCCAACACGAGTGGCCCGTCCATTTATTCCCTTGTCCCTTCCCCGGGATCAATTTCCTTACGGCCGGTGGTTTCCTCCTCCTCTAGGGGCCCCTTTGTGGCCTTCCCCCACTCCTTTTTTCATTCTGTTTCTGTACACCATTCCAATTCGTCTTTTTTGTGCACGCCCCCTTTCCCCTCTGATGGCCTGACCCTTTTCCGTGGTCTTTTTTCCAAGTGAGGGAGCCTCTGGAATTGTGCACTTTTGGCTCTTTTTTTTCGACTTGCTACCATTGTTTCTTTTCAGGACCCCCTTTTTGGAAGATGGTGGCTATGTTGGCGCCTTTTGGCAGCTGTTTCCCTTTATTTTCTCAGGTTCCCGGTTTTTTCCCCAACTGTTTTCGTAAAGTCCCCCCCCAAGTCATGCAATTTTTTCCAGCTCGTTTTTTGCTTAATTTCGTGATGCAGCGCTTGCCTCGACCCTTCTTCAACTCTCCCAATTTTTTCGCCCTTTTTCGATTTTTCGATTTTTCGGCCCACTGTAGAAGAGTTCCCATAGTGGTGGAGTTTTTTATTGGTCTCTCTTTACCAATTTTTAAGAGCTCCCTTAATTCCCCCCCCACATCTTGCGCCTGTTATTTAGAATTTCCCCTTGTGTCTACATTTCCAGTTCTTCAACCGCGCCCCACCCTCGTCCCCTACGCCCCCCCCCCCCTTTGCGGCGTTAGTTCCACAACCTGGGGAATTTTATCATGCTTCTTTCTCTCTCCTGAATTTTAGTTCCAGGGTGTAATTTCCTTCTATAGTACAGTTTTCTCCCCCCCCCCCCGAGCCGAGGGCATTTCCCCACCCTCCTTTCGTTGGGCTAACTTTCTTGATTAACCTTACCCGACAAGTTCTGCTCTCCATCAACCCATTTTCCCCTGAGTTTCCCTTTTTTTGCCTTTTGCGGGACCTTTGAAGTGAACCCCCCCACACCGTGTTGTGCCTTTTTGCTTCAATTCAAGATCTCCGCCCCGTCTTTTTTCCCGTCCCGACATCCCGATTTTCAATTTCTTCCCCTTACCCCTTGTGTCCTTGTGATCAAACTTTACGTCACCGTCGTTTGGATTTTTCCCCCCCCCCCGGGCAACTCCCTTTTCGTCTTTTTCCTCGACCGTTTTGTCTGGGTCTTTTTGCACTACGACGTGTTCGACTTCCCCCCCCCCCAACAAACCAGGAACGTGACTTAAGTTTTCGTTGA
>Ga0179593_1737009_pt1 | contig 16454 bp, 20 predicted proteins | sample CZODoug2_1_08_16_FD_185931 | JGI IMG/M metagenome (GOLD analysis project Ga0179593, IMG submission 185931) | Vadose zone soil fungal communities from Angelo Coast Range Reserve, California, USA - CZODoug2_1_08_16fungal (PacBio error correction) | ecosystem: Environmental > Terrestrial > Soil >... | reverse complement strand
TCCCTCTTCTGAGATTCTACACTCCGGTTTTCCCCCTCCTATTCTGGATAGAAGTTTGGATTTTTTTTTTCTCCTGGCGAGGAGCAGCGTCTCCCTCCCGGTGTTTTTAGTGTAGGCGATGATGTGCGCTTTCCCCTTCTTTTCCCGTCCAAAAGGTACCCTTGGATAGCACAATTAAACGGGTGTCTTCTTTTTGGCGCATGTGCTTGGGGCGATACATGCGGAATTCTTTGTGGTCTTTCCCTCGGACGGGCCAGGATTTCCCCGGGTTTTTTCCTCCCCCCCCATGGGGTGCACTGTTAGTGTACTTTTCTTCTCTTCCTTTCCCCCCCACTAGATATTCTCGGACCTCGTCTTCCACTCTAACTTTCCCCCCGTTTTGCCGTTCCTCCGATTTTTCTTCTGTGTTGTTCTCCTCCCCCTCTCTTCAAGGATCCGCGATGAAGTCATCTTTTTTTTTTTTTTTCCCCCCTTATTTTTTTTTTTCCCTTTTCCTACAGAAGGCAACTTCTTTTTCCGATTGAAGGCTCACAATTTTTTATTTTTTCTTTTCCCCCGACTTTTCCATGCTAGTGCCCCCCTTATTTTACCCCCATGCAAGTTGAATGCGCCCCCCTAATTTTTAATAGTGAAAGGAACCCATGAATTTTTTTTTTCGGTCGGCATACGGATTCCAAGTCCTCCCCCCCATGCGGGCTGAGTCCCCTTCCCTCTCGCGGTCACCCCGAGGAGCTTTTTACCGCTCCCGGAGGGGATCTTTTTTGCCGCCCCCGCCACTTTTTATCCCTCCGCTGTTTTACCTCTTTTCTCGACCAACGGGGTCCCTTTTTTTCCCCGGAGCAGAGATGATATGTTTTAAGTTATTTCGCGGACACAGCTCCACGTGATTCCCCACGGGTCGGAAAAGAGGATGGCAGTTTCACCATTTTTTTCCCCCCTTCTGCGATTTTTTTGGCCACCGTTTCTTTATTCCTTTTTGCCGAAGGAAAAAGGCAGAGAAGCTTGTCCCTTTTAATCAAGGCAACCGCGAAGGGAGGCTGTTTCTTGTCTTTTTTCCTGTACACTGGCTCTTACCCGTTTTTTTTGGTTCGCTTCCCTGATTAAGTCCCCTGACCTCAATAGTCTCCCCTTTTTCCTTTTTAATTCCCTTTACCCCCCCTCGGTTCCCTTTAATCACACCTTCTTCCCCCGACCCTCACGATTTGATTTTTTTATGTTCCCCTTAGGAAGAGTGGGAATATGTCCCACCTTTCTCTGTTAGTCGTGTGTAATGAACCTGGCTGGTGGTTTTGGCGACCACCAATGCGCGATGGCGCGGGGTGGCCCCCCTGATCACCCTTACCTCAGGACCAAAGGATGCGGTTTTGTTTTTACTCTTTCTTCGGGACCACTTCTCCATTTTTTTTCTTTTTGTATGATTTGTAATTTGACTATGCCTCTCCCTCCTCCTTTTGTGCCCGATGGCCGCAGCATTGTGTTTCCTCCCCTCGATCTAGGTCTATTCTTTGGCTGACCCTATCTGTTCTCCCCTCACCTCGCTTTCTTTATTGGACTCAATTAGCGACTTTTGTTCTCGTGGGGGACTTTTTATCGGGTCCGATGAGGATCGACACCTTTTGACGTCTGATGTTGCTCCCTTTCTTCTGTCCACCAAAGGAATTCCGGGTACAAAACTCGGTTACCGGGATGCGCTTCTGTTCCATCTCCCTCTTCGATTCGGATTTTTCCGCACTGGTTCTTCCTTTTTTCCCCCCGGCCACACCTGGGTCTCTTCCCCTATTAGGGTCACTTCACTTCTCTGTGTCTTTTTACCCATACGCACTCCCCTCGGGCGCGCCACACCCCGACAGTTCCTCCTCACGAGGGTTTGCGGAAAGGGGGGTTCTTCCCTGTCTTTGGCTTTTCGTTTTCCATTGGGGTCCTTTCGAAGGTGTTTTTGTTTTTTATCCCTCTTGTTGGCCCCTTTGAGGGGGCCCGGCGTAAGCTTCGTCTCAAGCGGACGTAGACCGATCTCTTCTTGCCTTTGTTATTTCCTTTATCTTACGATCCCTATACGCCCTTTTAATTCCTTTCCTCTATTTCGCATTGTAGTTTCCACCGAACCTTCGCCCAGCGGCTGGGGAAGGACGTAGTGAACGAAAGAAGGATTGGCTTTTTCTGTCCTTTTACCCTGACGAAGATGTTTTTTTAACCCTGCTTGTTTTCTGTTTTGCCCGTCTTCTCCCCTAGCAACACCGTGTGGTTTTTTTTCCACTTTTTTGGGTGAGCCGGCTTCTGTTCTTTCTGTCGGATTATTTCACCCCCTTGAGCCTTCACCCCAGAGGGCGGAAGCCCCTTCGACAAATTTCTTGGTTTTCCCTGGACCAGGCCCACCTGTCGCTTGCTACTGTCCACTCTCCTTTTAGGGGGCTGCCCCGCCCCGCTTTTCCACACCCTCACCCGCACAATTCCCCCGAGGCCTCGCGGAGTGTCTTTCCTTATTCTCTTTACAGATTTTTTACCTGTGAGCCCCTTTATTAACCTCAGACACAATATACAGGCCCCCTTTCTTGGTTGTTTTGTTTTCACCCCGAAGCTACTCCTATGTGGCCCAACCGTGCTCGTGCCCGATCCTCTGGATTTTCCATTCCGTTTGTCTCGTTACCTCCCCGTACATCTTTGACTGCCTCACGGCTTTGCTGCTGACTTCTTACTTTGTTCCCTAGACCCCATGAAAATTTCTTTTTTTTTCCTGATTTCGTCCCCACCTGATCGCGTATGGTTTTTTTCTTTACGAACTAGCTCATAGATCTTTCCTGGCCCCAGGGGCGTATCCGTACCCCCCCCTTTTTTCCTGTTTTTTTACGATTATTTTTTTCCCCATTTCCGATTTTGCTTCATTTGGACACGGTATATTTTTTTTAGCCCACCCTTTTTCTTTTTCCGAGGAATCGGCAACTCCTTGTTTTTTCGCCGATCTCTTTTCGTTACTCCTTAATATTTTCCCTTTTCTTCAAACTTTCCTTTTTTGACACCACGCCATTTTTTTTCATATATCCCCCTTTATTTTCTTCCCCCCTGTATATAAGGCGTCTGTGCAGACATCCCTGATTAGAATCTGGACGGACGATAGATCGACTTTGGCTCCCTCCTCCTGATTTCCCTTTCTTTTTTTCGTACTGGGTCCCCGCCTTTACCGATTTTTTTTTCGTACCCCCCCCTTTTTCTTTGCTGTTTCGGTTGTCTCCTTGGATAAGGGAGCGTACGTCCCCCCTTCTGTTTGTTTTCTTTCTCTGACGACTCTTAACTTACCCTCTCTTTTTTGGCTGGTTGTGCACAACAAGGCCAGTGTCCCCCCCAACTTGGCTCAATCTATAACATCGATGATGTCACCACGTCCTTATTTTTTATTTTTTCCCGCTTCGGCTCTTTTTCTCATTCTGCTTTCCGTTTACCTGAGTTCATTTTGGGCCCGGGCTTTCCCACACAGAAGTGTCTTTTAACGAGGCGATTTCCTTTTTTTCCTCTTTTGTATTTATTCCCCCCCCCCGCTCCTCTCTTTGCATCTCCGTTTCTTATGTGTCACAAAAATTGGTTTTCTTGTCATTGAGATTCTTTCCCCCCGCCCGCGTTTCTTTTGTTTTTTTCCTGGCGCTGAAAGTTTCGCGTCTGTCCTCGTTTTTTTTTGTTCTGGAAAAGCGGACGTTGGATCTTCTTACTCCCCCCCCCGGCGCGGTCATAGGAGTTCCCCCTTCCCTTCTGTTCCCCCGGGCCCCCTTGTTTCCCCGTTCCCCCTTTGCTTTTCCCCTGGTTTTTCTTTCACTGCGAAATGCACAGTACGTCTTTCAAGTTTGAGTCTCAGCGCGAGGTGCTGGTTGGGTTGCTGTTTCCTGGTATGGGCCATTTCCTTGTTGCCAAAGGCAGGCGTGTTTTGATCAAGGCAGCTTTTCTCCATTTGCTCCATTTTTGTTTTTTTCTTAATCGAGTTATTGAGGCATTTCTTTCGTCCCGTGGCCGAGATAGGGGAACCGAGGCATCCCTTTTTTAGCAATGATCTTAAAGAAAATGGACCTTTTTTACTACTTCTTCTCCCGCTTTCGAGCCCCCATTTCATTTACCTGGGTCACTTAGACGACGGAGAGGAGTCTTCGATTTTTCTCCGGGAGCGGGAGATACCAGGCTCTCGTTGATGTCCCTTTTCTTTCGTGTTGCATGCCCCTTTTCGTACGTGTATTCCTCTCTTTCTTGTACGGCCGGGCTCCCCCCTTTTGTTCAATGATGGAAGCTCCTATGCCTCCTGTTTGTTCATTTTTATTTCTTTTTTGACACCCGCAACTAGACTTCTTACCCTCCCCTTTGCTCGCCCCACTCTTCTCTGCGGGATTGTCCAGTAATAATGGGTCTTATGCCTCCTTTCCCTTCTCTACGCTTTCTCTTTGTTTCTTGTTTCCTTTCGAGGAAAAACTGTGGTCTTCTTGGCCTACGGGCCCAATGTTGACCTCCAGCCCCCCCTTCTCCCTCTTCCCCTTCGATGCCTTCTGTTGCCATTGCCTTTTCCCCTACGTCTCTCTTCGCACCTGACCTCCCCCCCGTCATTTAGGCCGGATCTATCTGTGGACCAGACTCTTTTTAGTTTCGTGGCTGGCCTAATATTTTTTTATGCAAATTTTTACCCCTGTTCCTCCTGAGTCGTTTCTGGGCCTTTCCCCTGGTTTAGCAGCCAATAACCCCTGCTGCCTCCTGCATGTTACTCTCTTAGTGCGTTGCCATTGACCCGCCTGGAATTTTCAGTCTGTTTCACTCTGACCGAGCTGGACGGTTGTCTCCCTTAGTTAAAACACCCCCGGGCGAACTAAAGTTGCTCATAAGCGCACACCCATTGGAGAAGCTGCTTTCATGCACAACACCTTTTTAACCAAAACCTTCTGTCCTCCATAGAGCGCTGTCACCCATGGCTTTAAGGCAGATCGTCTTTCCGTGACCCGTTGTATTTTTTCTTTGCGCTCGGGTCCTTCTATTTTTGTGTTTTTTTTTTGTGTCTCTTCTAGGAAAAGCCCGACAGCCCGGTCTGCTCCCACTGTAACCCGTCTTTTTTGCCCGCGTGGCTTCAGTCTAAGAGTTCCTCCGGTTTTCATTACTCGTCCTTCCCATCTATAAAAAAGTGGTCCCCAACACAGCCTGTTTTGGCCCCGGCCACCACTTTGATGTTCGCAGATTGAGAGAATTCCTTTTTTATTTTTTACCTGATTCATCTGTATCTTCTGTCTCCCCCAGTACAAACATTCCCCGCATTTGGATCTATTTTTTTCCCCTTCCCCATCCCCATTTGCGTTCTTTTCTTTTGCAGGTTGCTTTGAACTTGCTCTCCAGAGCGTCGTGTTCCACGAAATTGTGGCCCGGCCACTCTGCCTTTTCCCCCCTTCCCCTTGAGGGGCCCTCCCCTTTCCCGTGATGACGATCACCTTCTTTCATCCTTTGAAGCTGCCCCCACCCCCAGTTTGCAATTTAACCCAGAAAATTTATCACCCCTTAGATCAGACTTAAGTGTTTTTACGAGACCGCTTTACAACGATTCTTCCTTGGCTTTATGGTTCCTTTTCTCCACTGAATTGTCTGGGGCAAGGAAGATTTTTCCTTTCCCTTTCTTTTTTTTCCTTCCTTAGGTCCCCCTATTTCCAGGCTTTTTTTTTTGGTTTTTTTGATCTGTGGAGCCACTGTTAGGGGTGCTCTTGGCATATCCTTCTTAGCCCCCCCATGAACAAGTGTTTTGTACTTCCTTGTGTTCTCAGATCCCCGCTCCCCGCTTCCAGTTGTGTTTTTTTCACTTGCTCGGCTCGGTCCAGCATTTTTCTGGGGCGGGGAGCGCCTCATTTTACCGTTTTGCCGACTCGTCGCCACCAATTGTCCGTTGGTTGCCTTTTCTCCCCGGTTCTGGCATTCATAGGTTCCCCTGGGCAGAAGCTGTGTACTTTTTTTTACGACGGGTTTTTTTGGGGCCGATTTGAACGTCATTCCTGTTGGCTACTCTGAGCAGTCTAGAAACCGTTCCCCTCCTTTTCTCTATGTACCCGCATGTCGATTTGTCCACCCTTGCAAGGTTCGGATTTTTCCACACATGGGTTCTCAAGAAAAGTTCTCTTTTTTTTTCCTGCTGGTGCTTCACCTTGAACTTTTTCTCTAGTGGAAGGCGGGGCCCCCCATCCTTTTCGTAGAGACGTGGCATCGTGAACCCCCCCCTTCTTCCTTTTTTTCCTTTCCTCTGTGTGGAGTTACTGTTGATGGATTTGCCCCTCTCTGAAGCGTTCTATTTTTTTTTGCCGCAGGTTGGGACCTACATTCTCCGTGTTTGCTCCGTTACCCTCGTGGCTTCCCCCCTACTTTTTACGGGGCCTTTTCCGTTTCAGGTAGCAGTAGGACGCCGCCACCCCTTCATTATTGTTTCCCCCACCTGCGGTCTCTTGGGTTGGCCTTTCTTGTTTCCCTCCCTGATGTACGCACGCTTTTTTTTTTGGAACAACGGGACTTTGTTCAGTTTTTCCCTTTTTCCTCCCCCCTCTCGTTTTTCTCCCCTTTTGGCCCCTCATTTTCGAGGGATAATGGAACCTCCCCTGTGTTCATTTTGTTCCTCTTCTGATTAGTTACCCCGAATCGTGGACTCCATTATAGCCCCTGTGTCGCTCTCCCCCCGCATTTCTACCCCTTCTCCCCCCTCTCCTTTCTCCTCGATTCTGGTTGAACTTCCCCCTTTGCCCCTGACCTCGTCGAGGCGCCAGCACAATTTTATTTGCTTACGTTTTCTTTTTTCCCGGTGGCAGCGTGTGTGGGCGCGGCGGGGAACCCACTCCTGTGTACCTTCTGAAAACCTTTTCTTCCCTTTTTTACAGTTGTTCGGCATTTTTTTGTCCCCCCCTCCCCCCATCCTGGTGGGATTCCCCGCCTCCTCTTTTCACGGGCCGGACTCCATTGCCCTTTTTGTCCCTGTTTTTTTCCTTTGAGGAGATTTTCCTCACTTTTTAAAAAACCCTTTTCCTATTTCCCCTGCACCGAGATGTTTTTCTTTTAGGGGAAAGGGGAGAACGTATGCTTGTTACATTTATTTAATATTTCCTGTACGGCAGATGTGGCAACCCCCCCCTACGTTTTTTGGATACCAGGCGAGCGTTCTTTCCCTTCCCCTTTCTCCCGTGTCGGGAACTCGTCATTCCGCTTTGTATTAAATTTTCAAGATAGCACGGAGAAGCAGGGTTGTACTAAACGTCTTTTCCCACGTGGGCCCGATTTTTGAGTTCTGCCCAGTGTTCCCCCCCTCAGTGTGTTACCATTTGTCTCGACCACTTGAGTAGTTTACGGGAAGTTTTCTCCCCTCTCCCCCCCCGCCTTCCCTTGCTGCCCCTCCTTGCCGATTCCTTTCAGGACATCTATCCCTCGACCTGCAGCTCGTCGGGAATTGCCCCGTTCCGTGTCCGTCGATTTCCTCCCCCCAGAGTCGGGCTGCCCCGTTTACCGGTTATGCGTCTCCCCTCCCCCCCACCACAGCGATCATTTTCCCTTACTCCCGTTTTTTTTGGGCTGCCAGAAAAGCTTCCCTGTCCCCCCCCCCCCCGAGATCCCTTTTTTTTGACATTGCTCAGATTATTCGGTGGGTTCCATGAACACCCACTTTTCTTTCCATTTATGTGTAGTGCACGGTGCCCGTCAACCGTTTCCCCCCCAATCATTGTCTTCCGTGGTTGTGTTGAGAGAGATGTGGGTGTCTTTGAATTCTTTTTACACAAGAATTTTTCATTCCCCCCCTTTTTTTTTGACATTCCTGAGCCCACAACCCATTCTGTGTGCCACCTTTTGTGCTTGGCTTTTTTTCGTTTCTTGCCCCAACTGATCTCGTATGGATATTTTCTTTCTAATTTTTAGTTTTCCTGCCCCAGGGGGAGTATCCTACGCCCCTTTCCCTACTTTCTTTTTTTTTTTTCCTCTTCATCCCCCTCGTGTGCATCGACGACGATCCCCCCATAGTAACATTTTTTCGTTTTTTCCCGTTTCCTTCCTATTTTTTCGGCGCCTTTGCAAGTCTTTTTCACGTAATAAGTTTCGTACCTTGTCCGCGGTGCGGCATTTTTGGAAGTTCGCAAGTATTTTTTGCACATCCAGACCAACGGTCTTCCCCTGTCTTTGTTTTTAGCAATTTCTCCTGGGGCGACGTCGCTTCGACGGCCTACATTTTTTCCTGTCCTTCACTAACTTCTCTCTGGCCGCGCCTCTTTCGGCGTAGTGGCACAGCCAGCTTCAATACTGTTGATCCCCTTTTTTTTTCTTTCCACCTTATCGTTCCTTGTTTTTGCGTTGCTAAAGCAGGAGAAAACGTTTCTTTTTTTTGTTCCTTATTTCTTCCTGTCACCCCATATTTTTTAGGCCGCCAGAACAATTACTTACCTGCGTTGATCGGACCCAGGCCCGTCGTGTTTTTTTTGTTATTTAATGATATGTCTTTCACACCCCGTGCGGCCGGGACTTTTGATACACACTCGCACCCCGTTCTTTTGACTGATTTTTTATAGTCTCACTTCGCTCTTCTCCCCCCTGACTTCCCATTGGACTTTGACTCCTCTTCTTTTCCGGCCGGGCTTCACCACCTTTATGACCACCATCAGCGGAGTAGCATTACACGCTTGGTCCGCGGGGACGCGGATATACGCTTCCTGTGCCTTGATTTCCTCCTGACAGGTCACATGTTGAAATAATCGAAGCTGTCCTTTTTTTCCTTGTAGCCCTTGTCTCACACCCACCCTATACTATGTCGGTTTCAATATGGAGTCTGTGATCTTCTGGCAGAGAAGATCCTTTTCTTAGCCCCGTTTTTCCCCTTTTTCGTGCCTCGCCAACCACTACCCTTTGAACTCGTTTTGTAGAAGAAGGTTTCTTCCCTCCTCATGGACTTATTTTTTTGAAATCCAAAGGCTCCTGCGAGTTGAAACACCCGTATCTACTCTCGTAGTTGTATTCTCCTTGCCTTGACACGCTTTTTACGACTTTTTGCCTTGCTGAGCGCCCGCGGACCGGGTCATTCCTTGTGTGGATCATCTCTTGGGGGCAAAACGCCGCTAGTCAGTTTCACATCCCCACCCTCTGTTACCCCCCTACCCTTTTCTCCTGGTGTTTTTTTATCCACGTCCCTTTTATCTACTTTCGAGCCCGCTTCGGAAAGACGCATCTGTACCGTTTGAGTCGGTTCGCCTTGGAAAGATGGTACGGCATCCCCCCTTACCGCCAACTCACATTTTTTGTTTATTCTGATTACAGGGGGTACAATGATCTGATGTTGCTTCCTTGGATGGATGCAGTTCGTTTTCCCCCCCCGGGATGCGACGGGTGCCCCCCATTTTTCTAATGTGACGTATGACTGTAGTTCGTTTGTGTGCTCTGTTACCAAAGTCACTCCCGTTTGTGTCCGCCATGTTTTCGGCCTATCTCCCCCCTCCGGGGGTGTCACTCTTTTTTTTGGCGTGTTACTCCGCGTTGTCACGCCGGATCTCCCAGAATGTTTTTCCCTTCAATGGGTTTTCACCGCCCCCGTACCCCTTTTTTACCACTTGTTATTCCTACTCCTCCGGCCCCCCCCCCCCCCCCCCAGCCAGCCCCTTTGTGAACCGTGCTGTTCTTGCCGGATTGTGATTGGGCGGACTCTCACCATGGACACAGCGACTTTTCCCTGGTGCCCCTTTTCCCCTCCGCCGATCTTCTCCTTCTTGAGCATGGTCAACGTTTGCACATACCTGTACTCACTGCTTGTGAAAATCGGGGGCTACCGTGCCACACTCTCCCCTTACGATCCTTTTTCGCTACCCCGGGCTCATTGACCGGTGTGTTGTATAATCCATAAAGTTTTCACGTTTTTTTCTTAGCAATCGCAGGCCTACCTCGGGCGTCATGCAAAAAATTTTTGATAAAAATGCCCGCTTCATCTTTCTGTTCTTCCTTCCCGATTACTTTCCGCCTATTAGGCCTCGTGTTCGCTTTCCACCTTTTTCCGTTCCTTGTCTTTGGCCATACCCCCTTTTGCTGTGTGTGTGCCTCGGATTCGTCAGCGCGTTTCGCCCCATTTTCTTTCTTTCCTGTTGGGCGTACTTTTCGCGGACCTTTTATTTTTCTTGTTCTCGTCTCGTTGCCGTGCGCTTTTCACCCGCCCCGATTGCAGTTAGTTCCCCGCTGGGGATCATACCATTTTTTTGTCCCTGCTTTTTATGTGTGGCCCATGCCACCCCGTCCATCACCTTCCCTCGCCAGGGGCACCACCTCCCAAACGCAGCCTATGGGAGAATTCTTTATTCTTTTTTTTGTTTCGCTTTTCCCCCCTCGTTTTTTTCTTCCCTTTGTTGCACTCTCCTATCTATGAGCTTTATCGACCCCCCCCCCCTGCCTTTATGCCTTCACCCCCTTTTTCAGTGTGTTGCGGATTTTTTCCCCTTCACCGTTCCTTGCCCCGCCTTGGCTTAACTGCCTTTTTTGCTGTGTTTTGTTTTCATTTTTTTTTTTCTCTGATCAGCGTCACCCCCCGCTTTACGATGTAACTCCTTCTTTTGACGCCCCCCGATGGGAATCGTTTTTACGACTGCGTATTATCCTTCTCCGACTTATATGAATCCACCGTTCAGAAGTGAGCAATCTCCCTACCCGACGCGTTGGATGGTTCTTCAACGGGTGCCCTTTTGCGGGAATCTGTTCGTGTGCTCGGCTTCACCAGAGTTATTGGTATATTGCCGTCCCGGTTTGTAATTGCCCCCACTCCCCTTGGGATGGGCCCCTCGTGAGTATTTTTTCACTATGAATGCTGACTCTCTTGGTTTACTGTTTGACACAAATAATCCATTCCCTTTAGCCTGACAGAACCTTATCACCCTCCAAGTTGACTCGTGAAACCGCGCATATTTTTTTTTTTTTTTATGTCCCCCAGTACATCACTCCCGACTCCGTGCCCTTTCCGGTTGTATGTTCCAGGAACTCCCCCCCTCCGGTTCCATTGAACCGCTTGCGAGACCTAAGCTTTGCTCCCCTCTTGTAGGCCTTGGTTCTTTTTACGTGATGATATGTCATGTTCCTTTTCACGGAGATCGTCTTTTTCCCCTTTGTTTTTGGGAAGATTCGGGTGAGTTCGGTGCATGTCAGACCAAGTTTTTGGGTGATTCCGCTTCCTATTACCCGTGTCCCCCCCAGTCATTAGCGAGTTCTCCGATTGCCACGTAGCCCCCCTGATGCTGCCCCCAGTCGCCGTGGCTCCTGTGCAGTATCTCCCGCGAGCGTGTCACACACCTATTTTCCCCCTCTTGTTGCCCGTTTTTGACCGTACTCGTGCCACATTACGGTCGCTCGTTGCCCTTCTCCCCCAAGGTTCCTTTTTACGCTCGTATGACCGGGGCCAGGTTCCCACCTGTTCTGGCCTACCTCCCCCCTGGTGGGACTTAACACCATTTTGGCGGACGGGATACTGAGAATATGGTTCATGTAGGGAAAGGCGGATTCTTTTCCCCCCCCCCCTTCGGCCCCCCCGTCCCGCCCGTTTTACGTGGGGGGAAGGCGTATATTCTTTGACGATCCGCTCCGTCGACGTTTTTGATCCTTTTCACAAGAACGCAGGAATTTGAGTCGCGCCTATGCGTTTTTTCTCCCTTGTGCCGTCTTTTGGCGTGACTTCTGTTGGCGGGGCGCTCACGTTGCAGTCTTAGACTGCTTGACTGACATTCCCCACCCCCCACCCAGCGTCTCCGTTCTCCCTGCACCCGTGCTAGTGAACCTGCCTTTCCTGCCGCGTCCACTTCCGTTGTCACTCCCTCTTTTTTGATTGAACCCGACCTGACTGTTCCACCTCTACCTGGTTTATTTGCGTACTGTCCCTTCGAGCCCCCTTGTGGACCCACTCAATTGCCTTCCTTCTGCGGGAATTGATGCGGCTAATATATCCCGGAGGACCCCCCCCCGTTTATTTATTTTCACTCGTTGTTGACTTACTCTGTTTCTTTTGCCCTCCGCGCCGTTTTCCATGGCCCCGATTTTCATCTCCTCTCGCACAATAGCAGCACCTCATTCTTTCGGAATCCCCATGTGTTCGTTCGGATGTTATTTTATTAATTTTTCTATTGTGTTCGGTCGTTTTCCCCTTTCTTAATAGTCAAACTGTCCCTTCACCTGTTTATTTTTTTTTTTTCACATTATTCCCCTCCCTCGCTAATTTCGGCCCTCGATGATTTCTTGTGTTTTGTTTTCCTGGGGTTGCGACCCGCTTCACTTTTGGCCCTCCCCCTTGCCAATTCGCTCTTCTCACTGATATCAGCCCCCTCACCTCCTTCGTGCGTCGTTGTGTGGACCCCCCTCCCCCCTCAGTTTCTTGACCGCGCGATCCATGCGGGTCAGCTTTTTGTCTTTCTGCCCCCTAGACGAGTTCGTTTTCGCCTGTCGGGCTTCCTTCAGAGAGAAGCAAGCACATTTTTCGAAGAAAATTTTTCTTCTTTTTTGTTTTTTTTTTGTCATTCGATTTAGCGCTCTTTGCCCCTAAGTGTCCCCCCTTTCCGCCTCCCCGGCTGTCCTTCCGTGACCCTAAATTGGCCCCCCCCTTCCCCCCGCCCCCCAAAATTTTCTTCACAGGACTCCTTTGATGAGGGGAGGATCGATAAGGCCCTTTTCCCATCATAGAAACCCCTTTCCTGCCTGTGGACCTCCCCCCCGTGAGTCCTGCGGGAACCAGCTGTTACCCCCCACTTTTGCTGGCGCCCATCCACCCCCCCGGTTTTTTGATTTTCAGCCTGCGACATATTTAAGAGTGCCTGTATCCGTCAGTGACAGTTTCTGTGTGACCCGTTCATTTGCAGGTCTTTTTGTGTAGATCCTTTAGAATACATCCCGCCCTCCCCCTTCTGGAACCTGAGGGACAGCTCGTACTTGGATTGTGACCCCTTTCTCTGTCGTTTTGTCCCTCCCCTGAGAGGGAGTCCCACGTTATGTGAGCCATCCCCTTAGCGTGTGGCCCTGACCTACCACCCTTTGTTATGCATCAGACAGCCCGTCCGAGCCCCCCCTGTGTGACGGAGCCTTTCATTTCGCATTTTTTCCCCACTCCGTGCCTTATTTCACACCCTCACTGTTCTCCCCTAAAGCACGATATTGGGAGGTCTTGCCGACTTTTTTTCATCGTCATAAGCATTGCGTGCGGAAAGGGGTACATTGCCCCCCTGTAGCTCGGAAATGTGCGGGCCCCCTGGTCCATACGAGTATTCTGTTTCCCTTCTTTTCTTTCCAATGTGGAAAGGGATCCCTTACCGGTGCATTGGGCTTATACTTTAGTTGAGAGAAGGCTGATCCGGCTTTCCCCCTGCTACTTTTCAGACCTCGCTTGTGACACTGTGTTTCCCTTTTCTCGAGAGCACTTTTCTATCGACCCCCGTTGGGTCTTTGCCCCCTTTTGGTTTGTAGTTCTACCTGTACTCGCCGAGGACAATTTGTTCTAAGTGTCAGGGATCTTCTTCGCGCAAAGAATGGAAGGCCACCCGTCCGCCTCCATCCCGTTTCCCACTTTCCTTTTTCCTTCGGTACTTCGAGGCATTCATGTTGAGAGAGTATCCGTCTTCTTCTTGTTTTATTGCGTTATTTTCCTGACTAGTAGGAATTGACGGGGCCAGTTTTTTTTCGTATTTTTTTAATTTCCTTTCCTTCCCCACAGAAGGGCGGTTAACGTTGTGGTTAATTTGTTCCTTTTTTTTCAGGAACCTGAACTCCCACACTTCCGATCCTTTTGTCGATAAAGGTGGGGCAGCCCTCCCACCCCCTGTTGAGGTGGATCTTCTCGATTTGTCCCTAGGTCCCTTTCCACTTTCATCACAAATGTAGTCCTCGGATGAACGGAACCGCACAATCTTCCGAACCCCATTGCTTTTGTTCTTCAGCAACGGGTGCCAGGCCCCGCACCCACACCCCCCTCCCCCCTTTTTTTTGCCTATCGAGATTTGGGCGTTTCACGGGGCCAAGTCTATGTTTTCCCTTTTTACTTACTTCGGAGCCAACTAGAGTGGACGGCCCCTTCACTGCCTCCTTCCCTGATTTTTTTTTTTTCCGGGAGACCAAATGTAATTTTCTTTGCTGTTTTGTTTTTTCTCCCTTTTTTCTTTTTCCTGCCCCCAGGGGGTCTCCAGACCTAACGGAGGCTTTCCGCCGATTTGAGCCCGGGAAGGTGCATGACCCTCCCTCTTCGTTTAAAATTTTTGTGCTCGAGGGTCCGAGTCCTTCCCCCCTTCCCCCCCCTTTGTCCCTTCCCTGTTGGCGCTGGTATTCCCCCTTTTCCGCTGGCCCCTGAGCGTGCTGGGAACTCATCTCCATCCCTCTGTCCGTTTCCCCCATCGGTCTTCCACACTGTCTCCCCATTTTTTCACTGATTCCCCCCTGTGTGTCCTCTGTCGACGTCCCGGCTCCACGGCGGAGGCAAATCCTGCCACCATCCGCACGCCATCTGGCACACGTTCACTTCCCCTGTTTCCCCCATCATTGCGCCTCCTCTTGTTTGGTTTCACAAGTGTTCTTCTCCCCGCTTAGTTTTTTCGCATAGTGCAATTTTTTTTCCCCCCCAAGATGGCTGTCCCAGATGTGTGTAGAAGTGTTTGCGAGCGGAGGCCACGGGTGCCATTTTGGTTCCACACCCATCAAAAAATACACAAACACCTATTTTTTTCCCCAAGTGGGCCGGCCACCACGGTGTACGGCCCGGGGTCTCCCCTACTTTTCTGTGGCAAGAGGACTCGGAGGATGGCCAGTCTTTTCCTCCGCCTCCCCTTTTGGTGCTGCTGCTCTGCACTGCGTTAGTGATCATTTTCCCGGTCTGGCTCAACACCCGAACTCGTCGCTCCGGATGATAGCGCCCTCGTTGTGCGCTGGTTCCTGCGGCGACCCTACGGAGAGATTCTTTTTTTGCTCCCCCCTTTCCTTATCGAGTTTACATGAATATACATCGCTACGGCGGCACTCTCTTACCATTATATTTCACACATTATGTTTTTAATTTTTTTTTTCCCCGGAGAGGAAGAGTATATTTAATGAATTCCCTTGTGTCCCGTGGTCGAAATCCTATCCCCAACCTTTCCCCTTTCGAGGCCTACAATAGGCTCGTTTGCACTTCGATTCGCGTTTTTTTCCTTGTGTTGAAGGAATACTGACTCATTTTCTTCGCTTACCTACCCCTAGGACCGCGGTCACTCGTGCCCGGCTTCCAGGGTATTCTCCCCGAGGGGGAGCTCTTTGTTTTTTCGGGGTAAAAACGGCGCTTGTGGTGTGTGCCCCTTCCCCTCCAACCCCCCCTCGCCGGTATCCGGTCATGGGTTTTTTTTGTCAGGAATAGACGTTCCACTGCTTTCCCTGATGGTTTCCCGTTTTTTGCTAGGAAAGGGAATTGTATTTTTTCGTATCCCCCCCCCATCCCCTTCCAATCGCGCTAGCTGCCGAGTACGCCCGCTATTACACTCCCCCATTCCTTTTTGGGAGATAAAAAAAAATGGAGTCTTTTTTTCATCTTACACTCCCGCCCTTCCCGTCGCGGCCAGGGCTCTCGACGCTGTAATTCTGTCTTTCCCCAGTCTCCCGGGTCTCTGCAGTACTAATACTCCGGTTTTTTTCCTCTGCTCTACGGGGCGGGTTCCTCCGCAGATTTTTTTTTTCAGTCCCAGCGTGGACCGGCACCATCCCTGTTCTGTTTTCTTTCCCCCCTTGCATGATACTGATGGACGAGGGCTTCCTGTTTCCTTTCTTTTAAGGCGATATAGATGGTCCCTTATTGTTTTGACGTCCTCCTGGAAGGGGATAAACTTGACCCCCTTCCCCCTTTGTAGTTTTACCGTTTTCTCAGATAGATGGCATCGTTGGGATTTTTCTCTCCTCTGAGAAACTTGTGCTTCTTTTCCTCTCCGTGCCCAGTGGCGACTCTTATTGTCTGGTTTATTTCTGACGAGTTTTATTTATCCTATGTCCTTTGTGCCACAAAATCGGTCCCTGTAACCAGAATCAAGGCCGTTTCATTTAGGGAGGCTTTTTTTTCTTTAGTCCCCCCCACGTTTCCACTTTTTGTGGGGAGTTAACACTTCTTACATGGGGAGGCCCCTGACTCATTTTTTTTTTTCTTTGTCCATCCAGTCTGTTTGAACATTGGGTACTCCAATCGCGCGGAGCCCCCCCCTCAGATCCTCCCTGGTCCCTTCCCCTTTTTTTCCCGTATTTTTTTTTCGTGCCACGGGGCATGGTGCGGATTGAGCGCACCTGTGACTGCTCTTTCGGACCGAGCAAAACCTTGCTTTTATTTCTGCTTTCGTTAATGGCAGGTTGTTTCCCTTTCCCCTGTGGCTGTTATACTAAGACCCTGTAATACGATTCCACGCTTTTTCCCTCCCCTCGAGGGAACAGACATACACCCTTTTTTTATCTGTCCATTTTCTTTCCTCGACACGGAGCGG
>Ga0179593_1700813_pt1 | contig 16456 bp, 16 predicted proteins | sample CZODoug2_1_08_16_FD_185931 | JGI IMG/M metagenome (GOLD analysis project Ga0179593, IMG submission 185931) | Vadose zone soil fungal communities from Angelo Coast Range Reserve, California, USA - CZODoug2_1_08_16fungal (PacBio error correction) | ecosystem: Environmental > Terrestrial > Soil >... | reverse complement strand
ATGAACCCTTTCCCTCGCTTTTTTTTCCGGCGAGTTATTAGGCTCCGCGATCTCTTTTTTCCTCCCCTCTCCTCGACCACCGCCGAGATTCGCCTTCTTCTGTCAGAAAACCGGTGGGCTCTCTCTTTTTTGGATAGAAGAGGTGTTCCCTCTTTCGACCGCGTGGCCTCCCCTCCCCCATCTCCGGAGAGCAGGCCTTGATCATCGAGTCAAACAGATTTCCCCCTTCCCCCCTGGGGGATTTTTCCCTTTCCTAGAGCTGGATGGCCGCTCTTTACCGGGATCAGGTCCTCTTCGTGCAAGGTGCATAAGGAGCGCCCCCCCTTCTCCTCCCTTTTTCTCGCCCTTCAACGATTTCCCCCTCCCGTTCCCCTTCTTCCCCTCTCGCGCGCGATCTTTTTTCCCCTCTTCCCCGGCAAGTTTTTTGCGATTGGGAGGCGACGGGTACCTTTCCCCTCTGCTTCCCCAGCCACGGTTAAAGCCCTTCTCTTTCTTCCTTCGCCCTGCACCTACAACGGGTCGCCTTTTCTCTCGGCCGGTCGATTTCTCCTAATCCAAAGGGCAGAAGAGGAGCTTGCCTTCGTTCCGTTAGTATAGAAATTCCGACCCGCTCCCGCCTTTTTTTTTCACCGGGGACAGTTGTACCCTTCCTCTTTGTCGAACCGTGCGCGAGTCTCCCCTTTCTTTTTTTTCGTCACGTTGTTGACTTCTACCTTTTTCTCCCTACCTGCAGGCGCACGCCGATTTATTCCGCGGTTGTTCGTCGTACTGGTAGTTAAGACGCAGACCGCCGACGCCTCTTTTTCCTTTTCGCCGAGACCCGGGCCTTCCCCTTTAGTCGGGCTTTCTTTCTTCTTTATAAGTAGTTGTCTGCTTCCCGACTATAAGGAGATAGCTTTTTTCTTTTCCCTTCCTTTTCCCGGAGAGGCAGTAGGCGTCTGCCGCTGGCTCAGGCTTCCGAAACGTCTGTGTCTGCTGTGCCGAGTGGTTTTTTCCTTTCGTCCCGGGCGTCCTCTCTCTTCCGAGAGCTTTTCGGAAATTGAGCGACGTCGTCCTTCCTCTTTTCCCTGTCACACCATACACGAGACCGTCTTTACCCCTTGTCTCCGTGAGGAGCTGTGCTTTCTTATAGCAGAGGCTGATTTCTCCCCTTTCCGAAAATGAACCCTCTTTTTTCTCTATACACTCCAGATTTTTTTTCTGGGCAGATGTAGGCTCTAGCTTTTCCCGATCTACTCTTGTTTCCTCCCTGCAGATGTCGCTTTTTTAGTTCACTGCTCCAACTGGTACGTGTGCCCTCTTTCCCAGGAAGGGAATTTGTTCTTTTTCGTTTCTACGGAAGCGTCGCGAGGCGAGAGCGTTTCCTCGATGGCTCTTTTTCCTTTCCTTCTGTCGAGAACTCGCTATTTTCCTTTGCAGGCAGATGGAGAGCGTAATCGGTCCCTCCTATTTTCTCCTGGCAAAGATGTCGCCCTCTTCTGAAGGAAACGGTTATTTTGCCGTGGCTTTGCGGAAATCCCTTCTTTTTTTTTTCTTTTTTATTTTTTTTTTTTTTTTTTAAGTAAGGCGTTCTTTCCTGGGTGTTGGTCAGCCTACTGGTGGGAGACTCTCTTTTTCCTTCCGCGCAGATGTCTATTTTTCGCTCCCCCCCCCTCCTGTACAAGGAGCAGGGAGTCCCCCCCTCTTTCTGTAGTCCCTGGAGGACGGCTTTCATTTTCCTCGCGCAATTTTTTGCCCATCCGCTTCCCCGAGGAGCACTAATATTTCGTGCCTCCCCTTCTCGTGGAACAGCTTTGCGCGACCCTTTCCCCCCATGTCGCGAGACCGGGCCTCGCAAGGATTACGAGAGACTTGGCTACCTCTCTAGGGTACTCCTCTCCTTTTCTCTATTGAGAGATAGCTCCAGAACCTCTTTTTCCGTAGCGCCGGGATTGCTCTTTGTCTTCGTCTGCGCAAGATGGTCCACGCCCCTCCCTTTTCCTTTTTCACGAAGTGTGCGCCTCGCTTTTTTCCTTGTGCGTCGACCCCTTTTGGCCGCCGTCTCACGCAGTCCTTCCTTTCTCGAGAGACTCCTCGCCTTTTCCCCTCGTTCGCATTTAGAAATCTCTCCGATTCCTAACCCCGGTATCGTCGACCTTTTTTGCTGGCTCCCCCCTGCAGCGGCCGTCTTCGACGCCCTCCTAAGCCCGTTCCTCCGTCGCCGTCGTCTTCCACCCGGTGCCTTTTGTCTTTGGTGTACGTGGAAGATCTTTTGGGCGGACGACGCGTTCTTTTCCTCCCCCCCCCCTTTTCTTTCCGGCGCGCCCTTTTCCTTTCTCTCGCCGCCGGGGTGTCGCAAGCGATGCAAAGATTCCCCGGCGCGCGGTCTCGGATTCCCCCCCTCTACGATTCCGTCAGGAAATTTTCGTCATGGGTGAAATCGGTAGCGTCCCCTCGACCCTTTTCTCCCTCCGTGAACGCTCCTTTTTCCGATTCCCAGTCGATGCCTCGTTCTTTTTTCCCCGCTTCGCTAGGGACTCTTAGCATCTGAATCTTGGAGATTTCTTTCTCGGCGCCTTCTGGTTTGTGTCGTGGGCGGAGATTTTTCCTTTTTTTTCCCCCCGAGGCGTCTTCCCCCCCCTTGGCTTAAGGAGAAGGGTTTTCCCGCGGCAGGTATGGTGGTGTTCCTCTTGAAGAAAAGACTGTCGCGCTCTTTTTTCCCCCCTTTCCTACGGACTCGCTCCGTCTCGGAGCGGAAACATTTCTCCCCCACCACGAGAACTTGAGGCCCCCGTCGGGTCTTGACTGAGCATCGGCACTTCTTTTTTCCGTTCAGTATCGTAATAGGACTCCCCTTCTCCTTTCTTGCTCCTACGGCAATCCCCTGACGCAAAAGGGATTATAAAGAACTCCCTCTTCCCTTCTTATTTTCAGCTGGTTAGAGGATGCCCGGCGTTCTGCTTTTCTCCTACTTAGAGGCGGCGCAGTCTGGAACCTTTCCTCAAACACGCGCTTGCGCCCCGGTTTCCTTTTCCCTTTCGGGCATCGCGTTCGACTTCAAACCTTCTTTACTATTCGTGGAGATCGCAGTAGGTGTTAGACACCTTATTAAAAGTGTTCCTGGGTATTCTGCCTGCCCTTCTTCCGATGGAAGGTTCTTTTGCCTTCCACTAGGTACCTTTTTAAGACCGAGGGCTTTCCCTCCTTCCGGTTGGAGGAGATTTTCCCTCGCTTCCCTTTCTTCTTTTTTCCTCTACCGGTGGCGACGGTTTGTGCATGTCTCTTCCGGCCCTCATGTTCTTTCCTGCAGGCGTAGAGGAATTTCCTTTCCTCCCCCCTCTCAGAAAGAAGTGCCTTTCTTTATTTTACTTCTCTTTTCTAGAGCGCGGCTTTCTCTTTTAAGGGACGGCTGAACGAGGGTGGAGATAGTATACTCTTTCCTTTGCGCGACTTCATAACTTGCACTCTCTCCTCTCTATCTCTTTTTTTTCATAAAGCTCTATGCTACGGCCCCTCTCTCTTGTCCTGACAAGAGGGGGAACTCTATCTCCCCTCCTCTACCCCGCCGGCGAGTCTTTTTCTTTCAAGCTGCCAGCGGCGTAGAAAAGCGGCGACTCCCTTTCGGCGCGGCCGCTCTGCTCTCTTCACCAGAAGCAAAGCAGGTCTCTTTTTGTTTCGAGCCTCGATTCCCCGGACTAACGAAGCGTCCTCTCCCCTTTTTTTTTTTCTCCTTTCCGCTTGCAGACGCGACGGCGTGTTTCTTTTTCGTGATCGAAGTCGTCGCCTAGGTACTCGAGGAATCTTCTCTCCCTCCTTTTTCTCGGTCGCGTGTCTTTCTTTCCTTCTCTTTTCCCTCCCTCTCCCTCTTGCCGGATCGGCATGATGCTGTTCCCTTTCTCTTCTCAGGTGATGAGCTTGCGAAGAGTTAGAAGAGGGATAGAGATCTCCTCCTCTCCTTTTGCCGCTTTCCGAAGGAGCGTGCTGAGAGGGCTTTCTCTAGGGTGATGCCGATTTTTCTCCTTCCCCTTTATTGAAGAGGGACGACCATCCTGCCCAAGTCGTGATTAAGGGGAGATGGAGAAGTCTCCTTTTCCTTTCCCCCCCTCCCTCCCTCCCTTCCGGTTAGAGAAATCCCCTCCCCCCACTTCTTTTTTACCCCCTCCCTTTCCCCCCTTCGGAGTCGACTCGGCGAGGTCGCTCTTGTTTCGGGGTGGCAATGGCGGAAGAGACCCTTTTTTTCTTCCAGTCTTCCTTCCTCCTATAGAAGCTCCTCTCTTTCCTGCTCTTTTTTTTTTTTTCTCTCGATATGCGCGGACTTTTGACGCTCCCCCTTTTTTTTTTTCCTTCCTCTGCATAAACTTTCCCTCTTCCCTCTCCCTGGGCCGCAACTTTCTTAGGAGAATTAGAGAAAGGCGACTCTTTTCCCTTCTTGCGATTCCTCGGTCCTTTTTTTCCTTTCCCTTTTTGTTAGTGGATGGCGCGAACCGCCAGTTCTTTTTTTCTTTTTTTCGAGGGAAAGAAGAGAAGGCTCCTCCCCCCTTCCTCTTCCGACGTTGTCGTTCTCCTTCATTGCCTTTGCTTTTCTTCGGGACATCGCAGAATCTCTTTTTCTTCACCGGAAGGCCCATGAACTCTCTTCTCCCAGACCTCTCTTGCGTCCTTTTCGCAGCGAGGTCCTCTCGGGTGCTTTTGTGAGGACTTCCTTCCCCTCCCCAGTTATCCTCTTTCAGAATCCTGCAGAGCGTCTTTTGTCTCAGTCCCATGAGAGAGAAAGTCCCCCTTTGCCGAGCCCCCGCCCTCTGCTCTTTTTTCTTCCTCGAAGTACGATCTTTTGCCCCTACAGTGCGGAAGTCCTTTTTTCCCCCCCTCCCTTGCCGCGAAGATGGTTGTTATCGACGGCGATTACTTCTCAGTTCAGAGGAGTCCCTATTCTATTTTTTTTTGCAAACCGGATCTCCCTCCTCTTCTTTTTTAAAACTTTTTTCGTGAGGAGCGCGAAAGCATTTCTCCGCGGTGCAGAACCTCCTTCCTCCTTCCCCAGAAAAGACTCGGCCTTTTTTTTCGGAGAATTCTTACAAAGAGGGTGAATAACACCCCCTTTTTCGCGGCCAGCGTCCTCTTTTTTTTTTGGCAAAAGGGATCCTCTCTCCTTTTTGATCCTGGTCTCCCCCTTCCGGAGACGCTTCCTTTTTTTTTCTTCCAAAGGCTCTCCCCAGACGACGCGCGCGGAGAAAAGAGGCCGGGCTCCTCCCCTGGCACGTCGCCGTCTCTTTGGAGACGGGTACATGCCGCGGACGCTTTCTTCCCCCCTCCTTTTCCGGGCAGCAGTTGGAGACTTTTTTTTTCCTTTTTCCCTTCCCTCCCCTGTCCCCCCCGTTTCCTTCCCCAGCTCGCTGTTTTTTTTTTTTTCCTCAACGGAGCCGCAGGTTTACTTCATCGGTCTTAATGTAATAGTGGCAATTCTTTCTCCTCCCCCTCTCCATCGAAGAACGCCTTGTGCCCCCTCTTTCCCCTTGTGAATAAGGTGTCGAACACCTTCTCTCTTCTATCGGCACGTTGTTTCTCACTCATTTCCGAACGGAACGCAGAAACCGCCTCTATTCCTCTTTTTATGCGCGGCTACGTTGTCTTTCCCTTCCCTCAGAACGACGTGTTCCCCTACCGCGGGCGCTGAAAAGGTTCGGGTGCAGAGGAATCGTGCTTCTTTTTCTTTCCTTTTTTCTTTCGTCGAATTAGTGGTCGTAGTAACTTCTCTCAGTCCCCCGGGAGAGTTTTTGTTCCCTCCTTTAGCGACTTTCGTGTTTCTTTTCCCCTAGGCATCCCTCAATAAAGTTTGGTGGACTCCTCCTTTTCTCTTTTTTTGGTTGCCTTCCCTTTCTCGCCGTGAGGTCCGATCCTCTAGAGTGATTTTCCGCGGCAAGCTTTCTCTTTTGGAGCTCGTAAATTTTTCCTCTTGTCCAAACATAAAACGATCCTTTCCCCCGGCTAAGTTCTCGGGGACCTTTGTCTCTCCTCCCGCGTGTTGAGTGAAGATCTTTCCTTCCCCGCGCCGGTGCCGATACTCCTGCTGACAGTACGATTCCTTTCTTTTCTCCCTCTTTTTTCTCGATACAGCTATTTTTCCCGCAGCCCGTCTCTTTCCGTAGGGACCCTCCTCTTTTCACGTCCCTCTCAAACGGTCGTTTTTTTTTCTCTCTGGAAAAAAATGGACTTGTTTTTTCTTCGTGAAGGAAGCGTTTTCCCCGCCTTAAGAGTCTCTCTCTCTTTTTTTTCTTTCAGATGGAGATTTTTTCCCCATCGATTACTAATTCGGCGAGCATCTCTCTTGAGCAGATGGAGCGACGTTTTTTCCACTGTATACGGGAATGGTCTCGACCTGTCAGACCCCCCCTTCCCCTTAGTCCCTTACCCCCCCTCTCTGCAAAGGTGTGGAGAATTTTTTTTTACGTCAGCAGCTAGTCCCGTAGACGGGCTCTGGACACGGAGGGCGTCTCCTTTCTTCTGTTGTGGGACGCAAGCTTTTTTCCCCTCTTTCTACTATGAAATGGGCTCGGCGACTCCTCGATGGAGCTCCCTTCTCGGAAACGAGCTGGCCCTTTGTGTCGAGCTTGGAAGGAAGGAGTTACTTTTCTTTCCCTCCCCGCGCACTTTGTCTCCTTTCCTCAGAGGATCGAGGAGCACCTTTTTTTTCAATTTGACCCGTAGCGGGGCAAAAATATTTCTCCTGCTCAACCACAAGCTCCCTCTCCCCTTACCCCGAGAACGTTCTCTCCTCTGATGTCGGAGCTATCTATCTCTTTTCCCTTTTCGATTTTTGATAGATAGCTCCAGACCTTTCTTCTCTTTCTCGGAGCGCCCGGGGACGCGGTTTTTTGTCGAGCCAGCTGGTATAGCGTAGAGAGGGACGGCACTTCTTTCTCGATAAGAGGATTCCTTTCCTTCCACAGTGGAAGAGACGGGTCCTTTAACTACATGGCTACACACGCGGAGAGACTCCCCCCTCTTCTTTGTTCCTCTCTTCTTCTTCCATAGAGAGCGCCGACCTTCCTTTTTTCCCCCAAGGTTGACTTTTGTCGTCCCAAAAAAGGCTCTTCTCTTCCCGCCTTTCCTTCCTCCCCCTTTTTCGCGGCTTCCCGAGACCTTCAAAACAGGTTGCCATTCAGGTCATTGCCGTGAAGATGATTTTGTCTTTTTCCGTATCTGTCAGCCACAGTACTCTTGCCGGAGCTTCTCTCTTTCCCCCGGAGGGCTCCCTCGCCGGCCGTTGTCTCCCCCCGATGCCCTTTTCCATCTCGACGCCACAGGCGCCTCTTCTCCCTCCCCTACGCTCACGTCCGGGCTTTCTTGGACCCCCCCGCCCCCCCCTTTTGTGAAATAGTCTTCGAGAAAAACGCTTCGTTTTCGTGCCCTCTTTCTTCCCCCTACGGAAAGTCGATTTCTTTCTGGAACCTGAGTTATACCTTCTCCCCCCCTCTCTTCGCGAGTTTTCTGTCCCCCTGGGTTCTCGCGCTAGGCGCATTTGGGGTCTGGCCTGTGCGGGCTCTTTTTTTCCTCCCCACGGGCGGCGATCTTTCTTTTTCCGCAAAAGGTCCAGCGCCTTTTTCTCTTTTGAAAGAGTTTTTTATTTGGGGAATTCTGACCTCCCCTTCCTCCCCGCTAGCGCTCTGCTTTCCCCCCTCACGGATTTGTCATTGTAAGCGGGACGAACGGCCGCGCCTTGGCTCCCCCTTCAACTCGAGGCCCACCCATATTTTTCTTCCTGATCTTCCCCCCCTCCGGCCTTTCTGAAGTACTTAGGAGAGCCTTTCCCTCTTCGACTTCTTTTCCTTCTCCTAAGACAATCCTTTCCCCCCTTTCTCCTGAAAGTCCGACTTAATATGGCCCCCCCTGGATCGGCGCCTTTTCGCGACGTTCTAAGTCGGTCTTCTTCTTTTTTCCCCCTACAGTTCAGTGCCTTCAACACCAGAGGACTCTCCCTCCTTTTGTGCGCGTTGTTTTGCCTTCCTGTTCCCTTCAACAACCTTGCCTCTTTTTTAGATCGGCGCCGGTGTTAGACCCTTTCCTTTTCCTTCCCCTTTCGGGGGCAGCCACTCGTGCGTCGATTGCCCCCTTTCCCCTTTTCCCCTCCCCTAGGAAATGAAGACCGAGTTCTTTCTTTTTCTTTGTTGTTCCGAGGTCATCCTCTTTAGATGGATTTTTGCGTACAGGGCGCCGTTTCTTTCTGTCAAGGTTAGAGCGAAGAGGACGTTTTCCCCCTTGACCGCTGCTTTTTCATCGCCGTTACTGGAGTTTTCCCCCCTCCTCTTCGCGAAGCCGAATTTCTTTTTTTTTGGAATTCGGACGCGTTATGTGCGCGAGCGCTTCTTTGAGAGCGCTTTTCCATTTCCCCCTACGCTTGTTGTTCCTGTGATCGGAGAATTCTTCTGATGGGCGCGCCGGATAAAATTGCCCTCCCTTTTCCCGAGCGGAATCTCTATGAGGGAGCGAAGCGCTTTTCGTGTCCTTCCCGCGTGGGGACGCTATTGCTTCCTTCGAGCAGGAGAGTCTTTTTTTTTTTTTTTCTCAGAGGCGTCTGAACCCGCGGAGAGCAAGATGGCGCCTTCTTTTTTTTTTTTTCCACGGCACCCATTCTTCCCTTCCTTCCTCTTCCGCTAGGTGGTCGAATCTCTTTTCTCTCTCTTCTGCGCGTCCTACGGTTTCGATCACCGTCTTTGGCCGCGGTGAGGCATACGCGCTGCGTCTTCCTTTTTCGTTTCACTCAGACACCGTCCTTCTCATCTTCCTTTCGTGAGGAAGATCTTCTTCCCCTGGCGAGGCCGCGGTTGTTCTTTTCTCCTCTGTGCGGCGAATACTTTTATGCATGATCTGGGCAAAGGCGCAGAACCCTTTCTTTTTTTCTGCGTGCACGCGAAAAAGCGGAGAATCTTTTTCTCGAGCCGAAGAGTCCTTTTCCCTTGGTTCGAGTGATTCTGCTGAGGCAAGTTTTCTCGTTCGTTTTTTCCTATTTCAGAGCTAGAAGACGCTTCTTGCCGGGACCCCAAAGTAGGAACTTCTTGATAAGGTGGTATCTTTTCTTTTCCTTGTAAAGAGACTTCTCCTTAGCTCAAATTCTGGTTAGACTCACCCCACCACAGGTAGCTCGCACTTCCCAACTCGTCTCACTAGCACTGACATATATCCTTTTCGAGAGGACCCTTCCTCTTTTTGACGACCGGTGATTTTCGAGACTCTTTGCAGCTTCTAAAGCGGTCTCGATGACGCGCAGACCTTAATAATAATCAGTTTTTTTTTTTTTAGACTATGAGAGGAGCTTATCGACTTCGGGACCTCCAGAAACGGTCCCCTCGGATTTTACCTGCGCTGACAGGGCTTCCGGGCTTTTTTGACCTTCGAGTTTTTCCTCTTTCGCGTTTTCGTCAGACATTTTTTTTTCTGGCTCTCACCTTTCTGTCGGCTCCTCGATTTCGCGCGCAGCTTACTTCTCCCTTACTCATTCCCCTTCTCAGAATTTTCCTCTTTTTTCCTGAGCGTGAGCCCTCGCGAGTCATCGGCCCTTCCCCCGTCGATAAAAGGCGCAGAAGCCCCTTCTCGAAAAGAGGAAACAGCTAGGCTTTTCCCGCTTCTTCGCGACGAGCTCCCATTTATCCTTGTGAGATCTCTCTTACCCGAGAAGATCCCGGTTCTTTTTTTCCCCCCTCCTCATGAAGAGTTTTTCCGCTTTGGACTGAGCCCATAGTGATCTCTCCCTCCCCGGCCGCGCACCTCCTCTCTCTTTCTTAATCGATGGGAGAGTTTGACCGGTAGTCGATCACCTCACTGATTTCACTCTCAACTTCCTTTACCCCTCCCTGTTCTCGCCCCCTGCAGTCTGAAACGCGTTTCTTTTTGGCTCCTCTTTGAGTCCTTTCTTTTCCGAGGCCGAGCTTCCTCCGCGACCACCCTCTTTCTTCCTCCTTGCGGTGGTGACGACTTTCTCCGAATGACGCGCGCCAGATGGACTTCCTCTTCTTCTGCTGGAGACGCGTTCACCCAAGCACGACTCTCTTGCAGGCCTTGGGCATCGCGTCACACTCCCCCCCTTTTTTTCATTGAACAAAGCGGGTGACCCCTCGGGAAGAGTCATATCTTTTCCTTTCGAGCGGGGAAACGGATTGATCATCTTTTTCTTTCCTTGCGGCCATTCAGCGGAGACGCCCCCCTCCCCCCGGCTTAGCCCGTCCTTCCCTTTCCCCCTTCGGAAGCGATCAAGCGTTTTTTCTTTTTTTTTCGCCGGCGGGCCGCTGAATGACTCTCATTCCCTCCTCACTGGTTTAAAGAGAAGACGTCCCCTCTCCTTTTTTTCTTTCCCTGCGGTCTGTACCAACTTCTCCTCCTTTTTTCTTTACCTCGACGCAACGGAGCGCGTCGTTCTTTTTCGTCTAGTGCGTAGAACCGACCGCTCCAATCGAAGCCGAAGTGGTCCCGTCCCTTTTTCCCCTGGATCCGTCCCCCTTCCTCCCCTCTATCCACGAAGATGTCTCTTCTTTCCTTCGAACGCGATGCCTTCCGTGAATTAGTACGCCGCTAGAAGTTATTTTTTTGGTAGTTACAAGGAACGCTCGCCGCTCTTTTTCACGGCAGTCTCCTTTTGCCTTTTTTCCCCAGGCTGACTGGTGCAGAGTAAGGAGGCGTGAATTTTCTCCCTTTGTTGTAGTAGACTTATTTTTCTCTTTTTTCTATCCCCCTTTTTACAGACAGTTTCTTTGCCTTCGCGGGCCGTCGTTTTTGTTCTACCTGTCCGAGCCCCCTCTTTCTGTTGGAAAAGAATTTTTTTTTTTTCCTTGAAGGGCGCGGCTTGACTAAGAGTCCTCTTCCTCCCTACTCTTCTTCCTTTTCCGGGGAGCGAGATCCCCCCTCTTTCCTGGCTGAAATAATGTCCCCACCTCTTCCGCGTTCCGGTCTCGGGGGAGTTTCCTTTTTGAGCCGCCGGTGTTTTTTTCCCCTTTGTGGCACATGAACCCTCCTCCTTTTCTTTCCCTATCCTTCTTTTTTCCGAAGATGCCCTTTTTCTTTTTCTCGCGATCAGTTTGATAGACGCGGTTTTTTCGCCCGACCCAACGAAGGCATTCGACTTTACCTCCCCCCTATCGTTCAGTCGCGCCAGGTCGTTTTTTTTCTGGCAACCCAGCCGTCCTTTTTTTTTCCGGACGACTTTCCCTCTTTCGCATCATTTTGCGTGCCTTTCTTTTTCGTGGCAAGCGTCCCCCTTTCCCCTGTCGAGATAAGCCGAGTCTTTTCCCTCGGCAAGAATGTCCTTCCTTTTCCCTCGAGTCCTGACTTCACGGCTTCCCGTTCCCCCAGGAAAGAAGGCACCGGGCTGATATTCCCCTCTTGCACGGTCCAGCCGAGACCGGAGGGAAGGACTTTTTTTTCTCTAGGAAGAGCCCGGGGTGGGCCCTTCCCCCTCGAAAACTGGTGGTCGTCCCCTGGAGGTTCTAGTACGTATGGCGATCGCTTCTCCTTCTTTGCGTTCGAGAGCTTTTTTTCTCTTCCGGAAGGCGTGACTTTTCCCCCTTTTCCGTTGTCGACCGGCCCATCCCTCTGATCTCTGTCTCTCGTGCGGCAGACGAAGGCGCGTTGACAGCTTTTCGCGAAACAACATCCCTCTCCTTTTCTACGATCGCCCAGAGCGCGAAGATGTTTTTCTATCTCTTCCCTTCCTTTTGTGATGAGAGATAGCTCAAGCCCCCCTCCTTTCTCCGTGAATTATGGTATCAGTTGGTGGTATCTTTCTCCCCCTGCTCAGTAGAAGCTTGCCGGCACTTTTCCCTTCTTTCCTCGGATGGCCTTCCCAATTGTGTGCGCAGGTATTAACTCTTCCTTTCCTTTCTAGACCCACGGCCTTTTCTTTTGGTGACACGATCCCTAGATGAGAGCGAAGACCTTCTTTCCTTCACCCGGTTGCGGCTGGCTTCCCCCCCAAAAAGAGGCGATTTTCTCTGCAAGAATTCCCTTCCTGTATAGGATCTTGTTTCAGTAGTCCAACGGGCCCCCCCCCCCCCCCTTTGCCTTTATTTCCTTTCTAGTTCCGTATGACGAGATTCTCCGTACTGATTGACGTCCTCATTTCTTCTTCTTCTCCTCCCCGAGGGGTTCCTTTGCCTTTCCAAGCTTTCATCTTTCCACCGGGCGCCGAGTCGCCGGTCTTATTTCCTCCTTCAAGTAAGGAAAATTTTTCCCCGCAAGTCCTGGTTTTTGTTGCCATCCGAGGGCCCCCTTTTCTTGTGATGAGAAGTGAAACTATTTTTTCCCCAGTCGAGTATCGTGCGGAGATTCCTCCTATCGGGATGCGCTGCTTTTTTATTGAGACTGCTTTTCTTTTTTCGTCGTCTCGGGGGGATCGGAGCCTCAAGTGTTCTTTTTCGATTGTGAGCTCCCTCCTCCCGGAGATACGCTTTCTCTTTAACTTCTCTTGTTATGGTGGGAGGAAATTTTCTCCCTTTTTCTCTTCGAGATACGCCATCTGCCTTCCTCAAGCTCTTTTTCCACTTAGCACGGAAGAGCCGTTTTTTCCCCCACTCGAACTTTTCCCCCCCAAGAAGTTAGGGCTCTTGATTTTGAACCGCAATACTCCCTTCTCCGTTTTTCATTTTTTTTCGGCCCCCCTCCCCCCTCCTTTTCGGCTTCTCCCTTTTCCTACTACGAAAAATAGTCGACGACCTTTTCCCTCCTGCCTGGCACTTACTATGGCAACATTTCTTTGTTTTTAGCCCGCCTTTCTGCCTTTATACGGGGAGGGTAGGGGTCTTTCCTACGCGCGTAAGCCTAGGCCGATTAGTCTTTCCTTTCGTTCATAGAGTTTCGACCTCCCCTTCTTTCTCGACATCTGCGTGGATCCCTCGCGCCGGTGTTCTCCCTTAAATTCACAACTGTAAAGGGTGAGCCTGCCCACTTCCGGCCTCGCTTTTTCTTTTTTCTTCCCCTGCTAGACTTCAAACTAGGACATGACGACCTCTTCTCCCCCCGGTGGCGTCGGGTCCTCAGTTGTCGTCTTTCTTTTTTCCTTTCGGTGTTTCGGTTTGCCGTCGATGATTCTTTTCCTTCCCCCTTTTATGGTCAGGCAGAGTCGTCGCTTCCCCGTCGCCTCCGGCATCTCCTAAGCCGGGTTTGAATTCGCAGGCCGCGTGTCTTAGCCTCTTTTCGAGGGAGCGAGCCTGTGGCCTTCTTTTTTATTCTACGGCGGCGCCTTCGATTTTCACCTTTACCACGGTAGAGAGAGCTGATCCGGTGCCTTCTTTCTCTGCCGAGATTACACGAGGTGCTTCTCTTTTTCCGCGGATAGAAATGGGTTCTTTTTCTCCTGGAGAGTCGTTTTTCTTTTTTCCAAGAGGCGTCGGCACCGCGGCGATTCTTTTTTCCCTTTTCGCGCAAGAAAGACAAAATTCTTCTTTTCGATGGTTTCCTTTTAGATTTCGGCCCTGCTGCCGAGGAAGCCTTCTTTTGCCTTCTTTCTTCTTGGGAAGACTGTGTGCAGGAATCTTTTTCTTTCTAGAAAAATTAGGCGCTCTCCTTTTCCGCGCGGTGCCGTTACATTATGTTGGTCTTTTCTTCGCGACGATGAGGCTCTCCTATCCCCCCCTTTCTTTGTTGCAAAAGAGCCTCCCGTGATTCTCCCTCCTCAGCCAACAGAGGAGGAAGCATTTTTTTTTGCCGCAAGAGTTTTCCCAAGTGGTTCTCTCCTTTCTTGATGAGGAAGGTGACCGATAGGGTGCTGACGAGTCTTTTTTCCCGCAGAGCATGGACTTTTTTTTTGCAACGTCCTTGAATTTGCGACTGCTCCTGGCGTTAGGTACCGCGGACCTTTCCCTTCTGCACGGAGGTTCGCGGCCATACATCCCCCCCTTTTCTGCGGCCAGCACGCGGCTTTTCCGACGAGGCGCCTGTGCGAGGAGAAAATTGTCGACTTTGGGGCAGTTTGAGAGTGGAAGAGAGTTTTCTCCAGCGTCGAATTTCAAGATCTTTTTCTTCCTTCCCTCCTCCTTTCTCCCCTTTCTTGGCTGGGCGATCTTTTCCTTTTTATAATCTTCCCCTTTTCGGCAGAGCAATGGCCCTCCCCTTTCTCTAAAATTTCTAGCGTCCCTTAGCGAGTTTCGCTTTGGCCGCGGGCGGCATCCCTTTTTTTTTTTATGGAGAGAAAAGGCTTTTTTTCCCTTCGACGAGTTGATCCTCGCCGGATAAGCTCCACCTCTCTTTCTATCCCTGTGACGTTGTAGGAAGCTCATGCGCGCGTGCTTTTGCGCGAATCTCCCCCTTCCTCCAATAAAAGGCCGCTTTTTTCTCAGGTCTCGAAAAAAGACCCCTTTTCGGCCGAGGGAGAGAGTAGCGCCACTTGCTAGAATCACCTTTTCCAGGTTCACGTTATGAGGAGATCCCTTCTCTTCTTTTTTCTTCGAGATGGAGCGCCCATCGTTCTTTCTCCTTTCAAGAGAAACGACTCTGTCTCCTTTCCCTTCCTAAGTACGAGGCTTTCCCCGGGTTCTGGACCTCCTGCTCGCAGACGTCTTCTTTCACCCTCTTTTTCCCCTCTCTTGGGGGGATCGACGTTTTCTCTCTTTTTTCCTGCCGAGCTCGATTGACCACCGTAGAAGCTTCTTTTTCTTCTGTCTTTTTTCCCCTTTCTTTCGGCCGAGAACGAGAGACAGTGTTCTTTTTCGTTTGCCTTTCTCCTTCGTGCACCAGTCCCCCACCTACTCCTTTCGTCAGGCCGGAATTTCTCATCTGCTTCGTTTTTCCCCGGGAACAAAGAGGGGAGTCCTACAGCTTTTAGGTGATACAGTCCCTTGCTCTGTCCCCTCGTTGTTTGATCCGACCTCCCGCAGCGCTCTACTCATTCATTTGTTTAGTTAGTTTCACTTTGTTTTCGTACCCTCGTCAATTCCGTCCCTAGAACCGGCATGTTTTTAGGGTCGCAAAGGGATCTTCCCCTTCTTTGAAAGGTGGCTTTTCCTCCCCATAGCGCCCTGCTCGCTCGACAGAAACGCTTTTTTGCCCGGGCTTCGCCTCCCCCTCGCAAGAGCGTTCACGCGGACCGGTATCGGCCTTCTTTTGCGCGCCGGGAGGCGCGTTTCTTTTCTCGTCAGGAAAGGTAAGAAAGGTTAAAGCCCTTCTCTCTCGCAAATAAAAGTTTCACCTACAGCTTTATTATGACCTCGTCAAACAGGGCGCCCCTGCCGCGAGGTTCATGGACACCTTACTAGGTGCTCTCCTCCTGAAGGATTATCTCCCCGACTCGAATCTCTTGTTGCACCCCGTTCCATGTTGTCCACCTTTTTCTCCTTTTTCGCACCCCCTTTTTTCGCAAAGAAGAGGTCGTTGCAGTTGGTTGTCAGTCGAACGCTTCTTTTGAAAGTCTCGACGATCTTCTTTTTTCTCGTTGAGGCGCCCCCTTGTTAGTTCCCCGCCAGGCAGAAGCCTCCTTTTTTCCTCACTAGGGCAGAAGATCCTTTGCCCTTAAGCTTCGTGCCCTTTAGCTTTGGAGTCGTTCTTTTCTTTGTAGTAGTATCCTCGATTAGAAGCGGTTTCCTTTTTTCTAAGAAGGGAAGGAGTTTTTTTGAGGATCAGCCCTCCCCTTTTTCTTTATTTTATTTTGGGGCATGAGGGCGCGGCCGTGGCTTTTTCTCTTTCTCTCTTGAGGCGAGGCAGCTTTTTTTTTTTTTCCCCCTCCAAGGCTTTTCTTCCCCTCATTTACCACCCTTTACACTAGACGCGGTACCCTGCCTCTTTTTTTTCCCTTGTGAGCGACTTCCCTGTTTTCGATGCAGCTCCCCATCTTCCCCCGCGGACGTTCACGCTCACTCACGAGACCTACTCTCTCTTTCGCCTATCAGATTCTCGCGTTGCCGCCTCCCGAGATTTCCCTTACGAAGATCGTTCCTTTCGGTAGCGTGTGCCGATCTTGTTAATTTTACGTCTTCTTTCCTTTTCGGAAGAGTACGCGCGCGGGAGAGCTCTTTTTGATCTATGGTTTGGAGCTCTTCAAAGGCGGTCTCTTCCTTCCGGAAGCTGGAGATCTTTTCTTTTCCCACGAAGGACTCCCTGATGGCTCCAGGGTCTCCCGAAGGCACGGACCCTTCACATTCGTCAGCACACGTTTTTTCTTTCTGTGGGGACGACTTTCCTCGAGCGAACGACTTGGAACTACCAGGAGTTCTCATCCCCCTGCGGCAAAGGGTTTAAGAGCAACCCTGGTGGTGACTCCCTTTACTTTCGGGAGCCCCCTTCCCCTGAGATCGCTACGATCGTCAAAGGAGCTTCCCCTTCGCTCTCCTTGGTAGGACTCCCGGACGGGGTTATACGGAGAGCGCCCCCCTTTTTTCTGAAGGCACGGCCCTTTCTCCTCTCTTTCCCTATTTCCGTCACCTACGGAGATGTACTTTGCGAAGACGAGACCCCCCCTTCCCGAGAAAGGGAGTAGCATTGTGTCTTCCGAGGTCTGGCT
>Ga0179593_1412193_pt1 | contig 16456 bp, 24 predicted proteins | sample CZODoug2_1_08_16_FD_185931 | JGI IMG/M metagenome (GOLD analysis project Ga0179593, IMG submission 185931) | Vadose zone soil fungal communities from Angelo Coast Range Reserve, California, USA - CZODoug2_1_08_16fungal (PacBio error correction) | ecosystem: Environmental > Terrestrial > Soil >... | reverse complement strand
TTTTTTTGGTTTTCTCCTCTTCTCTTGTGTTTTTGGGCGCGACCTTTCCCCCCGACCACCTTCCGGGAAGGCACCTTTTGCGTTCCTGCGGTCCCTTTGTCCAATTTGCGTTCGGTTTCCGCGTGAGTTCTTTCTTTATTTTGACCTTTCATCTCGATCCAGTACGAGGTTTACAATTCCCTCATTGACGTTTGCCTGCCCCTGGTCCGTATCACCGCCCTTCCGATCCCCTTTTTTCTTAACCGCATCTCCCTTTCTTTTTCAGCGGCCCTCTCGGTGGTTTTATTTTTTTGACAAAATCTGTCTTATGGACTCTTTCCGGTAGCCCCGGTTCTCTTCCTTTCTCTTGGCCCGGGCAAAGCCGTTACCCTCCGTTCCTCGGCTCGGTTTTTCTTTTCTCTCGAAGTTTATTGTCGTGCCCTTTCTTTTTTTTTTAAGATACCAGGACTTCCCCCCACAAATCTGTTCACTTTGAGAACACCTCTTTTTTCGCCTGGTATCGGCGCACCTTCCCTGATTTCTTGTCGTCTCCTCCCCGGACTAGGTTTTTATTTTTGCCTTGTTTATCAGCGCATTTTCGCTCTTCGTGGCCGGCCCCTTTTTTTTGGCTTATCTCACTTTGCTATAATGAGAATGTTACCCTTGAGTGTTTCACCCTCTTTTCCTCTTCTGATTACTCCTGTTTTTTGCCGCGCGTCTCTTCAATTTCGTCTTTTCCTCGTTTCCTTTCCTTTTTTCGTGTAGTCCGTGTGATCTGATTTTTTTTTACTAGTCGTAATCATTTCTGTTAGTCTGTCCCACAACTCCCCTCCTTCTGTTGCTTCCAAAGGTCCCCCGTCATCTACTCCTATCTTTTCCTCCCAAACTCGAGTCGCCGTGCCTTAACTCCCAATTGAGCCTCCCCCTAATGAACAATATCAAAAGTCCATAATTTATTACACTGCTCGGTTTTTCAGGACCACCAGACCGACCAGTCAGAATGTTTCTCTCCCTTTCCTCCTTCTTGGTCCCCATCCTGCCTTTCGCCCCCACGCGATGTTTTTTTGTTTTGGAAACCCTCCACTTTCACCAGTAGTTGTCTGCTCATCGCTTTGCCCCCCTGGTATTTTTTTCCGTCTTTTCGTGCTCGGGCCTTCCTGAGCCGCATTAAGCCCCACAGCCATCCCCGGAAACACTGGAACTTACTTTTTCGTTATTTCTTTTTTCCGTTTTGACCCTTTTTCCTGTTGCCGGATCTCCTTACCTTCCCTTTCATGCTGTTAGGCCTTTTTCGTAGTTGGCGGTTGCTTGCTAAGATTGAGTATTTCTCCCTCTCGTTTTTCAAGGACACACTAGGCCTATTTGTCATGGCGCTCTACCCTTAGTAAGCTCCCCCCTCCGGAATAAGACGCTCCCCCTCCCCTTCGCTCATGACCATGCCGGGGCGTCGGCTGTTCCGCCCGTGCGCGGTTTTTTTTTTTGTTAATATTTCTTTTTCTTGAACTTTATGCCCTGCATCTTACTCCCCCTTCTGAGGAAGAAGATGTTGGTCCCCAATCCCTGCGGCTTTCAGACTCCACACATGCCTCCCTCTTTTAGCACTTTTCCTGCGGGTCTTTCCCCCGCCTTCCGCGTATTTTTTTCCCCTTTTCTTTTTCCCTGACCTTTTCTTGCGTGCCTATTTTTATCATCTTCGTTAGTAAGACCCGTTCCTTTTTTAAGAGTTCCGCGTCAGGTCATTTCCCTCCTACCCAAGGCTACCGAGCTCGAGGAAAGTCCCCCAACCCCTTTTCCCTCCCGCCTCCTAGTCTTTTTTCCCTCCTTTCCCTGGAGACTTCGTCCAGTGGTGTTTTTTTTTTTTGTTGTGGGGCGTTGGCTTTTGTTTTCTCTTGCTTCGACGTTTTTTTTTTTCTGGTTACCTACTCGCTTCCTTCATCTCCTGCTTGACTTTCCTTTTTTTTACAGAAGAGCGGTGAGAGTCCCTCCGCTTTGATCTCCAGTTTTTCATTTAGCTTTAAAGTGCTTTCCCCTCTCCTCTCGTTGTACCGCTCGAAGTTGTTCGCCCTCCCTCCCTCTTTTCCTTTTCCTTTCTTTTTCCCTTGGTTGTCACGCTATTTCCGTTTCCTCATGCCATGGACCTCCCCTTTTTGATAACGTTGGGATTGTCTTTGAGTCCTTTCTTACTATTATCCCCTTTGGTTTCCCTTTTCCTGTCTCCCGGATTTGTCCTTTCTTTTTTCTCCCTCGTTTGTGAGAGGAGATGATTCCCCACGCACATGACAAAGAGGTGGCTTTTCAATCGGCCCCATTTCTTACTCCCCTCCATCCCTTTTCTACACGACTGCCAGTCATTTCCCCGGAGACGTTTGCTTCCCTCTGGAAGTTTTCGTCCAGGGAATTGGCAAACATATTCCCCCTCACCCGTCTCAGAGGCGCCTTTCCTAACATTTCCGTCAGTCTTTCCACGTTCGGATGTTCCAGCGTTTTTTTTCGGCCTTTCTTCTCAACTGTTTCCTTACTCTCTCTCCTTATGTCTCTTTCTTCTTTTCTGCTCCCTGTCCCCTCCCCTGCAATTCTTCTTAAAATCGCCTCCTCTCTGAGGAATTGTTCGACCCGATAAACATCCTCCCCCTTTTGCTATCTCGACTTGACGTTCTCAGTTCACTTTTTCTTTCAACCCCGGCCATGATGTTTGGTTTGGTGGGCGAGTGCCACTATTTGTCTTTTCTTTCTCCCTAAATTATGGAGATTTTTTCCTCCTCTCCCAATTCTCCCTTTTCCTTCATAGGCTCCTCCCTTTCTCTCTTTTTCACGCCACTGAATTTTTCTTTCGCCCCCGACCACACGTGGAAGGTTGTAGTCAGCCCCCAATTCCCGTTCCTCTGTTTTTGTTCCTTTTATTTGACGGCGTCGTTTTTTTCCCCCCACTACGTCTCCTCGTCTTTTTCCCCTTTTTCCCCAGATTCAGATCAGCTCCTCCTTAAAATGGCATACCCCCCCTCGCCTCGCGAGTATCGACGCTTTGCCTTTTCATGATAGCGTTTCTTTTTTTCTGACGGGGTTGGGCTCGGGGTTCCTTGGTTTTTACTCCTATTCTCTCATTTTCGTCTTTCTTTTTAAACCTTTTTCTTGTCTCAAGGACTTTAAAGTCTCCGTCGCCAAGGATTCTACAGCCCCCCAGCATTACGCCCTTCTTTTTCCCGCCCGCGTCGCCCCATACTTCCCCAGTTTGCTGCCAGGGACTTGCCCTGCCCCTCTCTCATTGTGGCAGCGTCTCGCTTTCTTGACGACTTCTGGACACTTTTTCTCCCCCCCGATGTTTGTACCTGGCCTGAACATGTCTTTTCAGATACGCAAATTTCCATTTTGTCCTTCCATAGCCAGGGGGTTCCATTTGTTCTCCTTCACCCTTTTCCCCTACCGTCCGCCACCCCTTCCGGATTGCTGTCGCCCCATTGTTTCCCCATCCTTCCTTCTTGGTCGAGACCTCTTTTCACTTTTTCCGGTAGCTTTTTCTTCTTTTCCCTCGGATGGCCTCCCCTTGGTGCCCTTGCGGCTTATCTTTTTTTTTTTGACAAAGATCCCATTTTTTTTTTCGCGTGGCTTTTTTTCTCTTCGGACATATGGTTCGGCGTGATCCGCCCTCTTCTTCTTTCTTGCTTGGGTTTTTTTCCTCCTTTTCCCTCTGCGCGGGATCCTTTTCCTCCTTTTTAGCTCCCCCCTAGCCCTCCGATTTTCCCCGCTCTTGCTAAACTTTTTCTTTTATTAGACAAGCCTTTGCCGTTCTCCTTCCATTCTCCTTCCTCTTATCTTGTTCCCACTTTCACTTTTCTCCCTTATGTAAGGCTAGTCCTTTGTGACACGTGAAGTTTTTCCTCTACCCTGATTTTTTGCAGTGAAGGCTGAATTCCCCGTTGGTCTTTTCGCTATGACCATTTCCCCCTCAAGGCCCATCTTCCCTGACGAAGAAAGACTGTTTGGCAATCCCATTTTCTCTTTTTTTCTCCGTCCTTTATTTTCCATTGTAGTTTCCCCCCCCCCCCCAGGGAATTCCCTCTCCTTTTCCCCCTTTTAGGCGCATGTTGAAATAGACTTTTTTTTTTTCCTTTTTAACTTGTTTTTTATTTAGGAAAGGTTTTGAAAGTGCTCCCTTTCCCACCTCTCTTCGTTGGAAGCCCCCAGCCCGGCTCTTTTTTTCACTATCGTCCTTCCTTTTCCCCACTAACCCCACGCTAGGGTATAATTTCCCTTCCCCCGCGTTTCGGGCCTCTGACGGGGGACACAGGTTTTCTGCACGCATTGCCTCGCTTTTGGAACTGTCTTGGAAATCGGACGGAGTCATCGAGTTCGCTCTTCCCCTTTTCCACCGTCTCCCTCAAGCGCTACTTCAGCCCCCTCTTGGCACAACGTAGTTTTTTTTGATTGAAGCTCCTTTATCCTCCCCCGGCGAAGCCTTGGTTCCTTTTTCTTTCTTTCTGCTCCCTCGCGAGCTCTTTTTTTCCCGGCTGTTTCTTTTTTTACAACAAGCCCCCTCTTCCCCTGTTGGTGCAGAAAGAGGACCTTAATGTGATCCGCGTTTTTCGTTCTCGAATTTGGCCGGCTTTCTTGTCCCTGAGCGGGTGTCTGCCGATTTTCTTGCAGTTCCTTTGTCGGCCCCGGGACGGGAATTCCGGTGGTCTCATTGGACGCCAGTCTCTCAGGTTGGAAGATGGCTGAAGAATTTGGCTTTTTTTTTGCCCACGTGAAGCCAGGCCTTTCTCCTCTCTAGTTTAGTCTTCTTCTTCTGTCAGCTCGCGTTCCCTTCCCCTTTGCTAGCCTATATCTTTTCCCTCCTTTGAGTAGGGATCTGAGGGTGCCTAGAGTGAAGTTTTCCCATGAGAGAGTTTCTCCGGAAGGCTTTCTTTTTTCTCCCCCCTTTCCATCTTTTTTTCGTTTTCTTTAAGCCTTTTGCGTCTGACTTTTCATGTCTCCCTCCCCGTCTCGGAGGGTTTTCCTGTCCCTTAAATGCAAGCCCCTTTGTATTCAGTACCTTTCCAGTGACATTCCCATAGATCTTGCATTTGCTTTTATTTTCGTCGCGATCAGCTGGGACACCAACTCCTTCCTTTCTTTTTTTTGTTTATCTCTTTCCCCGTGAAGTAGGTCTCCATCCGCAGCAAGGAAATTTTTCCCGGGTTTTGATTGATGAGAGGGGCCATGAGACGACCAGCTTATTATTTCTTTCTTCTGACGGTGGTTTCGGCGTTTCTTTTTCCATGGCATTGAACGTCTTTCTTGTACCATTTTTTCTCCCGAAAGGAGTTTGCCCTTGAAGGTCACGCCAACCGCCCTTCTCTCCCCTTTTCTGCCACCCTGCGTCGGCTGGCGGGCCTTTCTTCAATCTCCCCCTTTTTTTTTTAATGGTCTTGTCGGAATTCCACGTGTGCCCTAGAGTGTGATTGCCATTTTCTCCATCGCCCCACTGCAGCAAATCTTTCCCCCTGCGACGCTCTTTCGCTCTTCCCTCCTTCCTGATTGTTCTTCCTTTCTTCTTGTCGTGTTTTCATTTGCGCAAGTTAGCAACGCGGGGAGAACAACAGAGAGCGTTCTCCTTTGCGTATCTGCGCACCTACCTGATTCTTCGTCCCGTCTTCTTTTTCCTGCTTTGCCTTTTTTGCCCCCTTCTCTCTCTCTTCTCTGGAGGTTCTTTTCCGGCTTTTCTTCCTTTGCAGCAGCGGAAATTTGTTTCTCTTTTCTTGAGTACGCCAAGGTCGTCGCCCTTCTCTTTTTTCCCCCCCTTTTTCCAGTTAGCCATCGTAACCAGTGCTCTTTCTTAAAACTACGTCATATTTCTGATAATCTTTTTTTAAGCGCTATTTTCTTTTTTTCCCTACTGCTTTGCCCGTCGGTTCGGCTTTTCCCGCTAACCCTCACTGCCCCCCCTCTCCGTCCTCATAAGGCCATATGAACAATTTTTTGATTTCCTTTCCCTTTTTAGGACATCCCTCATTGGAACTTTTCCTGTGCCCCTTTTCCCCTTTTCTGACAAGTTCGTTCTTTTCCCTTTCCCGGGACCCCCTTCCGCACTTTCCGCTGACTTGCTTCTTTTCAAGCTAAATAGCAAGAGCCTCTCCCCTTAGGAGTTCCTTCCTTCCCCCCGCGGAGTTGCATGTAGGTCCTCCTATTCCCTGGCCTTTTCAGCCCCGGTTTCTTCTCCCCTTCGCGATCTTTAAGGTCTTCCCCCTTTTTCGCGGCCACCAAGCATGCAACTGTACTTTCCCGTTCTGTTTTTCGCGAGAGAGTAAATTCTTCTCTCGGTCGTCTCTTCTTTGCCTCCCATCACGGTCCTGCTGTTCTCTCTTCGTGCATTCTGGAGTCCTTTCTTTTGGCTGATCTCCTTTTCTTCCGCTTTTTTTTTTTTCAAGGCCCCTCTTATCTTTTCCGAAAACGTGCGTAACTTCCATTTGCAGTTTTACGCGATTTCCACTTCAAGGCCTTCTTCCCTTCGCCTTTGCCGGATATTCTTTTCTCGACGTCCCGTAGGCTAGGGCGTTTTGCCTTTTTTTTTGAAATTGGACTTTTTCTCTTTTCCTTCCTCTCTTCTTCGCTCTTTTTCCCTCCCGAGCGGCCGCGTGTCTTCGTAGGTTTACACCACTTGAAAGGCCGACCCCATCCCTGCTGAGGCCCGAGAATTTGCCTTCTCCTCGCGGTCCCCCCCTTTTCTTTATGGCTTTGCCCCTTTTAGGTGGACGTCCCCCTTTCAGTTCGACTCCCCACATCGGAGAGGGTTTGCCGTTCTCTTTTTGCGATGACGTGGAATCTCCCCTCGCGTCCTCTCCCACCTCCCTTTTTTCGCAATCCCGACCCCCAGGTACGAGTCTTGCACGACCAATCTTTCCGCGGACCCGTTTCCCCTCCCCCTGAAAATGTTTGCTGACTGGTCTCCCAGGTGGCATTCTTCTTCCTCTTCTTGGTGGTTTTCTCTTCCTAAGAAGCTTTCCGCTTGACCTCTTTTTGGCGACTACAGAGAACAATCTTGTTTTTTTTTCTGCTTCTCGACCCTGTCTTACTCCTGCTTCTCCTGTTTCTCTTCGCTTTTTTTCCCCCCTTCCCTCCTTTTTCCGCTTCCGCACTGGCGCAGCCTACGTCCCGTTTTAAGCTGGTGGACGTTTAAGTGCGGTGACTCCCCTTCTTCTCGTCCCTCGGCTAAGCATGTTCCTGGTTGTAGGCGCACGGTGTGCTTTCGGGGCTTTGTTCTCCTCTTCGTTCAGCTTAGCCCTTTTTTAAGGACTGATTTTTGATAGTAGATTATGCAGATTGTTTTTTTCTCTCTCTCCCCACCTTACTCCCTGCCTGACCCAATTATGTTCTCTTGTTTTTAACTCTAAGCAACGAATTTTACACCCCTATGAGGCGAGTTCCTCTTTTTTTGCCCTTCTGGCCCACCTCTTCCCTTTCCTCAACCTTCCCCTCTCTCTCTTGGTCGGTTTTGCGTTTATGCAGTGGCCAAAGATGCTTACCCTACGTGCGGCCGTCTTTCCTATCTTCTGCAAGTCTTTATCTGACTGCCTTCCCTTTCCTGCCGGCCCTCCCTGACGTCTGGAAGTTCCTCGAGATTGACACTTCCCAGAGGATACGTCCTGCCCCATTCCCAACGCCCAGCGATTCCACCTTCATCCCTTTCTTTCCAGTAATTTGCTTTTTCTTTTTCCCGCCGTCTTCGTGTCTTCCTAGCTTAGTCGGTTGATCCAATTAGGATCTTCCTTCCCTAACTCCCCCACGTCATCGGTGCCCCCCCTTCGTGTCTTTCTTTCTTTCATCACCTATAGGTCGCCAACGTTTTTTCCCGCCCAACCTAAACTGTTATCCCTCCCTCCCTTCCGGTTGGCCGGGGACTCTCCCCCCCGAAAAATTCTTCCCCTTTTCAGCGTGTCTTATGTGCGTTTCCCAGTTTCACGGTGGTGTATTTTCTTCCCGCCCATCTCTGATTCACGATAAGAAGACCCTATTGGCCAAATTTCTCCCCCCCCCCCCTGCGCCCGTACTGAGTCAACTCCCGGGCATTCTCCTAGTTGAGCGTCTCCCTTTCATCGTTCGTCTGGGCTGCCTGGTCAGAGTTTTCCTCTTCCTTCCTTTCCCCCGTCTTCGTGGACAACCTTCTTTCCTTTTCTTTCCGAGCTCCGATTTCTTTGAAGAAAAATTGGCAGCCCCCCCCCCCCCTTGGTCCTTCTCGCCTTCCGCTTCTCCCTCCTCCTGATTTTCTTGCCTTCCTTCAGCGTCGCTCGGGCACCCCCCTTTCTCGCCTGCCCTCTTCCTTAGGAAGGTTTTGTCGCCTCCTTTTTGTTTGCCCTTCCTTCCCTGAATTACTCCTTCCCGCTCTCTCCGCGCCCCTCATCGCTTCTTTCCCTTCGACGGTTTTGATCATTAACCAACATTTGGCCAAATCTCTTTTACGATCGCTTGCCTCCTTGTCTCCCTCCCGCCCGGTCCTCCTCTTTTTGAACTTGCCCCCCTTTTTTCTATCCTAGTTCCCTGCCTCCTTTCCTGTCCGAACATATTTTTTTCCCAGGTCTTCTCTCTTTGCCCTGACAAGCAGACCCTCTTCTCTTCCCTCGATGTTCGTTCTTTTACACCCCACTGTGTCGGCGCTTTCTCGCCGCCCTCGGCTTCGTAGGCTTTTTTTTTCGTCCTTCACAGAACCTTCCCTCACCCGTGACTGTCTCACAATCGGCGGCTCCGTCTTTTCTCTCTCCCCTGGTGTTTTTCTGATCCCGCCGAGGCAACTCTCCATTTTTTCCTGAGCAGTCTTTTTCCGCCTCCTTTTCGCCCTCACCCTTCCGGAAAACCCAATTGTCTTTTTTCAGTAGCAAGAGAGGGCTTATCGTTCTTGCTTTTCTGTCCCGGCCATTCCTCTTCTTCTCTCTTCTCCTTTTTTTCCCCCTTCCACGCTCTTCACGGCCGAGTCCGTCTTTTCCTTTCCCGGAGCCACTACCAAAACGCGAAGAGTGTTGTCCCGTCCGCTTTTTTCCTTTGCTTCTTGACCCCCACTCCCAGTTCTCTTCCCCCAATATCTTCTCTCTTTTCTGAACATATTCTCCCGATCGGCTTGACTCCTCCTTCGAGGGTGTTTGAAAGGTGCAGCGGACAGCTTATCTCTCCTTCCCCTTCTAGTTTCATTTTTTCCCCTTCATCCAATTGTCCCCCTCCAAACACACTTCGTCCCTCCAGCTTCAACTGTTTCCAACCCACTTTCTCGTCTTCTTTTTTTAGTCACAGTTATTGCTTTCCTCTTGTCAGGATTTCTTTGACATTCTGGAGCGTCTTTTAATCGTCAAGAATCTTCCGAGGTTAGCAACGTCCCCCCTTCTTTTTTCAGTTATATTCAACTCCTCTTTTGTGTGACTCTTTTTTTCCGCTTGCTGGCTGCGCCCAGCTCGATGCGACCTCTTTCCCTTGGGTGTGGTCACACCCCCCCCCAGCCCTCTCGTGGTTCAAGCCTAGCTTCTCTCGGTGAAATGCGTGAGAAGGGATGTGATCTACTCTTCTTTTTTGCACTTGTTTTGTCCTGCTACATTTGCCGTTCCGGAGTTTTTTCCCTTTCTGAAGGTTCACCCAAGTAGCTCTACACCCCAAAGGCGGACGTCTTCATGGACGCCTTTTCTTCCCCCTTTTTCCCCCTGTCTTTTCCAGGCCGCGATGCGCTCTACGTTTCTCCCTCTTCTCCCCTTATCATTCCTTCATCTTTTTTCCCCTCCCGCCCGGCTCCTGCAAACTTTTTTTTTTTCTCCCTAACTTGTGGTTTTCGATGAGATGGATCAAATATGGCGTCTGGTTTTTAGTCACTCTCTTGTATCACTTGCTACTCTTTTTGCGCGGTTAGCCTCGCGGTTGGCATGGTCTGTTTCGCCTTGCCACTTTCCCCTTCTCGTCCCCGTCACTCGCGTTCCCTTTTCCTACCGGATTCCTTATTTGTTTCTCAAGGAAACACGCACTTTCTTAGGTCCTCTTTTCCCAGTGCAATTCTTCCCTCTTTGACTTCGGCTCCTCTTCTTCTGTATTTTTTTTTTTCCCAACCCGTGCTTTTTTAGGACTCGAACCCCCTTTCCTGTAATAGGTCTTGACCCTCCCGGAAGAAGTGGGATTCCCCTTATGCTATTTTCACCAATGCGATTGCACCCTGCCGTATTGTGCTTTTCCCTGCTGCCGTTTCTTTTTTTTTTGAAGTGGACCTTACGCTGAACTCTTTTTTCTCTTCCGAAGCTGTAAGATGCATCCTTCCCTTTCTGTTCTGACCAAACCGCGTCGATCATGGTCGGTCGCCTTCCTTGTTTCGCGGCCCTTTCCTCTTTTTCCTCTGGGCCCTTCTCTGTTGACCTCCTTTTGCAGTTGGAATCCCCACCTCTTTCCCCACCCCGGCAGCAAAGTTGAAACGCTGCCGGCGCTGTTTAACCAGTTTTCCTTTCTTTAAACCTCTCATTTTTTCTGTCGCTGCCCTTTTTTTTTAGCTCAAGGAACCATATGGATGGAGCCCCCCCAGAGGGTTTTTTTTGGTCTGCTTCCCCCTACTTTTTCTTTTCGTCTTTCCCCTGCCTCTTTTTTTTTGGTCATCCCTGCGCCCCTTTTTATTATTTCCTTTTGAACCCAATTTTGGGTTGTTGGTTTGCCCTTTTTCTTTTTTTCTCGTGGTGGTGTTTTTTTTTTTGGTGTTTTTGGTTTTTTTTTTTTGGGGTTTGGTTTGGTTGTGTGTTTGGTGCGGTGGTTGGGGGGGTGGGTTGTTGTTTTTTTTTTTTTTTTTTCCCCACTCGTGGTCTCACTGTCTTTCTACATCCTTTTTCATTTTCCAGTGGTTCTTGTACCAGCTCTTTTTTTTCAGTATCCCTGGACCGCTTCTCCTTTTTTCTCGGCTTTAATCCTCTTGATGAGTAAGAAGGCCCCTCGTCTCTTCTCCTCTTTCTTTTTTTTTCTTTTTCCTCTTGTTCTGTCCTTTCCCTCCTCCCACCACTGCCTCTTCTATTTTCGTCTACCCTGCTCCCAGTGTCCCACTTATCTACGCTTCATGAACAATCTGCAGTTTGCTTTCCCTTTTCCCCTCCCTTTTTTCACCATGTCCTCCTAACATCTGCCTTTTCCCTCTCCATTTTCTGTTCCATGCCTCTCTCAAGGACAACGCGTGACCGACCATCCTGTCTCCTTCCTTTGCGGACTTTGGGCAAGCGGGAGTAAATTTTTTCCCCTTCTAACCCCCCAGGCCGGCTCTCCGGAACTCACGGTTAGTTGACCCATTCTTTCTCCTTTCTTTTTGTCTTTCTGAAACCCCTGTTCGCTGGGCCTCATCCTCTTTTTTTTGGCGTCGGGAAGAGTCCTTTCCTTTTAGCGGCCCTCCCAAATTCTGCCCTTAGTCACTTGTCCCTTATTCTTTTTCTTTATCTCGGTCGTCTTGACTTTTTCCTTTTTCTTTAGTCATTGAATCGCTGGTCTGAGCAGTTTCTTCCTGTGCTTATTTGATTCTCATTGTAGGTCGTCTTCTTCAAGATAGTTCTGTCCCTTCCCTCGTAAGATCGCCTTCCTTCGCGCCTCCCCCCCCTCTACTGACGATGATCGTCCTTGACCAGGCCCTTTTACTCAGCTTTTCCTTCTCTTTCAATGCTTCTTGCGAGAGGAGTTGTGTGTCCTTCCATATTTTCTCTCGTATCGGCGTTTTTACCACTGACGCCTTTCTGCTCCTTCGTGGTTGATAACTCAGACGAAAAGTCACCTTCGCAATGATGCATTTTTTCTTTCCACTCCCCCCTCTTTTCTCGGGGCTTGTTGCACCCTTTCTTTTTTTGCGCATCCCTTTGCTTTCATTACCCCTAGGTGAGGCGTTTCTTTTATTAGGGGACTGCTCTTTTGTCAAGATCCTCCTCGAGTCCTCTTTCCTCGTGCATCCCCCCCCTTCCCCATTCTACTAGTCACCCCGGGTTTTTTTTTGTTTTTTTTGCCGCAGCAGCTGTTTTGATCCCCCCTTCCCCTTTTCCTAACTTTTCGTGTTTTTTTTTTTTTTTTTTTTTTGTGTCGATAGAGTGTTTTCTTCTTTGGAGAAGTCGAGAGCTTCCTCCCTCTCTTCTTACCTACTTCTTTGAATCCCATCAGTCACGTCGGCTTTTGTCTTTTTCGTTGATCCACGCATCCACTGAGCACTCCTTCGAGAGTACTTAAGGTCTCGGTTTCAGAATTTTCCTGCACTCCTCCGCAGCCGGGTACGATCCTCTATTCCCCCCGGTTCTCCCCTTCTAGACCGATGTCCTTTTTTTTTATGACGAAGCGGCCTCGTCCTTTGCGCCGAATGAAGGGCAGTAGGGTCCCAGTAAAGGGATTGTCTTTTTTTCTTTCTGCGTCGCCCCAACTTCTCCACCTATGTGGTTTCAGTTTCTGGGATTGCGAGTTTTTCTCCTTTCTTTACTCATACTACGTGGTTTTGTGGTTCTGCCACCCCCCCCCATACAGACTGACCCCAAATTCCCTCCCTTTTAGAATCCTTCTCTACTCCTCCAGCCCCTTTCTCCCTACCCTATTTCCAGGCCATGCTTCCCCGTTTCCTCGTCTGAGTTTCCCCGCCACCCAGTGGGCAAGAACCCCCTCCCTTTATACAGATGTGATGAGGGGGAAACGGTTCCTCCCCTCTTTTTTTCTTCCCACGCGGCTTCTTTCGTCCTTGCCAAATATTCTCGGTCACCCTAGCTGAGTTTCCTCTCGGAGTCCGACTGTCCCGTGTGCCAGCTCAGCTGACCGTAGTTTTTTCCTCCCTCCCCCCCCCTCTTTACACTCCCTTGAGATGACTCGCTTTTTCTTCCCTCTTCCTCAATTTCCGACGATTCCACGGCCTTTTGTTAATCTTGTAGGAGGGGTTATCTTTCCTTTCTCAATTTGTATTTTCTGCATCCCTTCCGGTTCTCTTTCTTCTGAACTGCAACCGAGGTAAACTGCCAAACTGCTTCTTCCCCTTCTCCCTCTGTTTTGAGCACTGCGAAGCCAACTCCATCTTCAGTTATTTCCTCCCCCCTTGACCAGCCATCCGCAGTTGGTTGGTTCTTCTTACAAAAGACCAAAAAGTCTTTTTTTTGGGTTTTTCGGTTCTTTGCTCCAGCTTTGTTTTCCCAACCACTTTCCACGGTCAATCCTCTTGCCTAACAAGAGCAAGAGACCTCTCTCCTCACTTCCTGCCCTTTTTTCGCACCCCCCCCCCCAGAGATGAGAAGTTTTTGTAGGGCCTTCGCTCTTCTCCTTTGATGGTCGTTAGGGTTAGGGCATTTTCGTGGCAGGTTTCCTATTTCAATTATTTCGTTTTTTTCTAAAAATGTTTGCCCGATTACCGATTTCCTTCTCCTCCGCCCCCTCTTCCCTCAGCCAAACAGCCCAATAATCCATGATTCCTCTCCTATACGTGGTTCCTTTTTTCTACAAACTGAGACCCATCTCCCCTTGACGATTTTTCTTTCTTGGGACCCGTTTGCTTCCTCTCCGTTTCCTTTTTTCCTGGCCTCCCTTGAATACCCCCCTCAGGTTCCCTTCGAGAGGCTTCTTCAAATTCGAGTTTTGCAATCTTTTCCTTCCCCGAATTGTCCCTTTTCACCTTTGAGGTGGCCGTCAACCGTTACTCTTTTACTGTGTAGGCCTCTTGCCCGACATAAATTCTGATTTTTTTCTTGTCCCTTTCTCTCCTTTTCCTTGTCTTCGTAATTCTGATTCCGCCATCTTTCGATGGCCGCTTTTCTTTCCCCCTCCAACATCTCTCCAGAGGACTCTTCCCTTGACTACAGGTCTCCTTAGTTGACATTCTGTTCGGAGTCCCCCTCCGGTTTCTTCGTCTTGGGTGACTTTCCCCTTTCCCCCCCGAACCCCTCTGCATACAAGATTACGATAGGTTTGGGGACTCGCTCCCCTGGTTCCCGCCCCCCTCTTTTCCCAGCCGATTTCCTTTTCCCGAGTCGCTCCTGGCTCCTTTGACTTCTCTTGCAACTATTTTTTCCCCCCAACTTGAAGGTTATTCGTCCCTTTCCTTCCTTTGACCCGCTTCTTCTTGTTTGTGCCGCGACCTTTTCTTCCTTTTTGGACGGTTCGAAAGGCCCGCCCTCCGGTTTAAGTTTTCTTCTCCGAAAACAGTGTGCCGGCAGATGTACCCTTCTCCCGCCTTGGTCTATCCACGTCGATTGTCTTCTTTCTCCACCACTCACCAGCCGACTTACGGTTTGACCGGTTGGAACGCGGAGCGGTCACTCCTTTCTTCCTTTTCCACTTTCTCTGGTTTCTTCTTCTTTCGCCTTCACCGCATTCGAAGATCTTCCCTTTTTCCACGTTTCCTCTTCTCGAAACCCAACCGAGTCGAAGGGGCCTCATCCCCGTGCCCTGACCAAAATTGAGCCGGCTTTTTTTCCTTTCCGTCATGATGATTCCTTTCGCCTGCGGTGACTTTTTACTCGGCCCTCAGCCTCTCTAGTTCTTTGCCATTTCCCCACGCGAATCCTCTCGCAGCAACACTCCGTTTTTTTCCCAAGAGCGTAGGCATAGCCTTCTTCTTTCTTTTCTTTCTTATTCTCCTTTCTCTCTCCTTCTTTTGTTCGTCTCCCCAGCCCACCTCCCTCTTGTTGGTTCCCGTCCTCTTTACCTATACGCGTGGGTCAGGAGTGATTCTTAGGTGCAGGTATCCGTTTTCTTCCTTTCTTCCATGCATTCCATCTTTCTGTCTTTATGACAGGTGCACGTTCGCCCCGGGAGACTGATGGGCCCGAACGATGCCCTTTCTCTTTCTTCCCCCTAGTTTAGCAGATGGCCATCAGGCCCGTACATAGCGTTCACCGCGCCAGATGGTGCTCAGCCCCCTCCTTCGTTTTGTCTTGACTGATTTGAACGATATAGAACTTGGCCTGGATGTATACCTCTTCTCCCCGCATCTCCGTTCTTTCTGCTTTCCTCCCCGTGCCATACGTGTCTGTCCACGCCCTTTCCTCCTTTTTTGATTGGTAGCAAAACCACGGTTGGGGAAACTCGTAACCGACCCCTGTTCTTCTCTAAGTGTATTGGCCTCATCACCTTTTTCTCACTTTTTGGTCTTCCTTTTTAAGTTTAACCCCGGAGGCCTTGTTGGCGACGGAAGTGTTTCTTGTATCGGCACGCTCTTCTCCCCTTCTCTTTTTTTTTTCCTTATTTTCGGGCCAGAACGTTCTGAGGAGCGGTTTGAGGCGGGTTTGCCGTTCCTTTCCTCTGCCCCCTTTTCCTCCTTCGATTTCCTCAGATTCACCGCTTCTTCTTTACGACCTGGGCTAAACCATTTTCGGCTATTGGGCGAGGGACCTGCGCGGGGTTTGATTCCCTCTTTCTTCTTCCCCACCCTCGCTTGGGCTGTTCCCCCTTTTGAACTGCTTTTTTCATTTCCTCCCCCCCTCTTTTCGACCTGGCCCCTCCCAACCGCGCTCCAAACAACGGATGATTGCCGGCCCCAAGGTGGCTAGCTTTTTTCTTTTTTTTCTTCCAGGTCCGCCCTTTGAAACACTTTTCCTTTCTTTTTTCCCATGTTATATTGTCACCACCGTTCTTGAGTTATATCTTGCTTGGGCCTTGCTTTTTTTTTTTTTTCTCTCATTCCAGTCTCGCTTCTCTATTCTTTTTCGGTCGGCAACTCAAGACTTTCAATTCTCCAAAATGTTAGGCATGTGTTCTTTGGTTTGGCAAGAGATTGATTTTTTTTCTTTCTTCTTCTCTTTCGCCCGTCACTCGGCAATGTTTCCTTGATGTACCCTTCCCTTTTCTAGTCCCCTACGGCCCTCCCTCTGATCTGATTTTGTAATATTGGCTCAGATGTTATACTTTGCCTCCCTCCCCCCCGCCCCCTCTCCATGGCTGTGCTCCCGCCTCAACCCGACTTCCCACTCATCTTAGGTGGCATTGTCCAAATTTGCTTTGTGAGCCTTAATCTTTGCTCCTCTTCCCCATTCCCTCCCCTCCTTTCTTGCCCTTCCTCCGTTTCGGGACAAGGCATCTTTTTTTCTTTTGAACCCAGAGACCCCTTTCAGGGTCCCTTCGGGAACCCCCGTCGAGACATGCGGCAACTTTTTTCCTTCTCTTTTTCCCCGTTCCCCCCTTTTCCCCGGTGCCAAGTCTTTTGGCTCAGCGATTTTCCCCCTTTTTGTTTGCCCCTCGTTTCGTTTATTTGGTAAATTGACATGTTTGAAAACCATTTTTTCCCGCACCCTTCTCCATCAACGTGGCGAGATTTTTTTTGGGTCAATTATTCCCTCGGTTTAGGTCTGAACCGATATTTTTCCCCCTCCCTTGCTTTCTTGCTTTGATTGATTTTTGCTATCCTGTTCCCTCTCTGCATCCTTTCTTTTATGTAGTGGCACAGTGACAGAGGCTTTTCTACATCTTTTCCGAAGCCCGCTACTTCCCCTCTGCTATCCCCCCCCCCCCTAGGTAACACGTCCCTCAGACCCTTCCCTGTCGGAGCTCTCATGACCATTTT
>Ga0179593_1445258_pt1 | contig 16457 bp, 24 predicted proteins | sample CZODoug2_1_08_16_FD_185931 | JGI IMG/M metagenome (GOLD analysis project Ga0179593, IMG submission 185931) | Vadose zone soil fungal communities from Angelo Coast Range Reserve, California, USA - CZODoug2_1_08_16fungal (PacBio error correction) | ecosystem: Environmental > Terrestrial > Soil >... | reverse complement strand
TTGACTTTCCCCCACGAACACCCCCGAAAGGTTCGTGTATTTTATTGGTACGATTTTAATTTTTCAGGGTCAGTCCGACTCTCCTAAGGAGGACCCCCCCCCGTCCCCCCATCTTGTGATGTCCTATCACGAGTTTGTTCCCCGCCCCCCTTACCCTTGAACGGCCCCCGTGTCTCACCGATAAATTTTAAGTCTTCCAGTGTGACCTTCTACGGTGGGGTGCAAAAGCCTCTGTCCGTGAGCCCCGGTCGTGTTTTTCATCCCTTTCATGGTTTTTCCAAACCTCTTTTAGGACGCAATACCCCCCCCCTTGGTCCAGTGGGGTCCGAAAACTTAATGTCCAGATGTTGTTCCAATAGGTTTTAGTTATGAATTTGAGTTAGGTTTTTTTTCTTATCTACAATCTCCCCGTTCTTTGGACCAGGCCAGAACGCACCTTGCGTGTCTACTCCTCCACCCAGCGTAGATCCCGTTGTCCCACCCTCCCTTTGCCCCCCTTCCGGCTGTTCCATTCCCCGGCGTCAGAGAGGTAGAAACTACCAGTAGTTCCTCCTCGACGTTTTCCCTGGAAGGGGATACCCCTTGGGTGACCCTTCGGAGACAGAATTTTACCCGCCTAGACCCTTCCCAAACCCCCTCATCCTCTTTTCTCTTCCTCATTTTTTTTTTCCCCTTCCCCGTTTTTCTAGTTTAACGGTTTTTTTTTTTTGAGTAAAAAAAGAGTCCTGGTCCGATCCGGGAATTCCCCCTGCCCCCCCTCTTCCCCCCATTGGTGTTTATAAGTTGACCCCTCCTCACTATCCAGGTGACATCGTTCCTGATCACAACCCCGGGGACTCCAATTGGGCCGGGTTTAGGTTTCCTGTCCGACCGTTTGTCTAAGGCACGCGGTTGTTTTGTTATTTTCTCTTTCCCTTGGCTTTCGTGGGCTGATACTTGGTTTATTCTTCCCAATCGGCTTCTCGTGGAAGTTGTCCAGCTCCAGGCAGGTGCCGATCGTGTCTCCGCCAAGACCCAAACAATTGTCACAGCCTCGTCCTAAACCCCCTTACCGTCGTATTTCCTACAAAGAAGTGCAGGAGAAAGACCTGGATCGTTACATTGTACTGTAGTAACAGTAATGAAGGACACGTTTGTGTTTGCCATTACCCTTCGTGGTCCCACTTTCCCCTTTTACTGAAACAACTTTTCTCGAAGCTTGTAATTTCACAGATTCCGTGTGTTGCAGTTCCTTGACGTTTTCGGGTTAAGACCGCATTACTTACCCCCTTCCCCGTGATTTGAGTCTAAACACGTTTTTCCCACCCTTCCCTTTTGAGGAGAGTCATCAACCCAGTGTTAACCCGTCCAGTTTTTTTATTCGTAATGGCCCCGCCTTGTGAGAGTTTGTCCCGTTTCTGAACGGGTCTTTTGGCATCACCAGACGTGTATGGTCCGAAAATATTGTTCTAGGTCCCCCATTTAAAAGCCCCGATCAGCCCGCCCTTCTTGTGGTGAACATAGAGGAGACCCCCTTTTTCCCTTTGCTTCCCCGTTCGGACTCGCTCTTTTTAGCTTCCCCAATATATTATTCTCTTTCTCCATTGTTGTGTGATCCTCTATGGATCAGGGATTTTTTTTCTTGTTTCACCTCGCGCTGGGACGGAAGGGTGCCCCCGTCAAATCACCCCCCCCCCCTTGTTCTCTTCGGTGTAATCCCCTTTGGTAGGTTCTTTTGCTTTCTCTTTAACTTGACATAACTGTACCTGCGTTGCCGCCGTCGGTTTTTCTTGGAAGTATACCCTCCTGTACCTCTGCCTCCCTTTTTTTTTGTTTTTCGGCCCCAATTTTTTCGACCTTGCCCCACTCTTCCCGCTTTTTCTTTCTTTGCGTGGCGAAGCTCTCCCCCCCTCAAACTTTGAATGGTGCGCCGACTGGTCTCCCCCCCCCCCACCCATCTCCACGTTTCCTTTGTGTCATTTTCTTAAGAGGTCTTTGCCGACGGTTCCTTGTGTCCTCCGTGTTGTATTGGCTCATTTAGTTGTTTTTCCCTGGGCAAGATTTAGAGTATGCTTCCCGGTTTTTTTTTTTTCCCGCTTTTGTTGACCGGGCCCTTCTTTCCTTCAACCCAAAACCCCCCCCTTTTCCCTCTATACTTTGGGAAGTACCCCCTCCCAGGTTAGTCTTTTTCCCCTTTCTTCTTTTTATTCCTTCACTCGGTCCAATGTGAGGAGCGGTATTCCATTTTTGGTAGGGGGCGGATCAACAGGTGCCCTTTCCTTCATTGTTCTTCGTTTACCCTTTTTTTAAAGACTCGCCGATGCCTTTGAACGGACCCCCCCTATCGAAACAATAACATTCCTGCAGTGCTTGGGTACTCTACCCACAACGCTCTTAGTTGGCAAAGGGCCGTCCTGGAACTGGTTCCTCCCCTCATGAAGTTGGTTTGGTACTATTACTATTTTCTTTATATTCTCCTTTCGCTTACTACTTTTTTCAAATTTTCTTGCTGGGTAAGACCTTCAGTGGTTTCCCCCCCAGTCTACTCTCCTGAACGGGCGGAGGGTGTTTCCGGCGCTTCCGGAACCTTGACCCCCCGTTTTCGTGCCCTTTTAGGTTCGTCTTAACCCTGGTTCTTGACTGATTCAACATCCCCTGTCCTTAGTTGGATGTGTTCCGTGGCCACAAGGACTTGTTTCCCCTATAACCTTTTCCCTTGACCAAATTTTTTCTTTTTTCCTCAGCAGAGGTTGGCTCTCCCTGCCCTGTTTTAGCGTTTCATGCCCCCCCCTCCCATTCCTTCGGCACAGTTTTGTCCTTTTCATAGGCTTTTGGATGCCCCCCTGGCAGGTATGTAACCAGGTTTTTTTATGTCCCCTTTTGTTCAACGAAGTTCGTCGTCGGATCTTTCCCGGTCCCCTTTTTTCTACCCCCCCCATTCGGTGGCTCTTTAAATTACCACAACCGAACCCTTCCCCCGTTTTCATCTCGTTAGTGAACCGATTCGTTTTGTGCTCCTTTCTTGTATGTACCCCCCCGGCCAACTTGTCCCCTCGTTTTTTCAGATACGGGTTCGGTCGTCGGGTTGCACTTCCGTATTATCCACCCCTTTAAATACAATTCTTTTTCTGGGTTTCCTCCTGTCCCGGGTCTTTTTCCCCCCTAGGCCGAGTGGGCGTTTTTTGCAAATTCTTTTTTGAGGGAGACAGTAGGCCTCGTTCCTGTTGTGCCGGCAAACTGTCCGTGATCGTTCCCGTTCCCTTCCCTTTCCCCCTCAAGCTTTTTCCTTGTTTGCGTTCCTTTTCCGGGGAATTCCACTACAACGACTCCCAGGTTGTTGTCCCTGAGCCCTTTCCCCTCGATCCTTTTTCCCCCCCTCAGTCCCCGCCACTTCATGTCCCCCCCCCTCTTGGCTCCTCGTGATCCGGAAACGCCGGCTCTGCTTGGTTCCTTTAGCGCCGTTGTTGTTTGGTTTTAGGTGCAAGGGGGACTTGACGCCTTTCTTGTCTGCTTCCCTGTCCCTCCTCTCCCTGGACTCTTTGCTGGCCCTTTTTCCAATTTCATTCCTTTTCTGGGTTTCAGAAGTTAACCCTTGGGCCATTTTTTGAGCGGGCCTCAGACCCCACCAAGTTTTTTACACGGGACTCTTCTTACTGGTTTTCTCCTGTTTTTCTTCAGGTTATACAATGTCCCCCGTTTTTTTACCACCCCTTCCAGCCACTCACTCTTTTTTTTCTCTTGTGAGACCCTGAAGGCTCTCCACCCCTTTTTTCCGGGTTGTTTTTGGAAAAGTTAACACTACCGACCTTCCCCACCCCCAGTTTATTTTGATTTTTCGAAGATTGCCATTAAGATAACATAAGGATAGTGGACTTCCCCTTAGCCTTTTTTTGATTTTTCTTTTTCAACTTTCCCGCTTTTTGGTTTGATTTTATTAAAGTGAAAGAGAGACCTTTGTTATCTGGGATTTTCCCCCCTTTGGTCTTTTTTTCAAACAATTTGGTCTTTCGGATTTTGTGCCATAGTTTTTTTTTTTTGATAAATTATTCTCGTTCGGAAACCTTTTCTTATACCGTGGTTTGGTTGACACCCAACTACCACTATTTTCTTAAGTAAGATTTCCCTTCGAGACGGGCCGGGCAGAACGTGACACCAATTATTTTTCTTGATTGCCCCCCAACCAGACCAGTGGGCTCTGTTCGCTGTCCCCCACCCATGGGCCTCTTGGTCTCCGTTGGTGCCAGCTGTATGTACGACGAGGCACCCGGAACCTCCCTTGATAGTTATTTTTTTTTTTTTTTTTCCAACCCTCTTTGGTTTTTGTGGGTTCGAGTTGCCAGTACGTGACACTGGCCCACTCTATTTCCCTCCAGGACGGTTTTTATGACCAGTTGTACAGATAATTAAGTTTTTGGTAGCCCCCTTCCCAAAGAACTATGCTCTTGTAGAAAAGGTGGCTGGCCTTTGGCTTTGCACCAGCTTTCCTCAAAGGCCACCCCCTTTGTTTGGACGCCACTCTCCGTTTCTGTTACGCCTAGTTTGCTTTTCCTTTATGGTTCGCCCTCTTCTTTCCCTTCCCTTGTATTTTCTTATTATAGGTATAAAGTTTTCTGCCCCTGGTAATCTCTCTTATTCTCCCCCCTCCGTTTTTTTTTTTTTACTGGGGGGATATTTGCCCCCCTATTTTTTTCCCCCCCAGGGTTTATCTCAGCAACCATTTTCCCCATTTCTTCCTCTTTGGCGGTGTGAGGTCTTTGTGTTGCGTACGGGTTCGCTTCGTCCCCACCCTCCCGTTGGTCCCTCTTTTTTTTTTTTTTTTCCCGTATCTTTTCCCCCCCCTCATTCGCCCCGGGGTCCCTTTAGGGTTCTTTTCCCTTGGATGGTCTTTTCTTTTAGTTTCTTCCCCCCCTTTTCCGGATTTTCGGTGGCAAAGAGGGTTCTCAATGTTGGACTATCGGACAACCCCATCTCTTTTTCGAACCTCCTCGACTTATGGTTGAATTGTTGTTTGTAGTTGTCGACCCCGCCGTCGCACGAGTACACCCAGTTCCGTTGGGAACTTTGCAAGGTGTGCCCCCCTTCCTTCGGTCTCCCCTTTTTTCGCGTTTCCCGGATCGAATTTTTCAAAAATTTCTTTACGTCTTCAATTAGTGGGCGTTTTGGGTTCAACACTTCCCTACAGTTCCTCGAACCCGTTTGTCGGTTTTTACTCCCCCTGGGCATTTCCCTACTGGTCCCCCCCCTGGACACTGAAAAGTTTTGATTTAGATAGTCCCCTCCGGGTTTTGCTCTCTGTTTCTTACCCATGACTTCTTGTGTCCACTTTTTTTGGCCCTTCTGCACTCGAGGTCGTCCTCATGTCCCCCCCTTTTTCTTTTAATAAGGGTGACTGGAACTTTTTCGTAACTTTCCCCCCTTTATTTTTTAGTTTTAGGTAGGTGTTAACAATTAAAAAGGGGTCGACGCAATTTTTCTGGTTATGAGTCTACCACCTCTCAGTCCAGGGGATTGCTCACCCCCCTGTCATGGACAAAGGGAGACCCTTGCGCGCCTATGTCCCCCCCCTTTTGGCGTCGGTTCGCCACGGTACACCTCCCTTCTAACCTTTCCCTTTTTCTTTTTTTTCGCTCCCCCCCCAAAAGAGTGTTTCCCCTGCTGAGTGAGAGTAGACTTTTTTTGCCCTTGAAACTTTCCCCCCTTTTTTTTTTTTTTTTTTTTAGCCTCCCTCAGGAATTGCATTGACGGTCTCCGACTCTATCTAGGCAAAAAACCCCCCATTTGTCGTGTCCATTCCTGCCCCCCGGGTCCCCCCCCTTTCGCCCTTTTTAAGTGCCACTTCCTGTAGTAGATTTGTTAGTGTCTAACCCTAAGTCCCTTTTGAGTAATTCACCCCCTCCACCCTCCGATTTCCCCCGGGATGAGAGGGCAAATGCCCCTCTTTTCTTTTTGTACTTCCCTTCCTATAGTTACGACCCGGCGGACAGATGTCAACACTGACTGTCCGACAGACCCCAATTGAGGGTTACAATGCACGGACTTCCATTAGCCCCCCCTTTTTTTACCCCCAAGCCTTGTTTCCATTTTTTGTCTCGGGATTTCCCCAAGGCCCTTCCCTGCCGGAACGAAGCGTGGTTTTTTGGCCCCCAGAAACAACTCAGTCGGCCCCCCCTTCCCGTCCTTTTTTTGGTTCCGTCCGTTACCCACCCACTTTTAATCCCCGTCTGGGATTCCCCCCTTATGTTTTTGGATATCTCCCGTTACTAGTTTTTTTGTGTTTGGCGCCCTTATTCTCTCTTTTCCCTCCTTTTCGGACCCCTTTTCCCCGTAAAGACTTGTTTTTCTTTTTAGTTTTTCCTGGCCCCCTTTTCCCCCTGCTGCCGACCCGGACCCCCGCAGTTTGCCCTCCATTGGTAGTTTTGTCCCCCCACGTTTTGGTACCTAGCTGTCCCAGCCCCCCCCTTTCCCCTCCCGACCCCTCGACGTTGGGCCCCGTAGGGTTCTTCGGTGTCCAAACAGTCGTGACTCCCTGACTCAGGCCCCTTTCCGCCCATCATCGTTTCCGAAGGGTTGCTCCTGCTTTTTTCCCTATTTTCCCCCCTTCCTGCAAGTTGCTGTCGTTACCCCCACAGAAAGGATCAAGCCCCTTTTGAAGGTTCCGCGGGTTTTCCCAAACCCTTTTCTTTGACGATCCCGATTTTTTCCAGACCTCCCTTTTCCTTCTCGTATCACAACGGGCCCCTTCGTTTTTGCAGAACCCCCCCCCCTTGTGGTTCTGGGGGAATGTTTCGGCACCACTCACTCAACTTTCTCTTTTGTTCCCTCTGAGTTCCGCAGGTTTGCGTTCGTTTTGGGGTACTTTAGGTTGGTCTGTCCCTTCCTGCAATCGGGATGTTTTCTTTTTACCGATGGGACGATTGACCCATCAGCCCTTGCGACCCTTTCTTTCTTTCCGCCTTCAAACCCCTGTCAAGACTCCCTCCTGAAAAGTCCTGGCCCCCCCCTGAAAGGACCCGCGACCCGAAGTCTTTCGAACATTTCAGGTTTTTCCCTTCATACTCCGTTTTTTTTAAACTTTCTGCAACCAGTTCCCCAAGGTTTTCAACAACCCCTTCGGTCAAACCTCTCCTCACCTTTCCCCCCGCTCGTCCTGTAGAAATCATGTTGGACGTTCCCCCCGTGGCGGAGGAGGTCGTGATACACGAGACCCCTTGTGACTTCGGCTGGTTCTCATTCTGTTCTTCTTTTCCACCCCCCCGGTTCGTCTAGCCTTTTATTTTTGCCTTCCGAGGTTCCGTAGTCTGAAGTTTCCCACTCCTTGTTCGTTTCGGCGAGGCGGCTTTGTTCCCCTGGGTGTGCACTACCCGACGCTTTAGGTTTTCCGCAGCTCCTCTTTTTTTCTGTTAACTCCCTAACGCGGGCGGAATCCTCCCCTTTTCTGGATTTAATACGGAGCCCCCCTTTTTTTGTTTTCCCCAATTTATTTGCCCATAGAGAGGTCTGCAGGGACCTCTTCCTTTTCTCCTTTATCTACCGTGTTGTTTTGTTTCAGGATCATATGTCTCCGGTTTTTCTAACCTTTCGATTTTCCGGTTGCTGCAGTGTTTTTAAAGGACCCCTTTTTTTCCCTCCCGATGGTAATAACCTCCGGGGTGGCATTGCCCTCGCGTTTTTTCTTTCTCACTTTTCCTCCCCTGGCTTCTGCGGGCCACGCAGACCGATTGAGCTACAATAATGTAACCTGGTGACTCCATTTCCTTCGGTTGTCGGGACACCCCATCTTCCCAACGCCTCCTCGCGCGACTTTTTGCCTCCGTTTTTCCCCCTTCCTCCTTCAAGGTGCTTTTGTTTGCTTGATATCCTGCTCGCAAGACATAATTTGAGAGAAGATTTGTTTTTTTTTCGTGGCCGTCCACAATCACGTTGGTGCTGCTGTTGATTTTGGAATTCGGGTTCTGCCGGAAGAACCTTTCTGTGTGTTGCACCGTCTCCACCCGAGTGTTTTGTAACCGTGACAGCTTCCCTCCCGCCCTCTTTTCCCCTCTCTGCTTTTTTTGCCTGGGTGCCCGGAATGTGGGCTTTTTGCAACAACCAACTTTTCCCTTATCTCTCCGTGGACCCCTTTCAATACGAGTCCCTTTTCTGGAGAGGTTTCTTTTTCATTCGTGGGCGACAGACCTTTCTGGTCGGCGAGGTTTCCTTCCTGGCTGTGCTGGTTTCTTTAGGTTCCCCCCCCTCTGGTTTTGAGGCGTTCCTTTTCTGTTTCAAACAAGTCCCTTTTTCACAGGACATTCTTGTCTACCTTACCCCCCTCTGACCACCTGACCTCGACGGTTTTCTTTCCCCGCGGGACTTTTCACCAACGGGCTTTCCGTGGGCTTTTCACCCAGGGTCGCCCCATTTCCCCTCCTTTTTTTTTTTTTTCGTCCCCGTTGTTTTTCTGCAATTGGGATATAGGGAACCGTTCCTTGTATGGTCTCGTTTCGCTGCCCTCAAGTTGTTCGTCGTTCGTTTCCCCTTTTTTTGTTCCGGGATACGGCCCCCTTTGTCTTTTTTTTTGTTTTAAGCCTTTTTGTTGAGCCCTTTTGTCTTTCAAGGTTCCACCGGGTGTACAGGCTCATCCCCCCCGCCTCGAGGCACTGGGTGTCTTTTTTTTTTCTTGGCCATTTCGCCTCCATTTCTTGAGAAGTCTTTTTTTTTCCCCCCGCTGCCAATGGAAAGGAACCCCGTCGTTCGGCATTTTGACGGTGCTGGGTTCTTCCCAGGATCTTTCGCGGGACACCCCCCCCCATATCTTTGGTAACCCTTTCCGGTGGTTTTTTCCCTTGCTTTTTCTCGCTCCCTCTTTTCCCCCTGAAGTTATTTTCTTTCCTTTGTCAGCCGATTTTCTTTTTGGAGTGTCTCCCCCCCCCTGTTTCCGCACACAGTCCCCCCCACCTCGTTTGGGTTAGATAATCCCCTTTACAAGTTTTTTTTTTCTCGCCCCATCCTTAGTGTTGGAGGTCCCCCCCGTGTTTGGGGGTTTTCCAGTTTTTGTTCCCAGTGTCCGGATATGGTCGGAAAGGGGGGGTCCCCCTGTCTCCACCCGTTTTCGGATTTCTAACCCCCCGGACATCTGGATCGGTGGAGTTCCCTGAGGTTAGTAATTGAGTGTACCCTGGGTTGTTTTTTCGACGTGGGTCGCCCCACTGATCTGGTGCCCGTCCTTTCGATTCTTCTTGATGCCAATGACGATCCTTAAGTCCCCCCCTCCCCCTAAAAAGGGAGTTTCGTGGGGCGGTTTTTTTCTCGCCACCCCCCCTTGCGGGTTTAATCCACTACCCCCCTCACCCTTCTGCGCATTCCTCTTTTTCCCCATTTTCCTTTCAGGAAAGACCCCCGTTCCCTTTCAGAGATACGTGACTCTTTCCCGACGTCTTTCCCCTTTTTCCCCCGCTAGGGGGTCGGTTCCCGTTGGAACCCCCTCGAGGAATGGGCCTTTTTTTTTCTGAGGTTTCTTTTTAATTCCCCCCTCTTTCCTGTCTCTTTGAATTCCCCTTCCCGATTTCCTGTCCCCGCCGTACCGCTTGGGTCTTCCTGTCACTTCCCAAGAAGTTTTCCATCCTTAGTATTACCTCGTACGCAGGTTTTTTTACTTTGCCGTTCGATGAGAGCTTTTGCCCTCCCCTCCCGCGATTGTTTTTTATCGGGCGCCAGGAAGTACGGCTCAACACAGGTGTACTGGTGAAACCCCCACGAATTCCACCCCCCTAGTTTCTTCGAACGAGTTTTCCCCTTATCCCCCTTATTCTCCTGATGGATTGAATACTTTGAGTGTGTTCGTCGGGCCCTCCGTTGCGTGGGCGGTTCCCCCCCCCCTCTTTCTGTTTTTTGTCGCTCAGCCCGGACTGTCTGATTCGTTTTTTTAACGGTCTTCTCAAGGGTCTGGAAAGTTTTTGCCCGGTCGGTTCATTTTCGGTGACTTACAATAGGATAGTTTCTCGGAGACCTCGTTTCCTGGGTGGGTCAACACCCTACCCCCCCTCTTTCAGGTCCTTTACGTGGCCTTTGCTTGGAGAGCAGTTGTCCTCCGCCTGTGCACTCGACTGACCCCTCTTTTTTGCCCCCCCCTCCCCTTTTTTTTCGGATTGGGTTAGGCGATCTGAACTGAAGAGGCACACACTTTTCCCCCCTTACCGTCTTGTTTTCCTAGTTTGGGTTTATGTCGTACCCCTTTTCCCCTTTTTTCCCCCCGAGCTTCTTTCCGAATTTTTTTGTTTTCAGAAGACGACATACCCCTTTTCCCCTGCCCTCCCCCTCTCGTGGAAGTAAAAGTGAGCCGTGGGGCCCCGCGACGTTGGCGGCTTCACCCTTGACTTGCCCCCCCCCCTACCCCCCAGTCTTGTGGCCACCCTCCCTTATTGCCAGGTAATTCCCTCTCTGCCGTCTTCCCGAATGGTTAGCCCCTTTTCTCGGGCGGACAATGTTGCTGTTTTGCTGGATACCGGCGGTCCTTTCCTCCATTGCACCCTTCCTCTCTTTTTCCTTCCATTTCCGTTTTTGTTGTTGTTTTTTCCCGATCTTTTCCCCCTTCCCGTGTCCCAAATGAGGTATCCCATTCCCTCCCCAATTCAGTTTTCGTCGGGTTTTTGGTTTTTCCCTCGTTTTTGGAGACTTCAACGCGTGAGTCCCCGGGCTTTTTTGGCCCACCTCCTTTTTTTCTTGAACTCTTTTGTAAGTTTTATTCGCGTGGCCTTCAAGTCCTCCTGGCCTCTCCAGACTCTCTTGCATGGTCTCGGGATGTTAGTCTAACCCTTCTGGGTTTTGGATCGGTATTTGTTGAAACCTCTGGTTTCCCGTCCCTTCCTTTTTCCTCCAGATCGTTTTTTTTTTCCCCAGATCCCCCCCCCTCTCATGTAGGGTTTGGGTTTACATTTTCTTCTCCCCCCCCCCTTGCCGCCAGTTTCTCACCCCCTGGGCTTGTGGGTGGGCCAACCGGTTCTTCACTTTCTGTGTACCCCACTGTCTCGAGGACCTTTTTTTCTCGCCCTCCAGTCTTTTGGAACGGTCCTCACTTCCGGGTTTGCACCACCGATCGGTCCTTCGGCACAGCCCCTCTATAACCGTTTGAATTTTTTTGAAATTCCCCCCCCCCCCCTGTCCCCCCTGACCTTTGATCTCCCCTCTGAATAACCCTTTGGTTTGTTTTTTTTTTTTTGTTTTTTTTTTGCTATTGCCGGCATCGCTTTTTGCCGCCCTCTGTTTCCCCAGTTGATTTTCCTGACCATTTTTCTCGAGGTTCCTGATAGTATGACCCCCTCTGACAGGGGGCCCTTCCTTTTGCCCACTCCCCCTGTTAGGTTTTAACCTTTTTCGTTAGTTTTTTTTCCCCCCCTTAACTTTTTTTGAGCTCAGGCCGTCAGACCGTCTAAATTACTAGGACGTTGGCTTCATGTTTCGCCCTCCCCCGGCCCTTACCCGGCGACCACCAATTTGCGCGTTCCCGATGTGAACGCTTGTTCTTTCTGTTTTCTGCAAACTTTTTTCTTTTGGAAACCCACCAGGTGCATAGTTTCCTTCCCCAAGCTCTAAATCCGTTCCAAGTCCTCCCCCTTTCAGCGCCGGTCCTTGGCGATTTTCTTGCACGTGACAATCCATTCCGGTGCCCAGTGTTTTTTTTGAAGGTCCTTTTTTTTTCCTATCGCCCTCTTAGAAGGGAAAATTGTCCTTGGCCATTGCTTTGTTAAAAGTCGCCTTGGATTGACACCCTGTTCTTCCCCTCTTTTTTCTTTTTGATTACCCAGCCGTTGATCCTTCATAAAAATGTCCAACGACTCCGGCGTTTTTTCTGACGCCGTCGACTATTAGTAAGGTTTTCGTGACCTGCCCCCCTTCTTACTTGCGTTCCCTAGCCACCCCGATTTTGCTAACCCCCTCTCCCAGAAGTCGGTTCCCCGCCCGATGACCGTACTTTTTGATCAGCAATTTTCTTCCAGTGGGCTAACGGCTTTGCCCCCTCCCGGAATCCTGCTACCACCTCCTCCATTGGGTCCTTGGGAAAGAACGCTTCTTACCCGTTTTTCAGTGTTTTTCTTACTTCCCCATCAATGCGATGGTCCCTACTTCCTCTTCTTTTATTGAGCCCGACTCTGATTGTGGTTCCGTCCTCTCTACCTCCGGCCTTTCTTTGGTACCCCCCCCCCCCCCAACTTGTTGTGACGAATAAAAGTTGCCTTGGGGTTGGTCTACTTCCGGCAATCCGTCCCTCTCCCTTCCTTTTCTTTCCCGGCTTTTTTTTGTCGGTGCAGGAACGCCGAGAGCTGACCCCAGCACGCTCATCCAGACCTTTTTCTTTGAAAGTTTTTGACTGGTGTGTTTTCCCCCCCCCACTTTTTGTGCTGAAGAATGACCTTCCTTCCCCTTTCCAACCCCCCTACGGGAGTTTTGTTTCGCGGCCGTTGATTGCCGTTCCCCCCCCTGTGGTTCCTTCCGCCAATTTTTTTTCAAGAGATTCACATCGATTTGCCCCCCTTTTTTCTTTGGCGGACCCACCCCTTGAGGATTTCCCGGCACGCCCCCTGTGCTTTCCATCCCTTTTTACCCACGGTTTTCACCGCTCCCTTGATGACTTTCCCTTGGCCCCGGTTCTCCCTAAAACTCTTCTTTTCCCCTATTCGGCGGTCCCGAGGAGACGTTTTCCGGGGTCGGATCGTTTGTTTTGACTTTGAATCGGTCGATCGTTTACTTTGTACGATCCGACCGAGCGGGGCCTCTCTTTTCTCCTCCCCCGTTTATTTACCTGGTTCCCCCCTTCCCCCTGAGTCCGTTTCCGCCCGGAAATTTAACCGCTCATTTTATTTTTTTCCAATTGCGTTTCGTCCACTTTTTATCCCCTGTTCCCCACGTGTTTCCCCCTGAATTTTGGTCACCCCTTCCGCCCTTCCCCCCTCTATGTAATACCCCTCTTTTCTAGGTAAATCCTTTTCCCGGTGACCGTTTTTCCCGTCCCTTCTGCAGCCCCCGAGATACATCCACGTCCCCCCCTCCCCTTTCTTTTTTATTCCCAGTAGTTTCCCTTCCTTTAGACTCCTCCCTTCCCAGAAGAGGACGGTCGGGCCGTAAGGCCAAAGGTTGGGGTTCTTTGCGCGTGCGGTTTTTTTTTACTAGGTTTCTTCTGCCTCCCCCCACCGACCGTCGGAGGGTTTTTTTCCCGCGGCCTCTTCTTGTACGGAGCCCCCTCGCTGCAAGCCCTCCCCCCGGTCGTGTGATGTGCACCTTTTTTGATCCCACCTTTTCCTGTGCTTCCCCCCCCATTGTCAGGCAAGGTTTTTTTTTTTTGAGTTTCGTCCCCCCCATTCAAGATCACTCCCCCCTACCCCCTTTTGTTTTTTTTTTTTAGAGACCTATTCATCGGCTTTCTTAACCTCGAGAGAGGGGACTTCCCTTTTTGGTTCCTCAATTTCCACCGGTTCTCCTCGGTCATCCCTACCCAGGGGAGGGGGTCTGCTCCCCCTCGTTCTCTGTCACCGAGAAGACTTTTTTTTGTCCTTTCCTGGGTGCCAAACCCCTCGCTTCTTTTTTGAGGCCTTCCTTTTCCCCCCGCAACCTCGCCATCTTTTTTTTTTAACCTTTCCTGGCCCGTGGACCTTTTACTCTCCAGGCTCTCTGTCCTTTTGATCCCTCGCCGGCTGAATTCCTCCTCGATCCCCTCCGAACACTCAAGGTTGGCTTTTGTGGTTATTTATACTCGGTGGCTCTCCCCGTAAAGTAACTTTGGTGCGGACCCTTCTTTTTCCTCCCCCCTCAACTTTCCAAAGTCCTTAGCTAGAGGTTCCGATCTCTAGTTTGAACCCTTGTCTTGTCCTGTGTTTCCCCCCAACCCAAAATTGAAAGTGTTTTCATTTTTCCTGCGATTCACTTCCCCCCCCAAATTTAGGTCCTTTCGGGAGCTTTTATTTTTTTTTTTCTTTCCCTTAATCTTTTTCCTTTTTGCTCAGAGAGTTTTTATCTTCCGGGGGTTTTGTTGTTTGCGGATCCCGATAGTTTGGCCGGGCCTCGTTTCGTCTTTAAAACGTTTTTTTTCCACCCCGCGACCTCTTTTCCTGGACTCCACCCGATCTTCCAACTGAACCAGTTTCTTGGTGGGGGACCTTCTTTTTGCTTCGGACCCCCCATGTCCCCCCAGTTCTCTCACAGGCTTCCCTTTTCCCTGGTCAATTTTCGACGGCTCTTACGTGGGCTTTCAGGACTCCTTATTGCCTAGGTCTTGATGGTTGCTCCTTATTTTCTCCAATTTGTACAATATTCTGAATGTTTCCCAATTTTTGATATGAACCGGGGTTTTTTTTGGCTCCCCGTTCATCCGTGGGGTTTCCGATCCTCCCGCTCTTATTTTCCCGTACCTTGTTCATTTCTCCGCCCTCTGGCAGAATCCCTCACCGCTGTGGACTTTGCTTCCTTCCCCCCCCCCATCCTCTTCATCTTACCTTTGCCCGGTCCGCGGTGGTTTGTTGAAGCGGGTTCATGTTTGGCTGCCGGGGACCCCCAAAGGTGGCCGCAATTTACGGCGCGACCCCGCCTCTGGAGGAGTTTTTTGTTTTTTTCTTTCCCCCTGGTCCCTGACGGGGCGATGATTGTAGAACACTGTGTTTTCCCCCAGAGTCCCCCCTTGAATTTGCCCCCCACGTTTTATATTAGATATTTGCTTGGGTCCCCCCCCCCTCCCTAGTTTTTTTTCTTCCCCCCTTAAGGTTCCTGAGGTTCCTCCGTGGTCTTTTAAGGATCCAGTCTCGATGCTGCTACCCCTCTTTCCACCTTCTTCGTCCTGTGTACCCTTCCTTTTCTCGGTCGTGATAGGAAGGACCCCGACACACTACTTGCTTTTTCTTCTTTCTCCCTTACCACCGACCTTCGCCTTTCCAGTTTTTTTTCGTCGTACAACGGATTTGTCGTGGTTTGGTCCGACTCCTTTTATTTTTCCCCCATTCCCCTTTCCCTTTTTTTTAAGAATTTCGGGGTTTGCCAGAGGTTCAATCCAGGGATTAAACCTGTTCCTGACCAATTCTTTGAACGGTTCTGTCTTGGCGTTATTCTTGTATTGTGGAAACCATAGGAGAGATAGGAGGCTGCAACAAAATTTGTTTTCTCTTTTTTCCCCTGATTTTTTCTCGATCGGCAACGGTTGTGCGCCCCAGACGTTTTCCTCCCCTTTAAAATTCTACCCAAGTCGTTTTCTTGTTGTTGTTCCTTTTCCCTTTTGCCCTAATCCCCCTACCCTAGGAATAAAAGTGCTTATCCTTTCACCCTCCGCAGTGGGACCAGGCAACGTCCCCCCTTTTACCAGGAGATACTATCCTGGCTTTTCCACTCAGCCTTTTCATTTCAGTTTTCATTGGAGAAGGGGTCTTGTTTTTTTTCCAAGGGTTCACGGACGAGGAATTTGTTTTCTCCTCGCCAGGACCACTTTTTCTTTTGTCTGGAGTCTGTCGTGAAACCCTACTCCGTGTTTTTTTTTTTTTCCCCTGCGTTTTTACCCCCCCCTTTTTTTCCTGGGGTCCCTCGCAAAAGGGTTGGAGCCCCAAATTCGGGATTTTCATGGTGTCGCCGTGCTAACTGTTATGCTAGTATTTCCAGTGCGGTCACGGCCGCCTTATGTTAGGTCATCCAAGTGTTTTGTTTTTAAAGTTTCACCCCCTGGTGAACCAAGCGCAGCACTCAACCCTTCTTTTACTTCCTTCAGTGGACCCCCTTTCCATTCAAATCCTTTCTCTGTGCCGAACCCTCCCTCAAAACCTCTTGGTTCCATAGTCATTGGACCTTTTTTTCCCGGGGGCCTCTCTTTCAATCAAGGACGCCCTGGATGTCGATCGCTTTCTCTCAAGTTTTGGTCTGTTTCCCTTGGGTGGCCTTTCGGTAATTCCCGTGTGAGGCCCACAGGGGATTCTATTTTGCGCCCCCCCCACGTAATAGTTGTTTGTTGGCAAACTGACCCCCGAGTTTCGATTTCGCACCCTGTTCCCCCCTTTCCTTTTTCCGGCCGGAAAGTGCCCCCCCCCCCCTTCCTTTCGTTCCTGTGGCCGCCATGTTTTTGGCTTTTTTTTTCCTGTGACTGCTTTCCGCCTCGCGAAGACTGAGTTTGCACTGCCTACATGTCGTCCTCTTTTTCCCCCGTTTTGGGTGGTTGTGTTGTCCCCTTGCCCCCCCCCCCCCCTTCTTGGTCGTCCCCCGATAAGGTACCTCTACGTTTCTTTCTTTCACTTTTTTAATTCTCTTTTCTGCCACTCTTCGTTTGATTTGACTCAAAGTCCTCCATTTCCTGCCTTTCACTGGAGGATAACCACTCACTTTTGCCAGACCCCGGCGTTGCTCCCGTCCCAAGCTCTGTTTACCAGGTCACGGTCGCCGTTCCTCCCTTCTGTTCGCCCCCCCTTCTAGCAGTAACCCTGGATTTTTTTTCTTTTTTTCGTTAATGGGTAAAAGTTTTTGCCTTCCCGAAAACTTTT
>Ga0179593_1393354_pt1 | contig 16457 bp, 21 predicted proteins | sample CZODoug2_1_08_16_FD_185931 | JGI IMG/M metagenome (GOLD analysis project Ga0179593, IMG submission 185931) | Vadose zone soil fungal communities from Angelo Coast Range Reserve, California, USA - CZODoug2_1_08_16fungal (PacBio error correction) | ecosystem: Environmental > Terrestrial > Soil >... | reverse complement strand
TGGCCCATCACTCCGCGCTATTTTTTTCTATTTGGCCCTTTTTTCTCTCCCACAATTTTTTTCCCAACATGTAGTTGCGGTTTTCTGTTGACATTGGATGGCTGTGTGGTGTTTATTAGCTGAGGAGCATACCCTTATATGTTTCCCAGAGATTTTTCACCTTTTGTCCCCTTTTGACGTCGCCCGTGTAATAGTTGCCTTGCACTTGACTTGATTCCCCACCTTCCGTTTAGTTTTTTTCTGGGTTTTTTGGGCGTTCTCTTGGTCCTCCCCGCCCTCCTGATTCTGGACCGGCTTTTTTGAGCCCCTTTTGACGCTGAGGACTGGTTCCAACAGGCCCACTTGCATGGGAACGGCATTTCTTCTATTCGCTTCTTACCTCGCTTGCCCTTTTTTTTTCTATTTCCCACCCCCTAACTTGGGCTTACACCAGAAGCCCACTCTCCCCCGCCTTGACCTTTCGTTTCTTTTCTCCCCCCCCCCCCTTTTTTTGCTGGCCCTCCTTGTGGGTTTCAAAAAACGTCCCAACTCTGTTTCTTTTAAAGTTTCTTTTGTAACGAAGTCCCCCTCCAATTATCCTAAGGTTCCCCCCCGTCGGTGTTTTTTTTTGTTTCTTTTTTGTGTTTTTTTTCCCGCTGAGATCCTCCTTTTTTTTTATTGGACATTTCGGTGAAATTTTGCTTTTTTTCCCCATTCCTCCCCCCCAATCCCGTCTGCTGTCACTGGTGTTTTATGCTTTTTTCCGGGATTTGCCCGAACGTGCCAGTGTTGCTGATAAGGAGACACCCTTGTGCTAAACCGCTGATCTCCCTGACCCCTCTTTCCATCCTTCCCGTACTGCGCGGTCCCCCCCTTTCCCCCCCCTTGAACGCCTGCAGGACTTGGTGACTACGTGTTATTTTTTACCCCGAACTTTTTTGTTTGATTTTTCCCCAATGCTTTTTCTTGGGTTTGGTTTTTTTTCTTGGTTTTCGTCCCAAACAAGCTTTTGAGCCCCATCCTTCTTTGCTTGTTCCATTCCGAGTTGGCTGGACTGCTGTTTTCCCCGCCTGCTTTGTTTCCCCTCCTATTTTTCGTTGATTTGGCAGTCGCAGCGATTTCCTTTGCGGTAGAAGCACCGTGGTTGTTTCTTGCAAGCTTACCCCCGCCCTCGTGGCGGACGAGATTTTTTTTCCAGGTGGTCTATCGGTTTTTTTTTTTCCGTTATTTTGTCGGTATCTGGGCCCACCCCCTCGGGTCCTCGTTATGCCCCCCCCCCGACAATTCAGCGTTTACGTTTTTCACTTCCCCCTTTTTTCAAACGTTTCATGACCCCCTTTTATTCTGTCGTTTTTTTAGAAGGGTCTTTTTTATTTTTTTTCCATCACTGTTTGTCCCGTTCTGTGACCTGCCTTCCCCGAGGCGCCTTCCCTGTTTTCCCCTTGGACAGACTGGTGGACTTCCCCCCTCTACTATGGTCCCCCTCACGCGGCTATTGGTTTCTCGTGTTTTTCATCCCCAGCGTCCCCAATCCGGTTTTCCCCTCTCTTTTTTCCTGAGGGAAATTTTTTTGTTCAAAATCTTTTTTTCCTCCCCCCCAATTTCAATGTTTTTTCTGGATTCCCTTTTAAAGAGTGTTCTCCAGGGTTTTTTTTTTCCCCTCTGGGGTAAAACATTTCCATGGTGGTTTCGGGAAAGGCAACCCAACCCCCCCCCCCCAATCTCGGCCCCTGGTGTCCCCCTCTGGCCTAATTATTCCTACCGGTCCCCCCCGAGGGACCCTTATCTTTTGTAATTTTAGAAGAATTTTTTTTGATGATTTTTGGTTTGCTGCCCCCGCCCAGTCGAGGGGGGTTATTTTTTCCTTTTTTTTCTTGAGGATGCCTTCCATCACGGTCACAATGACCTTTGCGTCCCCTAGTTGGAAGGCTCCCTTCTTCTGTCCCCCATTCCCCCCCTTTTGTCCTTTTTTTGGGAGCCCTCCCTTTTTGCTGACGTTTCGGACAAACGGTTTTTCTTCTCTCACTCTTTGGTCGGTTTTTTTACTTTTCGATTTTGACGAGGATGGAGTGAGATCCCCCCCCCCCCACACTACCCCTTTCCTGCAATTTTTGCCGCAACCTATGAAGTCCGGGATCGACTAGAACTTTTTTGGCTTTTTCCTGTACCCGATACCCACCTGGGCATTGTGCTCGTGGTGCTATGCGCTTCATTTTTTTTTTTTTACTTAAAGGGGTCTTTTTTTATTTCCCCCCCCCCCCCTCCGGTGCATTCACCCCCCTGATTCGAAGTTAGTTTTCCCAACACGGCCCGCCCCCTTTTTGGCGGGGATGCCGTCAGTTTTTTTCCCCCCCCCTTGAGGTTCCGGCATGCGGTTTTCATAAACGACCCGAATTGTTTTTTGCCTTTGCCAATTAAATATATCTTATTGTCCTCCCCTGTTGAGACCCCGCCTCCCTTTTTCTCCGGTTTGTTTTATCCTTTTTTTCCCCCCGCGTCACACGGCGCCATCAAAAAACTTTCCGTTTTGTTGCCACACGTCAGAGCTATCCGGTTGTTTTTTGGTGGGGCGGCAAGCCCCTTTAGTTGGGAGGGTGTCTGTTTTTTTTCCCTTCCTTTTTCTAAGCCCCCCGCGGTCCCTCCCGATAGTCGGTCCGCGGAAAAGCTCCCGTCTATTCTCCTGGCCCCCGGACCCCGGATGGGGAGCTTGTTTTTTCTTGCGCTCTTCTTTCCCATCCAACGACAGTTCGACGGGCCACTCCTTTTTCCCGGGCGTTTTCATACATTTGGGGGTCTTTTTTTTTGGTTTTTCTACGAATGAGTTGTTTTTGTTTAGCCTTCCTGGGATTGATTAGCCTTTCCCCCCCAGAAATTGTCCCGGGCTGCCACGTATTTGTTTTTTTTTCTTTCCCTTTTCCTGCAAGGTGAACGCATCATAGGACAGACGCGTCGTTTTTTTTGTTCATCCTTTTCCCCCCCGCCTCCTTTCTGGACCCGGCCACTTTTTTTTTTTTTCTTCCCCCCAACTCCTAGGGAAGCCCCCCTGGCCTTGTTGATGTTGAATTGAGGCTTTCTTGCCCTGGTTGGGCCCCTCTCCCCACCCCCCCCCCCCCCCCCCGGCTTTGCTCCCGGAGCGCCACCCTCTTTTACCGTTCCCCCATTTTTTCCCCCCCTTTTGGTGTAAATTTTTTTATTTTGCCAATCGGGACCCTTTTTTTTTTTGTTTTTTTCCCCTTTCTCAAATCCCCCGGTTTCAACCTTTTTTTTTTTTTTGTCTTTCGTCCCACATCGCGCCACTTATTTTTTTTTCCAGGAGACGTTCGAAGGTTCGGCGCATCGTCCCTTGTTCCGTGCCCCCGGTCCCCCCTTCCCACCAACGCGACTTCGACGTCGTTTTTTTGAACGTAACAGACCTTTGCTTTTTTCTTTTTTGTGGCCCACGCCTGTGTGTTTCCCAAACCCGACAGTCTTCGTCCTGTCTATTTTTTTTCTCCCCTTACAACGCGTTGTACTTTTTTTTTTTTTCTGTCCGGAAAGGCTGAAACCCCCCTAGATTGCCTTACCCTTTCTTTTTTTTGCCGTAAAAACCCGGTTTTCCCCCTCTGAACTTGATCTGTTGTTCCTCGCCAGACGGTATGGCATGCTTGCATCCAAAACCCCTTTGCGCGTAATTTCTTGTCCAACGCTGCGTCACCGTCGACCATATCGGGCAGGCCAAATTTTTGTGACCAACCCCACGTCAGCCTTCCACAGAATGACCAACAGCGCTTGGATCAAGACTTTCTTTGTTTTCGGCCCCCCCCCAACCGCTTCTTTTTACATCCCGAATTGCTGGTCCCCTTTCTCGACAGCTTCGGGATGCTTTTTTTCTGTCCGCGCAGGAGTTCAATTTTTTCACCCCCCTTTTCTCCCCCCCCCGGAAGTTTGACTTGATTGATGATTTTTTTTTTCCCCTTCAGATTAACGGTCGTTTTTCTCTTCTTTTTTTGAATTGTTCCCCCAAAATTTTTTTTTTTTGGAATAACCCCCACACCCCTTTTGGACCCAAATTTTTTTTTTTTTTTTTTTTTTTTTTTTTTTTTTTTTTGTTTTTTTTATAGCCTATAAGCACCTCCTATTTCCCTTTTTCAGTCAGGGAAAGGTACCTGTCCCCCCCGGGTGCCCCTTTTCTTTTTTTTTTTTTTTTTCCATGTTTGGGGGTTACTCCTTCCTCCCTTGCTTTCTCCTGGTGCCCCCCCCCCCACCCCCCACCTGATTGCTCCGCGAAATTGCCCCCCCCCGTTTTCCCAAAAACGCGTTTTTTTTGCTCTCCGGCAGGGACCATCGGTAGGTTCCTTTCTCCTTTTTTCCCCCAGAGATTAGTGTGTCCCCCAGAGGGTTCTAGAGAGGGAATGTTCCCCCCTCGCCAATTGGAGGCGCCCACTTTCCATCTTTTCGTCTTCTTTCTTTTTTTTTGTTCTACACCGCCAGTCGTTTTTTCCATATTCTTGATTCAAACGGGGGCCACCCCCTTTTCATTTAATTTTTATTTTCTTCGGGAGCTAACTTTTTCGCCCCCCCCCCCCCCCCCTCTCCATTGGGCCGGGTTGGTTCCCCTTTCTTTCCGTAAGGCATTGCCTTTTTTTAGATCAGGCCTCCCCGGTTGCTATGCATGTGTTGTCCCTTGTGACGCGTTTCGGGAACCCCTTTTTCTCTCTAGGTTTTTTCAAAACTCCAATTGGGCACTTTCTTTCCCCTTTTTTCCTTTTTCCCAGGCTGGGAAGAATTTTCTAGCCTTGAAACGCTTTTTAACAGATGACTCCCCAGATCACGGCCGCCCGCCCTTTTTTCCACTCAGGAATGCTTTTGCATCCAGTAAGCCTTTTTTTCTTCTTTTTTTCTGATTTGGATCTCTTTCCTCGTTCAGACTTTTTGATCCCCAATCTTTCCCAGAGCGACCTGGTCTTTTGGTTTTTTTTTTTTATTCTTTTCCTCCACTTCTGGGCTTAAAGGTATTGGTTTTTTTTTTTGAGGTCCACCGCGGGCCGCGCGTTCCCTCTTGGTTCCCAGAGATCATCACGTCCGTTCATAGACATTATCTCGTGCCCTTCTTTTTTTTTTTTTTTCCATTTTTTCCCCCTACCTTTTACCTTTCGGGGGGCGTTGCTTGTCCCCCCTTTTTTTTTTCTCTGCCACCGTGCGTTTTGGCACTCGGTAGAATTGTCCCCCACTACACGTTCAGAATGTGGGTCCCCCCCCCCCGTTGGTCCCCTAGGACCCTTTTTGCCCTGTTCGTATATCATCCCTCCCCCCTCGGCATTGACTATCATTCACCCCTACTGGCGTGTTTCGCCCCCCCCCCGAGAAACTCGACCAACCTCCTTGGAATAGTGTCTTTTCTCCCCCCATGCTTTTTCACTATGGGCCATTTGTGGACCCTTTCCCCTATTCCTGAGGACATCCCGTATCCGATGAACATCTTTCTTCACTGTCGGCTGGGGTCTCATGTGGCATAGCTGAGGAGCAAATCTTCAGGCATGTGCAGTTGCATTTTTTTTTCGTTGCAAGCATAGTTTTTTCCCCAACCATTTCCACCTGGTTTGCGTTTTTTGCTTTTGGTACTTTGGCTTTTTTTGTTTGGAAGCTTGTCCCAGTACGCGTTTCTTAGTGGAGCCAGTCACGCCTCAGCGTGTTTCGTTGAATTTTTCTCCTGGGTACGTTGTCCGCGGCACCCTTCCACCATTTTTTCCCCCAGTGGCCTGCGCTTTTTGTGGCTTTACAGCTCAAGCCCTTTTTTGTCAAAAGGGCTGAGCCCGCTGGGTCCGCAAAAATGTTTTTGTTTTTGGGATTTTCTTCCCCTTTCGAAGAAAAGTTGAGCAACCCGAATTTTTCTTTTGTTCCCCTGGCTGGTCATTCAATTCGTTTTCCCCGGGTTTTTTTTCACCCCCCAACCCGAACCAATCTAATGTAGATGCTTCTGTCCTTCCCAGGCAAGAGAGCCCCCATGGCTCAGAGAATGTTTTGAGAGTTTTTACTCACGGCGTACCGTCGTCCTTCCCCCCCCCCCGCCAAAACATCTTCCATGGTTTTGGAATTATTCTGGTTTTCATTTTGTCGTCGATCTTTGTTTTTACCTTTATTTGTTTACGGACCCTGCACCCCCCTGCGCCGGGGACTTTCCCCATCCCCAACGTTACGATCAGGCCTGTTTTCCTTCAAAATTTTTCCCCTTTTTCCCTTACCTGCAGCACCTTATGTAAGTCGCCGTCCTGACTTTTGATTCCGTTGTTTTTCCCCCTGGGAGTCTGAATGACGTGCCATGTGACGCTTGGCCTCGGTCTTCCCCCTAAGATACGTCCCCCCCTATTTTTCCTATCCTATGGTCGGATGACGTGTGCACCTGGTGCGTTCCAGCCGTGAACGTTTTATTTCGAATTTTCCCTTTGGAGGCAATCAGACATGTTCACTCTTTCACCCAATATGGTTTTCCCCTTAACCCCCCAACCTTGCGTGGTTTTTTTTTTTTGATCGTTGCCCAAGGAGGTTTTCTCCCCCCCCTTTCATACTATCTGGAAAACCACGCATTTTTCACTTAAAAGGGTTTTTCGTTTTCAAATTAACAAACTCTGACAATTGAGTTACCATCTTTTTCCCCCCCCTACGAAGAAGGGCGAATGACCTTCCCCCCAGGGTGGTTTTTGGTAAGACGCTCCCCTCCCTGTGCTTGTTTCTTGGGTTTTGGACGTTGGGGCGGACCACCGCGGCGGGCCTGCTATGAGGCACGTTTTTTTTTTTGTCCAAATGCGAACCTACCGGGCCCGCCGGACCCGCAAATTGTTTTTTCGGTTTCATGAGCCCCCCCTCAGTGTTCCATTTCTCGTGTGAGCGCGACATTGCGATGTTTTGTTCTTTTGTTCCCCCCCAATTGGTCCCATTTTTTTAGGAGTTAAGGTCCTCTTTTTGAGTGCTGGGCCTTTTTTTCGCTGACCCCCCCCCCTCCCAGCCCTGCGGCATTTTACTTCCCCCTGAAGTCGATTGAAACTTTGATCCTTTGTTTTCGTCGCACTTTGTTCCCCCTCTTGGACGGTCCTAAATAGGTCCCACTGTGAGGGGGTTTTCCCTATCTTTTTTTGCTCCCCCTGGGGCTACCCCCCCCCCGCGGTTTGGCCGAAGCCCCCCTTTCCAGTTCCCTTCCCTTAGTAGCTTGAGTCGTGTGAAACACACACGGTTCTTTCCCTTGCGGTTTTTTTTGCTGCTTGCCCGGTTTTGACGCGGCCCAGCTTGTCCCCCCCCCCTCCCCAACCCCCCCCGATCGTTTTCTCCACATAATCTCTAGTCTTTTTAACTCTGTTGTGAGAGAGATGATGTTCCTTTCCCCCCCCCCCGTTGTTTATGGGGCACCGCAGGTGTTTTTTTTTGCGCCCCTTTTCTCCCCCGTGGCCCAAAAAACGCGGGCCGTCCGAATACCGCCTTCCAGTTGTGGGCTGGACCCCCAGTTGTTTTTTTCAAGCCTTTAAGGAGGGTAAGCCATGTTTGCTTCTCTTCCCCCAGCCCGCCGAATTTCGACTATTTCCTGGCCACCAAGTGCGCTTGACGAATCTGCAATCGCTGCCTTTCCATGACCGGGCGCGGGGAGCTTGTGGTCCTCCTCCCTCCTTTTTGAGTCCAAAGAAAGTCGCCTGACTGAATTAGTTCACCTTTTGGGGCGGCCTTTTGCCCCTTTGCTTCCCTTTCCCCCAATTCCTTACCCCCCCCGAGGTGCAGGTAGCCGGCCCAGACTTTCTTTGCGCCCCCTTCAAGTTTTGAATTTCTTTTAGAAGGGGGTCCGAAGCCCCTTAGCCCAGGCCTTTTTTTTTCGATTTTCCCCACCATCACCCGCCTGCCCCGGGTTCCAGTTTCGGACCCCTTTCTTTTCTTCCAGTTCCTGAAAAAAGCCTTCCGCCAGGGCCGATCTTTTGAGTTTTTTTTTCATGGGTCGGTCCCTCTTGCCCTTGGCCAGGAGATTGTTTAGTTTTCTTCCTTTTTTTCAAAGACCCCCCCACCAGCCACGCGGTTACATTTCCCTTGGTAAGTCGACTCGTTCAGCCCCTTGCGAAATCTTTTTTCAACTCAAATATTTTCCCTGTGAAACCCACACTGGCCATTTTTTAGCGTTGTTTTCATCTTGCCGCTTTTATTTTCGAAGTATTTCTGGGGCCGCATTCCTGCCCCTTCACCCCGCTTTAGGGATTTTTGTCGTACAAACCGTTTGCTTCGTTTGGTTCTGGCCCCGGGCCCCCCTCGGCCCCCCCCCCCGTACCAAGATTTAGGACTGTGGCCTTTTTTCGCTCGGTAAGGAGTGAGTATGCCCCTGTCCCACGTTCACCTTCTTTCGTTAACAGCCGAGTGTTCCTTTCCCTCACAGTTGGTAACGATACCTGCCCCCCTGCTGATTTGGTAAGACACTGTCTCTGGGCCTTCGTTTAACTCTTGCCAACAACGCGCACCACTTTTCTATGTTTTCCCCCTTTTTGGTGCATCGCTGAGTGACGGATCATTTTATCGGGGGTTTGCACCCCCAACGGTTGTGACCCAACGGCCTTAACCTCCATCCAAATGACCAGCCGTTTCTTTCTTAAATTATTGTGCGAACCTTCGCCCCCGGGCATTTTTTTGGCCACCTTCGTTTTTAGTTTTTTCGGACTGGTCTCTGATACTTTTTCATCCATTTTCCCCACCCGTGTACAGGGTCCGCTCTCCTTTCCTTTTTTTTTGCAATCCCCTTATTCAGCCGACCGCTCCTTCCCATTGGTCACTGTTCCCCTCCTATCAGCACCGTTCCCCTCGGTCCAGTTTGCCCGGTAAACCATTCCTGCCCCCTTTTGGAAAGCTTTGCAACACCTCCTGGTCCCTTCCGACAGTATTACTCGACATTTTTATCTCACTGCTTGAAGATCATTTGATTTTTTTTACCTTTTCCACCCTGCCGACCCCCCCCTGCGTTCCCGGCGGGGAATGGGCCTCTTTTTTGAACGTTTTGGAGGTCATATTTTTTTTTTTCCCCCCCACAACCCCCCAGGGTTCCTTCTCCGTGTTTGTAAGGTGCTTCCCCATTTTTTTTTTGATACTTTATCCCTTTTTAGAGTTGATTGTTTTTTCCTAACTCAGTACTTTATTGATTCACGGCCAAGTGCCCCCCACTTTTCCTGAAATAGGATCCGGTCGCCTTGTCCACAGTCTCTCTTAGGTCCGCAGTTTTTTTCACGCCCAGACTGCGCGGGTCGAGCACTTTTTATTTTTTTTGTTTTTCCCCCCTAACGGGTCACGGGCCACGTTGTATGATTTCGGGGTCGATCGACAAGTGGTTGAAACGTTCTCTCCCCCCCCGCTGTGCCATGATTCTCTTTTGAACCTGTTTTACCAGTCCTCTTCCCCCCTGCACTTCAATAGATAAAGGCAATCACCCCCGATTCTACCGCCGCCCCCATTAAATGTCGCGCTTTTTTCTTCCTTTTTTTTTTTTTCCTATAATAAAGTTGTTGTTGTTTAGGATCCCCCCTATTTTCCCAGCGATCATTATCTGATGACCTGGCCTCTTCTTTTTCCTTCCGATTCGGGGGGGTGGCGATGTATATGGATGGAGCATATCGAGGACCTGGGCGCCCCTTTTGCTCTTTTGGTCCACCTCTTTTATCATGGCCCCCGGCGGGCTCCTCCCTTGCTTTTTAATCGTGGCCCTTCTATTTCACGATCTTGCCGTTAAAGTTTCCCGGGGGATCCCCTTTCCCCCATGCATTCCGGTTTCCCATCGCTTTAGGATCCGACCTGGATTCCTGCCTTGCCGTATGGTTGACAACCGGTTGTCACTGATTTTTCTGTCCCCTGCACGGTAGCCTCTCTTCTAACCCCCTCTTGGAATTTTTTGCTTGCCATATCTTTACCCCTTTCGCCCACCGGGATCACCTTTTCCCCCCCCTCCTGGGACTCTTTTTTTTTATAGACAGAAACGCTTCCCTTTACTGCTATGGCCTTTGGTTCCACCACTTTTACCCGAGTTCGCAGGTTTCCCCCCCTTCTCTGGATCCAGATGCACTGTTGGAAGTATTCCCAACTTTTAGTTTTTCCCCTTGCCTTTTTTTTGGTCCCTCTCTGATGCGTTTTTCAAGTGCATTTTGGAGTCTCCTGGAGTTTTTCCCCCCCCCCCCTTTTCAATCCCAACCAGCTGTCCCCTGGTGGCTGGAGAAGGTACTGTTTTTTTGCTGCTGTCAAACCCGCGCCGGGAAAGCCTTTTGTGTGATCTAGTCACCGATCAATACCGCTTGGTTTTTTTTTCCTTTTTTAAACCCCAGGCAGGAATGTTCTGGACCCCCCTTCCCCAAACGTTTACGACCTGGCTGCCGGGACAGCTACGCAGTTCCGCTGAGTGAGCAACGGCTGTGCACATCCGGGGGGGCAAGGGGGCAGAGTGTGCCTTGTCCCCCCTTTTTTGAGGGTACCCCCCACCGGCAGCTTTCCTCTCCCTTTCTGTTCTGTTAACCCCCGGAGTTTCCCCCCCCTTCCTTTTGCCTGCCGCTATGTCGATTTTTCCTTACCCTGCGATGGCCCCTTCCATTTTCTTCTCGAAGTTTCCGGCTTTTTTTGGATTAAGATTCCCGAGACCCTTCAGTCTGACCCCGCAAATCAGCGTCCAGGTGGATTTCTCCCCTGGACCCCCCAAAAAGGTTATCGGAATAGTTGTCCCCCCCACCCCTCGGTCCGGTTTAAGGGGACTTCCCCCTCTAAAGAGTTTGCCTTTCCATATTCCCCCTCAGTTTACTTCCGGGAAATGCATCCCTTCTGTTAGTATTTTTTTTCCTCACCGCGTCCCCAGACGCCCCCCCCTCTTTTGCACCCCCCTGGCCCCTCTCCCTTTTATTTTTTGATTCCGTGGAATGAGTTCCCCCCCTCCGATTGTGGGGGCCTTTCTATCTATATCCCGTTCCTAATCTACCTCCCCTTAGGAGGACCCGTGGGGTCTGTTCACGACAACTTTTTCCAGTGTCAAAGGATTTCCCCCTTTTTATGTTTTCACCCCTCCCTCCGATCCCCCTTTTTTTCTTTCCCCCGCACAATTTCAACCTTTTGTTTTTTTTTTTTTTTGCGGAAAATCTTTTCGTTTGGCCCATGCAATGATCTGGAAAACCTGGTCATTACTAAAACTGTTTGCCGGCGCGAAACTCACAATCCTCTTCCTTTGACCGTAGATATTGTTTTCCCTTCCTCTTTTCCCTTGCCGTGGGGAAGACTGACCTTCCCCTGTATGCGGCAAAGGAATTGACGTCTTTTTTCCCTTGTTGGCCGTTTTGGGTGCTCCTGCTGCTATTTTTGGCGATAATTGCTCCGGCCTCCGCGGAAACGAACCGTCACAATACTTTTTTTTTTTTGCCCAGTTCAAAATGTGCCCTTCCCGATTTTTTTAAAAACTAAAGGTGACGGCTTATTGTGGACAGGCTCAATGTTTCCCCGATTTCCTCCCCCCCCCAAAAGTGTCTTGACTTTCCCCCCTATTTTTTGGAGACGTCTTGAGGCTTACGCGCTGGAGAGTCTTTTTTCACCCCCCATGAACGCAGTTTCCCTTTTTCCTTCTTTGTCCGCAGCGTTTTTTTTTTCAGGGATAGCTCCCACTGGCCAGAGGACCCCCCCAGGTCAAACGATGTCCCCCGTTTTCTTTTTTTTTTTGGTTTCACAATCTAAACCCCTCCCCTTTATTACAAGGCTGCCCCACACCCGGCCCGCACACACCTTTATTCTTTTTTTTAGTTGTTTACAAACCCCCCCGGTTCGGATTTTGGCGGGGATGTCTTCTTTCCCTTTTTTTGGGTTTTGGGAAAAAGAATGAGCCAACAGTCCAGGAATCGTTGAGGACATTATCTTTTTCACTATAATCGTTTTTGTTGTTGTTGTCTTTCCTTTTTTTCCCCCCTGTTTCCCTGAACCAAGATCGGGGTCTTTTTTTTTGATTTCTTCTTTCAACCGGCGCCCCCGTGCCCCCCCCCAACCGGTCCTGTGGTGTTGGCCCCCCCCCCCCTCCATCTATTCCTTCAGTTTGTTGGCGGGTGCCCCCCCCCCCCGAGGTTTCCTTTTTTTTTTTTTTTTTCATGCAGGGGGAGGGTTTTCTCCCAGTTTCTCTATCTTTCCCCCCCCCAAACCTGCGTCCAACTTTTTGTCAATAGTGTTCCCCCCCCTTTCAGCTTCGGTGCCTTTGGGCGATTCCCCCCCCTTTTTCTGCCCCCTTTTTTTTGCCAGAAAATGGCCCCCTCTTTTTGGTTTTTTACAGGCTTATACCATCTGCCTTTTTACTCCGCCCCAGCCGTGACTTCTGTTGGCGGTGCGGGCTGTCCTCATCCCGCTGGCCTTTATTCTTCAAATGTCATTTTCCTTCTTACTCTCCTGTTGTCCGTTCGGGCGCCCCCCCTCTCCGTCCGCCAGCACCCCAAGCCGTCCTTTACATCTCTTCCGCGCGGTCCCTCCCCCCACTTTTCCCCCTCCCTCTTTCGTACGGGACCGCTGTCCTTTTCTTTTTGTCGCAAAAAGAATTCGATAAACCAAAAGAAATATTCCCCTCCCCCCCCCCTTTGAGAGGTTTTCATTTGCGGCCATTTAGCCCTTGTTTTCCATACGATTGCTTTCCCGAGGAGCACACGTTTTAACCACCCAGTCCACGGGCGAGTGTTTCCCCATCCCCCCAATATTGGAATCCTTTTACCCCCTTTTTCTTTTTTATTCCTTTGTACACAATGGCCCGCCCTGACCTTCTGGCCCGGCCTGGTCGTTCCCACCCCTGGCCCCCCCATTAGAAGTTTTTTTCCCATCTTATTGTCGGTTAGAGCGAAAGTTTTTTCCCTTTTTCTGGGTCCCAGAATTCGGAGCCTCCCTTTTTTTCCGACTCACTTCAAAAAGTTGCTCGGCCGGCGCAGCTTTTTCCCCCACCCAAAATACGACAAGATAGTTTACTTCCTCTTTCTAGGGGGGGGTGAAACCCTTCGATTTGACAGTCCCGTCCCTCTTAACTTGTCTGGGCCGTCCTAACCCCTTTTCTCCTTTTTGGTTTGAAGTACGACCCACCCCTTTTTGTTCACGTTACACTTGCGATGATGACCCAGCCACAGACGTATCCCTTTTTTTTTTCTTGGATCAAAATACATCTCTAGAGCCCCCTGCCTTTTTTTTTCTGGACGATTCCAATTTGGTAGCAAACGTCCTGCCAACGGCCGCCCCCCCTTAAGTTAACATAGATCTAGCTCTTTTCCTCTCAATCTTTTTTTGCCAGCTGTGCTGCCAAAAGAAGGGCATTTTCTTTCAACCCTTTTTGTCTATGAGCGTCTAATTCCCTCTTTTTTTTTTCACCAAGGAGAGACAGGCTTTTTTTTAACCGTTTTTCTTTTCAAGCAGTAGGACTGCTTGTCTGATCACTTATGTCAGGAGGACGTCTCTTCCTGACTGTCGCCTCCGCAACACGTTACTTACGGGGTTGCTAGTCCTTTTGTTTCTCCCCCCTTAAGGTTTCAATGAGTACACGTCCAGCTTTTTCAACTATGCTTTGGGTTACTTTTTCCCCGTCTTTTTCACTTCTTCCCTCTCCCCCCATTTTTCCCCCCCCTCGCCCCGCTTTTGTCCAGCGCAATTAACCCCCCCCCCACCACCCCTCACGGAGTCTATCTCCAAGCCATGGCATAGATGTTTAGTCAGTCCGCGATAGTTCTTTTTTTTTCCCATTTCCCCCCTGCATAGAGTTGACTTTTCCCCCGTGAATTGGAGGGCTTATCGTAAAAATTTTCGTCCTGTGGGGTCGTCCACCAAGGTAGTTTAATAGATCACCTTACATTTTTGCCCAGAGGTTCTCTGTGAATCTTTACGGACAGGGTCAAAGATCCTTTGTGTGTCAAAAAGTTATCCTGACCCTTTTAGTGCCTCCGCCGGTCAATCGATTTCCGTTGCCTTATGAATGGGATGGAACGGGCCGTTGCGGTTTCTTTCAACCTTTCCCCATTCACAGATGATCATTTTCCTTTTTATCCCAATATAGGACATCCGTGGTCCGCACCCGATTGTTCGCTATTCCCCTTTTTAAGCCCAAAGGGCCGCCCCCCCCTTTTCTTCCCTTTTCTTCTTGCGCGCAAGGGAAATAAATTTTCCCCAATTTTTCTTGGGATGCAGGAATATCTCTCTTTTTTTTCCTTCCCCCCTTTTTTTGTTTTCGATATCCATATAAGCCCCATTATTTTTTGGGATGGGCCGTCGTTCGCCTTTCGGAAAATAATGCTTCTGATTTGGAATATGTTTTCTTTTTCCATTCCCCTCCGTTGACCCAAGACGATTATTCTACTCTTTTGGGAGTGCTTCATTGGGCAGGCCCCCGCGGTAATTCCAGAGAATGAGGGACAGTGAGGACCTTCCTTTTTAGTCCATTTTCTTCACTTCCGTGTCTGATGATTGAACTTTTGCATTGGCCTCCCAGTTGGGTTGATGAGGGGCAATTTGGATATCCTCGGTGTGGACAATTTCCCCTGTATTTTGGAACGTGGTCCTTCTTCGGAGCTTACCTCGTGCATGTCGTTTGATCAAGGATTTCTTGACACCCAGCGTTCCAGACCCCAGACAGAAACTCTTTACCCTCTTTTACTCTTTTATACCATCCCCGCCAGATTTCTATCAGCTTTCCATGGGAATTTTTTTTTTTACTCCCCAAACGGATTTTTTTGTCCCTACGAGGAGTTCCCGATTTTTTCCCCTTTTTCCCACTGATCAGAAGTTACATTTTTTGGTGTAGGTGTCATTTTTTGTGGCAATTACTTTTGTCCCCCCAAAGTGTGGATGGATTATTTTAGAAAGGCCTGGAGGATCTTCCAATTTTCCTTTTTTTTACCAAAAGCTGTTCCCTTTTCTTGATCAGTTCCTTGTCACTGGCGCAGTTCCGTTTTCCCCCCTTTGTTTTTTGATATTCGTTTCACTAGACCCCCATCCCTCCCTGAAGCTTTTAGTCTTCCCCGTCCCACCGGCTTCCTTTTCCAGGGTCCCCCCCCCCCCTTTACAAAAAGTTACTGGCGCCCGGATGCCACCCCTCCCTTCCTCCCCCCGTACGAAGCAACTCTTTCCCCAGCAAAATTGACGGATTGGTTGCAGGGGGCGTCGAACCCTCCCCCCCCCCCCAAATTGAGGCCGTTTTCTGGTCATTCTCCTCGTTTTTTCTCGTTTTTCCCACTTGCCCCGCCCCAGCTTTTTTTTTTCCGATGGCCTTGATGCCCCTTCTTGCCCTAAGCTCTCCCTTGCTTGCAGTGGCACGTTGCTGCTTTGTCCGTCAAGATTAAGTCTTTCAGTCTACCCGTTGGCTGACGATCCCGTCGCAACCCGGATTCTCTTTTTGACCCCTTATTTTTTAGATTAGGTCATTTCGCCTTTAACTTCATTTCAGCGTTTAAGTTTCAACAAAGGTCAACGAATTTTTTTCCCCTTTCACAGTTTTTTTCAAAAGGCCAATATCAGGATTTTTTTTCCTCCTTGATGTTGCCCTTCCTCCTTCCCCCCTTTTCTGTTAGTTCTTTTTGTTTTCTTCTTGCTGTGTGACCCAGGCGTCTTTTTTTCCCATTGACGATGGTTACCTCCCTCCTCCGTCTAATATGAAACACAGATTTGTTTCCCCACCCCACTCCCACTTGCTTACCCTCCTTTGGGGCCATTGACCCTGGCAGGAAACATAGAGGTTTTTTTTTTTCGATCCCAACAAAATATTGGTCCTCCAATTAATCCTTGGGATGGGGGGGATTCCTTCCCATTTGAGAAGGTCTCCCACCTCCCTTTTTCAACCAGTTCATAATGGGATGGCCTAACTCAAATGTTCCTCCCTTATTTCATTTCTTTTTCATCATAATTCGGTTTCCTTACTTTTTTTCGAAGTCCAAGGGAGACACTCATTTTTTGGTGTTTTCCGGTTGGACCTTCCCCTACTCCCCCTTTGGAGGGCGTTCCAGTTGACGCTTATGATCCTACCTGCAACACGTGGCTGACCCACACGTTTTTATGAAGATTTTTAATCCTTATCCTCAATTTGATCTTTTTTTGGGCTGATGAGACTTCCTGAGATTGGAAGACCCTTGTTCTTTTGTCCCTTTTACCTAAATTCTTTTTCTGTGGTTTTTTTCTTGTCTTTTTCCTAAGGTTTTGGAGGATCTCCCATTGATTACACAGTCCCCCGCCTTTTATTTCAGTGAAGATCAGAATCGCTTTTTTACCCCAAGATTGACCGGTTCCATATTGACAAATTTTAGTGATTAGGATCTTCCTTCGCGTATGGTGGCGGATTTTCAACCTGGTAACCCCCTTTTTTTCCCCTCCAGGGCTTTTTTTCTTCCCCCAGCACCTTTGCCCCCTTCTGAAATGATCGCTGATTGTTTCCCACACAACGGCCCGTCCCGGCTGTTTTTTTTCCTCCCTATTTTTGAACCTCGTGCCCCCCTTTTCTAAAGCCAGACAAGATAGTTGTT
>Ga0179593_1276577_pt1 | contig 16457 bp, 19 predicted proteins | sample CZODoug2_1_08_16_FD_185931 | JGI IMG/M metagenome (GOLD analysis project Ga0179593, IMG submission 185931) | Vadose zone soil fungal communities from Angelo Coast Range Reserve, California, USA - CZODoug2_1_08_16fungal (PacBio error correction) | ecosystem: Environmental > Terrestrial > Soil >... | reverse complement strand
TCAATAGACTCCCAGCCTGGCAAATGATGCTATCCCACCTTTACAATACCATTCCAAGTCAGCCCGGTCTCAAAATTCCCCCTCTTTTCACTTCAAGCTTGAATGACAATTTTTCCAAGCGCTGCTAGCGCCCCCCTATCACCGCTTTTTTTTGCTACCCCCCCTCTGCCCTTTGATTCTTTTGCCAGCCTTCTCCGGCTAGGACTTACACAGTTTTCCCAAGCAAAAGTTTGAAGGACAGGTTTTCTCTGATCTTTTGAAATTTTCTCGCTTAGCACATGCAATGTTCCAGCATTGCTGTCCTCCCGTTCTGAATTGGAAATCCTTCCCCTTCGTTTGGTGGGGCGTTCTTGCACGTCTGAACACCCTTTTTTTTTTGGAGCTTAGCATATAGCTCCCCCTCGACCTTCTATCCTCTCCCCTCCTCAGATGTTTCGTTGAAGTCATCACGGTCGCTCTCAGACAGCGGTTTTGCCTCTTCCCCGAATGTACGCAGCACTTTTGCCCCTGTGTTCCCAATTTCCCTCCTCTTTCGCGCGGAGCCCCAGGGGGATCTATATGGGATGTTTTTAACCTTTTTCCACCTTTTATCCCTCTCTTCCATTGTTCCGGTTTCCTCTTTTTTTTTCTCTCTGGTCTGATCAAGACGAAGTCTCTGCCCATATAGGCCCCTAATGTCACTGGTTGACCGGAAAATGCTTACACGTTTTTTTAAAGAAAGTTTTTTTTTTTGGGGGGGGTGGTTTTGGTTGCACTCCCCCAGTCGGACATCTCTTTTCGTTGGATGGTGGAATGTCCCTTAGCTTAGTTGATTAACGCCTTTCTGCTCAGATGAGACTCTCTTCTTCGTTCGACGCCGGGAGCTTTGGGTTTTTTACTCGAAGCCTTTCCCCGCCGCTTCGTTCAGCGGCCTTCTTCGTCTCTCTTTGAAATATTACAAGCGGATGCTTCTGCTTTAATAAACGTTGTTGGCTTCCTAATTTTCCCTCTCCACCTCCTCCTACCCACCTGGCCGCCCTTGACTCGGTAGACATTTTAGCACGTCGAGAATAGAAATTCCCCTATTTTCTGCCCCTTTTCTTTGTTGCCCCTCCTTAGGACGCGTTTATGCAAGACTAGAGCCCAGGTCAACATTCCCCGTTCAGAGGCGGTTTGCGGATAGCACTTATAGTTCGTGATCACTCTTTTCTTTCGCTTTGCTTTCCCCAGGGATTTGAACTTCACCTCATGCCCCTTTGGAGTTTTCTTTGATACGCGGCTGGACTTAAGGCACAGAGGCCCCAACACGCTCACTTACAGGTCCCTCTTCCTGAGATCGTGTCCTTCCAGCTTTTCCCCTCAATTCCCCGCAAGGCCTGTCTCCCTCTAATGTCCATAAAAGAGACGACAGCGGTCCTGGGTAGGTCCATGCGGCGGTTTTGTTGTTTTCCTCGTAAACTCTTCTCCCCCATCATGTCGGCCTCCTTGTTTGGGTGATTGTATCACAGAATGGCCGTCCCCACCCTTTTTTCCCCTAGCACCTCGCGTTTCTACCGAGTCCCCCGATGAGAAGACGCTGTTGTCCTTACTTCATTTGCCGGAACCCCCTTGTCTTTTTTCTACTCGGAGGACCAGGATATGCTCAGGTAGCATAAGACAATTCCCCGCCGTATCGCGTCCTTTCCTCCCTGCCCAGCTTTTCAGTTGACTTACCCTCTTCCCCCGTGATTGCCGACTTCCATCGGGTTAATGAAATTTTTCGGTAACGGATCAAAGCGCCTCCGTTTTCCCCCCTCAAGGGTCTAGCCCTCTTTCCTGACACATCTCCCCCCAATTCCCCGGTTGCTGATCCCTCGCGGCTGGTTGAGACTCTTGATCCCAGATCCCCCGACCCCCTGTTCGGGTTTTCACAGGCTTTCCAGTTTTTCCCAGCACTGCTCCGCTTGTCTTCTCCTCTCTGTACATTTGTTTCCCTCATAAATGATGAAGGTCGCTCGCCCGTTTTTTCCCTGAGTACCGGCACCGTTGACTTTCCTTCGTACCTAACGTACGATTCTACGCGCAAGAAGTCAAGACCCGGCCGTCCGCCCAAACGGCCGACCATGCACATCGATGGTGAGGTTTATTTTCTCGGTTTCCCCCCTCCCTTTTCCGGGATTTGTACGGATCCCTCTTTGCCTACCCGCTTCCTGAGATCTGCGAAACTCCTCAATCCTAAACGATCAGTCCCTCCCATTGCTCTCCTCCCTCTCCTTGTGAGTGAGGTCGACCCCACCATTTGATCTTGGTGTCCCCCTGTCTCTTGTTTTTGATTTTTTTTCTATTCCTAGTCTTCTTTTCTTCCCGGCCCTGGCCCCAGAGGTCGCGTCAAATCCGAGGAGGTCCTCCCTTCGGACTACCAGGAAATAGGCCTCATCCAGATGATGTTTCTTTCCGTTGTGTCTGCTCCGAGGCCCCTTTCTCCGTTTAGGTTCCTTCCCTTGGCAATTCTTTTTACATTCTCCCCCCCCGGTCGTTACGGCGCGCAGTCACCGCCCCTCCATGTAGTTGCCCAAGAACTCAGACTCTTACGGCGTTCGTTTTTACGTTGCCGATGGCGCTCGTTGAACTTCCCTTTCCTGTTGAGCAGATCCCCTTTCAAGTCCCTCCCCTTCTCCAGCCTTCAGCGATCAGAAACGCGTGCTTTTTTTAATTCTGGAAAGGATAGGGTCCCCTCGCCTCCCCCCCTTTTCCCCTACGCGCTCCGTTCTCCCTTTTTTCAACAAGATGACCCTTGAGTATGTAGGAACCGTCTCTTTCTTTCCCAACCCTGCCTCTAGATACCGAGTTTGGGGATTGACGTACCTGGAGGTTTCGTTCTCGTGAGGTATTATGTGCGTCCTGACGCCATCTTTTCCTCCCCCAGTGACTTCCCCTCACCGGTCCTTCTCCCCATTTCCGAGGAACTTTTTGGGTCAAAAGCTTGCCCTTTCTTCTGGGCTGCCGGTTGACTAATTTGTCTCCTGATTGCAGTCGGTCGGCCTTTCTCTCCCCTTCTCAGTTTCCCCCCCCGCTGATCTCTTCTTCCTTTACCTATTTTTGCAGTGATTCTTTAAAACAAGTAGGCCCGCTCTTGTCAGACAGTTGCTCTTTTCTGCCTTCATTATGCCACCTTGCGGATAAGGTCCTTTCCGGTCGCCTTTATGGCAAAGTTCTTCCCCTACCTTTTTGATTAGAAGTTACCTTGGTGAGGCTGGCTTTGTTTCTCTTCCCGTCCTATCGCTCCCCCCCTCAGACCCCATTGATTCTTTCTCCTTTTCTTGCATGCAACCGCCAGCGAGCTAGGGTCCCTTATATGAATTTCTTCCCCGGTCAAGGAACGTGATTTTCTATCCCTCTCAGTAAGTTGCTCTTCCCCCCCTGGTTTGTCTGTTATCTCCTTCTCTAGGTCTTAACTGTCCGCCTCACCATTCCTTGCCCCCACACGGGCCCAAAGCTATGCGAAGTATGGTAGATGCGTTTAGCTGAAAACAGTTACCCCTGCGCTCTCTGTTTTTTTTTATGTTCGCCCCCTCTGAGGGAGGCTGCCGCCGCCCCCCCACCGTTACCCCGTATGATCGCAAGGGAACCTCTCTCCCATACCTTCCGCTGTGAAAGTTGATCGTTGTTTTGGCTTGAGGCCAAATATCGCATCCTTGTCGCGTATTGATTTGCTACGGTCTCCGTTACTATCAGCTCCTGCGGCATGTTCATTAGCGGCACAAAGTCTCCTTTTCCCCCACGCCCCGCGCATTACCTCGACCTGACTTAGAAGGACCTCTTTTTCCTGACAGAAGATCGCCCGCATTTCGCCCGATAGGTCGCCCGTGCTGGCCTATATGCGGACGCTGCTGGATCGAGTCCCCTCTTCTACACCTTTGCCCCAATGGCCTCCTAGAATCAAGGGACTTTCCGGACTGCTCGTCACCCCTGCGTGGAAGGGGCTCTTCCAGCAAAGTTTTTACCTTGGCGCGTTTTTCATGACAGAGACTTTTGTTCTTCCCTCGCGACCCTCTTCGGCCCTAAGAGTTTCTCCCTCATCCATTGACGGTGCAGTACGGATGGGATCAAGAACAAAATGGCGTCTGCGCCGTATTGGGGGGAAAAACCTCCCCTTTTCTTCGTCGAAGGTCCCAGTTCCCTCCGGTAGCGGTGTCCTTGCACGCTGTGCTCATAGCTCCTGGGTCGTTTCCAAGCAGCCCCCCCCCCCACTCCTCGCTTCTTTCCAAGCTTCTTCCGTTGATCCCTCTGTTTTCTACAACTTAGCCAATCGCTTTTCCGAATTCAAGAGAAACGGCCTTTGGCGTTGCCCCCCTGCTGACCTTCCGGATCGGCCGTCTTGCGCCTCTCCCGCTTTTTTTCTCCATTCCTCCTCGCATCTTTTTCAAGGGTGAAGAGAAATAGAGTCAGAGGAGAAGGACCTTCCTTTTTTCACGAGCGGCCGTTTTTTGAAAGTCCGCTTCCCTTTGACTGAAACATTTATGGGCCTGATTATGACCCCTTGCCGGCTTTTGGATATATATTGAATTCGCCCCTCCTTCCTTTTTTTTGATGAGCCTCTTCATATATACGACGAGGTCCCCCTCTTGTAACCGAAAATTTTCCCCCCCCCTCCCTTTCACCGTCAGCGGGACCTTTTAAACATGAATATTTTAGCTTTTCCCCCTCTCCCTATCGCTTAGAACACACGACCTCCCCCTTCCCTTTTTTGAAATCAGTCTTTCTCCCTTCCTCGCTTCGCAGCACGGCGGCCGAGACTAATGATTTCCCCTCCTTTCCAACGAAAAGTCTTACGGCGTTTTCCCTTATCTTCATGTGAAAGGAGTAGTATGGGCGAACTTTTCTCCCAGTTTTCCGCTGATTCCTCCTAATCCCTTCCAGCCTAGTGTTTTTGGATTGTTGACATTTCCATAGGAGGGAACACTCTTTGAGCCTTCCCGCTGCATAGGACCCGATTTTCTGGCCCCTTTTCCCCCTTTTCGACATCCCTGCCCTTTTTTTCGCCAAACCCTGCTCCCCTCCTCTCGCCAGTCTCAGGAGTTTTTTTCTCGATTGGAAGCCTATTGCCGCATGCTGTCCTTTGTCACCCAATTTACCATCGCTTGAGAGCCGAAGTCCCCCCCCCTGTCATGATCGGCCTCTATCCTGGGATGGTTTCCTGATTCTACAACCGGACGCCGTTTCACTTTTCCGTTCTTCCTTCTGCTCCGTTCCCAGTTTGGTTGTAGCCCCCGATTTTCTTCCTATCCTTTTTGTCGCATATAGGCCCTCTACCTTTATCGGAGCGGCAACTTTTGCTTCACGGTCTTGGCACACCCAGGTGCGCAAGCCCGTTCCCCTTTCCAGATTCCCGGGTAATTGGGACGGGGTGTTTTTGACGACGGCTTCTCTTTACCCTCAGAGTGAAGATCCTCTCCCCCTCGCCTTGATTTCGACGGCCTCCCCCCTTCCGGATTTGGCCCCAAGGCCTCAAAGAAGATAGCTCCACCTTTTCTTTACATGGAGCGGAATATAGTATCTTGGCCTTTTGGGCTGATAAATCGGGTCACGTTTTTGGCTGCGTTCCTTTCTCTACTTGAAACACGGCCGCCTCTCTAGTCAGTCAGTTTCAGAACTTTTTCTTCCGTCCCCTTTGAAAATTGACGATTTTCCATGAGTTCTTTGTTAAACTTTTTCGTCTGCGTTCTTTTCTGACCTCCATAGAGTTCTATCAACAACCGGTGGAGTCAAGGTTTTTCTGATTTTTTCCCTATCCGCTCCTTAGTGCCGTGCCGGTTCCCCTCTTTCCATACTCGGAATATCCCCTCCTGAGGGGTGCATAGAACCTGTCCTTACATATCCATAAATTGATGCTTTGGTTTTCTCTTTTGGATGTTTCCGAAATTGCCATCGCTTTGTCGTTCCTCATTCCGAACGACCTCTTCTTGCCGCCCGAATTCTCGGGTTAATCATCTTTCAGGACCGACAGCCGAATGTATCCTTTGGAATGTACTCGGCAGAAATTCTTCCCAGCTTCATTTGCGACGAGACAAGTCCGATGGTTTTTTTTTCCGCTTCCCCCTCTCCTCGGCGCCTCATCGGGCCTGATAATTGTTACTGGTTCTTGTATCGAAGGCAGTATACTTTTTGCAGCCGCCGCAACTCTTGATTCCCCACTAGAACACCTTCTTTTATCCCTAGTTCGATCTCTCCCCTCCTTTTGTTTTCCTGAAAGTTTAGTCAGTAGAAGGACGTCACTTGGCTGATCGAAATTGGACCAGGCCATTCTATCATAGAAAGACCGAGAGCCCTGGCATCGCTCTCCCTTTTCGTCAAGTTCCCCTCCCGATTTTGATGAGTTTGACTCCGTATGGAAAGTTGTGTACTTCCCATCTTGGCATGCCCCAATTCTTTGGTCCAGGGAGTCACGTTCGGAGTTTTTTTAAATTTCCTTCTCTTTTTTACCTGCCCTTTTCTGCAACATTACAGAAAAGAAGTCGTTTTATACTCCCTTTAGTCCCTTCTATGAAAAGCCTGATGGTGTCCCTCTCACCCTTTTGTACAGCTAGTACCAGATTTCCTATGTCAGTTTTAGTGAGTGGCTCCTACCGGAGGTTGAAGGCGCCCGTCTCTCCTCCCTTCTCCCTTATTTCCCCCCCCCGGCAGGATTTCACGATGCCATAACGGACGCTTTTCGTGCAGAAGTGACTCCTGCCGTACTTCTCACCGGGCCGACCTATATGTTAGGCTCTTTACTATGCCTCTGTTCCCTTGTTTTTTTAGCCCCGCTGGGACGGGCGCCCCTCCTTCGGCTTTTTTTTTTCACGCTGATATTACTATAGTGCGAAAGATGCGCTCAATTTCCTCAAAGATCATCTACCCAACAACCCTGGTTTTTTTTTCTACCCTTTACTCTCTCTTTTAATATAAGTATGTTGTTGAGATCTATTAGTTTTTCTCAATGATTTTGATTTTGGGATTTTTCTTCCCCTCTCCCCCTTTCTGATATTTTTCCCTATCAGCGTGAGCACTCCCAGGTAGGAAAGCCCGGCTCCCAACTAAACGATAAGGGTCACTTTCCCTCGTTTCCTCCACACCGAGAACATCGGCCCATAAATCCTGTTCCCCTTTTTCCCTTTCTGTCCGGATTGCCTGAGTAGAAATCTTCCGGTAGCAGTTGAAATCCGTGAACTTTGAATAGAGCCGGTCTTTCCCTTCTTTCCTCGCCCTACCACGCAGGACAAATGTAGTCACCCGCACTCCCGCTCTTTCGTCCATCGGGCGCGGCTGGATGACCCCCCCCTGAGTCCGATCGGTGAAACATCTCTGGGTGAGAACTTTTCCTCTGAAAGGCCTTTCTTCTCAACCATGTTTGGGGGACGATGTTCTTACCTTTCTTCGTTAGCCCCTCTCCCCCTTCCTTTTTTTCCACCCAGAAGCAGTCTTTATAAGTTATCAATGGACCCCCTTCTTCCGGCATCAAGATGGCTTCTTCATCACGTCATACATTTCTTTCCAAACTCTCTCTCTTCCCCCGCTGATGGCCTGGACGGCCCGGGGATAGGTAGAGGTCTCGTCCATTTTGAGATAGCGCCTCTCCTTCCTATTTTCCCTGCCAAGTGCGAGCACCCTTTAAAGCTTTCCCTGCGCCTCTTCAGGATCCCCTCCCTATTATCCAAATCTTCCTTCCTTCTTCTGAAAAGTCGTTGACTAATTGTGATATTTTTGAGGATGAAAGTCCTATCGATTGATCCAAAGCCACAACCACAGGCTGCCGTGCGAGTCCTCCTTTTGCGTTATCTTTCACCCCCCCCCCCGTCGGCGTTTGAGACCGTCTCCTTTTCCTCTCTCGTCTGCCGATCAGGATGCCAACGTCTAAAGGTGCGGTTCTCTTTGAAAAGCTTTGATCCTCCCATTAGGTCTTTTTTCCGTTGCTTCATCTTTGTTGCAGACAATAGCCGTAGGCATTCATCCGGCAATCAAACTCCCTTTTTTCCCCTTCCTTCTGATCATTTGTATCGGTCGATTGCGACAGCAGCGTTCCTGCAGGATTCATGCTTCTCCCAGTCCTTCGGCGACTCCGTCAGCCCTTTCCCTTTTCCCCCTTTTTTCTGGATATTTTTTTTCTTTTTTCTTTCCAAACAGCCGAGAAACAGGCGGTGACACCCCACATTAAACGCTATTGCCGAAATCGTCCCTTTTTCTCTCGGGTTCTTTAACCTTTGACAGCGCCCCCTTCCTTTTTCTTGTGCCTTGAGTCGTTGAGCTCGCTCGAAGACTGCCCAAAACAACGGGTTGATCTTTCCCTGCCCCTTAGGTCTCTCCAAATTCCGTCTTGTCCTTCTTTTTCCGCGGCCCTTCCCCCTTCTTGTCCCAAATATCGGCATTCTCGTAGAGACTCCCCTGCGATTTTCGTTATAGAGCGATCGGCTTCTTTCCTTCCTCCACGAAGTAATCGCCAAGACACCGACCCCCTTCCTCCTTTTTCTTCCGACTTCTTCTGCTTTCCCCTATTTGACAGCCAGGTCTCCCATTTTCGATATTTCGTTTATGGCCTAATTCCCGTCATTGCTTCGTCTCACCATCTGGCTCCCCCCCCCCTTCTGTAACTTTTTTTCTCAGCGCAAGTTCCCTCCGGACCTTTCGACAGCCGGAAGGGAACTGATCCTTCAAGGAGCATATGCGGCGCGTTAATGACCGCCTCCGTCTGCTCTCGGCCGTCCCCTGTGGGAGCTTTTTCGAGTACCTTTGTCTAAAGAACCCCTGTGTGCCTGGCCTTCCTTCTCCCATCTTTGACCAACAACTCTCCTCGCGCCGTGATGCTTCCGGCACAACTTGATTTCGTCGAAGTACCAGGGCCCGCCTGTCGTAGCCAGCGACTTTCTCTCCGTTCCCATTTTCCCGGGCGTGTGCTCCCTCCCAATCCCAACGTCCGCGCGGCGTTCAAAGAGTCTTCTTCATTGTTTCTTAAAGCCAATTTCCCACGCCCACCATTTCCACTCCTCTTGATCCCCCTGATCATCGCACTTTGCGGTTTGGAAACTTCTTCGTCCGCTTCTGTGGGCCTCTCTCTTCTCTTTTTCACTTTTGCGCGTTACGCCAATATTGTCACTTTTGTGCGCGAAAGTTGACTGAGTACTATTTTTCACTCGTTACTTTCGACGTGAAAGTTAAGTTCTGGCCCTTTCGGTTTTTTCCCCCCTTGGAAGTCTTCCCTCCCTTGCCTTTGTCTGATTGATAGATTATTTCTCTATTTTCTCCCTCCGTTTTGTCGATTCTATCAAACCGCTGAACCGGAATGCTTCCAGAATCTTATTCACCTAAAAGACATTCCACAACATGCCTATTCCCAACGCTTGACGCACCATTTAAGTCTACGCTTGCAGCGCTCTCCCCCCTTTTTTTTCACGCTTGGCGTATAAGCGAATGAATCCGATCTGCGCCCTGCACTTCTTCCTTACTGGAACCGTCTTAAACAGTACCCCTGTTTGCCCCGGAAACGTTTATATATGTGTCCGATTTTGATCCCTTCTCCCCTCATTCTTTTAAGCTGAAGAAGGATGGAACAGCCCTCTGTGCTATTTTTTCATGGAGCTGGTGCGTCTGAAGATCGGGGCCCACATATCGCCTCGGGCGAGCAATTTCGGCCTAGACGACCCTTCCTTCGCCGATTAATTCTCCCCCTTAAGTGACCTTCTTTATTCAGCGCCGCGAATTCACTGCTTTCGAGATTTTTTTATCCATGCCGCCAATGCACATGAAGCCTTTGATGCGCAAGGCTTCTCTCCCCATATCCAATTTGGCTTGAGTCAGTCACTAAAGGCCTGATCGCGCCGCCCTCCCCTTTTTTATTCGTCTTAACCGACAATTCCGATCATTTCGAGTCTATTTTGGTCCTTTCCCCCCATTGTGTTTTCCGCCGATGGTATCATTAAGCTTGAATTTTCATGCGGACCCCCCGACCCTTTCGGGAGTTAAAGGACCCAGCGTTTCAGTTTTCCAACCAAGTTCTGAATTCCAGCCTTCGGAATTCAGTCTGGAATTGGTTTCTTTTAATTGTTCTCCGTTCCTTCTTTCCCCTGGTGATGCAGCTGTTATGAATGCTAGTTCGCTTATGATTTCCCAGCTAGCGGTCGCTGACGATTCCCGCCCCATGAAAGGATATTTGGCCTCGTTCAAGCCCTTGGCCCCTCCTTCCGAAACTCCTAGTAGATTCTTCTTTGTTGGTGATTCGATCAACTCAGCGTGTCCCGGGTGGTGCGGAGAGATCCGAATTATATAAACGAGGATCCCCCCCTTTCCGACCCCGAGGTCGAAGTCAGCACTGTTCGCGCCTTCTCCTCCTCTTTCGCATAGCCTTGTGGGCAACCTCCCCTTTTTTTCCTCGGCGGCAAGAAGCTCTATCAAAATAAAAGGTTAGAGGTCATGTTAGGATCATGGTCCCCTCTCTCTTGAAATTTTGTCCCCCCGGGGGGTTTCCCCCCCCCCTGGGGTTTTGCTTAGATTACGGTGTCCTATGGGTGCTGCATTCTCCCCTACCCTTTTTTCATGGATCCGAAGGCCTTTCTTGCTTTTGGTGATATTGCGTGTTGTTTGTTTTTTTGCACGTCCAAGGTTTTTCGACACTCCCCTTCACGCCCCCAGGTCCGCTTGTTTTAAAGACGGTTATCTTCACTTTCGAAAGGCCCCGCACTCTGATTTGCATTGTATCGGAAGACTCAGATCAATCGCGACCCTGCGGAGGCATTAGAACAATTTTTCCTTTCGGTGTGGAAAGCTAAGGCACCCCTCTCTTTTTTCCCCCATACGGCCCTTCCTTGGTGGGGATTCTCTTGTATCGCCCTGCACTCGGATCCCGCAACAGTCAGAGTCAAACTGGCAGTCAGCGCAATTACCGATGGAGAAGGCCGCTGGACTGCCCTTTTTCGCTGCTTGGCGACCTCCGTCCTGGGGTGTGCTCGCACTCAATCTGTGGAGGAAAAGCGATTCCCCATTTTCGCCCTTTCCCCTCCTCATCTTTGGCCAAGAAAGCACCAAGGGGAAACCCATCCCCAGCGAACGCCCTTGCCGTTCAATGCCCATGGCTATCTCCAGTTTTTCCCTTATGCAGTATTGCCGTCCCCTTCCATCGTTCCCCTCCGGTTTTTCAATCTTTGTGGAAAGGTGTAGTTTGTGTTCGAACCAATTTCCTGCGCTGGGTGAGCCCCGTTCCTGCCACCCTTTTCCCCAAAGACCCTTCCGACCCCTTTTCTTCATCGGACCGGCTTGATCCTTTCTGGACCTTCGTGATGAGAAAAGAAGATCGTTCACTGGATCTGTTGCACAGGGTTTTGGTCCGCGCCCTTTCTACCTCCCCCTGCGTCGGCGACCTGCTTCTTGGCCTAACCAAAATTGCAGGACGGTCGACAGACCGTTGTCGTCGAGTACACGTCACGGGGCTTTTCCCGGTAGGCCCCACTACGGTTTCCTGTTTACTTGCCGACGTCTAAGCTTTTCCCGGCCAAAACGGAAGAACGGCAATCCGGAGGGCAGATTTTTTTACTGTACTTCCCTCTTTATTTGCGTCGCCCATTCTTTTTGTCTCGACTAACGGGCCGACCGCGCCTGCACCCCCCCTCATCTTCCTCTTCCTCTTTCCTCCAGATCCTCCGATAAATCACCCATTCAATGTCAAAAAACGCTTCTTTTCCATCTTTTCATATGATAGCTAAACCCCTTTTTGATCTGGTTTGAACTCTCCCTGCGGTCTTTTTTTTTTGTCCTATCGTGGAATCTCTCTTTTGCTGCTCCAGTTTCTTTCTTCTTCGAGAACGTCCCCCCTTCCTTCGTTTGAGTCTCCCCTGCCCAGCGGGAAGACCTTTTAAATGGCTCCCAGACAGATAGTTAGAGTTTATCGGGGTACCTTTTCCTTTTTGCGACGTTTTCTACCTGAAGTTTTGTAAGTTAGTGAAATACGGGTTGACGTTTTCCCCTTCACTTGTCTTCCTCTAAGTACCAGCCGGAAATTAGTTAGACCCTCTCCCTTCTTCTTTCACCCTTCTTCTCGCTTAAGAGGGTCGCGACCCCTGTTCAGATAGGGAAACTATCAGTTCGGTTTCCTCCTCTCGACGTGTAACCTTTGACCCCAAAAACACCCCCCAACCCAACCCGTACATAGAGGAGCATACCAGCCTTTTCTTTTTTTGTTTTAAAGGTAGTTTCAGTGACCTCGCCTCCCTTTTCAGACTTTCGGCGTGACCTATCTCCTTTCCCCCCCATGATTGTGCAGGAACCTCTTTCCTTTAATAAAGGCCCCTGTACCCCCCCAAATGAAGATCTCCAGTTTGGCCGTCCAGGGGGGCGAGTCGTAGTCCCGGGCTTCTTCTTCTTTGATGATTCTTGCCCCAAGCGGTCATGGTCAGGTCCACAAACAACGTGTTGGAAAAGAGGTAGGCTCTCTTTGACTCTGAAATTATCTTCTTTCTCCCCCAATCTCTGTGTTAGTGGGCTCCCCAGCGATTTTGCTAATTGCCTGATTTTCCGTATCAGTTTCAGTCATTCGCAACTCCCTCCCCACCAATTAGACCAGATTCTCTGCCTCCTCCCCCCCTTTTCTCAAAAAACCATCCCGTTCCTTTTGCTCTTGAAAGTAATCACTGATAGTTAGCCGACCAGGCCCCAAAGCGGATAAGCATTGCGTTCCTCCTTTTTCAAAGCGATAATTTCGGAGAGCGTCCTTGGGCTTTACGTTTTTTTGAGACTCCTTTCCGTTCTGACATTCCAGTTCTCTCTAACCAGCCCATTCAAGTTTTTGCGCTTTGTTCTTTGACAGACGCCCCTCTAGTGCGGGGAAGGAATTGATACCTTTTCAACGGCCTTTTTCCCGCGAGATTGTTGACGAAATTGCCCTGCCCCCCCACTGTATATCCCCCCCCTTATAGGTTTTCCTACCTATCTTTCCCCCCACCCAGTCGTCCCCCCCGGGCCCGCCCCTCGAAAATTCAATGACCAGTTGATGACATCTCCGCCGCTCGAGGACGGGTTTCTCCGACGAGAGGGCTGCTGGCCGACGCCACACTCGATGCAGCTGCCCCTTAAGGAGTTTCACAGACTAAGAAACTAGATGGAAGTGTCGCTTCTGCGTAACTAGTCTTCCCCCATATCGGTTTTGGTCCCAGATGAGCCGCTCCGGGCGCGTCTCACTTCTTTTCCGAGAGTTATTTGTAGGGTCATTCAACAGCAGGATCGGCCCCTCCCCCCGCTTTCCCCCCACCCTCTGTCACTACTTATGAGGGACTTGTCTTTTTCGCCCTTTGCTAGTCCCGGTCACCAAGCATTAGATATTTCTCTCTTATTTCCACTGCGACGTCCTTGCTGTGAAGAGACCATCGGCTACAAACCCCCCACCCTGTGAAAAAGGCTCCTTTTCGGGTTACTCTTGACTTTCCTAGTATCGACGTGAGTTCAGATAGGTCTCATATTATATAGCGGAGCCTTCTGCCTGTGCTCTCGCGCTTCCTAGTTCTCTTTTTTTCGAGTCATTTTTCAGAAGCACCTTCGGGAAGGCGGGTACCTCCTCACAACCTCCTGCCTGCGCGGACTTCCCCAACTACTTCGAAGTACAGCCAGCCGGTCTCTGTCCTCCAGTCCTGGCGCGCGCCTATCCTTTTGTCTCCTTTTTTCCAAGAAACACCCCCAAAAACGCCCTCTGGATTTTTCCCTGCTTAGTGGACGGCCCTCCCCCCCCCCCTTCTTTTTCTACATGACTTTACCTTTCACTTCAGCTATCAAGTCTCCCGTTGACGTCACTTTTGAAAGATTACTTCCCCTCCCTTCAGGGCAGTTGATGGAGACATCTATCTCTCCCTGCCTTTACCTAAGTTAAATGGTTGTCGTGTTTTTTTTCAAAGAAGCGGAGCCTGGCCCTTCTTCGTAAATCCTGCTTTTCGAATCAGGCCGCGGCCCTGCTTAAAATTTTCTTCGGCCCTTTCTTTGGCCGATTCTCATCCGTTGCTCGTCTGACTTTCTCACCCCCTATGTCCTATCTAGGCGACCTTCCCCCCGTTGTTGTTTTTTTCTGCGAGCATTCCCCCCAAAAAGAGCTCCCGGACATGAGGTCAAAGGTTCCAAGACACTTTCCCCCGACAAGTCTAGGGGCTTTCACGGCCTTTCTTTACCCCCTCTTTTTCGGCCCTCTTTTCCCCCTCTCCGATGCTATTTGCCGAGCAACACAGACACCTTTTTACTTGGTTCAACCCGACTTGGATTTTCTCCTCGTCTCGCCTTCTGTTCCTTCTTCCCAGCAAGTTTCTTCCCACGACCAATGGTGGACTTGAGGTTATCCTCAGTTTTTTCTCGTGAAAGCGAGGCGTTTTCCCCCCCCTCTTTGCTCCAATTCAAAGCACGCTATTCAACCCCTCCTTTTTTTCGGGAGTTCCCTCCTTGATTACAACCCTCTTCAGCGTGCGAGTTCCTTGCATAGACCTCTCTTCGAACCCCCTTTCCCCCCCGACGATTTTCTTACTTCTTGCAAGTCTCCCTGGTCCTCACGCTTCTCCTAGTGAGTTTTTCTTTCTCCGGCACACCGACTGCACCTTCACCCCAGCATTTCTTTCGAAGCCTTCCCCAAGCTCCCTCCAGCGTTAGATCGAGCGAAAGTGTCGCGGTCATCTTCTCACTCCCCTCTTTTTTATGGCACTGTCCTCTTACCCCCCCTGCCTTTCATTGTTGCTTTCGCGGATACTTCGGTCGTCCGTTAAACATCCTTTTGTTGTTTTCTCCCGCAGCCCCGGACTTCGTATACTCATACCTTAACTGATCGGCCCTCCACCTGATTTTCGCGTTCGTTTAAATCAAAGAACGGTCCTTCTCGTGTAGATTGTTTACTTGTTAGCGTGGAATTGCGAATTTGACGGCGTTTTTGTGAAGAAACTTCCCTTTCCTCCCCATATTCAGCTGATATATCACTCTCCGCTAGAGTATATGATTAATTCATGGAAACGTGATATTTTCCAGAGTTTTTCCCCGCCCGCTCCTCTCAACGCCGGAATAGTAGTTTCATCTTTCCCCTTGTGGTTTCTTTGCTATAAACCTTTCCTGGTTGTAACTTGTTGGCGGCGCAGCTTCCCCGACTTTCTAAAAAACCGGACGCTCTAGGTCTACGTTCAGATTTTTTTTCCCTCTTTTAGCATATTCCTTTTTTGGCCGCCTTTCGCTTGGAAGTTATTGAAAGAACCTAGAGAGCGATACCCCAACCCCCTGTTTCATAGGCACCCTCTGTTGAAGATACGATCTCCCCGCTCCTTCCCCCCTTCCTGGTAATATTTCCCTCTTTAAGTCAAACTAGATAGGATTGGACAGCCAGAAGGTCAGTCCTTCTTCCTCATGCCATTGATGGCTGCTTGTTATCGCTTTCTGTTGACATGTCGTCCAGGCTCCCCGTTCTTGGTCTGAACAAGAAACAACACTTTAAGGAACTGAGCAAGATTGATAGTTCTTTTCGCCTCCTTTGCCCCGGGCCCCCGGCTACCGCCCATTCCCTGTATATTGGAATCTTCTCTTGCCTCCCCAAAAGTTTTAAATCACTTTTGGCGCAGCCCAGATACTGGTTTGTGGGAATACCTTTCAAACAGCCCCCCTCTTCCTGCCCATCGTGGGGCCTCTTTTGACTGGTACAGCTGTGTATCGCAGGCCGATTCCCCGCCTTCCGAAATCTTCTTTCCCCCCCCCTTGCAAATAGGAGTTTTATATCAAGAAATTAGCTTGGTCGAAGGCGATGTTGACTCTGACGTCCTCCTTCCCACCCTTTTTCCTTTGTTTCTCACTTTGTTGACACTTTTCTGGATAACGGTCAAGAGAAGCACGCCCCGAAGTTACAATCTGCTCCTAACTTCCTTCCCGTCGTTCCCTGGGGGCTCTACGGCAGCTTGTCCCCCCCTCTTTCTTTAAGAAGCCATCTTTTTTTTCCTTTCAAGTCCCCGTTTTTCGAAGTATGAAAGGGCTGGTTATTCCCCCTTAGTCTCGTTTGTCTGATCACCCTTTGTCACTTTGATGCCCCCCAAGGACCATCCCCAGAGAGTTATGTCCCCTCGCTTTCATTGAGCTTCGCATTCTCGGAGGCCCGCACTTGGCGGGTTCACATCTCCTGGGTACTGTTTTTTCCTGCATTCTTTCCCTAAGCCGCGGACGAGTGGTTTGCTGTGGGCGAACTACATTGGCTTCTTTTTTTACGTGCGCCGTCCCGAGACGTGCGCTCGTTCCCCCTCACTGATCTCTCACCACTACGGCATGATTTTCTCTTAGAAGTTTTCTCCGCCTTCCGAATAAACGCAGCTGAAAATCTCTGCTTCCATTTCTCCTTCGCTTGCCTTTAGGTACGCGCCCGCCTTATTTTCTTCCATGCCTCGACGCTCCTTGGTTGCAAGACACTACCGTTCCTACTCTTGTGCCTACGGTGCCCCCGCGATCAATACTCTAGTCCCCCCTCTCCCCTGGTTTTCGCC